>Ga0126373_10005012_pt1 | contig 10215 bp, 6 predicted proteins | sample PanSoiMetPlot_11_FD_92545 | JGI IMG/M metagenome (GOLD analysis project Ga0126373, IMG submission 92545) | Tropical forest soil microbial communities from Panama - MetaG Plot_11 | ecosystem: Environmental > Terrestrial > Soil > Tropical forest > Bulk soil | place: Panama | collected 2016-02-17 | reverse complement strand
GGCAAAAGGCTCAGTGTACCTGTGTCTCATTGTGTTTCTGCTCGGCGGCAGCGCTGCCGCTCAACAAGGCGCAAAGAAACTGGCGCGCCAACCGATCGCGATCACTCCTGGATTTTTCGCGTCCCTTAACACACGGCCCAAGCACATGGCCACGAACAAACTGTCGGCTGCGGTGAACGCCATGGCGAAGAAGCAGGACCTGCGGATTATCTCACTGCCCAATTTCACGAGTTCGTTCGCGTTCGACGGCCAGACTTTTCCTTTCACGATGGTGGGACAAGACCCAGCGAAGAGAAAAACCAGCGTCATACCGACACAGTACATTGCGCTGTCGTTCTTTTTTGACGAATTTGTGGATCAGAACGGCAACAACATCGTCATCGACACGTCGGTGGTTAACAAGCCGCTGGCGGCCTCACCGTTGTTCAACAATGCACAATACGGGACGGGGTTCACGCAGTATGAAGACTCGGTGATGCGCGCCGAGTTTTTTCCCCTGTTCAACAAGGACGGCGACGCCGACAAGGATGATCACTACCACGTGCTGCTGGGCAACCCACAGCCATTGATTCCTGTGACGATCGAAGTTCCCTTTGGGTCGTCGCAAGTGTTTGTGGATAACCAGGGGACTTTTTTTGCGCTGATCGACATCAACTTCCTCGTTTCACAACTGAATACTCTGCTGCAAACTGAGCCGGTCAGCACGACGTCGATTCCCATGCTGATTGGCCGAAATGCGGTTTACGGCGATTTTTTTGACGGGGCACCCGTGGATTGCTGCATCGGCGGGTTCCATTCGGCGTTCGAATCCAACCAAGTCGGAAACAAAATCTTCGTACAAACGCTGGCCTTCGGAGCGTGGCTGGATTCGGATGTGGCCGGTGCGATCTTCGGCGATCCGACGATTTTTGCCGACGTCTTTGGGATATCGCACGAACTGGGCGAGACGCTGAATGATCCGTTCGTGAACAACGCAACGCCGAGCTATCAGCTTCCGGGCTTCCCTGCGGGCGCCTGCAAGAATATTCTCGAGGTCGGAGACGTAGTGGAAGAAACGGCGAATCCATCGTTCCCGGTAACTCTAGATGAATTTACGTACCACCCACAAACCCTGGCGTTGTTGCAATGGTTCGAAGGCGTCACTTCTTCGAATGCGTTCAACGGCGACTACAGTTTCCCGGGGAATAATTTGACGGCACCGTTCACGCCGTGTCCTGCGACGCCTTGATCGTGAACTGAAGGCTTACACACAAACAGGAAAAGGGCGCTGTTCGATGCAGCGCCTTTTTTATTTAGCAGGCTTCGAGAGGGCGCGGTCGAGATGACGCAAGGTTTCCTCGGGATGCGTTGCGAGGAGGCGCGCGGAGAGGCGGGCGAGCGCGGCGTAAGCTCGCTGGACTTCGATCGGTTCGCCGGCGAGCGCGGCGGCGTGGCGCGCGACCGTGGAAAAATCGCCGCGGGAGACAGGGCCTGTCCAGGATTTCTTTGCGCCAAAGCGGTCGAAGTTTGCGAGGGTCTGGCGAACGAGAGGATGAAGGGCCAATTTCGCGCGGCGGCGCGAGAAGCCGGCTTCCATCAAAATGCGCATAGCGCATTCGACGATGACGAGGAGGAATGGCGAAGCGAGAGTGCCGGCGGCGTGGTAGGCAGCTTTTACGTCTCCGCGTAAAGTGACGGGAACGCCGCCGACAGCGCGAGCGATCCGGCGCGCAATGCGTCGGGCGTGAGGATCGCCCTGCACGGCGAAGACGACGCCATCAAGGGGCGGAGAGGTGCGCTGACCGAAAGTTTGTAGAGGATGCAATGAGCCAGTGAAAGCGCCGCGACGGGCGAGCGGAGAGAGTACCGAGGAATCGAGAGCGCCGCTGGTGTGCAGAACGACCTTGCCGCGCCATTCGTTTCCGCCGAGACGCGCAAGCTTTGCGGCGACTTCGTGAATGGCGTCGTCGGGAGTGGTGATGAGAACGATGTTGGCCTGGAGGACGCGCGTGGAAACGCCCGCGAGAGCGTGACCGGCTCCAATTGCGCGAACCGCGGAACGCGCAGAGGCTTCGGAGCGAGTGACAACGGCGGAAATTTTCCAATCGGCACGATGCAGACTGCGGCCGAGGACGCGCCCAAGGCGCCCCGCTCCTACAATCGCAATAGTGGCGGACATTGCGCGTGATAGGATAGCGTTTTCGCCGTTTCTGTGCCTGGAAAAATCAGCGTGCACATCTTTGCGACGATTTGGTTTGCGCTTACTGCGAGTTTTTGGATCGTCTCGACGGTAATGACGTATTTCGGGATGAAAAGTATTCCTTCGCTGACGGGGATTGCGTCGTTTGCGGGGCCGAATTTTCCGAGAATGTCCATTCTGTTTGCGGCGCGCGACGAAGAAGAGAAAATGCCGCAGGCGCTGGCTTCCCTGCTGAAACTGAACTATCCAAATTATGAAGTGATTGCGGTGGACGACCGGTCGACGGATGCGACGGGGAAAATTCTGGATGAGTTTGCGGCGCGCGATGCGCGACTGAAAGCGATTCACGTGACGGAGTTGCCGCAGGGATGGCTCGGGAAGCCGCACGCGCTGGCGACGGGATACGAAAAAGCGAGTGGCGAATGGCTTGTGTTCACGGACGCGGATGTGCGATTCGCGCCGGACTTGTTGCGGCGGACGCTTGCGGTGGTGGAGCAAGAGCGCGCGGATCATTTGACGCTGCTGGTGCGGCTGGATTTGCGGGGATTTTGGGAACCGGTGGCGCTGGGATATTTGGGGGCGTGCTTTGCGCTGATGCGTCCGTGGAAAACGAAAGAGCCGAAATCGAAGGCGTACATGGGAGTGGGCGCGTTTCAGATGATACGACGCGCGACGTATGAAGCAATTGGAACGCACAAGCGGTTGGCGATGGAAGTTGTGGACGACATGAAATTGGGGAAGCTGGTGAAGACGGGCGGATTTCGGTCGATTGTGGCGCCAAGCGAGCATTTGGTGCACGTGAGATGGCAGGACGGATTTGGGAACATTATCAAAGGGCTGACGAAGAATATGTTTGCGGGGATGCAGTTCAATGAAGTGATGGCGGTGGCGGTGGCGTGCAATACGCTGCTGCTGAGCTTTGTGCCGGTGTTTGGTGTGATTTTCGCGCGAGGCGCGGCGCAGATTGCGGCGGCGGCGGCGGTGATTGCGGCGATGGTGTTTGAAGCGATCTTGATGCCGCGCGCGAAAGCGTCGAGATGGTTTGGCGTGACGCACGCGCTGGGCGCGCTGGTGATTGTGTACATAATTTTGCGTTCGATGGTGGTGACGCTGGGGCGCGGCGGAGTCGTGTGGAGGGGGACGTTTTACCCGCTGGAGGAGTTGAGGAGGGGGCAGGTGTGAAGATGCTTACACGCGAAATCATTCCTCCAGAGCCTCATTCGAAAGGGCCTGATATAGGAAAAGCGTGGGCTTGTTTGCCACGCTGGCTGCGATTCGTCCTATTTTTGATGCTTATTGCAGTGGCGACGGCCCTAACTCTTGTCTTCGTCAAATGAATACATCGCGCAAAAAACGCGCGAACAGGTAAGACTATCTTCTTAAGCCAACCATCGTTACCGCGAGAACGCCTCAATGATATTATGCTCTGGCCGCGTTACGGCGATACTAAGAAGTAAACGTGTGAGAGCATCCGCTCGTGACCATAGAGCGACCGTTTAGATACGAATTGCTCGCCCTACTCCCCTGCTGCGGTGTCGTCTCGGCACTGGTTACAGCACGCTTGTTCTATCCTGCACTGCAGTCAGGGCTCGCCATTTTTGTTCGAAGCGCAATTTTCGGGTTGTTGGTGGCAATTTGTTTTTGGCTGTTCGGCTTCATGCGCAGTGGATGGAGCATGATGATTTTTACCGCCGAATCGATTGTCGCATGCATCGCTGGGCTTGTCGCGACGGCAGTTGCCGAGATAGTGAGTGAGTTTGGGACCGGAGTGGTTTACTCATTGCTGGACCGCTCCCGGCCTCCAGAACCTTTGGTTTATTCGGGTGCTTTATTCGTCGGAGGTTTAGTTGGGGCATTCGTTATGCTGATGGTCCTGTTTCATATTGTCGCTCCTGAAGCACGGCCCAGGGGTCATGCGGCGGCTGCTTTCTTCTGGTCGTTGGCGGGAGGGGCTTTGGCCGTCGTTGGCTGGAAGCTGGGACCGTCTCTGGGTATGGCCCTGTGGTCGGGTGCGCATGCCCGTGGCCTGACGCCACCTGCGGAAACAGCCCTGAACGCGGCTGGCCAGCCGAGCCACGAGTTGGCCTTATATCTTATTTGGCAGACTGGCATTGCGCTGGTTTTGGGGCTCGCTCTGCAAAGCCTCGCTGCCCTACAAAAACAAAATACAGAAGCAGGTCCCTCACCGCCATCCACCAAAGGCAGGTGGCTGGGTTCGGGATGACACAAAAAACAGTCGTTGCTAGGATTTCGCGGCTTCGGCAGAAGGCGGAACTTCTGGCGCGGAGTCTGGAGTTTCGACGCGCGTAGGGTCGAAGAGGGGGCCTAAATCGCGCTGCTTGAGGAGGCGGATGCGGTCGCGGAGGGTGGCGGCGCGCTCGAATTCGAATTTCTTGGCGGCTTCGCGCATTTGGGATTCGAGTTGGGCGAGCGCGGCCTTCAGTTGTTCTTCATTTTGAATTTCCGCAAGGGCGGTATCTTCGGTGGGAATCGTAACGTAATCGGCTTCGACGATGGCGGCGAGCTGCATGTCCACGGATTTGCTGATGGACTGCGGCGTGATGTTGTTTTCCTGATTGTAGGCGAGTTGCTTGGCGCGGCGGCGACTGGTTTCGCCGATGGCCTGGCGCATGGAGTCGGTCATCACGTCGCCGTAGAGAATGGCGCGAGCGTTGAGATGACGGGCGCAGCGACCCATCGACTGAATGAGCGAAGTGGCGCTGCGGAGATAGCCTTCCTTGTCGGCGTCGAGAATGGCGACGAGAGAGACTTCGGGAAGGTCGAGGCCTTCGCGGAGAAGATTGATGCCGATGAGGACGTCGAATTCGCCGCGGCGAAGATCGCGTAGAATGCGTACGCGTTCGAGAGTTTCGATTTCGGAGTGGAGATAGCGGCAGCGGACGCCGACTTCGGTGAAATATTCGGCGAGGTCTTCGGCCATGCGTTTGGTGAGCGTGGTGACGAGAACGCGCTCGCCGCGTTCGGTGCGGGTGCGAATTTCTTCGAGCAGGTCGTCGACCTGGCCTTTGATGGGGCGGACTTCGACTTCGGGATCGAGCAAGCCGGTGGGGCGAATCACTTGTTCGGCGACGACGCCGCCGGATTTGGTGAGTTCGTATGGGCCGGGCGTGGCGGAGACGTAGATGATTTGATTGGTGCGATGCTCGAATTCTTCGAAGGTGAGCGGGCGATTATCGAGCGCGGAGGGCATGCGGAAGCCGTATTCGACGAGGTTTTGCTTGCGGGAGCGGTCTCCGTGATACATGGCGCGAACTTGGGGAATGGTTTGATGGGATTCGTCGATGACGAGGAGATGGTCTTCGGGAAGGTAGTCGAAAAGGGTGGGCGGGGCTTCGCCGGGAAGGCGTCCCGAAAGATGGCGCGAATAATTTTCGATGCCGTGGCAGTAGCCGATGGTGCGCATCATTTCGATGTCGAAGCGAGTGCGCTGCTCGATGCGCTGGGCTTCGACGATTTTGCCCTGGCGTTCGAGTTCGGGGCGCCACCATTCGAGTTCGGCGAGAATGGCGTCGATGGCGCGTTCGCGTTGAGCGGCGGGAACGACGTAGTGAGTTTTGGGGTAAATGGTGAGGCGCGAGATTTCTTCAGAGGCGCGGATTTCGCCGGTGAGCGGATCGATTTTGCGAATGGCTTCGACTTCACTGCCCCAGAGCTCGATGCGAACAGCTAAGTCGTCGTAGGGCGGATGGATTTCGATGGTGTCTCCGCGGACGCGAAAGGTGCCGCGGCGGAGATCTTCGGAGCGTTCGTAGAGAATTTCGACGAGCTTGCGGAGGATGGCGTCGCGCGAAACGGACTGGCCCTTTTCGAGCATGAGCATCATGCCGTAGTAGGCTTCGGGCGAGCCGAGGCCGTAGATGCAGGAGACGGAGGCGACGACGATGACGTCGCGGCGATCGAAGAGAGAACGAGTGGCGCTCATGCGGAGCTTGTCGAGTTCGTCGTTGATGGTGGCTTCCTTCTCGATGTAGGTGTCGGAGGAAGGCATGTAGGCTTCGGGCTGGTAGTAATCGTAATAGCTGACGAAATATTCGACGGCATTGCGCGGGAAGAAGGAGCGGAATTCGTGATAGAGCTGCGCGGCGAGGGTTTTGTTGTGAGCCATCACGAGCGTGGGGCGATTGATCTGCTCGATGACCTTGGCGATAGTGAAAGTTTTGCCGGAGCCGGTGACGCCGAGGAGGGTTTGGTGCTTGTCGCCGTCGCGCACACCACGAGTGAGCTGGCTGATGGCTTCGGGCTGGTCGCCGCGAGGCTCGTAGTCGGATGAAAGCTTGAAGTCCATGGTGAGGATGCTCTGCGCCGAATTTTGGAGGCGCGGGAAACCTAGATTATAGCGCAAACTCATTAACAAAAGGGCTTAGCTGCCGGAGCCAGCGAAAGAAAACTTGGTTTTTCGGCGAACAATCCTAGTAAAATGTAAAGCAATATGGCACTTAACGTCTTTCTGAGTTACAGCACGGAACCAGACGAAAACGTAATTGTTTGGCGCCTTCAAACCTTAGCTGCCGCTAATGGCATCGAGGTGTTTGTCCCTCCGAGGATCGAAGGGAAACTGATCTCAGCTCGTCCCGCGCTCTTGAGTGCCGCGGTACGGCGCGCCATTGAACAGGCAGACTGCGTTCTGGCGATTATCACCACTGCCACCAGTTCGGTGGTAGAGAGTGAACTGAATTATGCCTTGGCAAAGAACAGGACCATCATTCCCATAGTGGAAAGCGGGATTGCGGACAGTCCCTTCCTAAGACAATTTCAGAACATATTTCGTTTCGATCGCACTATGCAGCCGGGACAGGTTGAATCAGAAGTCGTTCAGTTCCTGAAGGGAAAGGCCATCGAGAAGGATCGCAGTCAGACTATAGCTGCATTGGTTGGCATCGGAATTGGTTTGCTTCTCCTCGCGGGAGCGTCGAAAGATTAATTGCGAAAGGCCATCATCGATAGCGGCCCTCTTATCAATCTGACATACCTCGGCTTGGCCCTTAAGCTGTCGAACTTCTTCAACCTAATCTATGTCCCAAGCAATGTGCAAACGGAAGTGAATCGGAAGCACGGCTTTCGACGCCATCTCAAGAAGCTTTACTTAACGAGGATTTTCCAAAGATGTGGCTGTGCAGATCCGTACAACGTGGAATTGCTCACACGGCTGACGCCTGCCCTCCACAAGGGAGAGGCGGAGGCGATTGCACAGGCCCAGGAGAGAGATGTCAGTGTTGTCATCATTGACGAAGAGAAGGGGCGGAAACATGTCGCTTCCATGAAGAATCTCACCGCTGTCGGAACGATTGGGATTCTCGCACGACTTCATCTTGAGGGTCACGCAGGTGACCCGCGCGAACTCATCGCAAAACTACGACGAGACAGGAAATTCAGAGTCACAGATGAAATCGTCAACGATGCTATTTCAAAGGCTGGCATTCCTATCTAGTCACAACGTTAGCTGTTGTTACGGGACTGCGGACTGGGGGAGGAGGGTGATTTCGGATTGGGAGTGGGTGTCGCCGGCGTAGCGCATGCGGTTGCGTTGCAAGGTAGTCATGATGGTGAAATCCATGTGAGTTGAGCCGGTTTGCGTGACGCTCGCGACCATTCCGGTGCGGAGGGAGATTGAGGTGAGGCTTTCGGCAGTGCCGGTCCAAACGCCGGAGGTGCGAAGGCCGTTCTGGCGGAAAACGTCGGGCGTGCGGTCTTTGGAATTGGAACCGCTGCCGCCGACGATTTCGGAGTGGGTCATGATGACGGCGCATTTGTCGGGCGAGGCGGCAGGAGTGATGGGAGTGCTGTCCGCGGGCGACTGCGTGGCCGCAGGACACGGTTCGTTGCGGACGTAGGTGGCGGTGGTTTTCCAGGCGAGTCCGGCGAGGGGAAGATTCGAGAGCGGCTGTTCGGAGGACCATTTTTCGCCGACGGCAATTCCCTGCTTGGGGAGCGACGCGCCGAGAGTCAGCTGACTGAGCCACTGATTGAGAGTCGCGGCGCGAGTTGGGTCGGAGTCGGAGGCGAGATTTTGCAGGCCGGTAACGTCGGTAATTTTGCCATCGGATTCGAGCGTGAATTCGATTGATTGGCCGGCGAGCTTTTTGTATTCGTCTTCCATCGCGGCAACGTCAGGATCGTAGGCGGCGCTATTGCCTGAGGCAGCGGCTTTTTCGTAGGTGGCGCGAATGCGCGCGGATGAAGGCGAGCCGATCACGTTGGCGGCGCTCAAGACGTCGAGGCGAATGACGACGCCGATGTCTTGGTTCAGGATCTTTGGGCCGCCTGCGTCAGTGATGGGGCCGGTGGCGATGGTGGTGGTGGCGGTGCGCATCTGGACGGCGTAGCGAAAGGTCTGGCCGACCGCGAAGTTCGGGATGAGGCGGACGCGAGTACTTGAGCCGGAGTGGCGCGCGAATGCGATTGAGCTGATGAGAAAAAACGCGCAGAAGAGGGAGAGAGAGACGGCGCGGCGGAACATTAGTCGGAACACGTGAGCGGACGCTAACATAGCGAGAAACGCATGGCAAATTTGACGCGCGCTATGGGTTTGCGGTTGTGCGGGCGGCGACGCGAACAAGATCGGGAGCGTTGAGGGAGCCGGTGAGGTGATAAAACGCGGCTCTCTGGCTCGTCTCAAGGACAGGCGTGGTCGTCGGAACGGCGGTAACGAGCAAAAAATGAATTCCAGTATGTTGCTGAAAATCGAGGTCACCGGTCGCAGCCACGTCGCCGTTCGGGATGAGCAGCTGCAAACGCGTAAAGTTGACGCGACCGTTGGCGCAGGAAAATTCAGTCGAGGCACGCGGGACGGTGGTGATTCCCGGGCGGCGCTCGCCGGCGCGCATCGATTCCAGCAGATCCATACCATTATAAGACACGCTGTGGGCTTGTGCTTGGCCGTCGCAAGAGAGCGAGCGAAGCAATGCGTCGCGGCCGAGGCCCTCGGCGGTTAGATGGAGACTGCCGGACGCCGCGCCAGTGAACAGATCCGAAAGCGAAAACGTGTGTGCGGCGACGAGGCCGAGATTTACGTCGCGGAACTGGGCGACGATGTCGTAGGAAGGCTGCTGGGTAAGGTTGAGAGCCATCGAGCCACTGAGCGTGCCGCCGTAGAAACCAGCTTGCGCGCTCGAAAGTTTCAGGTGGCGGCCTTCGACGGACGCGTCAGTGCGAAGCTGATGAAATTGAAATGATGAAAGTGCGAATTGGCCAATCGAGAGCGTGCCGTGAGCGCGGAGCCAGGGGGGCGTCGGCTGCGGCGGAGGCTGCGAGGCGAGAAACGGCAGGATGCGGTCGATGAGGTTTTCTCGGTGCTGCGGGTTCAGCCAGCGATCCATTTCGGAGGCGCTCAACTGGTTGGCAGACAGGGCGAAGGACCATTCGGCGGAAGGAGCACTGCGCTGAAAAGTACCGTGCCAGTCAGCGGCGAAAGCATTTGCGGAAGTGAGTTGAACTTTGTCGCCCTGGGGGGAGAGTTCGACGGAGGCTTTGACGTGAGTGATATCGCGATTCAAAAACGGGGCGTGAATTTTGAGGCCAGCCAAAGTGAGCGTGCCGGATGGCTGGTGGAGCGCGGGCCAGATATCGCCGGCCCATTGAAGATTACAGTCGACAGGCCCGTCGAGCATCCAACCAGGCGGCAAGTTGAAACCGAGGGCGTCCGCGGCGGCAAAAAGAGAGCGCACTTCGGGCGTGCTGCCGTCGAGCTTCCAGAGCGAATGCCACTGCGACTTGCGAGATAACGAAGCTTGCAAGCGAAAAGCGCCGCTGCCTGCTCCTACAGAAAAAACGACAGGCTGCAGAGTGACGGAGTTAGGCAAGAAGGTCGCGGAGGCTTTTTCCAGGTGAATCTGGACAGGAGTGCTGCCGCCGTCAGCCTCTGCGCCAGCCGATGCGATTTCGCCGCGTTCAATTCGAGGAGGCCACCCGGAGAGAGTGAAATTCAGGGAGGTTGATCCGCGGACTTCGAGCTGGTCGGCGACGTTGTGATGGAAAGCGCGGTACCAGGAAAGAACGTCGGAAAGAACGAGGCTGCG
>Ga0126373_10005010_pt1 | contig 10218 bp, 6 predicted proteins | sample PanSoiMetPlot_11_FD_92545 | JGI IMG/M metagenome (GOLD analysis project Ga0126373, IMG submission 92545) | Tropical forest soil microbial communities from Panama - MetaG Plot_11 | ecosystem: Environmental > Terrestrial > Soil > Tropical forest > Bulk soil | place: Panama | collected 2016-02-17 | reverse complement strand
GGCCTTGGTGGTATGGATATCCCTCTTACGGGTCTTCGGGAGCCTACGCTTACGGCTGTCCGAACTACGCATCTCCTAACTACGGCTACTGCGATCCTAATTCCTCTCCCGGCTACGATCCGGGCTATGGCGATCCTCCGGGTAACGGGCCAGGAAACTATCCGCAAGAGAATAATTCTGAGCCTGATTGGCGACACGAGCCCAGCCCCAATCAGCAGCCGAACCACGTTCAACCGGACCAAAGCCAGCCAACACCCTCGCATTCTCCTCCTGCGGAAAGCTCTCCGGATTCACAGCTGATGATTGTCACGTATTTAGCCCGCCCAACTTCCGATGACCATACGCTCGGTTCGGGGAGATCCGACTCTTACTTCGCATACTCGAATTCAGATCCGGGTCTGCCGAAGCTTCGCCGCAGTGTGCAGAACGCAATCATCCTCTTGCGCACGATGCCGCCCACGGCACGCGAGCGATGGCTTGCCTCACGCTACAACAAGTTCTCTCCGGAGGAACAGCAGCTGCTGAGAGAATATGCGAGGGCGGCGTCGAACTGAGCGTCTGAGATTAGCCACGCCGCGTCCGCTTATCTTCGCGGTTTTGATTGGATGGACGCGCCGATGGCTTTCTGATCACTCATTCCTCAGTGCCACCATGGGCTCTACACCCGCAGCACGCCGCGCCGGCACCACCGATGCCAACAGTGCAGCCAACGCGAGTGTCAACACCGCCAGCGCAAGCATGATTGGGTTCCAGGGCGTGACGCCGAACAGTTGATCCATCATGAGCTTGCCGGCACCAATGGCCGCGGGAATACCAATCGCCATCCCGATTCCTATCTGGAAAAAAGCACTCCGCAGTACCATGTTCAAAACCCGCATGCGATCCGCGCCCAGAGCCATCCGGACTCCAATCTCCCCGGTCCGTTGTTGCACGGTGTATGCCATGACTCCGTATAGCCCGACCGCGGCGAGGACCAGACTAAGCGCGCCGAAGAGCATGGTGAGGGTTGCAACCATTTCTTCCTGCTGAAAGTCCGCGGTCACGACTTTGGTATACGGGTCAACGCTATAGAGAACCAGATTGGGATCGACGCTTGCCAGCGTCTTGCGCACGCGCTCCTCCATTCCCGGCGGGTTTCCCGGCGCCCAAATCACGATGTTATACAAATAGTGAGACCAGATTTCGCCGCTCGTGTATGCTGGATCGTCATACTCCACGGTCTGCGCCTCTGGCAACCAGTACATCGGCCGCACCGGTTCCTTGTAGTCGAAGGTCATATAGCGCATGTCTCTCACGACTCCGACTATTTCGAACAGGGAGGAATACTTCACCTTGCCGGGCCCAAAATGCTGCCCGAGCGGGCTCTGCCCCTTGAAGAACCTCTTCGCAAACGATTCATTGACCACGGCTACCTTTCTCGTCGTCGCCGTATCCTCCTCCGTAATGGATCGACCGGATACGATTTTGGCACCCAGAGCATCGAAGAATTGCGGCATCACTCGGACGAATCCGGACCCGGTATCGTCCTTGGCTCCCGGCTCAGGCCGACCTTCCACCCGAATGCTGTTATTCCAGCTATCGCCAGTCATCGGGGCATAAAGCGCGGGCGCGGCCATCCGCACGCCAGGGATCTGCTGCAGACGATCGTCAATTTGCTGGAACATTGGTTCCATTTGCTCCAGCTTGTAGCTTCCGAGCTGCGGATCTATCCACGCGATATATCGGCCCTGCGTATCGAATCCAAATTTCTGGTGCTGCAAGTTCCGCAGGCTCTGGCCGAGCAGGGCCGCTGTGGATAGCAGTACCAGGGACATCGCTGCCTGCCCGATTACCAGTGATCTCTGCGCCCACGAGCGACCGCCCGCCACCGAACGGTTTGCCCCGCGAAGCGACTCGATGGGGTCAGCATGCGAAGTCATCCAAGCTGGCGCGGTCCCAAACAGTATTCCCGTCAAGACGGACATACTCAGTGTGAAGAACAGCACAGATAAGGACGGAGTCGCGCTGATTGGCACGAAATTGTTGGGGCCGCCAATCTGGAAAGCCAGATGCAAAATCAGCCTGGTTCCGGCGTACGCCACCCCTATGCCTAAAGCCCCTCCGATCGCCGCCAGCATGACGCACTCGACCAAAGATTTACGAACAAGCCGTCTTCGCGGAGCACCGAGCGCCACTCGTATCGAGGTCTGCGCGCGGTCCTGCAACCCGCGCGCCAGCATCAGATTTGCAACATTCCCGCACGCCACGAGCAGTACACATCCAGCAGCCACGAGAAGCAGCCTCAGTCCGTCCTGATACTGATCCCGCAAGGCTGCCACTCCAGCGCCTCCCGGAACGAGGTGCAGCGTTTGCTGCTGCCATAGCTGCTTCTCGCCCGGTTCCATATCGGGAACATGACTCGCCAGCCAGTCATAAAATTCGACCTTCAGCTTTGCTTCAAGCGATTTGGGACGTACTCCAGGACGCACTCTACCGATCAGGTCCAGGAAGCTGGTGTTCGGCCTTTTCAGCCGCGCCGTTGCTCCATCGATCAATGGTTCGGAGGTCAGTGGCAGCCAAAAGTCCGGCATGCCCCAACCGGCCAGCTTGGCTCCGAAGAATCCTGGCGCAGCCACGCCGATGACCGTGAACGGATGTCCATTGATCTGGTAGCCAGCCCCGACGGCAGAGGGATCAGATCCGTACTTGTCCCGCCAAATACGGTAGCTCATCACCGCGACAGACGGCGAACCCTCCTGATCGTCCTCGTCGGTTAACAGGCGGCCGATCCACGGCTGCACACCAAAGGTGCGGAAAAAATTCCCAGATACATATTCCCCATTGCGTGTGTCCACCGGTGCCTGTGATCCCACTCTGCGCACACCAAGAGGCGCATTGCCGGCCTGCAATGCGGCAAGGTCTTCGAACTCCGGCGTCTGGGCGCGAAAATTCTTGTACGCTTCCCACGAGAACAGCGCAAAATCGCCGTCGTCCCCTTGGGTATACCCACCCCAGTTACAGCAACGAACTTTGTCTCCGATCCTCCACAGCTCACTCGGCTTGGCCACCGGCAGCGACTTCAACATCACTTGGTGAACCAGGGTAAAGATTGCCGTTGTCGCTCCGATCCCCAGTGCCAGTGTGATCAAAACTGTTGCTGTAAAGCTAGGCGCCTTTCTTAACTGCCGCACAGCGTCACGCAAATCGGTCAGCATTCGTCCCTCGTATGAAGTATTGACGCAGCTCGGGCAAATAGGTCATGTCTCCCGCCCGAACAAAAAAGGCGTTGCGCGATGAATTGGGCGGAGAAGGGCTTGACGTGAGGAACTAGGCCATCGACAACATTCTGCACCGGGAAGTAAGCATCCTGGCGAACGTGAAAGAGATGTTAAAACGGGCCCTCGAAGAACAGGAGGCATTAGAATGCGAATCCGGCTATCAATAAGAATGCGGATAGATTTTCGCTCCATGAAAGGAACGAGCTTGCGAGGACAATCCTCTGCAGCTGTCCTAAATCGAGCAGCAGTTGCATGATGAGCCTTCAAAATAAATGTCTGTCGCCTCCCGTCCACTGATGTCTGGAAAGTAGTCGATGAGCGGCACGAATCAGCCGCGGTTAACAAACATGAGCAGCCGCACGTTTTCGTGCGAATTTGGCGGTTTCACATGACCGCGGGCTTTGAGTTCAGCAGCTATCCGAAAGGCCCGCACTAACTCAGTGAACGTATAAGTTTTGATTTTCTTCCTCGTCGCCATCTCCGTAATTACCGTCACCATAGTTAAGTGGAGGTTGTGGGACCATGGCAACAGCTTTCGCCGGTGCTGTGTACACTTTTTCTCCGCCAAGGTAAGTCGCTTCGATCACTATGTCCTGGATGGTATCGGACGAGACCTTGCGCGGGTCCTTTGCGAGAACGACGAAGTCCGCCAGTTTGCCGGGAGTAATTGAACCCTTGAGGTTTTCCTCAAAAGTTGCATAGGCCCCATCTAAAGTCCAAACTTTGATTGCCTCGTCCACGCTGATTCTCTGGTTTCCTCCCCGCACAACACCGGACGAGTCCTTACGCGTCACCATGTCCTGAATTCTCCGCAACGGATAAGCAGCGGAGATGGGCGAGTCGGAGTGACCTGCGACCGGAATTCCCATGTCGAGCGCGGTGCGATAGGCATGCATCATCGAGAGCCGTTCAGGACCGTAGGAGTCGAGGATTTTGCCGTATTCCCACATATAGGAGTGGAAAACCAGAATCACTCCGTCCTTTTTGGCGCGATCCAGCGTGGCCTGATTCATTACGCTTGCGTGCTCAATCCGCCAGCGCGCGTCGGGCCGAAAATTCTTGGCTTCCGCGCGCTCGATAGCAGTCAGGACCATATCAATTTCCCGATCTCCATTGGAGTGCGTCGCAACCTGCCATCCAGCATCCCACCACTTCTGGTAGTCGGCGTCGAGCTGTTCCTGATTGCGCGCGGGGAAAATCCCAAAGTAGCCGGGCCGATCGGAGTAGGGTTGACTGAGCCATGCCGTGCGAGCGCTCAGCGAGTTGCCCTGAAAAGTCTTGAGCGCCGTGATTCGGAGTCGATCGTCACCAAAGCCTCGCTCGATTCCGGCGGACTGGAGCTCATCGAACGACTGTGCATTGAACATGAAACCGACGCGAACCGGGACGCCGAGGCCGCGAATTTCCTGCATCAAGCGAAATGAAGTCGGGCTTCCTCCAGCAATACCTGCGCTCGTAATACCTCGGGCGGAATATTGTCGAAAGCAATTAAGATAACCTTGAAGTTCCTGGTCATGCGGCAGGTCAATCCGCTGGTAAGCACCTGGGCTTTGCTGCCCATGCGAAAGTAGCCCACGCGCGCTTTCTCGGATTACCCCGTTAGGACTTCCATCCGGGTCGCGATCCAGAGCTCCGCCGGGCGGGTCGGCCGTGTTCTTCGCGATACCAGCTCCGTTTAATACAAAGCTGTTAACCGCGGTGATGTGCCCCGATCCGTGGGTTATGATGACCGGTTGTGTCGTTGAGACGTGATCCAAATCGTGGCGGTTAGGATGTCGGCCCAACAGCAGGTCGTTATATCCATATCCACTGATCAACTTACCCGGAGATGTTATTGCAGCCTTTCGTTGCAACGCAGAGATCAGGTCGTTCATTGTCTTTACGCGGTCACCGCCCAACCATACTCGGTAGTAAGGCGAGTTCTCATCGAAGATCGCCTGCGGATGCAAATGCACATCATTGAAGCCTGGGGTTACCGTCATACCTTTGAGATTGATGATCTCCGTTGAAGAAGTCTTGAGTTTCAGGATTTGTTCATTCGTGCCCACGGCCGTGAAACGTCCATTCTCAAAGGCGAAGGCTTGAGAGGACGGGTGGTCCTTGTCGATTGTGATTACGTTGGCGTTAATCACCAATGTGTTCGCAGCCCAAGCAGCATTTGATATGAAGGCCAGCAGTACACAGAATCTGCTTATCATGCCCTTCCTCCTTTTCGACCTCACAACCTCACAAACTAAGTTGGGTGCTCTACATGAACTTCCGGGAACACCCTAGGGGCGCCAAGTTTTGTTCGAACATGCCGGCGGTAAAAGAATGCCGCGATGCTGGACAGCCCTACGACAACGGCAAGTATCGTGAAAGCACCTTCCCATCCACGTGCGATCGAGACACGGGCCACGCTATCACCCGCGAGAATTCCGCCGAGATAGCCAACACCGTCAACAATTCCGGAAGTTGTCGCACCCCCTTGTTTTCCTCCGAGATCGAGCGAGATGGCCCCAGCCAGATACGAGTAGGGTCCGATTATGAGGAACCCAACAAGCGTGACCAGTCCTACCGGCAATTCCTGTGACCTGCGAAAATCAAGGTGGCCAAGAAGGAAGAGCACTCCTCCTGCAAACAGCAACCCATAGAACATGATGGCTGCGCGCCCACCCTGTTTCAGCCGATCACTTACGATTCCACACAACAGAACAGAAAGCCCACCGAAGAAAGGAAAAAGAGCGCTTTGACGGGCGGCATCCGCCTCCCTGAGGCCAACCACCTGAACGAAATAGGTCGGGGTCCAAAGATTGAAAGTCTCCCGCACCAGAGTGAAAGTAAATGAGAGAATGCAGATTAGCTGGAAACCAGAGTCTAGAGATAGAGTTCGCAGGGTGTGCCAAAGATCACGACGTGAATCCATCACGGCTCGCTCGCCGATTATAGCCGTCGGATTGGCGCGTGGCTCGGATTCTCCGATCTCCGCCGGCGTTTCTTTGAGAAATACAAGATTGACCAGGAACAAAAGGAATAGGGTTGCAGCAGCGACTACGAACATACCTCGCCAACCCAGACCATTTCCGATGAGCCATGCCAGGAATGTGCGAGAGGCGGCATCACCAAATAGGAAGCTGAGGCTGATGATGGCCATTACCGTCCCATAGTTGCGATACACAAACCAGCGAGATGAGACTTTGACCATCCCTGCCCAACCTAGAGACTGGAGCAGACGATTGCCGATCCAGGCCAATGTGAACACGGGTAATCCGCCACCTAAGGCAAAGAGAACAATGCAGAACACCGAGCCGAGCATGCCGAGCAAAAAATTGCGCCGTCCGCCCAGGTAATCAGACAGTGCACCAGCGGGAAATTTGCCGATCGCGTATGCTGCCACGCCCAGGGATGCGATCGTGCCGAGCCGAATGCGCGCGACGGCAGGGGAGAGTTCGCGGGCCGCGAGCTCGTCCGCGATCAAAGGTAGCGCCACCGAAAAATTTGATCGGCATAGATAGTAGCCTGAGTAGCCGAACAGCATGAGCAGGACGGTGAGAACCTGCCAGTGAAACAGTCGATTTGGCCTTATGCTCACGGATTTTGACGATTCGTTGTTGATGAACAAGCTATGGGATTTCCCCCGCCAACAGACGGATTTCTATTTGGCCGATAACTGGTTCGAGTTCGGTTAAGGTCTCAATGACGTAGTGTGCGCCAGCGTCCAGAAATTTGAGACGCGCATCCTGCAGGCGGTCTGCACGTTCGGTCTCCGGCAATGCCCGCCAGTCGTCTTCGGTGAGACCAATCATGTTTCCGGTTTGCGACACCCCAATCGCCCAAGTTCCTGCGTTTAGTCCTTCTTCAATATCGGTGATCGTGTCTCCAACCTTCACGACTGCTTCGAGCGGATGGACTTTCATCCGAACGGAATTTTCATAAATCATCCAAGGCCAAGGCCGTCCGGCGCCTACATCGTCCGGACATAACGCACAATCGGGGGCGTAACCCTGCTTTGCGGCATGCGGAAGAAGCACTTCCAGCATGGGTCGTGTATAGCCTGTGCTGCTGCCAATCTTCAGCCCACGGCGCCGCAAACGTTGCACCGTATCGGGTACTCCTGAAATCACTGATGAGCATTCGGGGAGACACGAAATCTGTTGGGGAATGAAATCGGTGAACAAAGCCTCTACTGCGTCTTCTCCCGGAGCTTGTTGGTACCGATGTCTCCATGCGTCAGCTATGCGGGGAGTGCCGAGAAGAGATCGGATGTGATCTTTCTTGAGGACCCCCATGTCACGGCGAGCTTCTTGTTCAGAAATGGCGATTCCGCGATCCGCGAAAACCTTCTGCAAGACGCGAATGGGGGCCATGCTTCCGTGGTCCACGGTTGTACCCGCCCAGTCAAGAATCACGGCCCGCAATGGGCCACGATAGGTTCTTCGCATACGATTCATGCCTAACTGAGAGCGGGTGCAGAATCGATGTGCATCTCGCTGAGCACGCGCTCGACAGCGGCCACGAGTTTCCTAACGTCTTCGGGAAATATCTGACCGATAGTGCCAATCCGGAAACAATCTGCGTCGCTCACCTTACCGGGGTAGATAACGAAGCCTAGTTCACTCAAACGCTGGTAAAAGACGGAGAAATCAAAATGTGCACTCCTGGGATAACGAAACGACGTGATGACGTAACTCTGATGTTGGAGCGCCAGGTAAGCATCAAAGCCAAGTTTACTCATACCCTCGATAAGCACTTTTTGGTTCAACGCATACCGACGAGCCCGAGCTTCAACACCACCTTCTTCTTCCAGTTCTTGCAGGGCCTGCCAAAAAGCAAGTAGCGCATGGGTGGGCGGAGTGAAACGGAATTGTCCGTCACTTTCGAAACCTTTCCATTGAGCCAGCAGATCGAGGCTCAGGCTGCGAGCACAGCCATCTGCCGCTTGCAACAGATCGCGGCGACCTAGCACAAACGCGAATCCTGGCACCCCCTGAATGCATTTGTTGGCCGACGAGACCAAGAAGTCGACATTGTCTCTGGCAATGTCGATTGGAATGCCTCCGAAGCTGCTCATAGCGTCCACGATGAAGATGCCTCCTCTTTCCCGCACCGCGCGTCCTAACTCGGCAAGGGGGTTCAATATGCCAGTCGATGTCTCGCAATGGACGGTTCCGACGTGAGTAACCGTCGGATCCTTCGCAAGTCTGGCACGTACCCTCTCCACCTGAACTGGAGTAGCCTCTTCGAAAACAATAGTCTCGCAGCGAATGTTCAGCACGGTAGCGATTTTGGCCATGCGATGGCCGTAGGCTCCGTTGATCACAACCAGCAACTTCCCATTTTTCGGAATCACAGACGAGAGAACGGACTCGACAGCGAACGTACCGGATCCCTGCATCAGCACCGCTTCATACGACCCGTCTGCAACGTTACCGAGTTCCAGCAACCGGTGGCGGATGTTTTTAACTAGCGACACGAATTCCGCATCGCGCGATGCCAAATCGCGTAACATGGCTTGCTTGACGGTTTCGCTGGTCGAAAGAGGCCCAGGCGTAAAGAGACGTTTATCGCAACTCATCGATCAGCTTCCTTGCAGCAAACGGGACGCGCTGAACTCATAATGGCTATCGGTTGACTCAGGCCCAACTGCCAAAGGAAGGAAGGTGTTAGCGAACGATGTGCGATTGGAGCAGGCCGAAATTGTGGGACACGTTAGGTCGGGCTGTAAGAGCTGCTTCGGAACGTTCGTGATAAGTACCGGTTTAGAGTTTGCCCAGCGGATAGGTCGGATCGCGCAGTTGGAGAAGAGCCACATCTTAGGTACAACTGCCAGACGATTCTAGCTCCTGGCTCGAACATGCTTTGTTAAAGATTGAACAATTGTTTGGCATCCTCCAATCCCGGCCGCATCGCCGAGGGAGACGCAGACGACAAGTGCTCCACATTTTTCAGTGTCCCGCCGCCGGAAATGGAACGCAGTGAAATGATTAAACCTTCCTTCAAGCTGATGTGCGCGACCGGCTGCTCCGCATGGGCGAGGTAAATCACCTTCACGTGCATCGTTTACATTTTGCCTCATCCTCTTCTATTAGGGTTAGTAAACCATTCGTGTAAAACTGTCAGACTTATATAGAGCTAACCCGGTTTTTCCATTCCGTCTGTATGCAAGCTGTCGGTCTCCCTTCAGCGCATCACAACAGGGTCAACCACTGTCGCCAGAAGTTTTGCAACAAATTCTGAATACCTCTCACTATCCAACAGAGCCGAGCTGCACGCTCGACCGCACAAAGAGAGGAAATATGAAGACGTTGTTTGCATTTGCAGTTCTTCTGTCATTCGCTTTTGCATCCTGTTTTGCCGTAGCGCAGGAGGCTGGGAGCTCAGAGGCAAAAGCTCCAGCGCAACCGACAGTACAATCACAACCACAGGCGCTACCTCCGGGGATTTCAACGCCGAAAGGCACGGTGATCACACCTGCAAGTTCGAATCCCCACAACAGGGGCGCTCACACTAACTATAAGATTTTCGTTCCCCAAGGCCAAAATAGTATCTCTGCCGCGGTCCCGAGCTTCACCTTTCCTGAGACCCCAGCGTCGATCGCCTGCGTTTACAAGGTCGGTGCAAGCTTTACTGGGTGCAATCCAGGGGCCGGTCATACGGGTGGCGGCACCGGCGGTTGGGGTGCAATCGCGCTGGTTGACGCCTATGACCATCCGACCGTGGCGGCTGACTTGGCGACTTTCGATTCCACCTTCGGCTTGCCGGCCGCAAACTTCACCAAAGTCGTTGCCAATTCGAGCTTCGGCACTCTTGGTGGTGGCTTCGGGCCGGTTGTGAACGCCAGTTGCAGCGGGACGCCACCTAATGCAAACCAGTTTGGATGGGACCTTGAGATTGATCTAGACACGCAGTGGGCGCACGCGATGGCTCCGAACGCTCAGATCATCTTGGTCGAGGCCTGCAGCCAAAGCCTTGAGGACCTGCT
>Ga0126373_10005009_pt1 | contig 10220 bp, 8 predicted proteins | sample PanSoiMetPlot_11_FD_92545 | JGI IMG/M metagenome (GOLD analysis project Ga0126373, IMG submission 92545) | Tropical forest soil microbial communities from Panama - MetaG Plot_11 | ecosystem: Environmental > Terrestrial > Soil > Tropical forest > Bulk soil | place: Panama | collected 2016-02-17 | reverse complement strand
TTGCGACGGCTGGCACGGCGCAACAGCGCGAGCACTGGCTGCCCGACATGCTCGGCGGCGACCAGCTCGGGGCTTACTGCCTGTCGGAGCCTGGCAGCGGATCTGACGCGGCCGCGCTCGCCACCCGGGCAGTAGCCGACGGCGACGAATTCGTGATCGATGGCGTGAAGTCGTGGACCACGCACGGCGGCCAGGCCGACTTCTACACGCTGTTCGCTCGCACGTCGGGCGACAGCGCCGGCCCTGACCGTTCGCGCGGCATCAGCTGCTTCCATGTTCCGGCTGCGACGCCGGGCCTGTCGGCTGCGCCACCCGAGCACAAGATGGGGATGCGCAGCTCGACGACCGCCCAGATGCGGTTCGAGTCGGCGCGGGTCCCGGCTGCCAACCTGATCGGCGAGCCGGGGACAGGCTTCCGCATCGCGCTAGGTGCGCTTGACGCTGGCCGCCTCGGGATTGCCGCGTGCGCAACCGGCGTGGCTCAGGCAGCGCTTGACTGTGCTGTCGGCTATGCCCGCGGCCGCATCCAGTTTGGGCGGCCGGTCATCGAGTTCGAGGGCCTCCAGTTCATGCTCGCGGACATGGCGACGGGGGTCGCGGCGGCGCGTGCGCTGTACCTCGCCGCCGCCCGGCGTAAGGACGCTGGCCTGGCTTACGGCCGGCAGGCAGCAATGGCCAAGTTGCTCGCAACCGACACCGCCATGCGCGTCACGACGGATGCCGTGCAGGTACTCGGCGGCTACGGATACGTCGAGGACTTCCCGGCCGAGCGCCTGATGCGCGAGGCGAAAGTGCTGCAGATCGTCGAGGGCACCAATCAGATCCAGCGGCTCGTGATCGGGCGCGAGCTGGCCCGTACTGGTTCCGCGCCTTAGCCGTTCCCTCCTCTGGTCACCGGAACGAGCCCGCCGTGAGTCCGGAGATGATCCGTCGCTGGGCGAGCAGCACGATCAGCGCGATTGGCAGCGTGATGATCACGACCATGGCATCGATCAGGTTGTAGTAGGTCTGGTACTGGCTCTGTCCGAGGTTCATGATCGCCAGCGGAGCCGTGTAGTTGTGCGGATTAGTAAGGAACGACACTGAGAGCAGAAAGTCGTTCCAGCAGAAGATGAACCCGAGGATCGCGACCGTGAAGATGCCAGGCACTGCGACGGGCATGATGACTCGGCGTAGTGCTTGCAGCCTGGTCGCGCCGTCGACGATCGCGGCTTCTTCCAGATCGCGGGGGATCTGCCCGAAATAGCTGGTCAGGAACCACGTGGCTAGCGGAAGCGAGTAAATGAAGTACACAAACACCAGGCCGGCCAGGTTGTCCAGGAGCCCGATGTTCTTGTACGTGATGAAGATCGGCCCGACCATCGCGATCACCGGGAAGAACCCGGCCACCAACAGGAATCCCATGATGAGCTGCTTACCGCGGATGGTGGTGCGAGCCAGCCCGTAACCGGCCAGCGACGCGATGATCACGGTAAGGATCGTGGTGGAGCCGGCCACGATCACGCTGTTAAGCAAGGCCCTGGCGAACACACCCTGGTGGAGGGTCGTGGAGAAACTGCTCCAGGTCAGGTGAGCCGGGAAGAGCCCGGTGGTGCCCGCGCTGATCTCTGGCTGCGTCTTGAGTGCGGTGATCACGATCCAGTAGAACGGAAACAGGCTCATCACCACGAAGACCGCAACCATGACGTAAAAGCCCGACCAGCCTGCAGTCTTGCGTGTCCGCATCCGCCGCGCGGCCGTCCCGACACCCGACGGGGTCGTTGTAGTGAGTGCGGCCATCTGACTCCTTAAGGGCTACACGACTTGCTCGGTGCGGAATGACGTGACGTAGATCGCGGCGATGACGAGGGACATCACCATCAGTGCCACCGAGATCGCCGCGCCCAGGCCGTAGTTGCCACCCTGCACGAACATTGAGGACCAGTTCAGGTACGCGAGCACTTGCGTCGAGTTGCCTGGCCCGCCCCCCGTCATCGCGTAGATGACGTCGAAGATCAGAAACGACGACAGGGTGCGGAAGATCAGTGCAACCGCCAGGGCAGGCTTGAGCATTGGCAGTGTGATCTGGCGGAAGGTGCGGATTGCCCCGGCTCCGTCGATCTTCGCCGCCTCGTAGACGTCGCGCGGGATCACCTGCAGGCCCGCCAGCAGCAGCAGCGCCATGAACGGCGTGTTGCGCCAGGCGTCGGCGATCAGGATCGCCGCCCATGACGTCCACGTCTGCGACAGCCAGGTGGAGTGCGCGAGCGGCAGGTGCAGTTGGGTGAGGATGTAGTTGACGAAGCCGTTCTGTGGGTCGAACATCGACTTCCACAGCAGCCCGGACACTACCGTGGGGACTGCCCAGGGGATCAGGATCGCGGCCCGCACGATGCCGCGGCCGCGGAACTTCCGGTTCAGCGCCAGGGCCAAGGCGAGCCCGATGACCAGCTCGACGGCAACAGAGACGACCGTGAATCCAAGCGTGCGGTACAACGATGGCAGGAACTGGCCGCCGGTGAACAGCTCTTTGTAGTTCTTGACACCGGCGAAGTTGCTGAAGGTTGTCGGGAACAGATACCAGGCGTTGTGGAACGAGATCCAGACGTTGTAGACGAGCGGGAACGCCGTGATCGCAAGCAGTACGATGACCGCTGGCGCGACCAGCCCGTACCCAAACCGCCGGTCCCGCGCCGCCAGGCTGTAACTGCCCTGGCGACGCGGTCCCCCGATCGCTGCCGCGGTGGCGGCGCCTTCAGGCGGGGCCAGGCTAGCTGGCCCCGCCGGAACCGCAGGCTCCTCGCGTGCGGTCACGCCCGGTCACCCACCCGACGACACGGTCTGCAGCAACTGCGTGATAGTCGGCCCGGTGGACGACAGCGCCGCCGACGGCGTCGATGAACCGCTCAGCACCGACGTGATCATGGCTTGCAGCTGGCTGGAGATCTGCGTGTAGACGGGGCTGACCGGCCGTGGCGTCGCTGCGTTGAACACCGCCTGCTCCTGCTGGAAGTACGGCGCCGCCGCGTACAGCTGCGAGCCGTAAGCCGACTTCACCGACGGCGGGTCGCCGGCCGCGACGGCCCTGGCAATCTGCGCCGATGCGCTGCTCAGGTACTGGATGAATGCCCAGGCAGCCGCCTGGTGCGTGCTCCTGGCGTTGACGGCCAGGTCGTCGCCACCGAGGGAGGCCTGAGGTGCGCCGGTCGGGTTCGGGAACGGCACCCAGCCGGTCTTGCCGAAGACCGCGCTGCACCCTGGCTGGCAGCCTTTCGCGTCAGAGAGCGCGAAGATGTACGGCCAGTTCAGGGCGAACGGAGTCTGGCCCGACAGCCACGCGTTCTGCACCTGGGACTCCTCCCACGTGGATACCGCGGTCGGCGCGATGTGGTACTTGTGTATCGCGTCGTACATCATGGTCAGCACGCCGTCGTTGGCGGGCGTGTTGATGTTGGTCAGAGCCGAGGGCGTGAGCTGGCCGCCCATGCTCTGGAACGCGGTCACGGCGCCCTCGTACTTGTCGCCCTCGAACGCCAGGCCCTCCTTGAGCGCATGGTCGGTCTTCATGGCAGCCACCGCGTCACCGAACAGCGCCGCAGCAGTCGTCGGCGGGGTCTTGATCAGGTCAGTGCGGTAATAAAGTCCTTCGGCGTTGATGAACCACGGGATCGCATAGACGCCGCCCTTGTACTGCCCGGTGGCCATCTGGCCCGTGAAGTAGGCGCTGGTGTCCGGGTGGAATTTGACCAGGTTGGCCAGCCAGCCGGACTGCGCGAACTGGGCTGGCCAGATCACGTCCGAGGTGATCACGTCCGGTGTGCTGGATCCCGCGGTGAAGCGCTGCGTGAGCTGCTCGAACGCGACGTCGGATGTCGGTGACAGCGAGAGGATCTGCACGGTGATGTTCGGGTGCAGCTTCTCGAAGGCCTTCACCGCCGACATTGTCGCGGTACCTTCCGAGCCCAGGCCCTGAGTGGCGAACACGACGGTCTGCTTGGCGCTGAGCGGGACCTGGCTGCTCGCTGTCGGAGCAGAGCTGCCGCAGGCCGCCAGCCCGACCGCTACCAGCCCGGCTACGGATATGGCCGCGACGGCCCTGCGGTTTGTGCTTGTTGGCCACATGTGCATGGTGGCCGCCTCCTTTTGCAGGTGTTGCGCGCCGCTGCAGGGCGCGCTCGGGGCTAACCGGATCGGATGATCTGCTTGAGCTCGGCTGAGAGCTCGGTGAGCGTCGCGCCGACGGATTGCCGCTGCGCGAGCGCTTGGTGTACAGCGCTGGAAATCGCCAGGCTGAACTGGTTGTAGTTGACAATGGCTGGGCGTGGCCTGGCAGTGAGGATGGCTTGCTTGAGCGCCGGCAAGAAGGGGAACAGCTTGACCAGCGATGGCTCGCTGTACAGCGCGGTCCAGACCGGCGGAAGCGCCGACCGCAGCAGAACCTGGCGCTCGCTGGCGATGCTGGTAAGGAATTTGATGAACGCCAGCGCCGTCGCGGGATGCGGCGCAAAGGAACTGATCGCGAGGTTCGCGCCGCCGAGAGTGCTGGATCCGGGACCGGCTAATCCGGGCAGGGTGGTGACGCCGAACCGCCCGGCGACCTTGTTTCCGGGCGTGCGCTGGCTGGCTTGGCCATAGACATACGGCCAGTTGCTGAGGAAGAGCAGCTTGCCGGACTCGAAGGCCTGGCGCGAGGCTTCCTCGTTCCAGCCGAGCGCAGCCTGCGGTATCCAGCCCTGCCGCAAACCGCCGACGAAGAACATCAGGGCGCGGCTCGCCTGGGGCGAGTTAACGGTGACCGTCGTGCTGCCGGGTGCGAGTAACGAGCCGCCTGCGGACTGGACCGCCTCGGCGAAGTTGACGGTTAGTCCCTCGTACTCCTCGAACTGGCTGCCATATCCGCCAAGGCCGTACCGCGGCCCGAGCGCCCTGGCCAGGTTGGCAAGCTGCGCCCAGGTTGTTGGCGGCTCTGCGGCTGCGGCCCGGAGGATGTCAGTGCGGTAGTACAGCAGCGTCGCGTTGCTCGTAAATGGCACCGCGTACATGCGGCCCTGGTATGTCGCCGTCGCAACGGCCGGCTTGAGGAAGTTGTTCAGCGGAAATGGCTTCGAGCTGATCGGCGTGATCCAGCCGCTGCTGGCGAATTCAGCGGTCCAGATGACATCAAGGCTCATGACGTCGTACACAGTGCTGTGCGCCTGCAGGTTGGCGACAAGCTGGGCATGCTGATCATCGGCGTCGTCTGGCAGATAGATCGGCGTGACCTTCTGCCGGGGGTGCTGCCCGTTCCACTGCGCTATCAGCGGCGCGAGGTAGCCAGTGTCGACCTTGCCGGTCGCGAACGTTATGGGCCCGGTCGCCTCGAGCCGTGCGGTCGAGCCCGGGTTGCCGGTCGGTGCACCCGCCGGACTGGCGACACCCAGCACCTGGCAACTGCTGACGGCGGTCGCCAGGACGCCGCACGCGGCAAACGCCGCCAGCCTGCTCTTAGCTCGGTTCCGACTCACCTGGTCTGCCTTCTGCCGGCGTCACGCCGGCCAGCAGTACCTGGCTTGTCAGCGCCGGGATAAACATGCGGCAAGTACATACTTGTTATATACGCGCGTTAGGTACCCGTCAATGAGATGCAGGAGAAGGGGCTGAGGCCGCAAGACCGGCCGGAAGGGGCGGTGCGGATGTACCTGCCGTGTGCGAACATTAAGGCCAGTGGCGGGAAGGGACCACGTCCATGCGCATGCCGTTGCTAGCGCTGTTGGCAAAGGAGCCGGCGCACGGCTACGAGCTCAAGACCCAGCTTGAGCAGCTGTTCGGCGAGGCATACCCGACGCCGAACATCGGCCAGATCTACGTGACACTGCAGCGCCTTGAGCGCGATGGCCTCGTGCGCAGCCAAGATGTCATCCAGGCGACCCGGCCGAATAAGCGGGTCTACGAGTTGACCGACGCCGGACGTGAAGCTGTCGTGGGCTGGATAGACGCGACAAGCGAAGGCCCGCGCATCCGGGATGAGTTCTTCATGAAGCTCGCACTCAGCCAGCTCTCGGGCACTTCTGATCGGCTGGGGCTGATCAACCGGCAGCGCCGGCACTACCTGATGCAGATGCGGAGCCTGTCGGAGCTGGCCATCAGGGCGGATCGCCGGATACCAAGGCTGCTCGTCGAGGGCGCCATGCTGCACCTGCAGGCAGACCTGGACTGGCTTCAGCGCTGCCAGGAAGAGTTGTTGTGACAGAAGTCGCAGCAAATGGAAACGGCGGGCGCCTGCTGCTGCGAGCCAGTAGCCTCAGCAAGACGTACATCGGCGACGGCGTTGTCGTACCGGCCGTACGCGGCGCGGATCTGCAACTCGAGCACGGCGAATTCGTCGCCATTACCGGGCCGTCGGGATCTGGCAAGTCGACACTGCTACACATGCTCGGCGGCTTGGAGCGGCCAACGACCGGTGAGATCTGGCTGAACGGGGAGCGGGTCGACAAGTTCAGCCAGGCGCGGTGGGCCATACTCCGCCGCCGTCACATCGGCTTTGTGTTCCAGTTCTTTAATCTCGTCTCGAACATGACCGTTGCCGACAACGTTGAACTCGCCGCGCTCATGGCCGGCGCGAGCCGGAAGCACGCTAAGGCGAGACGGATAGAGCTGCTCGGCGACCTGGGCCTGGCCACTAAGGCCGATGCCGCGCCCGCCCGACTGTCCGGCGGCGAGCAACAGCGAGTCGCTCTTGCGAGAGCGATGGTGAACAGGCCACTGCTTCTGCTGGCAGACGAGCCGACCGGAAACCTGGACAGTGCTGGAGCAATGGCGGTCCTGCGGCTGCTGGACCGTGCGCACGCCGACGGCCAGTCCATCCTCCTGGTCACCCACGATCTGCGGGTGGCGAGCGCCGCCGACCGTGTAGTCAGCCTGTTCGACGGCATGATCGTGGACGACGCACCCATGCCGGTGAAGCCACGCCCGACGCCGCTACCCGACGTCCTGAAGCTCCGCGGTTGATCAGGTGCGCGCCGTGGCCCGCTGGATCAGGGCCGATCTGCGGGCGAGCAAGGCTCGGGCTCTTGCCATCGTCGGCGTCGTAGCAGGTGTCGTGCTGGCCCTGCTGCTGTCGGCCGGTTTGCTGCAAGATGCGACCAATCCGTGGCAGGGGATCTTCACTGCCACTAAGGGCGCCCAGATCTGGCTCCACCTGTCGCCGGGCACCGACGTTAGCAAGCTGAGTGAGCAGCTGACCGGCATTCAGGCGGTCGCCGGCCCGTACTCCTCGACGGCAGCGAGCGTCATTCTGCGTGGCCAGCGCACCAGAGTCGAATTGCGCTCGATGACCCCAGTCCTGCCGGCCGTTGGCAGGCCGCTGATCACGTCGGGCGGGTGGCTCACGGCCAGGTCTGTGCATGGCGTGGTATTAGAAGCATCCTTCGCGCAGGCACTCCACGCACCGGTCGGCAGCTCACTCGTGCTGGATAACGTCGACGAGACAGCCCGCCTAGACGCGCGCGTGGTTGGCATCGCAGAGACCTCGGATCAGGGCTTCTATCCGGATCAGACACCGGGCCTCATCTGGGTGCTGCCGACGTTGCTGCGCGAGATTGAGCCGATCGCAGGTCGAACCGAAGAGGTCGTCGGGTTGCGCATTGCCGATCCGGCCGCGACCAGCATCGTCGTCCAGCAGGTCGTCACGCAGCTTGGCAGCAGCGCGGTAGGCACGGTGTCGACCTGGCAGCAGGTGCAGCAGTCGATGTCGCGCCGTGACCCGCTACTTGGCCTGCTGCTAGCACTCTTCGGCCTCATGGCCTTGGGCGCCGCGGTACTGGCCGTGATCAACGTCACCAGCGGCCGGGTGCTGCTGCAGAACGCCGATCTCGGCATGCTCAAGACGCTCGGCTTCACTCCGCTGCAGGTCGCGAGCATGATGACCGCAGAGCACGCGATTTTCACCGCTGCCGGGATTCTGGCTGGCCTCGGTGCGGCGCGGCTACTGACGCCGTTGCTCCTCGGCAGCGTCCCCGGCGTCAGCGCGGCGGCCGCCACGGTGCCGAGCGGCTGGGCGGGCATCATCATCGGCGGGACGTTTGGGGTCGTGTTGCTCGCTACCGCGGCACCGGCGTGGCAGGCGGGGCGCGTCAAACCGATCGCCGCGGTCCGCTCAGCTCCGCCGCGGGGCCACCTGTCGCGGCTGGCCGGATTCGCGATGGCCGCGCGGATGCCGCCAGCGGTGGTGCTGGGCGCACGGGCGGCGTTCGTCAGGAAGCTGTCGGCCGCTCTGACCATCTGCGGCCTGGCAATCCCGATGCTGATGATCACGATCGCCCTCGGGTTCTGGGCGACGCTGGACGATGTTCAGCGCAATCCGGCCGACATCGGCCTTGCGGCGAGCGTTACCGCGAGTCCGGGCTCGCTGACGCCCGCCCAGGCTGACCGGGTCGTCCGGGCTGACTCGCAAGTTCGCGCCGCGTACTACTGCGTGCGGGTCGAGGCGCTCGTGCCGGGCGAGACAACCACGATCACTACGCTCGGCATGGGTTCGTCGCAAGATCCGTACCCGTTCCACGTCGTGCAGGGGCACCTGTATCACGCGCCCGAGCAAGCCGTCGCGACCGACGCGTTGCTGACGTCGCTAGGCGTGCGGATCGGTCAGTTTGTGCGGATGTGGTTCGGCGGCGTCCCCGTCACCTTCCAGATTGTCGGCCGAATTATTGACCCCCAATATGGCGGCGAGGTGATCGCTTACGGCCGGGACACCTTGGCCGACGAGGGCGCGGCGGCCCCCATCGGCTTCTACAGCCTGATCCTTCGGCCGGGCGTCAGCCCTGCTGATGCAGTCGCAAGGCTTATGCGTGCGTCTGATGGGCGTATGGACGTGGCAATCGTGTCGAACCCCGCGGACCAGCTAGGCATCGTGCAGGCGGCATTGGCGGCCCTCATCGCCGTACTGGCAGTGATCGCGCTCACGAGCCTGCTAACAGCATCGTTGCTCGGGTACCGCGATCACGAGCGGGACGTGAGCGTGCTGCGTGCCATGGGGCTGACGCCGCTGCAGGTGCGTAGCGCGCTGATGACCCGGACAACAGTGCTTGCGCTGATGGCTGTCGTTGTCGGCGCTGCGGTAGGGCGGCTTGTTAGTACGTCCCTCGTCAGCGCGGTATCGAGGCTGTACGGCCTTGGCAGCGGGATCGGTCGCCCGCCGTCCTACGCGACGCTCGCCGCGGCCATCGGGCTGGCCATCGGCGCGGCCGCAGTCGCGGGCATGCTGCCGACGCGGCCGCTCGGCCGGCTGCCGCGAGTCACCGTGCTTGGCCCCTAACCGGCCGCGCGACCGATGGACAGGCCGGTTGCTGGGTCGAAGAACTGAAGGTTGGAGGCATCGACAGCCAGCGTGGCGGCCGAGCCAGGCTTGATATCGCTGCGGGCAGCGACTCGCGCGGTCCACAGCGTCTTGTTGTCAGCCAGCGGGATCGCCTCGTCATCTCCGTCGTCCGAGCGAGCCTCCGTGATACTCGCGTGCTGAACAGGCGGCGCGTCGATGGCGAAGATGACGTGAATCTCGCTGCCCAGCTCTTCGGTGACGCTCGCCCGAATCGGCATTCGCGCCCAGGCTGGCTCAGCTAGTGACGCGTCCTCGAAGTCCGACGGCCGCACGCCCAGGATGACTTCCTTGCCGAAGTACTCATCCAGGCCTGCACGGGACGACAGGAGCTTGCCAGGGACAGCGAGCTTGTGCCCAGCGAAGGTGACGGCCGGACCGTCGTCGCGGACGAGCTGGGCAGCAGCGAAATTCATCGCTGGTGAGCCGATGAAGCCGGCGACGAAGAGGTTTACCGGCGAGTTATAGAGCGCCTGGGGTGCGTCGACCTGCTGAAGCTTGCCGTCGCGCAGTACGCAGACGCGCTGTCCGAGCGTCATCGCCTCGACCTGGTCGTGGGTTACGTACACGGTCGTCACGCCGAGACGGTCGTGCAGCTGGGAGAGCGAGGCTCGCATGGACACGCGCAGCTTGGCGTCCAGGTTGGACAGCGGCTCGTCCATCAGGAAGGCCTGCGGTTCGCGAACAATCGCCCGGCCCATCGCGACGCGCTGTCGCTGGCCGCCAGACAGGGCTGCCGGCTTGCGCTTGAGATAGTCCTCCAGACCTAGCATCCTGGCACGTCGCTGACCCGCCGCCTGATCTCGTCCTTCGCCGTCTTGCGCTGCTGCAGCCCGAACGCGAGGTTCTGCTCGACGGTCATGTGCGGGTAGAGCGCATAGTTCTGGAA
>Ga0126373_10005008_pt1 | contig 10221 bp, 9 predicted proteins | sample PanSoiMetPlot_11_FD_92545 | JGI IMG/M metagenome (GOLD analysis project Ga0126373, IMG submission 92545) | Tropical forest soil microbial communities from Panama - MetaG Plot_11 | ecosystem: Environmental > Terrestrial > Soil > Tropical forest > Bulk soil | place: Panama | collected 2016-02-17 | reverse complement strand
TGATGAGCTACGCGATGTACCGGGTGGCCAGGCTGTGGCTGCCGTCGCAGACAGGGGCGATTGCGGCGGGCGCGTTCTTCGGCCTTTCCGGCATGCTCAGCTACCAGACCTGGGTGCACATCAATCTGGCCGCTGGGGCGGTGTTCCTGCCGCTCACGCTCGAGACCGCGGTCAGGCTGCGCCGCAAGCCAAGTCCAGGCCGGGCCGCGGTGCTCGGTGTGGTGCTCGGCGCGGCCATGCTGGTTGACCAGCAGTCGGCGGTTCTCGCATCGATCATCGCGATCGCCGCCCTGCTGCCGTGGATGCTGATCTGGCGGATCAGGGTTGGGTGGCTAAGAATATTGCTGGCCGGACTCGCGGTCGCGGTGGCGCTTATCGTCGCGGCGCCGCAGCTGGTAGCGATCGCGCACGCTGCCGCGGCAGGGAGCCCGCCGGTCAGCCTGAGTGCGCCCGCCTACGTTCAGGGTGTCCGCCTGCCCGACTTGTTCCTGCCGTCGCCCCGCGTGACGTCCTTCGGGATGAACATCAGGCAGGCGCAGAACACCAGCACATTCGGCGCGATACCGACGCTGCTCGCGCTAGTCGGCCTAGCGCTCGCCAGGAGGCACCGCAACGCCTGGCTGCTCGGCTTGCTGTGGCTCGGCTCAGCGGCGCTGGCGCTTGGCTCGGACATCATCACGACCTCGGGCACCTACACGCCGGCGGCTGAGATGTTCGGCGGCGTGCGGGTGTCGTCGGTGCTGCCGTTCACCTGGTTCGTGCGGATACCGGGGCTGTCCGGCTTCCGCGAACCTTCGCGCATCGCCGAGATCGGGCTTGTGGCGGTCGCCCTGCTCGCCGGCTACACCGTGAACTGGCTCCGCTATCACGCCCGCGGCCTGCTCGTGCCGGTACTGGCACTCGGCATACTCGAGGCCGGCCTTGCCACTCCAGCGGGCGCGAAGACGATGCCGACCAGCTATCCCGCGCTCGACCGGCCGATCGCTGCCGATCACTCAGGGTCGATCGTGCTCGACGTGCCCTTCGGCCTGCGCGGCGGGACCGGCGTCGTCGGCCTGCCGTTCGTCGCGCAGGCGCAGGTGCTAGCGACCGCCGACGGTCATCCGCTCTCCGACGCTCTGCTGTCCAGGGTGCCGACCTCGACGAGCAACGCGATCGAGGTCGAACCCTTCTACCACGACCTGATCAGCGCGCAGACCGGCCACTACCAGTTCTCCCCCGCTCAGCTTCAGTTCGCTGCCGAGAACGCCGCGCACATGCACATCGGCTGGGTGCTGCTGTGGGTGACCAACAAGCACCTGCGAGCGTTCCTGGTCGGGACCGGGTTCCGCTACTCCTACCGAGCCGACGGAGCGTCGGTTTGGCGGCCCGTCGGCCCTGGCAACGGCATCGCGACGCCACACTGACAGCATGTGACGTCAAACTGATGTCACATTGCGTCTTGACTGACGTCACATCTGACGGCATTATGGCGTCATGGAGTTGTCATCGTATGTCGAGGGCCTGCGCCGCGAGCTAGCGTCGCTGACCCGTTTCGCCCCTGACGAGGTCGCCAAGCTCGCCGAGCAACTCGCGGACGCGCTCGACTCGTCCGTCCGGCTGACCTTGCTCGAAGTGCTGTCAGCAGCGGCCGCCGAGATCACAGAGCGGCTAGACGCCACAGTCATCGACGTCAGGCTGAGCGGCGGCGAGCCCGAGTTCGTGATCACCGCCGTCCAGGCTCAGCCCGAGGAGCAGGCCGCCGGATCCAGCCGCGAGGCCGCTGCCGACGATGCAGGGACGGCGCGCGTCACCCTGCGGCTGTCCGAGGCGCTCAAAGTCAGGATCGAGGTGCAGGCCGCCGCCTCAGGGCTGTCGGTCAACGCCTGGCTAGCCCACGCCGCAATCCGAGCACTAGAGACCTCCGGCCAGACCCCGCCGAGTGGTTCTCAGCGGGCCAGGACCGGCCCAGGACACCGCATCACCGGCTACGCGCGCGGTTAGCCCGCCAGCCTTTCGACCAGACCAGCAAAGGAGCAGAACAATGCCGCACTGGGACTTCCCCGCAACCGAGCCAATCGACTTGCTCGTCGAGGCGACAGCGGGCAGCGTCCGCATCACCGCCGAGCCGACCCAGACGATCACCGTCGACGTCCGCCCCAGCGGGTCAGGCAAGCATGGTGACGATCTCGCCGACGAGGTACGCGTCGACTTCGCCGACGGCCGTCTTGAGATCGTCGAACCGCATCAGCGGCCCAACTGGCTTCGTTTCGCCAGCGGTCTTGACGTCTCGGTCACGCTGCCCACCGGATCGCGCTGCTGGGTAACCACCGCGTCAGCTGATGTCACGGTCGACGGCGAACTCGGCTCGCTAGCCGCCAAGACGATCTCAGGCGAGGTCGTAGCTGGCGCCATCACCGGCAACGCCGATGTCTCCACTACCTCAGGCCGGATCGCCATCAACGAAGCAGCCGGTCAGGTCTCGGCGAAGTCAGCGTCCGGCTCGGTCGACCTTGGCGATGTCGCCAGCGACGTGGACGTCAACACCGTGAGCGGCAAAGTCGAGATCGGCAAGGCCGCGGCGGACGCCAACGTCCGCACCGCGTCAGGGCGGATCAAGATCGGCAGCCTCAGCCACGGCTGGGCCGAGATCGTCACGGTCTCCGGCGAAGTAAAGGTCGGCGTGGCCAAGGGCGCCGGAGTCTACCTCGACTTGTCGTCACTCTCGGGCCGCGTCAGCAGCGAGCTCGAGCCATCCGAGGCCAGCGACGAGGTTGACCTGCACCTCAAGTGCCGGTCGATCAGCGGCGCTGTGAAGGTCCGCCGGACCGAACTGGCGGATGCGTCCTGACCACGACCCCCATCTCCTGCTCGCCTATCAGCTGACAACCAAGAAGGGACCACAGGTCAATGCACCCGCACATGGTTGAGGAACTCGCACGTCAGCGCCACGCCGAGCTACTGGCCAAGTCATCAAGGCAACAGCCAGGCCCGGCTGACCCGCACAAGCACCTAAGGCCGAGCCTGCGAAGCAACGCCGGCTGGGCGATCGTGGCGATCGGGCTTCGGATCGCCGGGTCGGGCAGCAGTCACACGTCCTTCGCAACGGCTAATCCCGGCCACTAGGACCCCTGATGCTCGAGCCAGCCAGGTTCGGTCTCCCCTTCGGCCACGATCACCGCTGGCCCGGTCAGCACGCTGCCGACCTCGCCCGGGGTCACAGTCAGCGTCCCGCCAGGGACGGCGACCAGCCAGCGATCGGACCCGGTGCCTGGCCACAAGCCGGTCGCCGCGGCAGCTGCCACCGCCGCGGCGACCGCACCAGTCCCGCACGAGCGCGTCTCGCCAGAGCCGCGCTCGCGCACCCGCATCTCGACCGAGCGGTCGCCGGTAAGCCGGACGACCTCGACGTTGACGCCGTCAGGAAAGTCGGCGTCGTCGACGACGGGCGGCACCGACAGGTCGAACTCGGCTACCGGCCGGCCGGTCACGCAGACCAGGTGCGGGTTGCCGACGTCGACAGCCAGGCCCTGGTAGCTCTGGCCGCCAATCTCAGCCGACCCCTTGCCGGTGATCGTCGCCGGACCCATGTCCACGCTGAACTGCCCGCCGGTCTCACGGCGGACGGTGCGAACTCCAGCCCGGGTGCCGATCGTGACCTCAGGGCCGGCCGCGAATCCGCGATCGATCAGGTACCTGGCGAACACCCTGATCCCGTTGCCGCACATCTCAGCGACGCCGCCATCGGCGTTCCTGTAGTCCATGAACCACGGCACCCCATCGGCACCGGCCGCCTCGCCGGTCACGATGCGGAGCACGCCGTCAGCGCCAATCCCGGTATGACGATCGCAGAGCCTGCGCACCAGTTCGGCGCTCAGCCTGAGGCGGTCGTCGGGGTCGGGAAGGATGACGAAGTCGTTCCCCGTTCCGTGCCCCTTGGCATAACGCATGATCACGATGCTAGTGCGGGGGAAACAGCGCTTCTAGCGCCACGTCCGTCGGCACAGGCTCGGTAGCGGGGAGCCAGCGTACTCGCGGGTCACGCCGGAACCACGACTCCTGCCGGCGAGCGAACCTCTTCGTGGCGACTACGGTTTCCTGCTCGGCCTGCTCAGCCGTCCACTCGCCGTCGATGAACCGCAGCGCTTGCGCATAGCCGAGTGCTCGGCTTGCTGTCCTGCCGTCACGCAACCCAGCGCCTATCAGCGCGCGTACCTCTTCGACCAGCCCTGCCTGCCACATCTGCCTGACTCTGGCCTCGATCCTGGCGTCAAGCACAGGCCGGGGAATGTCGAGGCCGAGTTGCGCTGTCGGCAGCACCGAGCGGTAGTCAGGCAGCGTCGCGCTGAACGGTCGGCCAGACAGCTCGATCACCTCAAGCGCACGCACGATCCGCCGGCCGTTGGTGGCCAGGATGGCGGCGGCTGCCGCGGGATCGGCGACCGCCAGCCTGGCGTGAAGCCCGGTCGGCCCCGCCTGCGCCAGCTCGCGCTCAAGCCGCGCCCGCACCGCCGGGTCGGTGCCGGGGAACTCCAAGTTGTCGATCACGGCGCGGACGTAAAGGCCAGAGCCGCCGACGAGGATCGGGATCTTGCCGCGGCCGACGATGCCGGCGATCGCGGCCCTGGCCAGCTTCTGGTACTCGGACACGCTGGCTGGCTCGGTGACATCCCAGATGTCGAGCAAGTGATGCGGAACAGCAAAGCGCTCGCTCACCGTCAGCTTGCCGGTGCCGATGTCCATGTCCCGATAGAGCTGCATCGAGTCCGCGCTGATCACTTCGCCGTCGAGCGCGGCGGCAAGGCGCAGCGACAGCTCGGACTTGCCCGCGGCGGTCGCTCCGACGATCGCTACCAGCGGCGCTGCGTCAGGTCTCAGCGCGTTGCCAGCCAGTCAGGGAGCCGGTCAAGGCAATCGGACCAGCCCTTCGCGTGGTTCTCGACCTCGGAGTCGGCTAGTCCGTCGTGTTCCACGACGAGCTTGGTGGCTTCGCCGTCCGGAGTTAGCGTGACCGTCACAGCCGAAACCAGATCCTCACCATCCCACTGCCAGCCAAACTCAAGCAGCTCCGCCGGGCGCACGGTCGTGTACTCGCCGGATACGGCCATCCCGATAACCGGGCTCGCGATCCGGTAGCGTCCGCCGACCCGCAGGTCAACCTCGATCTGAGGGTCGAGCCGCGGCGACCAGAACCACCCGAGTAGCCCGTCAGCCGTAGTCAGCCCCTGCCATACCAACCCGGGCGATGCCGCCAGTGTCCGTTCGTCCCTGATCTGGCTCACGTTTCCTCCGCAGGAGTCTGGCTAGGAGCGCATCGCCGGCATGCCGAGCAGGACCGGCACAGGCACGGGACCCGCGTCGGCAGCGGCGCCCTGCTGACGGGCCCGCCAAGCGTCGCCGCCCCGAGTTGACCGCACAGAAAGCACCGGCCCGTCCGCAAGCAGGTAATGCGGTGCCGACTGGGTGATCGCGGTCGTCACGATATCCCCCGGCCGAGGCGCTTCGTGAGCAGGCGGACCGAAGTGCACCAGCCGGTTGTCCCTGGCCCGGCCCGACATCCGGTGCGTGACATCGTCCTTGCGACCCTCGCCGTCGGCGACGAGCACCTCGACCTGCTGGCCGACGAGAGCCTGATTCTCGGCCAGCGCGACCTGCTCGACGAGAGCGACCAGCCGGTCATAGCGTTCGGCCACGACGGCGGCTGGCACCTGGTCCGGCATGGTCGCCGCTGGAGTGCCAGGCCGGATCGAATACTGGAACGTGAACGCGCCAGCGAACCTGGCCTGCCTGACCACGTCGAGCGTGTCCGCGAAGTCCTGCTCGGTCTCGCCAGGGAAGCCGACGATGATGTCGGTCGTGATCGCGGCGTCTGGCATCGCGGCCCGCACCTTGTCGATGATCCCCAGGTACGAGTCCTTCCGGTACGCGCGCCGCATGGCCTTAAGAACGGCATTCGAGCCCGACTGCAGCGGCATGTGCAACTGCGGCATCACGTTGGGAGTTTCCGCCATCGCGGCGATCACGTCGTCGGTGAAGTCCCTCGGGTGCGGTGAGGTGAACCTGACCCGCTCAAGCCCGTCGATCTGGCCGCAGGCACGCAGCAGCTTGCCGAACGCCAGCCGGTCGCCGAACGCCACACCGTAGGAGTTCACGTTCTGGCCCAGGAGCGTGACCTCGAGCACGCCGTCGTCGACCAGCGCCCGGATCTCCGCCAGCACGTCGCCCGGCCTGCGGTCTTCCTCCCGGCCACGCAAGCTCGGCACGATGCAGAACGTGCAGGTGTTGTTGCAGCCGACCGAGATCGCCACCCACGCTGAGTACGGTGACTCGCGGCGGGCAGGCAGCATCGAAGGAAACCGCTCGAGCGACTCGGCGAACTCCACCTGAGCCTCGCGCTGCACCCTTGCCCGCTCGAGCAGGGCTGGCAGCGAACCGATGTTGTGCGTGCCGAACACCACGTCCACCCAGGGCGCCCGGTCGGTGATCACCGACCTGTCCTTCTGCGCAAGGCAGCCGCCGACCGCGATCTGCATTCCCGGGTGGCTGTTCTTGACCGGCAGCAGGTGACCGAGGTTGCCATACAGCCTGTTGTCCGCGTTCTCCCGAACAGCACAAGTATTGAAAACAACCACGTCGGGCTCTGATCCGGCCGACGCCTTGAGGTAGCCAGCTTCCTCGAGCAACCCGGCCAGCCGCTCGGAGTCGTGCATGTTCATCTGGCACCCGTAGGTGCGGATCTCAAACGTTCGCCCACCAGAGCCAGACATGCTCATAAGCGTAGACGCTCGCGCCACTACATCGGGGGGCTCCGGGGGGTCGTCCCCCCGGGCTAACACAGCATTGACATCCCCGTGCGTTGACTGAAATCGTCGATTTCCCGGAGTTGACTCCGGCCCAGCCACTGACAGGAGCCCGTCGTGACTGCCGACCTGATCATCCTCGAGCCAACCGAGCTGCTACTCCCCTACGCCGAGCTTGGCGAGGGCCCGCACTGGGACATCGACACCCAGTCCTTGTACTGGGTCGACATCCCAAGATGCCTGGTGCACCGGATGGATGACTCAGGCGCGCACACGTCCTGGGATGTCGGGATGCCGGTCGGGGCTGTAGTGCCGAGGGCCAGCGGGGGACTTTGCGTTGCGGCTGGTAATGGTTTTTATGCCCTTGACCTTGACAGCGGCGCCGTGACCGAGATCGCCGCGGCGCCCGGCCTGCCGCACACCAGGATGAATGACGGCGCTTGCGACCGGGTTGGCCGGTTCTACGCGGGCAGCATGGACAGCGACGAGGCACCTGGCCGGGGCATGTTCTACCGGCTTGACACCGACCACACGGTGACCGCCCTTTACTCCGAAATCGGAATTTCCAACGGCGTAGGGTGGAGCCCAGACGACAGGCTTATGTACTACATCGACTCGCTGGCATACCGGGTCGACGTGATGGATTACGACATCGCGACCGGGCAGATAGGCCCGCGCCGTCCGTTCGCCAGGCTCGGGTCAGGCGAGGTCGTGCCCGACGGCCTGACCGTGGACGCCGAAGGGGGCGTGTGGGCGGCGGTGTGGGGCGGCAGCGTGATTCAGCGGTACGACCCGGAAGGACTGCTGACGGCTGTTGTGCGGCTGCCGGCCGCGCACGTGACAAGCTGCGCCTTCGGCGGCCCCGATCTTGACCAGTTGTACGTCACGACGGCTGCCGGACCTGGGCGCTCGGCTGGTGCGCTGTTTACCTGCCCGGCGGGGGTTAAAGGGCTGCCCGCGTTTTCGTATCGGGGCTGATCAACCTGGCCGGTCGGTTGTCGGCATTCGCTGCGAACCGCGCCAGGCGGGTAGGGCACGATATCCCTATGACCGACAACGGGACGGCGATGACCGATCAGACGGGTGCAGCGCAGGTGAGCGAGCCGGAGCCGGTGGCGCAGGACCAGGCCACGCAACCAGCGCTGCCGCAGGTGCCGTACGGCGCCTGGACATCGCCCATTACCGCTGCTCAGGTCGCTGGCAGCCGGATCAAGATCGCCATGCCCTCGGTCGTCGGCTCGACCGTCTGGTGGCAGGAGGACCAGCCAGAGGACGGCGGCAGGCGTACGGTGATGCGCCAGAACGCCGACGGCGTCTCGACGATGCTGCTGCCGGCCCCGTGGAGCGCGCGCACTCGCGTGCACGAGTACGGCGGTGTCTCGTACTTGCCGGTCGAGTCGGAAGTCGCCGAGGCGACGCTCGCGACGGCCCAGGAGGCTGAGCCTGCGATAGTCTTCGCGAACTTCAGCGACCAGCGGCTCTACCTGGCCGGCCAGGCGGTCACCGACGGGACCGGCCAGCCGGTGCCGCTGACACCGAACCCCGCGAACGTGACGCACGAGGCCCGCTACGCCGACTTCGTGCTGTCGCCGGACAAGGGCGAGGTCTGGTGCGTGCGAGAGCTGCACGCGGCAGGCAAGGTAACCCGCGCGATTGTCGCCGTTCCGCTCGACGGGTCGGCGGCGACCGACCCAGGCGCTGTGCGGGTGCTCGTGACCGGCTTCGACTTCTTCGCGTTCCCGACGCCGTCACCCGACGGCCAGTGGCTGGCCTGGATCTGCTGGAATCACCCGCACATGCCATGGGACGGAACCGAGCTGCGAGTCGCCCCGATCGAGGCGGGCAAGCCGGGTAAGGGCCGGCTGATCAAGGGAAGCAACCGCGAGTCGGTGCTCGCGCCGGTCTGGCGTAACAACTCAAGCCTGTACGTCGCGACCGACTGGACCGGCTGGTGGAACATCTACCAGATCGGGCTCGCCGGAGAGCCCCCGCAAGCGCTCTACCCGTGCGACGAAGAGTTCGCGGGAGCACTGTGGGAGCTAGGGGCACGCTCGTTCACCCTCCTCGGCGACGGAAGGCTGGTGGTCAGGCACGGTCGCGGCGGTGCCAGGCTCGGGATACTCGACCCCGAGACCTCGGAGCTGACCGACCTGGAGCTGCCCTATGACGAGATACTCACCGGGGTAGCCGCGAGCGGCACCGTGATCGCCTGCGTGGCAGGAGGACCGCTCACACCCGACTCACTGATCAGGGTCGACGTCGCGGAAGGCGACCACCACGTGCTGCGCGCCGAGCTCAGCGAGATACCCGACAAGCGCTACCTGCCGGTACCGGAGGACGTAGAACTAGAAGGCCCGTACGGCCGGGTGGTGCACGCGCTGATCTATCCGCCGTCCAACCCGGACATGACGGGGCTTGAGGGTGAGCTGCCGCCGTACATCGTCTGGGTCCACGGCGGGCCGACCAGCCACGTCACCGCGCGGCTGAGCTTGGAGAAGGCGTACTTCACCAGCCGCGGAATCGGCATCATCGACGTCAACTACGGCGGCTCAACCGGCTTCGGCCGGCTGTACCGCAACCGGCTCAACCGCGAGTGGGGCATTGTCGACGTGGCCGACGCCAGGGAGGCGGCAAGGTCGCTCGCCAGGGCAGGTCAGGCCGACGAGGCCAGGCTCGGGATTCGCGGCGGCTCGGCGGGCGGCTGGACCGCGCTGGCCGCCGTGACCACCGGGGCCGCGGTTGACCCGGTGTTCGGCGCGGCCGTGGCGTACTACGGAGTCGCCGACCTGCGGCAGTTCAGCGAGCACACGCACGACTTCGAGTCCAGGTACCTGGACGGGCTGATCGGGCCGCTGCCTGGGTTCGACACCGTCTACGCCGAGCGCGCGCCGCTCGGCCACGTGAACGCGAACACCTGCCCGGTACTCCTGCTCCAGGGGCTCGATGACCCGATCGTCCCGCCGCATCAGTCCGAGTGCATCGCCGCCGAGCTGGCCGACCACGGCATCAGGCACGCCTATATCGCGTTCGAAGGCGAGTCGCACGGGTTCCGCAAGGCGGACTCGATGATCACCTCGCTCGAGGCTGAGCTGTCGTTCTACGGCCAGGTGCTCGGTTTCGATCCCCCCGACGTGCCGCACCTCAAGCTCGCCGAAGGCTAGCCAACGCCTGCTTACCTGGCCAGTTCCGTGGCGCGGCTTTCCCTGATCACGGTGACCCGGATCTGGCCGGGATAGGTGAGTTCCTCTTGCACCTGCCTGGCGACATCCCTCGCGATCACCTGCGCACCGACGTCGTCGACGGCACCCGGCTTGACCATGATCCTTATCTCGCGACCCGCCTGCATGGCGTAGACCTTCTCGACTCCCGGCTTGGCCTGCGCGATCTGTTCTAGCCGCTCGAGGCGCTTGACGTAGGCTTCGAGCGATTCGCGGCGCGCTCC
>Ga0126373_10005007_pt1 | contig 10221 bp, 12 predicted proteins | sample PanSoiMetPlot_11_FD_92545 | JGI IMG/M metagenome (GOLD analysis project Ga0126373, IMG submission 92545) | Tropical forest soil microbial communities from Panama - MetaG Plot_11 | ecosystem: Environmental > Terrestrial > Soil > Tropical forest > Bulk soil | place: Panama | collected 2016-02-17 | reverse complement strand
GCTGTCCGCCCCCGCCATCTCCGCAAGCAATGCCGCGTGCACCGGATCCGGCTCCTTCCCCCGCCGCGCCTGCCGCAAGGTAGCCACATGATCAATATTGAGCCCGAGTGCAATGTACGAATGAGTCACGAGCGCTCCGAGTGAGACCGGCGGCTCGCATGCAAAAGGCGCTTTGCCGGGGCTTGTGTAGCCAAGGACGGCGGAACTGAGCCTCCAGGGACCAGGCGAGCGGGCGGTCAGCCCGCGTGCCCGGATTTACGGCGTCCCCGGCAAAGCGCCTTTTGCGTGCGGGCCGTCGAGTGCAATCCAGTCAAACCGTTATTGTTGCGTACTAATGCTAAGTACGCGACCCCCTGCGTGACGCGACCGCCCGAGCCACCCGGCGGGTCGTGAGCTCCTTCCCTTCCAGCCTCTCAGCCAGCGCCAGCTTGAGTACCCTACGCGCGTCTTCGAGAGCTCGGCCCTCCTCCCCGAGCTCCTCCCGCTGCAGCGCAAAAAGTGAGCTACCCAGGACGGCCTCCGCATCCCCTTCCCCCGCCGGAACCAGCCCCTGCGAAGCCTCGAACCGATAAAACCCCTCCGCCGCGATCGCCTTCCCCGTCCGCGCCTCCGACGTCAGATCCACCCCATACCCCACCGCCTCGAGCAGCCTCTTCTCGAATACCCGCAGAACGGCCTCGGCCCTGACCCCCGCACGCAGTCCATCCAGCGCCCGCCGATAATCCGCGAACACCTCCGGCACCGGATCATGCCGCGCCGTGAGCTTCAGCAGCAGCTCGTTGAGATAGAACCCCGCCATGAGGCTGCCGGCCGGCAACGGCGGCGCGCTCTGCGCACTCTCGACCCCGGTGAGCTGTCCCGCCTCCCGCCCCACCTGAAAGGACAGCAACAGCAGATCGAACGGCTGCAGCACTCCGCCGAACCGCGGCTTCGGCCCCCGCACCCCGCGCGCAAACAGCGTCAGGCGCCCGTGATCGCGCACCAGCACCTCGAGGATCCGGCTGGTATCCCGGTAAGGCCGATGGTGCAGGATGTACCCCGGCGCCAGCAGAACGCGGCGGGGATGCGCCGTCATGGTCTTCTTACTACTCGGCCCGTCATGGGCCTCGCCCCCGCTCCCGCAGGGGGCCGACACCCGCTGTCGCAGGCGTCGTTATGAATCGCTCCCGGCGATTCATTCCAACCCCAACTCCCGCAGCGCCCGGGCATTGTCCGCCCAGTTCTCCCGCACCTTCACCCACAGGTTGAGGTGCAGCCGCCGCCCGAGCAGGCCGTTCAACGCCAGCCGCGCCGAAGTGCCCACCCGCTTCAGCCGCTCTCCCTTCGCTCCGATGACGATCGGCTTCTGCCCCTCGCGATCCACCCAGATGGCCGCATCCACCGTGAGCTGCCCGTCCTCCTCGGCCAGCTTCTCGACCTCCACGGCGATCCCGTAGGGCACTTCCTGATTGAGCTCCAGAGTCAGCTTCTCGCGGATCATTTCCCCGATGCGAAACTGCAGGCCGCGGTCGGTGAGCTCACCGTCGGGAAAGAGCGGCGCCGACACCGGCAGGTGCGCCGCAATCGAATTGCGCAGGTCGTCGAGATTTTTCTCCTTCAGCGCCGAGACCGGCACCAAACCGAGGAATCCGTGCCTGCGATCGAGCTCCGCGAGGTAGGGCAGCAGCCGCTCGCGCGGCTTCACGCGGTCGACCTTGTTGACGGCGACCAACACCGGGCGGGCGGCGCGCGCGATCCGTTTCAACACGAGCTCGTCTTCCGCGTTCCAGACGAGCGCCTCCACGACGAACACCACGAGGTCCGCATCCTCCAACGCGGCTGCCGCGGTGCGGTTCATCGCCTTGTTGAGTGCGCGCTTCGCCTGACTGTGCAGGCCCGGCGTGTCGACGAACGCAATCTGCGCATTCGGCAACTGCGCCAGGCCGATGATCCGGTGGCGCGTCGTCTGCGGCCTGGGGGTGACGATGCTCAATTTCTGCCCGACGAGCGCGTTGAGCAGAGTCGACTTGCCGACGTTCGGGCGCCCAACGAGCGCCGCGAAGCCGCAGCGGAAATCAGCGGAGGGGTCGGTGATGGTCATGAATCTGTGCCACTGTCCAGGGCCGCCAGTATGCGCTCGGCCGCCTCCTGCTCGGCACGCCGGCGGCTCGAGCCGCGGCCCTCGGCCGCAAGCCGCAGCGCCGGCACTTCGCAGGTGACGTGGAAGGTCTGCGCGTGGGGTTCCCCTTCGACCCGCTCCACCCGGTACCGAGGGAGCATGAGCCCGCGGGACTGCAGGTATTCCTGCAGACGGGTCTTGGCATCCTTGAGCTCATGCGGGGCCGGAAGCGCCGCGATCCGCGGCTCGAACAAGCGCTCGATCAGGTCTTCGGCCACCGCAAGGCCGCCATCGAGATAGACGGCACCGCAAACCGCCTCGAACGCGTCCGCGAGAATCGATTGCCGGCGAAAGCCTCCCGTCTTGAGCTCACCCGAGCCGAGCTGCAGCGCCTCACCCAGCTTGAGCGATGCGGCCACTTCGGCCAGCGGCTCGCCGCTCACGACCCGCGCCCGAAGCCGGCTCAGATCCCCTTCAGTGGCATCCGGGAATGCAGCATAGAGGTGATGTGCCACGACGAGGTTCAGCACCGCGTCGCCGAGAAACTCCAGCCGCTCGTTGTTGGGCCCCGGAGCGCTGCGGTGCGTAAGCGCCGCACGAAAAAGCGCGGGATCGCGCGGCTCGTAGCCGAGCTCGGCGCGAACCCAGGCGAGCGGCCAGTCGAGTCTATCCACCGCCCAGGGTGACGGTCTTGTCGAAAGCCACCTGCAGGGTGATATGAAGGAACAGCGGCGCCTGGTCGTAGTACGCGGCCTCGACCTGCCAGCCCGCGCCGTCGCGGGTGATCGCGATGTCCTTGACCGCAGGAAAGTCGATACCTTCGACGTCGAAGCGCTTCTGCAGAGACGAGCGAATCGCGTCGGGACTCGCCCCACCCGCCCGATACTCGTCCGTAAGCTGACTGAGCGAGCGCGCGACCGACATGTAATTGAGGTACACCGGCATCAGGCGGATCGCCGCATAGATGATGATTGCGAACGGGATGAGCAGAATCAGCCACCCGATCGCGGTCACGCCACGTTGACGCGCACGCATTGCTGAACCCCCGCTAGTCGATTTTCCTGCCGATCCGGCTCCAGATGGGGCCGCCGGCGCGCTGCGGATCCCAATTGAACCATATATAGGTCGCCTTGCCGACCATATTCGCATCCGGCACGAAGCCCCAGACGCGCCCGTCGTCACTGTTGTCCCGATTGTCGCCGATCATCAGGTACTCCCCGGGCGGCACCACTTTGGTGACCACCTGGGGCTCGACGAGCGCCATCGCGCCGGGCGGCGCTGTGCCGCCGCAGACGTAGCCGCGCGCATCGCTGCGCCGACAGCCCGGCAACGGGTAAGGAGTCACCTGCAGCGGCGTGGGACAGAGGAGCGCCTGATGACTATGGACGCCCAGGTGCTCGACGGCGAGCTGCATGTTGATGTAGCAGCCGTCGGTATAGGCGTCCTTGACCTTGAACGGTATCACCTGGTCATTGATGATGAGCCGGTCGTCGCGCACGGTCACATGATCGCCCGGAAGGCCGACCAGGCGCTTGATGTAGTTCTCAGAAGGGTCGAGGGGATAGCGAAAAACCACCACATCCCCCCTCTTGGGCCCGCCGGTGTCCACGATCTTGGTGTTGGTTACCGGCAGCCTGAGGCCATAGGAGAACTTGTCGACCAGGATGAAATCCCCATCGAGCAGCGTCGGCATCATGGAATCGGAGGGGATGCGGAACGGCTCGAATACGAACGCGCGCAGCAGGAGCACCGCCAGAGCCACCGGAAAGAAGCTGCGCGCGTAGTCCACCGTACCCGGCTCCGGTATGGCCGCGGGATCCTTGCCCGCCGATTTGGCTGCGGCCCGTCGCAGCCGGCGCAGCACCCAGGCGTCCGCGGCGCACATGACCCCGGTGACCGCCGATATCGCGACCAGCACTGCGCTGAAATCGAGCTGCTCGGCGATGAGCAGGCGTATCACCGCCGCGCCGATGAGGATCGGCAGCACGTGGTAGGCGAGCGACATCGACGGCGAGTCGGCAACGGGCTCCGGCAATGCGGCGATCTGCCGCCGCGGCCGCAGGAACCAGTCGTCGACGATGCAGACGAGCCCGACCGGCAGCGCCAGCCAGGAGAGGACCAGGATGACCTGCATGAGAATAGGAGGCATCGCGCCGGCGCCTTACTTGCGGCCAACCTTGAGGACGGCGAGGAACGCCTCCTGGGGAATCTCGACCCGGCCCAACTGTTTCATACGCTTCTTGCCTTCTTTCTGCTTCTCCAGGAGCTTGCGCTTGCGGCTGACGTCGCCGCCGTAGCATTTGGCCAGCACGTTCTTGCGCAGCGCCTTCACGGTGGCGCGCGCGATGATCGCGCTGCCGATCGCCGCCTGCACGGCGACCTCGAACATCTGCCGCGGGATGAGCTCATGCATCTTGTCGACGAGCTCGCGCCCCCGTTGGTAGGCGCTCTCCTTGTGCACGATGATCGACAGCGCATCGACCCGCTCGGCGTTGATGAGGATATCGAGCTTGACGAGCGGCGCCGCCTGGAAATGCGAGAACTCGTAGTCGAAGGAGGCGTAGCCGCGGCTGACCGACTTCAACCGGTCGAAGAAATCGAGCACCACCTCGGCGAGCGGCAGCTCGTATTGCAGCGACACCTGGCTGCCCAGGTAAAGCATCTTCTTCTGCGTGCCGCGCTTGTCGTTGCAGAGCTTCAACACCGCTCCGACGTGATCGGGCGGCACCAGGATGTTGGCCACGATGATGGGCTCGCGGATCTCCTCGATCTCGTTCGAGGGTGGCAGCTTTGCCGGGTTATCGACGTATTCCACCGCCGCGTCGGTGCGCAACACCTCATACACCACCGTCGGCGCGCTCGTCACGAGGTCGAGCTCGTATTCCCGCTCCAGGCGCTCCTGCACGATGTCCATGTGGAGCAGTCCCAGGAACCCGCAGCGGAAGCCGAACCCGAGCGCGCCGGAGACCTCCGGCTCGTAATGCAGGGCGGAGTCGTTGAGCTTCAACTTCGCGAGCGCGTCGCGGAAGCTCTCGTAATCCTCGGAGTTGACGGGGAAGAGTCCCGCGAACACCCGCGGCTTGATCTGCCGGAATCCCGGGAGCGGCGCTGCCGCCGGCCGGTTGTCGAGCGTGATGGTGTCGCCCACCGGAGCGCCGTCGATCTCCTTGATGCCCGCGACGATGAAGCCGACATCGCCGGTCGCCAGTGTCGTCTCCACGATGGGCTTCGGGGTGAAGCGGCCGAGGCGGTCGACGGTGTGGCTGCGCCCGGTCGATACGACGCGGATCTTGTCGCCGGTCTTGACGCTCCCGTTTACGACCCGCACCAGCGAGACCACACCGACGTAGTTGTCGAACCAGGAGTCAATGATGAGCGCCTGCAGCGGCCCCTCGCCGTCGCCCTTCGGCGCCGGGATGCGGTGGATCAGCGTCTCGAGCAGCTCCGGGACGCCCTCACCGGTCTTGGCGCTCACCCGCACCGCATCGTCGGCCGCGATCCCGATGATCTCTTCGATCTCGCGCATCACCCGCTCGGGATCGGCCGAGGGCAGGTCGATCTTGTTGATGACCGGCAGCACCTCGATCCCCTGCTCGATCGCGGTGTAGCAGTTGGCGACGCTCTGCGCCTCCACTCCCTGCGAGGCATCGACCACGAGCAGCGCGCCATCGCAGGCCGCGAGCGAGCGGGACACCTCGTACGAGAAGTCCACGTGCCCCGGCGTGTCGATCATGTTGAGCTGATAGCGCTCGCCGTCGTGTGCCTGGTAATAGAGCGTGACGCTCTGGGCCTTGATGGTGATGCCGCGCTCGCGCTCGAGGTCCATCGAGTCGAGGACCTGGGCCTGCATCTCGCGATCCTCGAGGCCGCCGCAGAGCTGAATGAAGCGATCGGCGAGGGTCGACTTGCCGTGATCGACGTGGGCGATGATGGAGAAATTACGTATGAGCCGCATGAATCGGGTCTGTCGCGTTGCTGCCGCGCCAGGTGATCAGCGGCCGTCGCAATTATAGCAGTCAGCCCTCCCGCAGCAGGCGCTTCAGCTCCCCGGCATCGAGCCGATGGCGGCAGACCACCGTGCCGTCGAAGAGCAGAACCGGCACATCGAGGCCGTGGCGGCGCTGGAGGACCGGATCACTGTCCACGTCCACGACTTCGATCGGCGGCAGCGGCAGGGTCCGCCCGAGCGCCTGCAATTCCGCGAGCATCTCTTCGCAGAGGTGGCAGTCGCGCCGATGGACTACGGTGAGAACGGCGAGCCTTTCAATGCGGCGGCGGAGAGTGCGCGAAAGGCCCCCCGGGAAGCGGAGCGAGTTCCGCGGGCCGCGCGGATTCGGACGTCTTCTCCGCCTTCACCGAGTCTGCGATGAAGCGCACGGTCTGCGGTGGCACCTCCCCGACCGCCGTCACCTTGTGGCCATCCACCACAGTGGAGAAGGCGTACGAAGAGCCCACACGGGCGGACTCCATGACCGCCTCGCCCGAGGTTGTCTGGACGTGCGTCTCGACGAATACAGACACCGAGGCCAGTCCGTCGCTGAAGACCAGGTGATCGACCGGACCCGGCGAGCCCGGCATGGTCTGCGCGGCGCGCACCGTCATGTGAAATCCCGGCGGCAGGTGATCCGCGTTCCAGACGGTCGTACCTGCAGTCACCGTCTCCTTGAGCGGCGCGGAGTCGTTACTCAGCCACTGGAAACCCGTAGTCGCGATACTGGGCCGGAAGGCCGAATCAGGGATGCGCGAGCGGACCTTGAGATTCGCGAAGACGAGCTGCTCGATGACGTTTCCATTGGCGTCACAGAGCTGCGTCTTCAAAGGCATCGCCGTCGAATCGTCGATCCAGAGGCGGTAGCCATACCGGTACTGGTCCCGCGGCATCACCGTGATGAGGTGCGTGCTGCGCCGATTGAAGCGCATGCGAGCGACTTCCTTGATGGCGTAGAAGCGCGCGGTCTGATCGTTGATCGCGGGAAAGCCGCTGAGGAGGGAGACTTTGGCCGGCGTGCGCTCCACCAGCACGACATGCTTGTCGGGGAGATAACACGTGAGACTGGCGCCGGTGCGGATGAACTCCCGGCCCGAGCCGTCGAGCGACACGAGCCGCTCGGACACCGTGCCGTCCGCTACGCGGTGGATGATGCGCAGCATCTCCACCTTGCCGCTCTCCCAGTGAGCGAAAGTGCCGTCGTAGTTGAGTGTGGTGAGCGCGTGGTTCATGCGCTCGAGCCACTTTGCCGGCTCGTCGGCGCTCGCCACGCCGGCGACGGCCAAGGCCAGCACCAGCCAGCCGATACGCTCGCTACTTCGGATTCTGGATCGCATTGCCTTGCACGCCTGGAGCTGGCTTTTCCGACCCCGCGGGCGTGCTGGAGGTTCCCGGCTCACTCACCATCAGCGCCGAGAGGAGATTGCCGCGGCTGACGGGCCAGGAGAAGGCGCTGTGGGCTACCACGTAGTCGGCCAGCTCCGTGGCCGGGACGACCATCATGGGTCGTCGCGGCACGGGCGGCACGACGAAACTGTCGGGCACCGTGACGCCGGCGCTCGGCAAGGGCGACTGCACGCGCAGCGCTGCGAGCGGCGAGTTGACGACGGTCATCGCCCGCGCCACCGCATGAGAGCCGCCGGGCACGGCCTGCCCGCGCAGCCAGAGAATGGAGACCGCGGCCACCCCGGCCGCAAGTCCGGCGCCTGCCAGCGGCTGCCACCAGTGGTACTGAAGTCCCCGCCCGGCTGGTTGGGCGGCATCGGCGGACAGCGCAGGTTCGCTGGAGAGAGCCGCGCTCACCCGTCCGGCTACCATGCCGTCGAGGGTGACGCCCCGTTCCGCACGGATGACCGCCCCGATGACGGCGTAGCGGCCCCAGCGGGATTTGAGATCCGTATCGCGCGAGAGCCGGCGCGCGAGCAGCTCGCATTCGGCGGGCGGCAGCTCGTTGTCGAACATGGCGGAAAGCTGGCTGTCGAGCTCCTCGTTCATCCCAACTCCTCCGCGCGGCCGAGGCCGCCTTCGAAGACCTCACGCAGGCGCCGGTCGATCGCCTCGCGCGCCCGGAAGATGCGCGAGCGGACCGTGCCCACCGGACAGGACATGGCGGCAGCGATTTCCTCGTAGGACAGGCCCTCGAGCTCGCGCAGCACGATGGCCGTGCGCAGATCCTCGGGCAGGGCATCGATCGCGGCGTTCACGGTGGAGCGGATCTCGTCCGTCAGCACCAACCCCTCGGGGGTCTCGGAATCCTTCATTCGGCCTTGCATGTCGTAGGGCTCATCGGTATCGATACTGCTGCGGTCGATGTTGTACTCGATGGGGCTTCTGTCGCGGGACACCACCGCGTTCTTGGCGGTGTTGATCGCAATCCGGTAGAGCCAGGTGTAAAAGGCGCTGTCGCCGCGGAACTGCGGCAGGGCGCGGTAGGCCTTGATGAAGGCCTCCTGGGCAATGTCCTCGGCTTCGGCCGGGTTGCGGACATAACGCATGACCAGCTTGACGAGTTTGTGCTGGTACTTGAGCACCAGCGCATCGAACGCCCCTTTGTCGCCGCGCTGCACACGGCGAACCAGACTGAGATCGCTTGCATCGGCGCTCATCCGCGCCCTTTCCTCCCAGGGGTAAGGCCGCTGCGCCGCGACCTGAATAGACCCTGAACCCTGCACAAAGTTCAGGAGTTTCTCCCGGTTTGTTTTCCCAGCGTCCCTTCCGCCACCGTGATGCGGGTCTTCAGAGGGGTCACGCTGGCCGGGTCCCGTCATTGATTTGGACTCGGTCAAACGCTTTCAGGCACCATGATGCACCGTTTCCCCGGACACTTGCCACTCGGCAGGAACAGGTCCCGGAACCGTGATGCGCGTCACGAGAGCCGCGATGTCGGGCTCGACCGGCGTCTGCCCCCCCAGGAAGTACCCTGCCAGCTCCGGATCGGGGCGCTCGAGCAGCCTCGCGAGCAGCTGGCGCTCGGCCGCGTCCGCGTGCGGCAGGGCGGCGGCCGCGTAGCGCTCGAGCAGGACGTCGAGCTCCTTCATGCCGCGCCGGCAACGCCAGCGAAGCGCGCGGGCTTCGGCGTCCATGACTCTCAAGCCTGCCGCTCGACCAGCATCCGCTTGATCTCGGCGATGGCCTTGGCGGGATTCAGGTCTTTGGGACATACGTCCGTGCAGTTCATGATGGTGTGGCAGCGATAGAGCCGGAAGGGGTCTTCGAGGGCATCCAGGCGCTCGCCGGTGGCCTCGTCGCGGCTGTCGATGATCCAGCGGTAGGCGGCGAGCAGCGCCGCCGGCCCGAGGAAGCGGTCGCTGTTCCACCAGTAGCTGGGGCACGCGGTCGAGCAGCAGGCGCAGAGGATGCAGGCGGCGGGACGGTCGATTTTCTCCTGCTCCGCCTTCGACTGCAGCCGCTCGCGGTCGGGCGGCGGCGGCGTATGGGTCACCAGCCACGGCTTCACCGAAGCGTACTGCGCGTAGAAGTTGGTGAGATCCGGCACCAGGTCCTTCACCACCGGCATGTGCGGCAACGGGTAGATGCGGATGTCGCCGCGGCCGAGATCCGCCATCGCGGTCGTGCACGCCAGCCGGTTCAACCCGTCGATGTTCATCGCGCACGAGCCGCAGATGCCCTCGCGGCAGGAGCGGCGGAAGGTCAGCGAGGAGTCGATGCTGCCTTTGATCTGGATCAGCGCATCGAGGACCATCGGCCCGCAGCCGGCGAGGTCGAGCTCGAAAGTATCGACTCTCGGGTTCTCACCCGAGGTGGGATCGAAGCGATAGATGCGAAACGTGCGCACCTTGCGCGCGCCGGCCGGTGCCCGGTGCGTATTGCCCTTGCGGATGCGGGAGTTGGCTGGGAGTCGGAAATCGGCCATCGGTGAACCTTGGCAGTCAGTACGTGCGCGCCTTCGGCGGAATGGTCTCGGCCTCGTCGGTCAGGGTGTTCAGGTGCACCGGCCGGTAATCGAAGCGCACGCGCCCCGGCCCCTCCACCCAGACCAGGGAATGCTTGAGCCAGCTGTGGTCGTCGCGCTGCGCGAAATCCTCGCGCGCATGGGCGCCGCGGCTCTCCGTGCGGTTGCCTGCCGAATGGATGGTCGCCGTCGCCTGCAGCAGCAGGTTCTCCAGCTCCATCG
>Ga0126373_10005005_pt1 | contig 10223 bp, 11 predicted proteins | sample PanSoiMetPlot_11_FD_92545 | JGI IMG/M metagenome (GOLD analysis project Ga0126373, IMG submission 92545) | Tropical forest soil microbial communities from Panama - MetaG Plot_11 | ecosystem: Environmental > Terrestrial > Soil > Tropical forest > Bulk soil | place: Panama | collected 2016-02-17 | reverse complement strand
ACGATTGACGCGCGCATCCAGCGTGGCGACGAGCACCGCGTCATCGTCGATCCCGCGTTCGCGCTCAGAGTCAGCTACGACGATAATTCCAACGGCCCGCGCTCCTTGCGCGCGGAAGGTTCGCTGAACGGCGGCGGCGAAGTGCTGCGCCTGCGAACCGTCGAAGGCAATATCCGTGTGGCGCTCAGCGACACGGCCAAGCAGGGTCAGATTTATAAGCAGCAAATGGAGCAGCTCCAGCAAAAGCTGCAAACGCAGATGCGCATCTTTGAGCAGTCGCTATCGTCCGACGGAAGCCAGCCCTAGCGCGGCTAACGGACGCACGGATTCAGGCCCGCAAGGGCCGACCCACAGGAACTGGATGGTGGATTTAAGGGGGCGTGCCGTGCAAACGATGAAGCGAAGCGTTGTACCACCCGGATCGCGTTCGCGGCGCCGAATGCGAGTCGGTCTGATTGCGTCCATGCTGCTGGCCGGTGCTCTGCTCTTCTCTTCGGCCAGCTTCGCGTCGATCGAAAACTTCAAAAAAACCTATCCGCTGCCTCCGGGTGGCAGCTTCTTGCTCGAAAATGTTAACGGCTCCGTCCAGGTGGAAGGCTGGGATCGCGACGAAGTCGAAGTGCGCGCCGTGAAAACAGCGGAAGCCGACCCGCGCGACCTCGACCGCGTCAAGATTGACGTTTGCGCGCAGCCCAACCAGGTAATCGTCCGCACCCGCTACCCCAAGGGCGAGGGCGTCGAGGTCGCCGTCGAATACCACGTCCGCGTCCCCAACCGCGTCCTCCTCGGCAGCATCGAGACCGTCAACGGCAGCGTGACCGTACGCGGCATCGAAGGAGCTGGCGAGCTCAAGTCCGTCAACGGCAACGTGGAAGTGATCGATAGCTCCGGCCGCTTCAGCGCCAAGACCACCAACGGCGATCTCCGGCTCGAATTGCGCCGCCTGCTCGACGGCGGGCCGATGAACATCGAAACCGTGAACGGCTCGGTGATCCTCGGGCTGCCTTCGAATGCCCGCGCGAACTTGAAGGTCCTCAACATGAACGGCGAGTTCTATTCGGAGCTTCCGGTGACTTCGACGGCCGGAACGCCCGCGGCGCGCGCTTTTCGCGCACGGCTGGGCACCGGCGGTGGCGATATTTCAGTTCGCACCGTAAACGGCGGCATTCGTTTACTGGTCGAACGCGAAGGCGTCTGACGGGGCGTAATTCACAAAAGCGAGGTTGATTCACATGAGAATTTTTTCGAGCTTTGCAGGTATCAGTGTGCTCGCGCTTGCTCTTACTAGCGCTCCGGGATCTTTGCCGGGGCAGGATCAAACAAAAACACCGCAAGCGGCGCCAAAGGCGTTACCCGGCAACGACGAAACCAACTGTATCAACGCCCGCGTGTTCACGGAACAATTTGACGAGCTGCAACGTAACCTTGATCTAGCCCGCTTGGCCCAGCTAGCCCAGGAGGTCGAGATGCGTTCGCCCGAACTCGAAAAGCTCCGGAGTCTCTCGGCCGAGCTTCGAAACAATCGAGAGTTGGAGGCCGACGCCGAGGAGCTCGCCGCCCAGGCCGAGGCTCTCGCGTCGGGCGCGCAGGAGAAGGCGCCGGTCTTCGAGCGCCACCCTAGCGTCCTAATCGAATCCGACGACGAAAGCGGCTGGCTCGGCGTAGAAATCGGCGAAGTCACCGCCGAAAAGGCCAAGGACCTCCGCCTTTCCGCCACGCGCGGGGTGATTGTCTCCGCCATCGAGCCCGATAGCCCCGCCGCCAAAGCCGGCCTGAAAGAAAACGACATCATTACCCAATACGACGGCCAGGTCGTCGAAGGCACCGTGCAGTTTCGCCGCCTCGTCCGCGAAACGCCGCCGGGACGCACCGTCGAGCTTGGCATTTCGCGCGGCGGCGCGTCGCAAACTATTTCCGTCGAACTCGGCGACCGCAGCGCGTTCTTTGAAAAGAAAATGGAAGGCAAGATGCGCGACTTCGGCAACGTCTATGCCTTCCGCGCGCCGAACTTCGACTTCAAGACCTCGCCGGAATGGTTCGCGCCGCTCGCCGATCTCCGCACGCCCACGCTCGGCCTTAGCGCTGAAGACCTCAACGGCCAGCTCGGCGAATACTTCGGTGCGCCGGACAATGCGGGCGTGCTTGTTCGCGAGGTGCATGAAGGAACGCCCGCCGCAAAAGCCGGACTCAAAGCGGGCGACGTCATCGTCAAAGTGGACGGCAAGCCCATTCGCAGCCTCGCCGACCTCCGCGAGCAGTTGCGCGACAAGAGCGGCGACAAACCCGTCAACCTGGGCGTGCTGCGCCGGGGCAGCGAAATGAGCCTCTCGGTCACGATCGAGCGCCCGAAGCCGCTCGAGCCGCTGCACCTGCAGCACCGCGCCCAACTCTGAGTACAAAGCGGCATAACAACAGAGGCAGTATCACAAAAGGCCCGGGGATTCATCCCGGGCCTTTTTTTTGGTGCTACGGCGTTACCAGGGTCGACCTACTCGGCCGGCTTCCGGCACAGAAATTGATACTGGGCCCCGAGCGGAAGTTTCGTCACACGTTTCTCGATGAAGCGCACGAATTTCAGCACGCGCGGGAAAATGAACAGAAAATCCGTCCGCAAGATTTCAAATCCCGCCAACTTCAGCATGCGGTTTGCTTCCGGCGGCGTGATCGTGATCGCATCGTCGTCAAACGCGCAGTGCGCCATCACGTAGCGCGTCCCGGGATTCCACGGATTGTTCTCCCAGAAGCAGAAGATTCCGCCCGGCCGCAGCGAATCGATAATGAAACCGAGCGCTCGAGTGCGCTCGGCCGGCGGGATGTGATGGAATACGCCGTTGCAGTACGCCAGATCAAGCGAGGCTGAGGGCGAATAGTCCTGAATGCGCGCGAATTGGATTTTCCCAGAGCCGTGATCGCGCCCCGCTACGTTGAGCGAACGCTGCGAAAGATCCACCCCAATGGCGGATTCCCCGCCGAGGGCCTCGAGCAGCAGCGGTGTCGTCGATCCCACGCCACAACCGTAGTCCATCACGTGGCGCGTCGCAAAATTCAACTCGCGCAGGCAGCCCGCCAGCCACCTCACGCGGCCCTGCGCGAAATACATCCGGTCTTCGCCCGATGCAGAAAGCGCTTCGGCCAGATTGCGGTCGTAGGAATCAGCGAATTGATCGAAGTGGGTGCCGCCGCTCAACGGCGGCCCATGCCGAGCAGGCTTAGAAAGAAACTTGAGAGCGCGACCTGTATTCCGAGCGTGAGTGACACAAATCCCGGGATCACGATACGCATCACTTTGTCCGGGTCGAGCACTCCGAAGTTGTGGGTGCGCCAGTAGCTCAGGCCGAAAACCCACATCGCGACGCCGGCCATCATCAACAGCGCGCCGATGATCAATCCGGTCTCGAGCGTGATGTATCGGTAGAGTCGGTTCAGGCGCGGGTCGGGCGGCAACAGCCCTTCGGTGGTCGCAAAGATTTTGCCGAACGCCGCAAAATTCACGGACTGAAACCCGATCAAAATCGCCATCGCGCCGAAGAGCAGTGTGTTGTAATCGAATGTCACGCTGCCCAGGGTTCGCGGTCCGGGAAGCAGCCACGCGCTCAGTGCGGCGCCCACTGCCATCAGCACGATGCCCGGATACAGAAAAAGCCAGCGCGGGCTATAAAGCAGAAGGAAACGAAGGTAGCGCCAGCCGTCGCGCCATGTGCGCAAGTGCGGAGCGCGGTCGCGCCCGTCTGGCGAAAGAACCGTAGGAATTTCGGCGATTCGCAGCTTGAACAGCGTCGCCTTCACCACCATCTCGGTCGAAAATTCCATGCCCGTGGTTTTTAGGTTCAGTCGGTCGATCGAATCTTTGCGGAACCCACGCAGCCCGCACTGAAAATCTCCCACCGGGCACCCGAAAAACAATCGCCCCAGCCAGCTCAGCCCCGGATTGCCGAGGAATCGGTGCAGGAAAGGCATCGCGCCTGGTCGGATCCCGCCCTTGAACCGGTTGCCCATCACCAGGTCGTAGCCTTCATCAAGTTTCGCGATGAAGTCGCCTAGCTGCGTGAAATCGTAGCTGTCGTCTGAATCCGCCATGATGATGTAGCGGCCGCGCGCCGCCGCGATCCCGCCGCGCAGTGCGCTGCCGTAGCCCCGCGTTTCGATTGGCACCACACGCGCGCCCAGCGATTCTGCGATCGCTTGTGAGCCGTCCGTGCTGCCGTTATCGGCCACCACCACTTCGCCGCGCACGCTGAGTCGGCGAATCGTGTCCATCGCCTTTTTCACGCAGGTGCCCAGCGTTAGGCTTTCGTTCAGGCAGGGCATTACGACGGAAAGATCCAGCTCAACGGCCTTCGATCGCTCCGCGGAATCGGAAACGCCTGGAGCGGTTGACCCTTGCGGCCGTGCGAAAGTCGCCAATCGAGAATCCTCTCGGGGAAACAAGAATAACTCAAGGAAACATCCAAGGCGAGCCCGCTCCATGCGCGCGGTTCCGCACAAAACCGCGGGCGTGCCCTTCCCTTCGTACACCCGTGCTGTGCCGTTCCAGTGTCGCAACGTCTGGCTTGTGCGACCCCGCGATCAGTCAGCCGCAGCGCCTTTCGCCTTGTCCGCGTGAACCAGTGGAACGTCCACCAGATGCTCGGCGAGGAACCAAACCTGCAGCTCGTTGGTCCGGATGATGTCGCTCACGAGCAAATCATTCGTGCCGTCGTCGCCGGAATCCGCTGCCTGCTTCGCCATCGTCCGCGCTTCCTTCAGGACGATTTCGTGCGCCTCGAGCAGTCGCGAAATCTGCACGGGCAACTCTTCCCGCCCCCGCGGCGGCCGCGGAATGATCGTCGTCTCGGCCACATCCGGCGCCATCGCGATGCTGATTCCGCCCAGGCTCTGGATGCGCTCGGCCAGCGTATCCACCAGTTCGTTCTGCTCATCATAATGTTTATCGAAAAGCAGGTGCGTCTGGTAGAACGTCATGCCGGCCACTTGCCAGTGGTGCTTCTTGTACATGTCGCGAAGAGTGATCGTGTCGGCCAGGATTTGATTCAGGTTCGTGCACGACTCGGCGCAGACCTTCTCGTCGAGCGCGATGGGCAACTTGGCGATTTTGCCGTACGCCTGAATCTCGCGGGCGTGCTGATGGAGGATCGGCTTGGCGCGTTCCGTCCCTTCTTCCAGTTGGGAATATTTCGCGTCCCGCTTGTCGCTCTTTGAGGCCATAGGGTTCTCCTTTAGACCGGCTGGCTGGGGATCCCGGGAACACCGAGTGAGATGAGGGGCCCGCACTTTTGGGCGCAATGCGATTTTAGAATTCTTAGAAATCTTTGGAAAGAGGAGCCGGCATGTTGACAGGATCGCCGCTCGCAGGACCTCCGGGTAGCTCGGGCTCCGGCAGCCCGCAGGGCGATTCGCGAAAACGCCGCTCGCCTTGGCGCCATCCGCTCCTCTATTCGTCCTTGGTTCTTGTTGGCGTGCTGATCTACGTTGGCTCGGTCTTTTACGCGCGCCGCCAGGCTGCGCGCGACTTGGCCGAGCAGATGAAGGCGAAAAAAGCGGCGGAAGATTCCAAGATCGTCGAATCGCTCGGCGGAGACCGCTTCGAAATACTCGCCTTCTACGCGCCGGGAATCATCCGTCGCGGCGAATCAGGCGACCTCTGCTACGGCGTCTCGAACGCCAAGACGGTTCGCATCGATCCGCCCGTCGGCGAAACCTGGCCGTCGTTTTCACGCTGCCTTCAGGTGTCGCCCAAAAAGGACACCACCTATACGCTCACCGCCGAAGACGGAAAAGGCAACACGAAAACGGAAACGCTCACGATTCAAATCCGCTGATCCCAAACTCGTGGCTTTGTTGAATCGCGCAGGTTTTGGGTCCAAACGGACCGGTGTAAGAAAAGGTCAGAGGGGCGGGGTTTTAGCCCCCGCCGTAATGCCAGCAAAAAACTTCATCCCGCAGCGGCTGCGTCCTCGCGGTCGCGGCGGGCTCTGACGTTCTTGGTCTGCGCCCTGCGCGGCAGATGGCTTACCGGCTGCGGTGCTCCCACGCTTCGTGGACTTCCGCCAGCGCTTCGTCAATCCGGCCGATCGCTTTGTCCCGGTGGCCGCCATATTCCCCCGGCGCAGCCTTCAAGATGTCGCGTGCCTCTCGCAGTTTGTTCTCCGCTCGGTGCAGATCTTCGGCCTGTTCGCGCCGCTCCTGTGGAACGGCGCTATTAGCGCTTGCCGCGCTAGTGGTCGAGTGAGTCGGGAAAACGAAGACGAGAGCGGCAATGAACGCAATCGCGGTGAGTGCTGTCAGGATTCGGGCCTTCATCGAAGATCCTCCTTAAGATGATTTGGGGGCGCGGCCGGACGTGCGCCGATGAACCTCCGCAGATTCTAACCCAACCGCTTGCCTCCGCAAGAGATTGCCTGTACGGGCAACAGAAGCGCTCCTGTCCCGTGCTAGCGCCGTGCGGCCGCCCTAGCCGCAGCAAATTTCTCGGACCACCGGATGCGCCCTGTCATCTGCATCGCCACGAAAAGCGTAACCATCGCGCCGATCGTGATCGCCAGGCCAGTGAAGCCCTCAAAAAAGAACGCATACGAGAACAGCACCAAATAAATCAGCTGCGCCAGGCCAGCCTCGACCGCGGCGAACCGCATTCCTGCCACCAGCCGCAAGTAGCTGACCAGCAGAAAAATCGATACAGCCGAGCAAATCACAAACGCCGTGTGAATCGAAACGTGGTCCACCAGATACGCCATCAGCAGGTGAAACGCGAAAAACGCGCACGCCAGGAAGAAATAGTTCATCGGATGTAGATCCATTCCACGGATCGTTGTGAGCATGAACATCACAAAAAAGAAAAACAACAGCGACACCGGCGCGAAGTAGCTGATGCGTCCCGCAAGCGGACCGGGCTGCAGTTTTTTCGGCATCTCGATGCCAATGTTGTAGCCGGATACCAGGTTCTTGTAGTTCCACACGAGCTGCCATCCCTGGCTCGTACGGCTCTTCTCGCTCGGCGAAAGCGTATTCTCCGGAAAATCAAATCCGGAAAAATCTGTGTTTACCCACAACTCGAAATCGCGAACCTGGCTCACATCCTCGCCGAACTTGTACCGCCAGCCTTCCAAGCCCTGCGACCGGTAGCCCACCTCGAGCACGGCAGCCTCGTGCGCGTTCACCGTGGCCGCCACATGCGCACCCTGCTCATCGTTCCGTACCGGCAACTGCTTCCCGTCCACGCTGAACATCAAGTCGTCGTACGTCGCCTGTTTGGCCGGAAGCGGCAGCGTGAACGTCACCTGCCGCGCCACATCGCTTGGATTGCGAAACGCGTACGTGCCGCCGAACACCACTCGATACGTGCTGTACCACAGCAGCCCTTTTTGCCGGTAATCGACGTGGAGGCCCACATTCACCTTGCTGCTTTCGAGTTTGAGCGGGCACCACACCTTCTTCTCCACGGTCCGAACCGTACGAACCGCCGGCTCGCCTTCCCTCTTCTCTGCCACCTGCTCGTAGTGCGTTTCTTCCCATCCGGCGGAGGGAGGAAGTTGCTCCTGCGGCGCGCCCCAAAGCGATACAACGCGATTGCGAAGCGACGAATCGAACGATTCACTACGGAGGAAAATGGTGCTGCCGAGAACGAACCAGGCCACCGAAGTACAAACGAAGATCAGAACAATCGCGGCGATGCGTGTCCACATGAGAGTGGCTCCTAAAGAGAAAGTCGTGCACTCCGCCGCAACCCAAACATAGCACGTCGCAAGCCAAATGCAAAGTACTTTGTGAGACAAATTAAGGCCGGGCTGCTCGACCCTTCAATTTGCCGTCTCTCTCTGCATTCCTCTATAATTCCTTTGGAATGAATCGAACCCAAGCGGCCAGCCGCACCAAGCGGCCCTCCGCAAAACGCCCGAAAATGACCGATCCCGCCGAAAAAATCCGAAAGAAATTGCAGGACGAAATCTCGGCCCTCGAGCACGAGCTGCACGAAGAGCTACCGAAGGAAATCAGCATCGCCCGCGCCCACGGCGATCTTTCCGAAAACGCCGAGTACAAGTATGCCAAGGAGCGCCAGGGCTACGTCTCAGCTCGCCTCGGCCAGCTCCACCAGCGCATGGCCGACCTCTCCATGCTCAATCTGAATAATCTGCCGAAGGACCGCGCTGCGTATGGGTCACGCATTGTCGTCCTCGACGTTGCTAAGTCCACCGAAATCGAGTACAAACTGGTAACTGCCGAGGAGGCGGACGCCACAAAAGGGCTGATTTCCACCTCTTCGCCGATCGGCCGCGCCTTGATGGGCAAAAAAGTGGGCGACGAAGTCACCGTGGCCACGCCGGCAGGCAAGAAGGATCTGGAAGTGGTTCGCCTGGCCACGATTTACGACGAGCCATGAAGCGCATTACGCACCCGCGCGATGAATATCGGTGCGACGAAGCGGGCCACAACTTAACGACGCTAACAGCAATACAAGGAGTAATGCGTATCCGATGCTGACTCGCACCATCGGCCGGTACCTTTCCTGGCCGCTTGATCGCCTCGCCGCCCTGCTCGCTCCCACTCGTATCCCTCCCAATGTCATTACTTGGTCGGCGCTGGTTCTGAACTTGTGGGCGGGCGTGCTTTTTTCGCGGGGGCGTTTTGCCGCCGCCAGCCTCTTCATGATCTTGGCCGGTCTGTGCGATTTGCTCGATGGCCCCGTGGCGCGCCGTCAGGGCCGGGTCTCCATGTTCGGCGGTTTCCTCGATTCAGTCCTCGACCGCTACGCGGACCTCATCATTTTCCTCGGCCTGCTCGTTTATTACGCGCGCGTCAACCGCTTCCTGTACGCCGTGCTCGCCGGGGTTGCCATGGCCGGCGCCGTGATGATCAGCTACGCGAAGGCCCGCGCCGAATCGGTCGTGCCCAAATCCGAAGTCGGCTTTTGGGAGCGCCCCGAGCGCCACGTCCTGATGATTCTCGGCGGGCTCGCGAACCGAATGCCCGTCGCCCTCTGGATTCTGGCCATCGGCCCCAACATCACCGTGATTCACCGTATTATCCACACGTGGAAGCAGCTCAAGGGCAGCACATCCTCAGCGGCCGCGGATTCTGTTGTGCCGGCCGGCTCGCCAGCGGGAGTTGCATCGATTTCAAGGGACCGCAAAGCCGCGCCGCGCGAAGCCCCTCAGCGCCAGCCCATTCTCACCCGCACGGCCGGTCGAGGACGCTGACATGCCCAAACTTCTTGGCATCGTTGGAATCCTGGTCGTCTGCGCTGGACTCGATTTGCTTTGGCAGTCGCGGTCCGAAATCGGCTTTTGGGTCGCGGCCTACCTGAAAGCCTTCCGCTCAGCGCTCAAGCAGCCTGGTGGTTCACCGGATGCTCTGCCCGCTGACGTAGCCGAAAAGCGCCACGGCGCCGTGCGCGTCGCGCTCGGCATGAGCTTCGTCTTTTTCCTGGGTCCCATACTCATCGCCATCGGCGTCACCCTGATGCTCCTTCCGAAGACCTGAGCGTTCTCGGCCAACCTTGAAACCCTCTCTGATCGTTCACGGCGGCGCTTGGAATATCCCTGATGAAGCGGTGGACGACTGCCGCGCCGGCATTCGCCAGGCACTCGAGGCAGGCTGGCGCGTTCTCTCCGGTGGCGGCTCCGCCCTCGACACGGTCGAAGCCTCTATCATCGTCCTCGAAGACGACCCTACCTTCGACGCCGGCATTGGTTCACACCTCAATCGCGATGGGCGCGTCCAGCTCGACGCCATCGTCATGGACGGAGCCTCGCTCAAAGCCGGCGCAGTTGCGGCCGTCGAGCGCGTGAAAAATCCCATCCGCTTGGCGCGCGCCGTCCTGGAAAAAAGCAACCATATGATGCTGGTTGGCGCCGGGGCAGAACAATTCGCCGAGGAACACGGCGTCGCCCTCTGCTCGCCCGACCAGCTTGTCATCGACCGCGAGCGCAGCGCCTGGCGCCTCTGCAATGAAGATTCGCACGCCGCCGAACATCACGTCGGCCACGAAGCCGGCACAGTCGGCGCCGTTGCTCTCGATTCCGCCGGCCGCCTCTTCGCCGCCACGTCCACCGGCGGCACCTGCTGCAAACTGCCCGGTCGCGTCGGCGATTCGCCTCTTATCGGCTGCGGTTGTTACGCGGATGTCGAAACAGGCGGGGTCTCCTCCACAGGCCACGGCGAAGGCATAATGAAAATTGTGATGGCAAAAATGGCCGTCGATCTTATGCGCGACCCGAAGGCGCTTT
>Ga0126373_10005004_pt1 | contig 10226 bp, 10 predicted proteins | sample PanSoiMetPlot_11_FD_92545 | JGI IMG/M metagenome (GOLD analysis project Ga0126373, IMG submission 92545) | Tropical forest soil microbial communities from Panama - MetaG Plot_11 | ecosystem: Environmental > Terrestrial > Soil > Tropical forest > Bulk soil | place: Panama | collected 2016-02-17 | reverse complement strand
GCGCCGACGTAACCTGACCACTCCTGGCCGACGGTCAGCGGCGTGGCGTCCTCCAGGTGCGTCCTTCCGACCTTGACCACGTCCGCCCACATCCTCGACTTGCGTTCGATCGCGTCACGCAGCCGGCGCAGCGCCGGGATCGTCTTGCCGACGGCCATCGCGTGCGCTGCGATGTGCATGGCGGTGGGGAAGGTGTCGTTGCTCGACTGGCCCATATTCACGTGGTCGTTGGGGTGAACGGGGTGCTGCGTCCCGAGCGTCCCGCCGGTGAGCTGGATGCACCGGTTAGAGATGACCTCGTTCACGTTCATGTTCGACTGGGTGCCCGAGCCTGTCTGCCAGACGAACAGCGGGAACTCGGCATCGAGCGACCCGCCGATGACTTCGTCGCATACCTGCTCGATCAGCCTGCCTTTCCATTCCGGCAGCCGGCCGGCCCTGGTGTTCACTCGGGCGGCTGCCTTCTTCACGTACCCGTAGGCGTGGTACACCTCCTTCGGCATCCGGTCGTTGCCGATGTTGAAGTGCTCAAGGCTCCGCTGGGTCTGCGCACCCCAGTAGTGACTGGCCGGCACAGCGACCTGGCCGAGGCTGTCGAATTCCTCGCGCATGCCGGTGGGATCGAGGCCGATCGGCACATCGAGAATCTTCGGCGCAGGTTCTGACTGCCCAGGTTCTGACTGCCCGGAGGCGCCATCCGGGCCGGCCATCACGCGGCCCCGTCGGGGTAGACGGGCTGCCACATGGCGTCCTGCACCGCCTGCACCCAGCTAGCGGGCTGGCCGGATGCGACGCCATCGGCGACAGCCGCCTTGGCGACCGCCACCGCCGTCGTCGCCGACGAGGCGCGCAAATTTTCTACCGCGGGCAGCAGCGACGCGCCAAGCGGGCTGACGTCGGTCTGCCCGGCAACAGCCTCAGCCGCCGCGAGCAGCATGCCGGAGGTCACCTTGGACGCGCCGGAAACGATCGCGCCGAGGCCAAGCCCTGGGTATACGAGCGCGTTGTTGGCCTGCCCGAACTCATAGCTCACCTCGTCGTACACGAAAGGCTGGATGGGCAGCCCGGTGGCCACAAGCGCACGGCCCTTTGACCAGGTGATGACGTCGGCTGGCATCGCCTCGATCTGCGAGGTCGGGTTGGAGATCGGGAAGATCACCGGTCGCTCGACGGCGGCGCTCATGGCCTGCACGATCTCCTGGGTGAAAGCACCGCGCGCGGTCGAAGACCCGATCAGGATCGTCGGCTTGACCTGCTTTACCACCGTCAGCAGGCCGATGATGCCGGAAGCGGCCCGCTTCTGCCGCAGCGCGGCCATCTGCGGCCAGCGCAGCGCGGCCGACGGATCGACCTGAGCGGGGGTCTTGTCCCAGGCAGCGACTTCGGCGGCAGGCCGGGCGTAAGACCGCTGGTAGTCAAGCAGCCCGTCCGTCATGTCGTCGGTGAGCAGGCCAGGCAGGTCGACAATCCAGATGCGGCGGGAAGCCTCGGCTTCGTCCAGGCCGTCGCTGGCAATCTGATCACGGATCTGATCGGCGATGCCGACGCCCGCCGTGCCGCCGCCGAATACGACGACACGCTGGTCACGCCACCGGGTCCCGGTGACTTTCAGCGCGTTGAACAGCCCGGCCAGCACGATCGCGCCGGTGCCTTGCATGTCGTCGTTGAACATCCGGTACCGGTCGGCGTAGGTCGACAGGATCCGGCGGGCGTTAGTCGGCCCGAAGTCTTCGAAGTGCAGCAGGGCGTTCGGGAACATCGATGACGCGGTCCGCAGGTACTTCTCGATGAACGCGTCGTAGGCGGGGCCGCGGACCCTGGCGTGCCTGCTGCCCAGGTACAACGGGTCGTTCAGCAGGCCTTCGTTGTCGGTCCCGACGTCCAGCGACACCGGTATCACCCGCCGGGGGTCGATCCCGGCCGCGGCGGTGTAGACGGCCAGCTTGCCCGCCGAGATCTCGATGCCGCCCACGCCCCAGTCGCCGATGCCGAGAATCTCCTCGGCGTCGGTGCACACGATCAGGTCCACGTCATCGGGCCCGAGCTTCAAGGTCGCGAATGCGGCCTCGATGTCGTCCGGCGCGTCGACCGACAGGAAGACGCCGCGCGGGCGCCGGTATTCGTGTGAGTACCGCTCGATCGCCTCGCCAACGGTCGGGTCGTAGACGACCGGCAGCAGCTCGGCCAGGTGGTCGGCGAGAACCTTGTAGTACAAGACCTCATTGCGGTCGTGCAGCTGCTCCATGAAGACGTTCTTGGCCAGGTCAGTCGGCTGGCGCCGCAGCTGCTCATAGCCGCGGCGAGCCTGCTCCTCCAGGCTCAGTACCGCGGACGGCAGCCGCCCGGTCAGGCCAAGGTCCTCCCGCTGCCGCGGCGTGAAAGCGGCACCGCGATTGCGGAGCGGGTCTTCGAGCACGTTCGGCACCGCTGGTGCGTTAGGACTCGCAGCCATGATCGTCCCCCCGGTTTAGCGCGGCCATGGTCCCCTGGTCACGCCATACCCACCGTCGCGACGGCTCCACCAGCCATCGCCGATGTCAGGGTCGCCGGCGAACCTACCGACCTGGGTGAGGCTGGTGCTGCGGTACGTGTGCGCGCAGTTCGCTGAATTGCGCCGGGCCGCCGCCAGCCTGGCGAACCCCCTTCTTCCAGTGATGGGTGCTCACGTTGTTGTCAAGCAACTTGAGATCGTCGATGATGCGAGCTCGGGTGCCAGGCGGCAGGCCGCCGAGGCTGCCGAGCATGGCTATCACGTCGATCGCGAGATCGAACACCCAGATCTCCTCGGCCGTGTAGTACCCCAGGTTCTGGTCATAGGAGTCCCGCATCTGCCCGGCGTCGCGCACCCGGGTGCCAGCGGCGCGACCGCCCGGGTCAGCTCACGGATCGCGTGCTGTGCCTCGGGCTGCGCGCTCGTGTACTGCTGCACCACCGAGTCTTGCCCCAGCAGGGTAAGCGTCATCAGCGCCAGGTAGATGAACGGAGCCACAACCTCGAAGTCAAGGCCACGCGGCACCAGACCCGTGTCACCGGCCAGGTGCGCGAACGGCGAGCGAAGCGGTGCCGCGAACCTGACCTTGCCGTGACACGATTGGCACTGCCCCGCCACCGCCGAATCAAGAGCCAGCGGCTCGCCGCAATAGGGGCAGAGAACCATGCCCGGATTGGAATTCATGTCCAGATGATAGAGGTAATGCATGATTACCGTCGGCAAGCTCGAGCCATCTGAGCGTGCGGCGTGGGAGACCCTGTTTCGCGGATACATCGCGTTCTACCAGCGCGAAGAGCCACAGGAGATGTACGACAGGGCGTGGGATGAGTTCCAGGCCGATACCCGCGTCCATGCGCTCGGCGCGAGGTAGGATGGCAGGCTTGTCGGCATAACCCACTTCTTCGGCCATCCGAGCACGTCCGGGCCGGACGTCTGCTACCTGCAGGATCTCTTTACGGCCGAAGACGCCCGCGGCCGGGGCGTGGCTCGCGCCCTGATCGGCGCGGTGGCCGACTGGGCGAGCGCGCGCGGCTGCTCGCGCGTCTACTGGCACACCCATGAGTCCAACGTCACGGCGCGCGCACTGTACGACAAGGTGGCGCAGAACCGCGGGTTCATCCGATATCAGATCGAGCTGACCAGCTAAGGCAGCAGCCCGCCGAGCCCGCGCGGCTCGTGGACTACGTAGCCGCAGCGGCGCAGTTCGGCGATGATCCGCCTGCGGCGGAACGGCACCTCGATACCCACGCGCTGCAGCGCGCCGAGCGCGTCGGCGATCTTCAGCCGTTGCCCGTACATGCCCCTGCCCACGGCGATCGATATGACCGCCTCTCGCGGCACCGACACGTCAATAGACCTCCGGCCGGGGGTCGTTACCCGCAGGCCAGCCGGGCTGATCCAGAGCTTGCCGAACGGCCAGCGCTGACCTCGGAAACCCGCGTGCGCACCGACGGCGAACACCCGCGTTAGCGGAGGAACTGGTGAATAACCGGCCGGGCCCGGCCCATAACTCGCAGGCACGTGCTCAGGCGGCTAGGGGAGTTGGTTGATGCGCACGAGGTTGCCCGCGGGGTCACGGAACGCGCAGTCGCGGATGCCGTAGGGCTGGTCGGCTGGCTCCTGTACGACCTCTGCGCCGCTGGCCTCGACCCGTTCGAAGGTCTCGGCCAGGTCCGAGCTGCCGAGAACGATGGTCGCGTAACTGCCCTTGGCCATCATCTCGGCGATCGTACGGCGCTCGTCGTCGGTGAGGCCAGGGTCAACGGCCGGTGGGTGCAGGACGATCGACGTCTGCGGCTGGTCAGCCGGCCCGACGGTGATCCAGCGCCTGCCCCCGTAGCCCACGTCGTTTCGCACCTCGAAACCGAGCGCGTCGCGGTAGAAGGCGAGCGACTTGTCGGGGTCGTCCGCGGGCAGGAAACTCGCGTAAATCATGACGGTCATGCAGATCACGATAACTGGGCGCGCGGCGGGGCTGCTTCTCGATTCCTGATCGGTCGCATGACCTGTTTGACGACGCAGCCCGGGATGCCAGCACCGTCCTCCGCAGCCAGGCGCCGATAGCTACTCGGCGACATCCCGACCAGTTCTGAGAACCGCGTGCTGAAGGTGCCAAGCGACGAGCAGCCGACAGCGAAGCAGACATCGGTGACCGACAGGTCACCGCGCCGCAGCAGGGTCATGGCCCGCTCGATGCGCCGAGTCATGAGGTAGCTGTAGGGCGACTCGCCATAGGCGGCACGGAACTCCCGGCTCAGGTGTCCGGCTGACATATAGACGCCGCGCGCCAGCGCTTCCACGTCCAGCGGCTGCGCGTAGTCACGGTCGATCCGGTCGCGGACGCGGCGCAGCAGAACAAGCTCGCGCAAGCGCGCGTCTGGTATGCCGGTCACGTATAACAGGCTGCCACGCCTACCGCCCCGCTGCCTAATCACTGGTCGGCCTCGCCGGTCGCCGGCTGGGCAGGCGCCAGCGTGCGGGCCGGAATTTCCGCTGAGTCGGTGAGGCGCAGCTTGCGGCGGGCCCGCTCGTAGAAGGATGTGTGGCCGAGGCGGACGACGTGGGCGGCCCCTGGACGCGGCCGCAGGCTGATCCGGTCACCGGCGTTGACGTGAGCGGCAACCTGCCCGTCCACCTCAACCGCCAGGCTGCCGCTTGGCGGCAGGACCTCAAGATCCAGGCTGTCATTGATCGAGGTCACCAGCCCGCGGTTGTACGCGGAATGCGGGGCGGCCGGGGTGACAAGCAGCGCCTCAACGGCCGGGCTGACAATGGGGCCACCCGCTGAGAAGCTGTAGGCCGTTGATCCGGTTGGGGTGGCGACAACGATGGCGTCGGCGGCGTAACTGACGAACGGGTGGCCGGCGGCCCAGACCCCGACAAAGGCCGACGGCTGTCCTGGGAACCTGACGACCGCCACGTCGTTGAACGCGGTGGCCACCTGCTCGCCAATCACCGCATCCACTGCCAGCCGCGGCTCGACCGAATACTGATGGGAGTCGATCGCGGACAGCGCTGCTGGCAGATCGGGCACGTCGACCTCGGCAAGGAACCCCAGCTTGCCAAGGTTCACCCCGAGCACGGGCGCGCGGTGCCGGTCGGCGAGCCGCATGGCGCGCAGCATGGTGCCGTCACCGCCGAGGCTGACGAGCAGATCCGAGCGGCTGGCAAGTTCAGCCGGCGGCACGGCGACCGCCGCGCAGTTCAGCCGGCCGATCTCCTCCGCCACACCCAGGACCTGGACCCCCCTTCGCGCCGCCCAGCCGAGCACAGCGGCGACCGCGCCAGCGTCGTCACGCTCCGGATGCAAAACGATGCCTACAACCCGCATAACCCAGATACTTCCCCGGTTGTGCCACAGCGCGCAGCCGCCTCACGCTGTGTGTTCCCGCGTGCGGTACGCAGACTAGGTGTTTCCCCGATTCGACCAGCAGCAGCTGACAGTAGCGTCGTGGTAGTCGGTACCAGCAGCGGGGGGACTGGCTGCCAGGCCGGGGGGGCCATGGCACAGGTCGGGGTCGCGGTCGATTGCCCAGGGGTTGTGGTTGACCGCGACCACCGCCCGACCGGCGCGGGACCGGCGCTGGCCCGGCATCTCACGGGCGGGCGGGCAGGTGGTGCCTGAGCTGCGTCCGCGACGTGACGCCGAGCTTCCTGAATACCTTGCCTAGGTGATAGTCAACGGTGCTTGGGCTGATGAAGAGGTGCTCGGCGATTTCGCTGTTTGTCGAGCCCTCCGCGGCCAGGTTCGCGACGCGGGCTTCCTGTGGCGTCAGGTCGACTTCGGTCTCCGGAGTTCGCCGTCTTGCCCGTTCGCCGGTTGCGCGCAGCTCGCTGCTGGCTTGTTCAGCCAAGCCGGAAGCGCCCATAGCGTGGAACAGGTCTTCGGCGGTACGCAGCTGGCGTCGCGCTTCGCGGCGTCGCTTCGCACGTCGCAGCCACTGGCCATACTGCAGGTGCGCTCGGGCTAGATCGATGGTCGCCTGGCTGCGTCCGAGCTGGCTGATCGCCTCGATGTGGGCTGCCTCGGACTCGCTGCCTTCAGTGAGCAGAGCTCGGCAGCGAGCGCGCAGCCCGTGCGCCCACGGCGTCCCAGCGGCCATGGTGCGTTCGGTCAGGGTGGCGAACGCGCTCCTGGCCACCTCCCGGCGGTCGCAGCGCACTGCGGCCTCGATCAGCGTGGGCAACGTCCGTTCGGCCGTGAAGGGCGGATCGTCCTTGATCACCGGCAATGCGGCGTCGACGGCTGCCTCGCAGTAGCCGGCGTGCAACTCGGCGATAGCGACGATGCTCTTGCCCATGAGGGCGGGGGCGCCCTGACCCCTGGCGGTCGACTCGCGGACCTGAGCCAATCCAGCTGCTCGCGCCCTGGTGAGCTCGCCCCGGTATGCCAGCAGCAAGCCGAAGCTGCCGCTCTCGATGCCGAGCATCCGGTAGGTCTGGCTGGCGGCCCCGAGCTCACGCATCTCAGCCCAGCAGTCGGCCGCGTGGTCGAGGCGACCGGCGCCGCTGGCCGCTATAGCTCGGAATGCGAGCGCGACTGGAAGCTCGGCGAGCGCGCCAAGGCGGCGAGTGACTTCCACCCAGCGCTCGGTAATGTCGAGCATGCCTTCGTCGTCCCACAGGCTGCCAGCGGCGACAGTGCTTCTCCCAAACCATCGGTGAGCCGTGGTCGGCTGGATGTCTTCGGCGCGCTGTGCCTGCACCGCGGCCCGCAGGGGTGCCACCGCGGCCTGATAGCCCTTGGTGAACCTGGCCTGGTAGCCGGCCAGCAGCAGATCAGCGACCGCGGGCGGCGTGCCCGATGGCGCCGGGGGAGGAATCATCGCGATCTTGCGTGCCTGCGCAGGCCCGGCCCATATCGCCGCGTTGAGGGCGGCCAGCAGCGCGTCCGCTGATGCGGCCGGGTCGCCCGCGAGCGCTTCGGCGGCTTCGGCCAGGGCCTCGGCGGCCTCGACATCGCTGCCCTGGGCGTAAAGCGCGTCGCCGATGACCACCTTCGCCTCACCATGAGCGGTCCTCGCGGTCAGCCAGGGTAGCGCGGCTTCGGCAATCTCCTGAGCGGTGTCTGAGTGACCAACCACCAGCTCGGCCCTAGCCAGCGCGACCTCTCGCCGTGCGCGGACGCCAGGATCGGGCGTCAGCGCTACCGAACGCCGCAGCAGCGCCGCCGTCGCTGGCCACGCTCCGCGCTCCCGAGCCCGCGTCGCGGCTGCCTGAATGTCCGCGGCGAGTTGCTCGTCGGGTCCGGTGGCCGCGGCGGCGCGGTGCCAGACCAGCTTGTCGGCATCACGCTGAGGGTCGCTGGCCTCGCCGAGCCAGTGATGAGCGCGCCGCCGGTCGGCATCGCCGGCCCCGTGGTAGACGGCCGCCCTGATCAGCGGGTGCAGGAACCGAACGCGGTTGCCGGAAGCCTCGATCAGCCCGGCCGCTTCCGCAGCCGATTCGGCCGCGTCGGCGTCGATGCCCGTGGCGGTGGCCGCGTCGCGCACCCTACCGCGATCACCGGAGAAGTCGGCCGCGACCAGCAGCACGAACTCCTGTACTTCCGGCGGCAGCCTGTGCACCAAGCGCAGGTACCGCTGCTGGACTCGCCGGCCCGTGGGGATCGGTTCTGGTAGATAGGCCCGGGCGGCCAGTTCGGCAGCCGGGTAGTGGGAGCCGATGTCCACTAGTGCCAGCGGGTTCCGCTCAGTGTCGGCAACAACCCGGTCGACCAATTCCGGATCAAGCGGCGTGGCCGTGACCGAGCGAAGCAAATCCGCGGCCGCGTCCTGGGGCAGGCCGCTGACCTCGGCTGTCGGCAGCTGCTGGAACACCAGCGGCTCGTGGGTTTCGGCCACCGTCATGATCATGCCTACGCGATCGGCATACAGGCGACGGGCTACGAACCCGAGTACCAGTGCTGACTCCGCATCGATCCAGTGCGCATCATCGACAGCGCACAGCAATGGCTGTTCCGCGGCGGCGCGCGAGAGCAGTGTCAGGCATGCGAGCCCGACGAGAAAACGCTCAGGCGGAGGCCCTACGACGAGGCCGAAAGCTACCTGGAGTGCTTGCCGTTGCGGAACCGGAAGGTCGTTGACGAGCGGCAAGAACGGAATCAGCAGCTGGTGCACGGCGCCATAGGGGAGGTTGATCTCCGACTCGACACCGGTGATGGCGGAGATCCTGAACTCCGTGGCCGCCCCGACCGCGTAATCCACCAGGGTCGTCTTGCCCACTCCGTCGCTGCCACGGAGCACGAGCACTCCGCTCAAGCCCTCGCGGACGAACTCCAGAAGATCATCGATCCGAGACCGCTCGGTGCTTCGGTCAAGCAACGACGGCGCCCCGCTTCGCGATGCTGACCATCCCCCACCCCCAATTCATGCTAGCTGGCGACACCGCGTGCCCGCCGGCGCCTGGCGAGTGCATGGAAATGGTCAGCGTGCGCATGGACTGCGTTAGCAATCGGTTACTTATGTCCGGTTTCGGGTTAGCTGGAGACTCGTTGTGATGGGCCGGAGGGAGCGGGACAATGTCGGGCGTACGTCGGGTGATCGTCGGGGTCAGCGGCTCACCAGGGAGCATCAGGGCGCTGAGGTACGCCGCCGACCTGGCGCTCAGCGATGGCAAGCAGCTGCAGGCTGTACTTGCCTGGGTTCCTCCGGGCGGTGATCTCGCTGACCGCCCCAGTCCTTCGGCGTATCTGCGCGAGATCTGGCAGCGCGCCGCCTCGGAGCGGCTGTCCGCGGCGCTTGAGGCGGCCTGGGGAGGCGTCCCGGCTAGCTTGTTCGTCCAGCGGGTGATCGCCCGAGGTCAGGCGGGCCCGGTGCTGGTGGGCCTCGCCGACGATGCCGGTGATCTCATCGTCGTGGGTGCGGGTGGAGGTTCCCTGCTAACCCGGCCGTGGCGCGGCCGGGTGACTCGTTACTGCGTAGCGCGCGCGTCGTGTCCCGTGCTGACAGTCCCCTTCTGGCGTTCGAAGACTCCGACGATCTCCTCGACCGGCAGGCCCTTGGTCTCCGGCAGGAACCAGTAGACGAACGCGATGGCGGCCAGGGCCAGGGCGGCGAAGCAGACTATGACGCCGGCGAGGCTGATCGCGCTCTGCCAGACCGGGAAGATCTCGATGAGGGCGAAGTTGGCCAGCCAGTCGACCGCGGCGGCGATGGCGGCGGCCTGACCGCGGACAGCGGTAGGGAATACCTCGCCCTGCAGCGTCCATCCCGTTCCCCCGACGCCGACCGCGAACGAGGCGATGAAGAAGTCCAGGCCCACCATGATGACCGCAAGCCGGGCCGTGCCAGAAAGCAGCCCGAGACCGACAGCGGCGACTAGCGCCGAGATGATCATCCCGACGTATCCGCCTATGGCCAGCTTGCGGCGGCCGAACTTGTCGATCCACCTGAACCCCAGGTAAGTCGCTGCCACGTTCACGCTGGTCATGATCGCGGTGACTTCCACGCCGGCGACCGTGGTGGCGACCAAGGTGGCGTGCGGGCCGGAGAAGATCGGCCCGAGCAAGTGCGGGCCGTAGTAAAGCGGCACGTTGATACCGGTGATCTGCTGGAAGATGAAGAACACGCACACCACGACGAGCGCCCGGCGCACGCCCTTGGTCCACACCGCCCGCCACCCGGCACGGCCGACCACGGCCTCGGCCCGCTCGATCACGACGGCCGCGTTCCGCACGTCGGCATCGCTGACGTCTTTGACGCCAAGTATCGCCATCGCCTTGCGTACCTGCTCG
>Ga0126373_10005003_pt1 | contig 10226 bp, 11 predicted proteins | sample PanSoiMetPlot_11_FD_92545 | JGI IMG/M metagenome (GOLD analysis project Ga0126373, IMG submission 92545) | Tropical forest soil microbial communities from Panama - MetaG Plot_11 | ecosystem: Environmental > Terrestrial > Soil > Tropical forest > Bulk soil | place: Panama | collected 2016-02-17 | reverse complement strand
TCCCCTAGGACATCACTCAGCGCATCTTCACGCCCCTTACCAGCACTCCGCCCGCCGCGCGCGTTTACTGATCCGTTAATACTATTAACTCATAAGTTACTCTGGCCCAGTTTTTCCCGGCTCCTCCACTACCCCGTCAAACTCACCTGGGGATAGCTCCTCGCGCCGAAAAAGTGTCCCACCTCTCAGCGCCAAGTCCCGATGCAGCTGAGCTCTGAAATGAAAAGAACTTCATTGCAGCCCGACGTGGCGCACGAGGTCCTGAAAGCGCCGATCAGGACCGATGCTGTCGAGCCGGGGATCAACCGCGATCACGACCATGCAGTCCGATCGGTCTTCCACGGCCTTATCGAACCAGCGGAAGGCCTGGTCCTTCTCCTTGAGCAAGACATATGCAGTCGCGACCTCATAGGAGCACACATAGCGCTTCCTGGTCAGCTGTTGCAAGTCCTGCAGCACCCTCATGGCTTGCGCCTTGTTTCCAGAAAGGGCATGTACTTGCGCTAGAACAGCCAATATGAACGGACTATCGTCGTAGCGCGTGGCACTCTCGGCTTCTGAGACGGCCTCGGAATATCGGGCATTTTCTGCGTATGACAGTGCGAGCACAGCGCGGGCATAGCCGAAATCTGGCTGTCGCTCAACGGCGGTTTGGCTCTCGAGGACGGCTCGATCGTACCTCCGGGCCATGAGCAGCACGAAGCCTGGGTCACCATAAGTGAACCGGGAAAAGGGATCGAGTTCCATGGCCCGCTTGGCCTCGGCAAGGGCCTGCTCATGCCGTCCCATTCCCGACAGACACCATGCGTAGATGGCATGAGCGTCAGCGTAACTGGGGTTCAGCTCAGTGGCACGCTTAAGCTCCTTCCCGGCAGTTACAACATCCCAGTCGAAGTTAATACTTACGAAGCCTAGCCAGGCATGTGCTTCGGCAAGGTTGTTATCCAGCTCCAACGCCCTCAGGGCAGCCGCTTTAGCCTGAGGCATCACCTCGCGTGGGGCGCGATAGTTACTGGACAGGTTGGCGTAGGCGCTGGCTAGACCTGCAAATCCGCCCGCGTAGTTTGGGTCCTGCTCGGTTGTACGCTGAAAGTATTCAATGGCGGTCCGCAGGTCTCCTTCCGTCTTTCGATGCAGGTAATAGAGGCCTTTCAAGTAATCCTCATGGGCCTTCGAATTTACCGCTGCAGTTGGAGTTAGGCGTGACTGTTCCTCTGCCGAAAGCGTGACTCTGATCTGACTGGCAATGGTGCGGGCCACTTCGCCCTGCAAAGGCAGCACATCCTTCAAGTCGCGGTCGTAGGTTTCCGCCCAGAGATGCTCCTCATCCTTGGACGCACGAATCAGCTGCGCGGTGATGCGCACTCGATCTCCGGCGCGTAGGACCGAACCTTCGAGCACCGAATCCACATTGAGCTCGCGCCCGATCTCCGGCAAAGATTTTTTCGTGCCTTGTACTGCATAGCTGAAGTCCGCGAGATCACCCTTAGGCCTCCAATTTTCGCCAAATCGGCGGTTAGTTCTTCCGTTATGCCATCAGCAAAGTACTCCTGATCCGGGTTGCGGGAGAGGTTCTCAAGTGGCAGTACAGCAATCGAGGCAATTCGTTTCGCGGGACGACCCAAGTAGAGCTTTGCTCCAACGATCGAGACACCAACGGCAACAGCAAGGACGAGGACGGTCGCGATGATCTGGGTACGTGACCAACGAGCAAAGGGAGTCCGCTTGGTTATCACGAGACCGGTGTCCCGCTTCAGCCGCTTCAGATCGGCCCTGAGCTCAGCGGCAGACTGGTAGCGAACATCCCGATCCTTCTCCAGTGCCTTGCTGATGATGTCTTCCAGCTGGGATGGCAGGTCGGGGTTCAGGCGCACCGGAGGCGTAGGACCCCGATTCAGGATCGAGTCGAATATCAGAGCCGAGGTGTCACCCCGGAACGGCTACATTCCCGTGGTCATCTCGTACAGCACCGCCCCGAAGGAGAACAGGTCAGTACGAGCGTCTAGTTCTCTACCTTTGACCTGCTCCGGAGACATGTAAGCGAGTGTGCCGATGGCGGCTCCAGGGCGGGTAAGTTGCTCGTCCGAATCGACCGTCGCCGCCGTGGGCTCGGCCTCTGTCCTCGGCGGTACCGGGACTTTGGCTAGACCGAAATCCAGAACTTTCGCCGTTCCGCGATTGGTGACGAAGATGTTGGCGGGCTTGATGTCACGGTGAACGATGCCTTTGGTGTGGGCGGCGTCGAGCGCGTCGGCGATATCGATACCAAGCGACAGCAGGGATTCCAAGCCCATGGGACGCCTGCCTATACGGTGCCGCAGGGTCATCCCGTCCAGAAACTCCATGGCGATGAAGGCATGCCCGTCTTGCTCGCCGATGTCGTAGATAGTGCAGATGTTGGGATGATTCAGTGCGGATGCAGCCTGGGCTTCGCGTTGGAAGCGGGTTAGGGCGTGCGGGTCGCGGGCAACTTCTTCTGGCAGGAACTTGAGGGCGACGAAGCGGTGCAGGCGGATGTCCTCAGCCTTGTAGACCACACCCATGCCCCCGCTCCCCAGCTGGCTGACGACGCGATAGTGCGAGATGGTCTGCCCAACCATTTTGGGACTGAAATCTTAGGCTGGGTAGTGAGGCCAGTCGATGCATTTAGGGGAGCTCGTGCCTTATCTCGGTGGTCACTGTCGTGACTCCCCACTACACTTACCTAACCAGTGATTTGGCTTTGTGGTCCGAACGCAAACACGGCCGTGAGGCCTTTGGCTTCTTCCTTTCGGGTGAAAGCCGGGAGCCGCCAGCTTCTAATTTTCCGGTAAGAAAATCATTGATTCGTTGCATCGTGCTGGGTTTCACTTGACCTGATGTCGAATGCGGCGAATGATCCGGCGCGACAATCCTTTGTCCCACCTAGGAAGAGCTGTTCACAATGCTGAACACGCTAAGAACATCGATGCACATCTATGCAACGGTGCGTGTTAACTTGGTCAGGAAAGCAGCAAGGCGTAAGGAAATAGTGGGCGCGTGAGTGCGTGAACGTGGACACGAATTTCAGGGCGAGGGTTCGGTTCTGCGGGAGCGACACAAACCGCGCAATCTTCTGCTAACGCCTGTTCTCGTCCGTTGATCTCGTCAGTTGACCTAAGACTGTATTTCTGCGCGACAGCGGCAACATCGTCTGACGGTCTCGGTTTCGCCTTAACAACTGCTTCCGGCTGGAGTTCAATCGTGACTTTGTCGATTGTTCCCGAGAACTCGAACGGCAGTTTGTCGGTAAAGTTGATCGGTGATCCGACGTCGCGCCCGAGGTCTAATCCTTCGCCGAGCGAGAACTGGACTGGGATGGTGCGATCGAGCCGCCCTTCAGCGATCTTCTTCCCATTTCTCTCGAACCGGAAAGATGGCTGCTTGGGGCCACCTCGTCCAGATCACTCGCGTCGGTTTGTGAGCCTACAGGTTCTAAGGCAAATCAACGTCGAGAGCGTAGATCTCCTGGGTACCGATGTCGCGGGCGAACAGAGGAGAGTCGTCGGGAGCTAGGCCCAACCAAGGCCCTATCGTTCCGGTGGTCATTCGACCGACATTCTTTTCCTCCACGACGTTTTCCACGTGCCGATCTCTTACCCGAACGCGCAAGATACGCGAGGGATTGTCCCCTCCTAAATACTCTGCCTCACGAAAATACACGTACTTTCCATCCCGCGACCAACTTGGATAGCCATATCCAGAGCCAGGCACTTCCGTCCACTTCTCTGTGGAAATATCAAAAAGCATTAACCTAAATGGCCGCGCGGAAGTCAGCGCCACAACCTGCCGTCCATCCGGTGAGATTCGTGGGGCAAATAGTCCGTTGGCTCCAGACAAGCTGGAAACGCTTTTGGTGTGGAGGTCGAGCGTGTAGATCGGCGTGTTCGCAAGGCCGGGGCTACCGAAGATAATCGACTTTCCATCTGGAAACCAGTTTACGTCCACTTGGTCCCCTCGGCCCGGGAGTATTGGCTGTGCGGTGCCGCCATTGCTTGAAATTAAGTAGATTCCCCACTTCCTGTCGGCATCAGCAACAAAGGCATTGAAGGCGATTTGCCTGCCGTCGGGCGACCAGCGCGGCAAGACGACGTGCAAGGGCGGGAACGTGAGTTGGAGCCGCTCCGTTCCATCCACTTTGCACCGCCAGAGCATGCCGTCCGGGTAGGAGGCGTACGTCACCCACTGGCCATCCCTTGAGAAAGCCAGACCTTCCGCAGAGATTCCGAAGAAGTAGGGAACGAACTGGCCTGTGTGGGCGTCGTAGCGGATGACTTCGGCCTGCTTGGTTTTGCCGACAGCAAAGATCTGCTTACCATCCTTGCTAGGCAGCGGTTGAAAAAAGTCCATGGGGCCTGCGGTTAAATGAACGGGTTGTTCAACAGTGTTCCGCAGAAGGAAGCGTTTTTCCTCCCGCAAGGCCCAAAGGTCAAGGCGGTCGGCGTGCCTGGTCTGGAAGATGAAAAACCGGGCGTCCGAAGTCCATCTACCCCAAGCTCCTGGTTGCACTTCATGAAGTCCGGTTCCGTCTGCGGCGGCTTCCATGATGGTCATTCGATCGGCAACGGGATCGAATTTAGTAAATCTTATGCGTCGTCCATCGGGAGAGAATTGAAAGGAGTTTGGTAAACCGTCAACCGTGAACAATCTTCGCGGGGAGGAACCGTCGAGATTCACAGAGTAGACGTCATGGAAGTTAGTACCGGTGTAAATGATCCTTGTTCCATCTGCAGCCAACCGAGCGTCTGCGGCGACAATAGTCCCAACCCGCCGGGCTGACCCTCCGGTGACCGGCTGTATCCAGAGTGAAGAATGACCATCATCTCCTGCTCCCACCAGAAGCTCGCTTCCATCTCTCGACAGGTCCAACATGATAGGCCGGTCGAGAGAGAGCGGCAGAGGAACGACCTCCCCGCCCTTGAGAGGCACCTGAAGTATGAGCGTGCGCTGATCGGGCAACCGCTCGGTGAAATAGATTCGCGAACCATCGCTGGCCAGCGGGTTTGACCACCATTTCAGCTGGCCGTCATGGGTCAATTGCGTGAAACCGAGGACTCTCGGTGGTAGGGGACGCTGAAACCACACCTTCCCCGAGATCAGAACTATGAATATGGCTGACACGACGAGGAGCACTAACCGCCATCGGAGGACTTTGTAACTCGCCAAGGTGCTTGGGTTCCAGATGATTCGGTGCCCCTTTGCATCGGGGGAGAGACTTGCCTCAACGACATCCTCCCGGGTGCTGACCGGCGCAATGAACTTGTAACCCCTCCGGGGAATGGTCTCGATGAAAGTGGGATGGTCGGCAGAGTCGCCAAGAGTTTCGCGAAGGCGCTTGACGGCGGTGTTTAAGCCGGTTTCGAAGCCAACGAAGGTATCCTCCGGCCACAGAAGTGAGCGCAACTCTTCCCGGCTGACTAGTTCGCGGGGGCGCTCCAGCAATCGGACCAACACCTGGCGAGGCTGATCCTGAAGCTTGAGTTTGACTCCGCTCTTACGGAGTTCAAGGTTCCTCACGTCGAACTCGAATACGCCGAAACGGTAGACGGAATCCTTATGCGGAGGCACACCCCACTCCTGACCCGATGGTCGCGATTCTAGCACCCTTCTTAGACTTATTGAGCGCATCCCAGACTCTGGGTTAGCAAGCGGTTACTCATGCCAATGAGATAAATCAGGGTGGTCACCCCCTGTTTTTTCTGTTGCTTGTCTGACCGGGATTCCAAAGAATAAAATCGCGTCCACGATTTTTGCCCTGGGGGTATGCCTCTCCCGGCTTCACTGCTCGGCTGGAGTCGGTGGCATCGCGCAATGTATCGGGAACGGCTTCGTCTCCGTTTCGTGCTAACAACGCGCAGCGTTGTGGGGTTCACTTGTGCACTGCTTTCTTTCATGATTCTGCCCGCCCTCGGGCAGGAGGCAACAATCGTCGGCACGATTACTGACCCATCTGGTTCTCTGTTGCCAAAAGCGACGATAACAGCCACAAATATTGAAACGGGTCGGACACACAGCGTCGCAACAAACGCGCGCGGAGATTATGTAATCCCCGGTCTTCCAGTTGGCCATTTCAGTCTGAAGGCAGAGGCGGCCGGATTCAAGACGGCGGAGCAAAATGGCATCGTGCTCAGTGTCGGTGATCGCGTTCGCTTCGACTTCCGGATGCAACTAGGCCTTGTCAAAGAAGCGGTTACGGTCGAGGTGGCTTCGGCCAAAATTCAGACAGAGACCGGTGAAATAAGTTCGGTTGTGACCGGGCCGCAGGTCACCCAACTGGCCACCAACGGCCGCAGCATCTACACTCTCGCGACTCTGACTCCGGGATCGTCCAACGACCAGGCGGACTTCAACACGCCCACGGCGGTGGGCGGGGAAAACAACGTCAGCTTCAGCGGCTTGCGCGTCGCGCATAACCTTTACAGGCTCGATGGCTCAGAGACTTATGACCGAGGTGGTGGAGGTGGAACCGACGTCATGCCGTCACTGGATGCGATTGCGGAATTTCGCATGCTGACGTCCAACTACAGCGCGGAGTATGGCCTCTCTTCTGCTGCAACCATGAGCGCGGTGCTCAGGTCAGGAACCAAGCGGTTTCACGCTACCGCGTGGGAATTCCTCCGCAACGATGCGCTGGACGCGCGGAACTACTTCAATCGCGCCCCTGCCCCGGTGGCGGAGTTGAGATTCAACACCTTCGGCTTTAACGTTGGCGGCCCGGTCCCATTCAAAGATAAGGACAATCCCCGGACGTTCTTCTTCTACAACATGGAATGGCGCCGACTGATTCAAGGTCAGACTCTCAATATGAGGGTTCCACCCGCAAGCCAATATTCGGATGCAGGTGGTACGGGCACCGGAGCGGTTTTCCCTGTGCCGATTCGATTCCAACCGGCGTTGCCGGCTTGGGAGCGAACTGTCCTGGTGGTATACCGCCCGTTGGAATCGTGGCAGGGCAGTTATTTCCAGACAATACGATTCCGTCATGCATGATAGACGCGAACGCGAAGGCACTTCTAGAAGCAGGTATCTTCCCCAAGCCCACTGATGGCAACCAGTTCATTGGTGGCAACAACGTGCCCACGAACGTCAGGGAGGAAATCGTTCGCATCGATCACCAGCTCAACGACAAACTATCGGTCTTTGGCCACTATGTTCAGGAAAACGTCACGCAGACCTATGGCAGCACGCTATGGACCGGCAGCGTACCGACAGTGGGTGACACGCTCACCTCCCCTTCATACAGCGCGGTTGTTCATACGATGCACACCGTGAGGCCTGACCTGTTGAACGAGTTTGCGTTCAATTACAACGGCAATCGGAACGGCATTGTTCCCAACGGAATCATCAACTCCACCTACAGTTTCAATCGAGTCTTCCCCGGGCCCAATACTCTGAACCGCAATCCGAGCATTATCTGTTCGGATCAACCGGCGCTATCTATGACGTTGGTTTTGGACCATGGAACAATTCAGCAGGCGACTACCAAGTGCGGGACGACGTGTCATGGGTCAAGGGCCGGCACCAACTAAGGTTTGGGGCAAGTTGGGCGTTCTACAAGAAAATCCAGGACCTGTACGCCGAGACGCAGGGGCAATTCATGTTCTTCGACGCGTACACGGGAAACGACTTCGGTGATTTCTTGCTTGGCTATGCTGGAGGATACAGCGAACTCGCAGTCCAAGACCGCGGCTTCTGGAACAATGTTTCCTGGGCTGCGTACGGACAGGACAATTGGCGTGTGAACAAGCGCTTGACACTGAATCTAGGGCTTCGCTGGGACGGTATTCCTCATACCTACGAAGCCAACAACCGGATGGGGAACTTCTACCGTAACCTTTATGACCCATCCAAGGCCGCAGTTTTCGCTCCGGGTTCAAACGGCAGTGCAATTGATCCCGGCAGCCCCGGCCCAACCCGGGATACCGAAGGGATTGGTGGACAATCATTGGTGGACGCCTGGCCCTCGCGTGGGTTTTGCCTACGATCCGACAGGCCGTGGAAAGACCGTCGTTCGCGGCGGATTCGGTGCCATGTATGAGCGCATACAAGGCAACGATATGTATCAGGCCGGCCCGAATATTCCATTCAGTTCGAGCGTCAACTTTAACGGCGTTTCACTGTCCAATCCCAACACCAGTCTGGCTACCGGTTACACTCTGGTGGCGCCGATTGCCGTCCCCAGCATTGTTGGACTCGATCGCACAAACTACAAGCCACCCGTTAGCTACCAGTACAGCGCGGGTATTCAGCAGGTCCTGGGGCCTACAACTGCCCTCTCCATTGCATATGTGGGCAATCAAAACCGGCATCAGAACGACTATCGCGAGATTAACCTGCCCGAACCAAGTTTGCTGCCAAGTATCACAGCTGGCACTGCCGGGCCCTATAACATGCTGCTCCCGTATGCCGGCTTCCAGTCCATCCTATTGGCGGCGAACGAGGCAAATTCGCACTACAACTCGCTGCAACTGGAACTCCACGGGCGACCGGTTCGTGGTCTGCAGCTACAGGTTTCGTATACCCTCTCGCGGTCAATTGACCCCGCCACGGTCTTTGGTTCGGGTTCCGATCTAAGCCGCGTTTCCAATCCGTATGCCGGGTGGCGTCATGATCTTGGCCCGTCCATTTTGGACCGCATGTTGCATTTGTAAACTTTGTGTACGAGGTTCCGCTCCTCCAGAACAGCCCTCGCAAAGCTCTAAAGTCGACGCTCGGCGGATGGCAGATATCAGGAATAGTGACGATGCAGTCCGGAGTGCCGCTGCCGATATGGGATGGAGGAATTTTCTACAACGGCGCCCAGGGGAACATCTGCAATACTCTCTCCTGTTTCAACAGGCCGAATTTCAGTGGGGCGCCCCGTTATCCGCAAACCACAGATCACTGGTTCAGCACGTCTGGGTTTACTCCCACCGCTCCGGGAGAATTCGGGAACTTGGGTTACAACGCCTTCCGCGGCCCCGGCCGGGACAATTGGAATTTGGCGCTGTTTAAGAACTTCAGGTTGAACGACAGGGGGGCGCGTCTGGAATTTCGGGCGGAGAGCTTCAATACGTGGAATCACACGCAGTTCCGCAACGTGAGCACCTTTGTCAACTTCACCGATGGTGGGGTAATCAACAACAACTTCGGCGCAGTGACGGGCACTTACGATCCTAGAACGTTCCAGCTTGCCCTGAAGTTGTATTACTGAAATCAAACCCACCGGACACGGATGCGGGACGATCTGACGTGGCAGCCAGATCTGACTCGGCGAAGCACCACTCGATGAGTCAGATTGGCCTGTAACTCACTCAATCAACAAATAGTTACAAAGCCGCAGAGATGTCAGACTCCGTCCATTGAAGTACATCCTTTCATGGTGCATTTTCGCCGCCACCTGCAGTTGCAGGCGGAGGGCCGTCATGGGAAAAGTAGCGTGGTTATTGCTTTTGGTCGGTATTCTGGAAGAAGGGTCTCAGGCTCAGTTACCCGTGGGAGCGACTGCAATCGGCGAAACGCACGCCGACATCTCCGCGTTGATGACTCCTCCTTCAGTACCTCAGCCACTGCTGCGTCCTCCGGCTAAGACTCCTAGTTCTCCACAGAGGTTCGAGTGCGACGGCAAAGTCACACTGGAGACATGCAAGCAGGAGGTGCTCAAATTGAAGCCCCTGTTGGAAAAGTATGGTGCCGATCAACTGGGGCAGTGGAAATGGATATTGGTCTCCTCGGAGAAGTGGGAGGCAGTACTCGCAAGAGTGGGTTTCAGCCCGAACGTTCCAGCCTTCACCGCAGTAGACGCCAAGTTGACCTTTTTTGATGAGGCTCTGCTCACCGGATCTCCGGGACGTCTCTCGCAATTGATGGACACGTGGCGCGTGGGGCGCAGCGGTCTCCTGGACCTTGCCGTCCGCCACGAATTGAGCCACGCATTCTGCAGAGACCAAGATGAGTCACGAGCGGTCCGTAATGCCGAGCTTCTAGGGGAGAAGCGAGCACCAGCATGTGGCGGTTCATCGAGGGGAGGGACCCTTAAGTAGCCGGCCGCGTTTCGCCGTCGAGAATTGACCGCGTGGACCCATAGCGACTCCTCACCCTACACTGCCGGTCGTGCTCAATCTCAAGTCGCACTGGGCGAACGAGGTCTGACGTCGCCTTTCCCGTTCTTGAAGTTTCTCCAACCGTCCCTGAGCAGAATCCTCTAAGCTTCACGGTTCGGGTGCAAC
>Ga0126373_10005002_pt1 | contig 10226 bp, 10 predicted proteins | sample PanSoiMetPlot_11_FD_92545 | JGI IMG/M metagenome (GOLD analysis project Ga0126373, IMG submission 92545) | Tropical forest soil microbial communities from Panama - MetaG Plot_11 | ecosystem: Environmental > Terrestrial > Soil > Tropical forest > Bulk soil | place: Panama | collected 2016-02-17 | reverse complement strand
CGCGCGTTGCAAATGCAGGCAGAGACAGGTGTCGCGCACGTGCACCGTGGCCGCGAATGAAACAGCGTTTGACATGGCTTAAATATGTTGATATCAACGTAAATGTCAAGGTGGACGAGCGGCGTCACCGGGCGCACGCTCCCCAAACCAAAAGGAGAGGCCATGACCGTTCAGCCCTACCTGTTCTTCGACGGCAAATGCGAGCAGGCGCTCGATTTCTACAAGCAAGCGCTTGGCGCCGAAGTGAAGATGCTGATGCGTTGGAAGGATCATCCCGAGCCGACGCCGGGCATGACGCCGCCGGGCGCCGAGAACAAGGTGATGCATGCGCAGGCGCGCATTGGCGACACCGAAGTGATGGCGTCGGACGGACAGTGTCAGGGCAAGCCGAGCTTCCAGGGCTTCGCGCTAGTTCTGAACGCGAAAAACGAGGCCGACGCTAATCGTCTGTTCAGCGCGCTCGCCAACGGCGGACAGGTGCAGATGCCGCTGGGCAAGACCTTCTTCTCGCCGAGCTTTGGCATGGTCGCCGACCGTTTCGGCGTGCCGTGGATGGTCATCGTGCCGGCAGGCGCGTGAGCAAAAAAATCGGAGGCGTGACATGCGATTCATGATGCTGATGATTCCCAAGGGATACGAGAGCGCCGGCGCGGACTGCGTGCCATCGGCCGAGGCGGTGGCGGCGATGATGAAATACAACGAGGCCTTGAAGGACGCCGGCATGCTGGTGTCGCTCGACGGCCTTCATCCACCGGCCCAAGGCGCGCGCGTTACGTTTGCCGCCGGTAAGACCACAGTGGCGCATGGTCCGTTCCAAACGGCCGAGGCGCTCGGCGGCTACTGGATGATCCAAGCCAAGTCGCAGGATGAGGCGATCGCGTGGGCCCAGCGCTGTCCGGTCATGCACGACGCCGTCATCGAAATCCGCCAGGTGCAGGAGATTGAGGATTTCCCTGCCGACGTGCAGAAAGCCGCGGCCGGCTTCAAGGACATGCAGCCGCGCCGGGGTGCGTGATCGGAGATCTATGCCGACCGTCGCCTTCACCCGCGCTCTCGAACGCTTCCTCCAGGCGCCGCCGGCGGATGTCGGCGGCGCGACGGTGGGTGAGGCGCTCGGCGCTGTGTTCGCGTCGCGTCCGACATTGCGCGGCTACGTACTGGATGACCAGGGCGGCTTGCGCCGGCACGTTGCGCTCTACGTCAACGGCAAGCCGGTGCGCGACCGTGCGCGGTTGAGTGATCCCGTCGCCGCGTCGGATCGGATCTATGTCTTCCAGGCGCTGACCGGCGGATGACGGAAACGGGAGGAACGCATGGCTGATCGCATCTATGTCGGCACCCGCAAGGGCCTGTTCGAGATCGCGCGCCAGAAAAAAGGCGCCTGGGCGATCGCCGACGTGCATTTCCTCGGCGATCCGGTCTCGGCGCTATTGTCGACCGATGGCGCGCTCTATGCCGCGCTCGATCTCGGCCACTTCGGGACGCATCTCTGGAAGCGCGAGGGCAACGCCTGGCGTGAGCTCGGCGTGCCGACGTATCCGCCTAAGCCCGACGATGCGACCGACGATCCGCATCCCTGGTCGCTCGGCAAGATTTGGGCGCTCGAGCCCGGCTTCGTATCGGGCCGGCTTTGGGCCGGCACCATGCCCGGCGGCTTGTTCCGCTCCGACGATGCCGGCGAAAGCTGGAAGCTGGTCGAGGCGCTGTGGATGATGCCCGAGCGCAAGCAGTGGATGGGCGTCGCCGGCGGCGAGCAACCAGGCATCAGCGCCGTGTTGATCGATCCGCGCAAGCCCGACGAGATTCGTATCGGCGTTTCGACCGCCGGCGTCTGGGTGAGCCACGATGCCGGCAAGTCCTGGCGCATCATGAACCGCGGCGGCATGTACAACGAATACATGCCGCCCGAGCGGCGCGAGGATCCCATCGCCATGGACATCCATCGCCTGGCGCGATGCGCCGCGCATCCCGAGGTGGTGTGGTGCCAGCACCACAACGGCGTCTTCCGCTCGGATGATTCCGGCCTCAACTGGAGCGAGGTCACCGCGATCAAGCCGTCGAAGTTCGGCTTCACCGTCGCGGCGCATCCGCACGACCGGAACACGGCCTGGTTCGTGCCGGCGATCAAGGACGAGAAGCGCGTGCCGGTCGACGGCAAGGTCGTGGTGGCGCGTACGCGCGACGGCGGTAAGAGTTTCGACGTCCTCCACAACGGATTGCCGCAACGCCACGCCTACGACCTCGTGCTGCGTCATGCCCTCGACGTCGCGGCCGACGGCGCGACGCTCGCCTTCGGCTCCACCAGCGGCGGCGTGTGGATTTCGGAAGACGGCGGCGACAACTGGACGGCGCCCGAGGGCCGGCTGCCTCCGATCAATGCGGTGCGCTTCGCCGCCTAGAACGCCCGCCGCCGTGCGATAATCGACGTATGGAATCCCGCTGCGTGCAGTGCGGCGCGCCGTTCGACTGCAATCCAGGTCCGGACTGCTGGTGTGCGCAGTTGCCGCGCTTGCCGATGCCGAAAGAGAGCGACGGCTGCCTGTGCCTGGCCTGCCTGCGCGCGCGGTTGATTGACACTCTTCGGCACGACTCCTAGCGTGCGTCCTGTCATGGTCGATTCGCTTGTCATTTCGATCGCTCAGCTCGATCCCACCGTCGGCGACATCGCCGGCAATCTGGCGAAGCTGCGCCGTGCGCTGACCGAAGCGCGTGGCCAGGGCGCTGATCTCGTGGTCGCGAGCGAGCTCGTCGTCGCCGGCTATCCGCCCGAGGATCTGATCCTAAAACCGGCTTTCATCGCCGCCTGCCAGGCGGCCGTGACAGAGTTCGCGCGCGAGACAAAGGATGCGCCGGCGATGTTGCTCGGCTCGCCGTGGCGTCAGGACAGCAAGCTGTTCAATGCCGCGGTGCTTTTGGCGGACGGCAAGGTCGCGGCTGTGCGCTTCAAGCACGAGTTGCCGAACTATGGCGTGTTCGACGAGAAGCGGGTCTTTGCCGCCGGGCCGGCGCCGGGTCCGATTCCATTCAAGGGCGTGCGTCTCGGCGTCATGGTGTGCGAGGACATGTGGGCGCCGGATGTCGCCGAGACGCTTCAGGAATCCGGCGCCGATCTGCTCATTGTCATCAACGGCTCGCCCTTCGAGACCGACAAGCTCGGCGAGCGCGTATCGCTCGCGGTTGCGCGCGTCAAGGAAACCGGATTGCCGTTGCTCTACGTCAATCAGGTCGGCGGCCAGGATGAGCTGGTGTTCGACGGCGCCTCGTTCGCGCTCGACGCCGCGTTCAATCTCCGCCTCCAGGCGCCGAGCTGGCGCGAGGCCCAGCCGCTGACCAAGTGGCGCCGCGCCGGCCGGCGCTGGACGGTCGAAGCGGGCGCGCTCGAAAAGCCGGAGGAGGCTGCGGCCGCGATCTATCACGCGTTGGTGCTGGGCCTGCGCGACTACGTGCGCAAGAACCGCTTTCCCGGCGTGGTCATCGGCCTGTCGGGCGGCGTCGATTCCGCGCTCACCGCGGCGGTCGCGGTCGATGCGCTCGGCCCCGACAAGGTACACGGCGTCATCATGCCGTCGCCATTCACCTCTCCGGAAAGCGTCGAAGACGCAACCGAGGTTGCGACGCTTTTGGGTTGCGAGCTGCGCTCAGTCGACATCACGCCGGCGATGAAGGCGTTCGACAAGACGCTGGCGGACTCCTTCAAGGGTCGTGCGCCAGACACCACGGAGGAGAATATCCAGGCGCGCGCCCGCGGCATCACGCTGATGGCACTCAGCAACAAATTCGGCTGGATGGTGCTGTCCACCGGCAACAAGTCGGAGATGTCGGTCGGCTATTCGACGCTCTACGGCGACATGTGCGGCGGCTATTCGATCTTGAAGGATGTCTACAAGATGACCGTCTATGCGCTGTGCCGCTGGCGCAACGCGAACCGTCCCGACGATTTCCTCGGTCCCGCTGGCCGCGTCATGCCCGAGCGCGTGCTGACCAAAGCGCCGACCGCCGAACTCAGACCCAACCAGACCGACCAGGATACGCTGCCGCCTTACGCGACGCTCGACGGCATCCTGGTGTGCCTCATCGAGCGTGAAATGGCGGTGGCCGACGTCGTCAAGCAGGGCTTCGCCGAAGACACCGTGCGGAAGGTCTGGGCGATGCTCGACCGCGCCGAGTACAAGCGGCGCCAGGCGCCGCCCGGCGTCAAGATCACGCGCCGCGCATTCGGCCGCGATCGCCGCTACCCGATCACCAACGCCTTCACCGCCGCCGCGTCCGCCGTTGAATTCGATCCCGGTGAAACGCCGCGCGCGCCCACCCCCGCACCGTCGACATAAGAAGAAGATTCATGCCGCCAGACCAGCCTGCCGCCGCACCCAGCCGCGACTTCATCCGCGACATCGTCGAGGCCGATCTCAAGTCGGGCCGCGTCAAAAGCGTGGTGACACGCTTTCCGCCCGAGCCCAATGGCTATCTCCATATCGGCCACGCCAAGTCGATCTGCCTCAATTTCGGCATCGCCAAGGAATATGGCGGCGTCTGCCACCTGCGCTTCGACGACACCAATCCGGCGAAGGAGGAGCAGGAATTCATCGACGCGATCGAGCGCGACGTGCGCTGGCTCGGCTTCGACTGGGGCACGCATCTCCATCATGCGTCGGATTATTTCGAGCGGCTTTACGAATGGGCCGAGGACCTGATCCGCGCCGGCAAGGCCTATGTTGACGACACGCCGCCGGACGAGATGGCGAAGATGCGCGGCACGCTGACGGAGCCGGGCAAGGAGAGCCCGTTCCGCAATCGCTCGGTCGAGGAAAGTCTCGATCTCTTCCGCCGCATGCGCGCCGGCGAATTTCCCAACGGCGCGCGTGTGCTGCGCGCCAAGATCGACATGGCCAGCGGCAACATCAACCTGCGCGATCCCGTGCTCTATCGCATCCTGAACGCCGAGCATCCGCGCACCGGCAAAAAGTGGTCGATCTATCCGACCTACGATTTCGCCCACGGCCAGTCCGACGCGATCGAAGGCATCACCCATTCGATCTGCACGCTGGAATTCGAGGATCACCGGCCGCTTTACGACTGGTTGATCGCCAATCTGCCGGTGCCGTCGCAGCCGCATCAGTACGAGTTCGCGCGCCTCAATCTCGGCTACACGGTCCTGTCGAAGCGGTTCCTCACGGAACTGGTGACGCAGCGTCGCGTGACGGGGTGGGACGATCCGCGCATGCCGACGCTTGCCGGCCTGCGTAGGCGCGGTGTGCCGCCCGCGGCGATCCGCGATTTCGTCGGCCGTATCGGCGTCGCCAAGGCGAATTCGACAGTCGATCTGGGATTGTTCGATTTCGCCGTGCGCGAGGCGCTGAATAAATCGGCGCAGCGGCGCATGGGCGTCCTGCGGCCGCTGAAGGTCGTCATCGAGAACTATCCCGAAGGCAAAAGCGAGCTGCTTGACGCGGTCAACCATCCGGACGATCCGGCGCGCGGCTCGCGCCAGGTTCCGTTCGGCCGCGAGCTTTATGTCGAGCGCGACGATTTCATGGAAAATCCGCCGAAGAAGTTCTATCGCCTGTCGCCAGGCAAGGAAGTGCGTCTGCGCTACGCCTATTTCGTTACCTGCAAGGACGTGGTGAAAAACGCATCCGGCGAAGTGACGGAATTACGCTGCACCTACGATCCCGCAACCAAAGGCGGCAATGCGCCCGATGGCCGCAAGGTGCAGGCGACGCTGCATTGGGTCGCGGCGAAGGAATCCATGACGGCCGAAGTGCGGCTCTACAATCCGCTGTTCACGCGGCCTGACCCCGATCCGGCCAATCTGCTGGCCACGCTCAATCCCACTTCGCTCGAGGTCATCACGGATGCACGGCTCGAGCCGGCACTCGCCGAAGCCGGCGACGCGCCGGTGCAGTTCGAACGCCAGGGGTATTTTGTGCGCGATCGCGACAGCGTGCCGGGCAAGCCCGTGTTCAACCGCACCGTGGGCCTGCGCGACAGCTACGCCAAGGGGTGAAGCCTAATAGCGCACCGACAGCGCCAGCGAGCCGAACTGATGCGGCCCGCCTTGCTGGCCCTTGACCTCTTCGGTCTGGACGACCTGCGTGTAGGAAAGCCGCACGCGGCCGAGGATGAACGCCAATCCGGCCTCGAATTCGCCAACGAAGGGCTGCCGGCTGGCATGCGCGCTCGCCTGCCACGTGTTGCCGTCGATGGTGATGTCGTGCGCCACGGCCTGGCCGTCGGCGCCGACGAAGAAGTACCACGAGAAAGTGCGCGTCGGCTGGTAAACGTCGGTGCCGCTCAATCCCGGGTTGATGCGCGCCACGCCATAATCGGAATCGAGGCCCTGGCCGATCCGCAAAACCGAGCCGGCCAGTCCATAGACCCGCAAATTGCCGGCGCCGCCCGCGACCTCGGGCAGTACGTCCATCTGCAATCCGTCGTCCATCAGCGGCACGCGCCAGATCTTCGTCGCCAGCAGCTCGACAACCGGTTCGTTGTGGATCTGGAAGTCCCAGCCCTTGCTCGCGTTATAGCCGACAAGGCCATGGAAACCGTTTTGTAATTGCTTCGCCTGGGCGTCGGGTCCGACCACGCCGGCCTGCACGCCGAGGATGCTGCGCGAGGAATCGGTATCGTGCAGCAGCGAGGCGGTCGCGGTCAAAACGCCGGCATAGGGTCGATCGTGCGGATCAGGCGGCGTGATATTGACGTTCGACGGCGTGTACATCTGTTGTGCGAAGTCGAGCGCCCAACGGCTCCGCCCGGGGCCCCACAACCAGTCGTCGAAATTCTCCAGGGAGGCCGGCAGCTTATCGGTGGCCGACGTGTAACCGAGGCGCAAGCCGTTGACGTAATATTTGTCCTTCAGGTGCGAGGTCGCGATCGAAGAGTTCTCGTCCTGCAACGTCCAGATGCCGTCCGGATCGGCAGGCGGGTCGGCCCTTGCCGCGGTCGCTGCCGCGACCAACGCGAAAGACAGGAACACGAGCAGGGGAACGGACCGGAACGATCTCGAATCTTGTCGCAAGCCGGCCCCCCAATGCAGTTCAAGTGCCTTTTTTTGATAGCCTATATAAGGCAGGCGGCGCATTTCGTATAGCATTGTGAGACGCGACATGTGCGGTGGCGAAGGCGTGACTATCGCGGCGGCGGTGGCGGCGGTACGGGCGTCGACCACCAGTACGGCGGACCCGGCCACGCCTGGTATTGGTATTGTTCGAGCCGATAGCGTCGCGCCAGGTTTTCCTGCTGCAGGCAACTCGCGAAGGCCTCGGTGTTCGGCTTGAAGCCGTAACTGGTGCATTGCGCCTCGTCTTGCCGCCGCAGCTCGGCGTCGCTGACGCAGCCGGCGACGGCGGCGAGCACGGCTAATGCAACCGCAAGTCGCAACGTTCTAGCGAGCACCGGTCACTCTCGCCATTGCAGTCTCCGTGATGATGCCGCCCGGCGCCGGGGGCAAACCGTCTGCCGCCATTGTAGCGCATTGCGCCGGTTGCGGCCGTAACGTTGCCGCGAGATGGTTTGCCCCCGTGCCAGCGGCACGGCTCAGCAACGCGCGGTTGCGGTTTGCACGTCATCCGCCACTCGCCGCCGCGACATCCTGTCCGGTAAAATTGATTCGGTCGGCAACTGCGAATTAACCGTCCGCCCGGCATCGTGTCCAAAATTGAAAACCTTCCGAGGAAGCATCAGGCGGCAACGTGCCCGACGACAGCAAGACCAGCAGCCTGCTGATCAAAGCGACGCCCTTGCGTTCGCTGTATCGCGATTGGGATGCGCGCCGCGGCGGCCGCAGCTGTCCCGCACGTGCCGATTTCGATCCGCTCGAGCTGCGCTATATCCTCGGCTGCCTATCGCTGGTGGACGTTCTGCGCGATCCGCTGCGCTTCGTTTTCCGTTTGCACGCCAGCAACAACGCCGCGCGTCTCGGTGCCGATCTCACCGGCAAGGAGCTTGCCGAAATGCCGGCAGCGGCCGATCCCGCTGACGTCCGCGGCCACTTCGAACTCGTGGTGTTGTCGCGTGCGCCCCAGGTGCGGCGGCGCAAAAGCACGCTTGCCTGCGCCGTCAGCTGGGAATACGAGGTGCTGGCACTGCCGCTTGCCGCCGACGGCGAAACCGTCGACATGCTGATGATCGGCATGGCATGGACCGCGCGCTGAGCGCGTCCTACGCCGCCAGGCCGGCGCGGCGGTAATCGAACGCCACCGGCTCGATTTCACCGCGGAAGATGGCGTTGACGCGCGCTTCGGACAGCGGTTCGCTGAACTGGGCATTGCGCATGCGGATGCGCAGCTGCAATTGCGCCGTCACCAGATCGCCCAATAGCTTCCACGCCGCCTCGCTCAGGCCTTCGGTGACGATATTGGCGAAGCCGCCGAGCATGTGGCCGAATTCGTCTTCGTAGACGAGCGCACAGGCGGCGGCGATCTTGGCGTCGACGCCGCCTTTGCCGGCGAGCGCCATGCCTTCGCGGAACAGCCCGCAATAGCCGCCTTCGGTCAGCTTGCAGGCGCGCAGGCCGATCTCGCCGTGCTGCTCCTGGTGGCGGAAGCGCAATTCGGTGAGCGCGTCTTCCTCGGGCCAGCTTTCGAGCACCTTGGGGTTGAGCCGCGGCGCGCCAGCCGGACGCAATTCGTCGTAGACGTCCGCGAACGCACAGTAATGCGCGAACTCGGCCTTGAAGCCTTCGAGCAGGTCGAGCATCTCGTGCCGATCGAAGCCGGTGTCGATCGCGTTGGCGCGGGCGACGATGTTCTTGAGCACACCGAGGAAAATGCCGCCCTTGTCGTACTTGCCGACGCCCGAACCCCAGAACTCCTTGAAGCATTGGCGCGACAGCCACAACAGATCGGTCTCGCGCGTACGCTTGGGCGAGGTCCAGTAGGTGCACACGACTTCGCCCTCGCCTGCCCAATAGGGCGCGGCGAGGTCGATCAGGCGTTGCAGCCGTGCATCGACGCTCATCGCCGGTCCTCCCGCGCCGATTATAGTTCGCGATCTAAGGAATTTTCAAAGCCGGGTGGCCATCGTGTCGGGGTCCATCGGCCGGCGGATCGGCCTCGACCGGCGCGCGCCGCCGAATTAGGATGCCGCCACCCCTTGGGGAGTAGCCGCCCGGCTTGTCCGGGCCATGCGTCAACATACTTGGCGGCAATCGCCATGGCGCATGGGGCCTTCGAGCATGGCGAGACCAACGGTTCGATCCTTCCGCTTGCCGGGCGGGAGGGGTCGGCCGTGGTCTTACCCCGCCTGGCCCGGATGTCCGCATGGAATCCCTCATCGTCTCCTTCGCCACCGTGGCCGTCGCCGAGCTCGGCGATCGCACGCAGCTCGTCGCCTTCATGCTCGCCATGCGCTACCGCCGGCCGTGGCCGATCCTCGCCGGTATGTTGCTGGCGACGCTGGCCGCGCACGCGCTCGCGGGCATTATCGGCCGCGCGTTCGGTGCCTTGTTGACGCCCGGCGTCGTCGATGCCGTTGTCGGATTTGGTTTGGTCGCGATGGGGGTGTGGGCGCTTAAGGCCGACACGCTCGATGGCGCTATCGCGGCAAAAAATCGGGGCGCCTTCGTCGCCACCCTGGTGACGTTCTTCATTGCCGAGATTGGCGACAAGACCCAGATCGCCACCGCGGCGCTGGCGGCGGGTTATCCGAACCTGCTCACCGTAGTCGCCGGCTCGACCGCCGGACTCATGGCCGCGAACGTGCCGGTGGTGTTTCTCGGCAAGGCTTTCGAGAAGCGCTTGCCGATGCGGACGATTCATGCCGCTGCGGCTGTCCTGTTCGGCGCCCTCGGCGTGCTGTTCCTGGCACGGGCGGTCGGCCAATTGGCGGGATCGCCCTAGCGGTATCGACCGCGCGGGCGCGATTTGTTAGGAGTGACGGGCAAATTCCGAGAATCCACCGCCACATGGCCCTCACGCTCACCAACACGCTGACCCGCCGCAAGGAGGAGTTCGCACCGCTCGATCCGGCCAACGTCCGCATGTATGTCTGCGGTCCGACGGTCTACGACTTCGCGCATATCGGCAACGCGCGGCCGGTCATCGTCTTCGATGTTCTCTATCGCGTGCTGCGCGACCGCTATGGCGTCGGCCACGTCAAGTACGCGCGCAACATCACCGACGTCGACGACAAGATCAACGCCGCCGCGAAGGCCAACGGCGAGCCGATCGCGGCTCTGACTGCGCGCACCGCTGCCGCCTTTCACGAGGACGTCGCGGCGCTCG
>Ga0126373_10005001_pt1 | contig 10227 bp, 8 predicted proteins | sample PanSoiMetPlot_11_FD_92545 | JGI IMG/M metagenome (GOLD analysis project Ga0126373, IMG submission 92545) | Tropical forest soil microbial communities from Panama - MetaG Plot_11 | ecosystem: Environmental > Terrestrial > Soil > Tropical forest > Bulk soil | place: Panama | collected 2016-02-17 | reverse complement strand
TCTTGCGGCGCTGCGCCAAGCCGGCGACGGCAATCGGCGCTATCGTCAATCACAGCTTGCTGCCGGCCGGGTCTTTGGGGCCGAATACGCGTCGCTGCTGGCCAAAGCCGCCGAAGTCGCCCAATCCGACCGCAAAACCGTCAGGGCGTGACCTGTGGACCCGGCAGGCAACCCCAGCCCCCCGGGTGGGTCGATTTGTTCGTTGCGGGCGCCCCCCGGCCGTGTTGTAAACCCGCAGGATGCAGGGCGGACAGCAGGATGCGGGCGGACAGACTGCCACCGGGGGCCGCAAATTCGCGGCTTTCACCTGGCAACGATTCGCGCCATGTTTCTCGGTCCGGCCCGCACCAGGCCCCCCAAATGACGCTCCGGGTGGGCGGCAGGCATCGGAAAGCGCGCGATGGTTGTTTGGTCAATGATCGGAACGACATGATCGGAATGCTACGATGACGCTGTGGTTCTCGTTCGCGTTGATGACCGCGGCCGTGATGTTCAGCGTGCTCTGGCCGCTTCGTCGCGCCCAAAGAGCGCTGGGCGCCGGCAGCGATCTTGCGGTCTATCGCGATCAGCTCGCTGAGATCAAGCGCGACCGGCTCAGTGGTTTGATCGGCGAGGCTGAGGCCAAAGCGGCTCACGTCGAAGTATCGCGGCGTTTGCTTGCCGCCGCCGATGTGGCAGAGGCGCAATCTCAGAACAGCCCGGCGACGGATTCGCTCCACCGGCGGCGAATGGCAGCTCTCGTCACCCTGTTGGCGTTGCCCATCGGGACCTTCGCGCTCTACCTTTTGGTCGGTTCACCGAATGAGCCTGCGCAACCACTGGCGGCAAGGCTCAACACGCCAATGGAGAAACGTTCACTCCCCGCTCTGGTCGCGAAGGTCGAGGATCATCTCGGCCAGAATCCTCAAGACGGCCGCGGATGGCAAGTTTTGGCTCCCATTTATATGCGCATGGGGCGCTTTGACGACGCGATCAAAGCGTGGCGCAACACGCTGCGGCTGATGGGCGAGACCGCCGATGGCCAGGCCGATCTGGGTGAAGCCCTGGTGGGGGCCGCTAACGGCGTGGTCACAGCCGAGGCGGCGAGTGCGTTTGATCGTGCGCTCGCCCTTGATGCGCACAACGTCAAGGCGCTGTTTTTCACCGGTCTGTCTGCTGAGCAGGATGGCAAACGCGAGCGCGCCGCTGCGATTTGGCGCGACTTGCTGCATAACGCGCCGGCGGGCGCACCCTGGATTGGCCTCGTCCAAAAGTCGCTCGCTCAGCTTGACCCGAATGCCACGCCGGACAATCCGAGCATCACCGCCGACAATGCCCTGGCAGCGCCAAGCGCCGGCCCGAGCGTGGCCGCCGACAACGCCCGTGTCGGGCCCACTGCCGACCAGATCGCCGTCGCGCAGGACATGACCCCTCAGGACAGGGCGGATATGATTCGCACGATGGTCGAGCGACTGGCGCAACGCTTGACCCAAGATGGCAACGACGTCGAGGGCTGGCTGCGTTTGATCCGTGCCTACGTGGTTCTGGGCGAGCGCGACAAGGCGCTGGGTGCCGCCGCGCGAGCCCGGCAAGCACTGGCGGGGGCCGACGATAAGGTGCGGCGCATCGACGCGCTGGTGAAGGGATTGGGCCTTGAGGGGTAAAAAGGCCTGGGGTGGGGGATGACGCGCAAGCAACGACGCCTGGCTCTGATCGGCACCGCGCTCGCCGTCCTTGGGCTCGCCGCTGCGCTGGTGCTTAACGCTCTCAAGGACAGCATTGTGTTTTTCAATTCTCCGACCGAAGTCGTCGAAAAGCCCACAAAACCTGGAACCCGGATTCGCATTGGCGGGCTCGTCAAGCCCGGAACCGTGGTGCACGCCCAAGCGCCCGACACCCTGACGGTGCATTTCGATGTCACCGACGGCAACAAGGACGTTCCCGTCGCCTATACGGGCGCGCTGCCGGATCTGTTTCGTGAAGGCCAGGGCGTTGTTGCCGAGGGCACCTTGCAGAGTGACGGGCAGTTCAAGGCCGATGTGATCCTCGCCAAACACGACGAACGATACATGCCCAAAGAAGTGGTCGACGCGCTCAAGAAACAGGGACGCTGGCAGGAGAGTGGCGCAGCAGGGGCGGCACCCGCCACCCAGGGCGCACTCGGCGCGGCACCCAGCAAACAACAGCTGCGCTAGCAGATCGGATCGCCCCAATGGACGACACTGTCAAAGCGAGCACATTTTTCCCCAGCTCGTCGATCCGTCCGACACGAGGCGCGTCATGATTCCTGAGCTCGGTCATTTCGCCCTGGTGCTGTCGTTGGGCCTCGCCCTGATCCAAGCGTCGGTGCCGGTTTGGGGTGCGCGCCGCCGCGATCCCGCGCTGATGGCGGTCGCTGGGCCGACGGCGATCGGGCAGTTTGCGCTCACGGCAGCCGCATTTCTAGCGCTCGTTTGGAGTCACGTTGTTTCGGATTTTTCGCTCGCTACGGTTTTTGAAAACTCGCATTCGGCCAAGCCGCTGATCTACAAAATCTCCGGCGTGTGGGGAAACCACGAAGGCTCAATGCTTTTGTGGGTGCTCATTCTTACGCTGTTCGGTGCGCTGGTCGCCGCGTTCAGCAGCAACCTTCCGGCGACGCTGCGCGCCCATACGCTGGCCGCGCAAGCCTGGATCGCAGCCACATTCGATCTGTTTATCGTGCTCACATCCAATCCGTTCGTTCGCTTGCCGCAAGCGCCGTTTGAAGGCCGCGATCTCAATCCGGTCCTGCAGGACCCCGGTCTCGCCGTCCATCCGCCGCTGCTGTATTTGGGCTATGTCGGCTTTTCGATCACCTTCTCATTTGCCGCCGCCGCCCTCATCGAGGGGCGGGTCGACGCCGCGTGGGCGCGCTGGGTGCGCCCGTGGGCACTCACCGCGTGGATGTGTCTCACACTGGGCATCGCCATGGGCTCGTACTGGGCCTATTACACCTTAGGCTGGGGCGGTTGGTGGTTCTGGGACCCGGTCGAGAATGCCTCGTTGATGCCCTGGCTCGCCGGTACCGCGTTGTTGCATTCCGCTGTGGTGCTGGAAAAGCGCGATGCGCTCAAAATCTGGACGATCCTACTCGCGATCTTGACCTTCTCGCTCTCCTTGCTGGGCACGTTCTTGGTGCGGTCGGGCGTGCTTACCTCGGTGCACACTTTCGCCAACGACCCGATGCGGGGGATCTTCATTCTCGGGATCCTGGTGCTGTTCATCGGCGGAGCTTTTGGGCTGTTTGCCTGGCGCGCCCCGGTGCTCCGCCAGGGCGGACTATTCGCTCCGATTTCCCGCGAGGGTGCCCTCGTCCTGAACAATCTGTTCTTGGTCACCGCTTGCGCCACCGTGTTCGTGGGAACGCTGTATCCTTTGGCGCTCGAAGCGCTGACGGGCCAGAAAATTTCGGTCGGGGCACCCTTCTTCCGCGCCACCTTCGTGCCGCTCGTCGTCCCGCTGCTGCTCGCGATGTCGTTTGGCCCGCTGCTGCCGTGGAAGCGCGGCGATCTCTACGCTGTCGCCCAGCGCCTCATCGGGTCGATGGCCATCGCGGTCATCGGCATCGCCGCATCGTTCGCGGTCGACGGCCGCGGCCCCGTGCTCGCGCCCTTCGGCCTGGGGCTCGCATTGTTTGTCATGGCCGGCGCCATTGCCGATCTCATCGAACGCACCGGTCTGTTCCGCTCGGCGTTCACGACCGCCGTTCGGCGCGCGGGCGGCCTCCCGCGCTCAGCCTGGGGCACCATGGTCGCGCATTTTGGCGTCGGCCTTGCGGTCTTGGGCATCGTCGGCGAAACCCAATGGGGCGCTGAACGCATCACCGCGATGAAGCCCGGCCAAACCATCGCCATCCGCCACTATAATCTCACATTCGAGGGCGTGAGCCCGCGCCAGGGGCCCAACTACCACGAGCTCGTTGGCAAATTCACTGTGCGGCGCAACGGCGAAGTGATCGGCGAAGTCGAACCCTCACGGCGCGTCTATCCGGTGCGCGGCACGACGACCACCCAGGCCGCGCTGATGACCCGCGGCGCGAGCCAACTCTATGTGTCGCTCGGCGACCCGGGGGCCGGCGGTGAAACCGTCGTGCGCTTCTATCACAAGCCGCTGGTGCTGCTCATTTGGTTCGGGCCGGTCCTCATGATGCTCGGGGGTGCGCTCTCGCTCTCCGATCGGCGCTTGCGCGTCGGTGCGCCCAAACCCGCACGGTCGAGGGCCGCCGTGCAGCCGGCGGAGTAAGCTCATGCGCCGCGCGCTCGGGGGCGCCATTTTGTTGGCACTCATCACCTTCTCAAGCTTCACCGCCTACGCGGTGTTGCCCGACGAAATGTTGCCCGATCGCAACCTCGAGTCCCGGGCGCGCGCGTTGTCGCGCAGTCTGCGCTGCATGGTGTGTCAAAATCAGTCGATCGACGATTCGGAGGCGCCGCTCGCCCGCGATCTGCGCGTTCTGGTGCGCGAACGCCTCAAGCAAGGTGATAGCGACACCCAAGTCCTCGATTATCTCACCACGCGATATGGCGAGTTCGTGCTGCTCAAGCCGCCGCTTGCCTGGCATACCGCGCTGCTGTGGTTTAGCCCGCTGGGTCTCTTGATCATCGGGGCGATCGGACTGGGGATTGCAATCCACCGTCGTCGAGGCGCCGTCGAAGCACCCGATCCTCATCTCACTCCCGCCGAAGAAGCCCGCCTGGCGCGCGTGCTGCGTCCTTCCGACTCCCCGGGGTCGGAAAAAATGCTGTCGTGACAAAGCTTAACGCCCTGAATTTACATCATTTTTTCTATTCGCCAACATTACCAAAGATTAATGGTGTCTTCAGCGCCCGGTAAGGCGGGGCGCGGCATGTTGACGGCGTGACAGCCTTCCTGGCCTGGCGCCGGCGTGGTGCTTGGCGTCCTCAGGACCTCGAAGAAATTAAGCACCGTAGTGGAGCACGAGACCCCGATGCATGAGCCCTCTCGCGAGCAACCGCGTGTGTCCTCGATCCTTTTGCCCACGCGGCGCACGGCGTGGCTGGTGGGTATCGGCGGCCTTGCGGCCGTCGTGTTCGCCCTCAGCCCGATCGCCCAACCCAAAGGGGGATTGCCGCTCGCGTTGGAGGCTGCCTATGCGGACACCGCCGCGCGTCCGGCCGGGTTTGCGGACATCGTCGAAAAGGTCAAGCCGGCGGTTATTTCGGTGCGGGTGAAAATGGACGCGGGGTCCGACTCGCTCGGCGAGGGATTTTCGTTCCCGCCCGGGTCGCCGTTTGAGCAGTTCTTTCGCCGGTTCGGCATCCCCGACGACGCCATTCCCTCGCCCCGCGGTCAGCAGCGCCACAATTTCACGCTCGGGCAGGGCTCCGGCTTCTTTATCTCCGCCGACGGCTACGCTGTCACCAACAATCACGTGGTGGACAAGGCGGAGAGCGTCAATGTGACAACCGACGATGCCAAGACCTACACCGCCAAGGTTATCGGCACGGATTCACGGAGCGATCTGGCGCTGATCAAAGTCAACGGCCGTTCCGACTTTCCGTTCGTCAAGCTTGCCGACACAACGCCTCGCATCGGAGATTGGGTCCTTGCGGTCGGCAATCCGTTTGGTCTGGGTGGAACAGTGACGGCCGGAATCGTCTCGGCGCGCGGCCGCGACATCGGCGCAGGCTCTTATGACGACTTTCTCCAGATCGACGCGCCAGTGAACAAAGGCAACTCTGGCGGCCCGGCGTTCAACGTCGATGGAGACGTGATCGGCGTCAATACGGCCATCTTCTCGCCCTCGGGCGGCTCCGTCGGAATCGCGTTCGCAATTCCCGCCGAAACCGTCAAAACAGTCATTGGCCAGCTCAAGGACAAGGGCAGTGTGACGCGGGGTTGGATCGGCGTGCAGATCCAATCAGTGACCCAGGATATCGCCGATAGCCTGGGCATGAAGAACGCGGAAGGCGCACTGGTCGCCGAGCCGCAGGCGAATAGCCCTGCCGTCAAAGCCGGGATTGAATCCGGCGACGTCATCACGGCGGTCAATGGTCAGCCGGTCAAGGATGCGCGCGATCTGGCCAAGAAGATCGGCAGCATCGCGCCTGGGACATCGATTTCCGTGACTGTCCTGCACAAGAGCCGAGAGCACGCGGTGACCTTGACGCTCGGCGAATTGCCCAAGGAACGCGCGGCCAAGGCCGAGACCCCCGAGGGGCATGACGATGCCGCCTCCGGCACGCAGCTCTCGAACCTCGGTCTGTCGGTGGCCCCGGCTCGCGACGTCGATGGGGCGGGGCATGAGGGGATCGTGGTCACCAAGGTCGACCCCGATGGTCCGGCCGCCGAGCAGGGGTTTAAGACCGGCGACGTCATCCTCGAGGTCGCTGGCAAGTCGGTGTCAACGCTGAACGACCTGCGCGACGCAGTCCGACAGGCTCGCACTGACGGCAAACGCGTCGTTTTGATGCGGGTCAAGACCGATTCGGGGACACGCTTTCTCGCCCTGCCGCTAGGGCGCGCCTAGACACCTTCGGGCCGTTCCGCCGGCTTACGTCGCCCCCGCCGGGGGAGCGAACCCGGGGGACGGGCGAAGAGCCCGTCCCCACCCCCCGCCTGTTCTCGGTTAGGCCCCGGCTGCCGGCACCCGCCCCCATCGCCGGCCCGGAGCCGGGCGGGGAGGTGGTGGCCAGACCCCGCCGCCTCCTCGTCATCCCCTTGGGGGTGAAGTCAAATCCGGCAAAAAAGCTGGCACGGCCGATGGCGAATGCGTATCTGACGGGTGACAAAGAGGTGCGGCCGCACGCACCGGCGTCGCGAGCCGTGATCGCCGCTGAGGCGCGCCCCGCACGCGTCCTGTGGCCCTGGGACCCGGGTCCGCCAATGCGCTTGCTCATCATCGAAGACGACCACGACGCCGCCGACTATCTGACCAAGGCGTTTCGCGAGGTCGGTCATGTGGCTGACCGGGCTTTTGACGGCGAGGAAGGCTTGGCGCTCGCGCTCGACACCCCCTACGACGTGCTGATTGTTGACCGAATGTTGCCGAAACTCGACGGACTGAATTTGATCGGCCAGCTGCGCGCCAAAGGCGTGACGACGCCGGCGCTGATCCTCTCGGCACTAGGTCAAGTCGACGATCGCGTCAAAGGCCTGCGCGCCGGTAGCGACGATTACCTGTCAAAACCCTATGCGTTCTCCGAGCTTTTGGCGCGCGTCGAAGTCTTGGCGCGCCGGCGCGGCGGGCGCGGCGAGGATACCGTCTATCGCGTCGGCGATCTCGAGCTTGATCGGCTCTCCCACCGGGTATCCCGCGCCGAAGCCGAAATCGTGCTCCAGCCCCGCGAGTTCCGCTTGCTCGAATATCTCATGAAACATGCCGGGCAGGTCGTCACCCGCACCATGCTGCTGGAAAACGTGTGGGACTATCATTTCGATCCGCAGACCAACGTCATCGATGTGCACATCTCCCGGCTGCGTTCGAAGATCGACAAAGGTTTTGCACGGCCTCTGCTGCACACGGTGCGCGGAGCAGGGTATATGATCCGTGACGGCGCTCGGTAAACTCATCCGCACGACGACGTTCAAGCTGACGCTCGTCTATCTGTCGATCTTCGCGCTATTCGCGATCTTCTTGCTGGGATATTTTACCTGGAACACCCAGCGGCTGATCAATCAGCAAATCACCGAAACAGTCGACGCGGAAATCAGCGGCTTTGCCGAGCAATTTCGCCAGGGTGGGATCCGGAAGTTGGTTCAATCGGTCGACTCTCACAGTCGCCGCGCCACTTCGTCACTTTATCTGGTCACCACATTTTCCGGCGAGACACTCGGTGGCAATGTCAGCTCGTTGTCCCCAGGTGTGCTCGACAACGTTGGTTGGGCCGAAACTCTCTACCGCAGACCCGATGAAGGCGAGAGCACCGAAGGGCGGGCGCTGGTGCGAGTCGTCCAGCTGCCGGGCGGCTTTCGGCTGCTGGTCGGACGTGATCTTGAGGAGGAACGACGGCTACGCGCCATCATCTTGGAAGCCGGCCGTTGGTTGATCGGCCTCGTCATCGTGCTCGGTCTCGCTGGCGGCATTTTCGCCACCCGCCGGGTGCTCAAGCGCGTCGATGCCATGACCGAAACCACCAAAGCCATCATGGCCGGCGACCTGAGCGGCCGCTTGGCAATCAGTGGCACCGGCGACGAACTTGACCGCTTGGCCACCCATCTCAACACCATGTTCGACCGCATCGAGTTATTGATGCGCGGCCTCAAGGAGGTCTCCGACAACATCGCCCATGACTTGAAGACCCCGCTGACGCGGCTGCAAAATCGTTGCGAGGAGGCGCTACGTCACACCCAGAACGAAGCCGGCTATCGCGCCACACTCGAGGCCACGATCGAGGAATCCGAGGGGCTGATTCGCACCTTCAATGCCCTCTTGATGATCGCGCGGGCCGAATCCGGGCAAGCCCGCGACAATATGGTCGCGGTCGATGCGTCCGAAATCGCCCGGGGTGTCGGCGAGCTCTATGAACCGCTGGCAGACGACAAGGGTCTCGAGTTGATCGTCGAGGCGCCCGCGCCGGCACTCGTCAACGGTAATCGCGAACTCATCAGCCAAGCGCTCGCCAACTTGGTCGACAATGCCATCAAATATGCCCGGCAGGAGCCTCATGCCTTAAACGGCGAGCGCGCACAGATCAAAGTCAGCGCCAATCAACGCGGTGATCGCATCGAGCTTGCCGTGGCCGATCACGGCCCGGGGATTCCCGAAAGCGATCGCCGACGCGTCGTGGAACGTTTTGTCCGGCTGGAACGGAGTCGCTCAGAACCCGGTTCCGGGCTCGGGCTTAGCCTCGCATCCGCCGTCGCCCATCTCCACCATGGAGAGTTGCAGCTTCTTGACAACGCGCCCGGCCTCAAAGCCACGCTCACGCTGCCGCGCGCGCCTCTCGCCCTGCCTGCCGAGAGTAGCGCCCCCGAACGCTCACCTAACCCTGTGCCCGTCACCCTCTAGGGGCGGGCGACGGGGGGTATTGCCGCGGGCGCGCCGGCGCGCCACCAACGGCACCTCTGCCAATAGCAGCGCTCTCGCGCGCGTCCGTCCACACGCCGCATCTTGGCGCGCTCGGCTGCGAGGGGGCGGCCTGATCGCCGCTACGCGGCTCGGGTCGGTTGGACAACCGCGCAGCCGCGTCCGGTGGCCTGGCTTTTTGATTTCAATCAAGCCCCGGGGTCGCGACCTGACCTATTCTATTCCCCGGTGCGAGCCAGAAGCCCGAGCTGACCGTCAGCAAGAGCGAAGCCGCCGAGCGAGGGAGGGCGGGCGCCCCATAACGGCCGCCGCCGAGATTTGATCGGCAGCGGAGCTCATAGCCGCAATCCCCGACGCTAACCTCGCCAGGCGACGTCAGGTGTTTTGCCGGCTCACGCGACGCTCAGGTGGAACTCGACGATGGCGTCCACAAAAAGCCTGACTTATGCGCCTTCGAAAACGCCCAAGGCCGCCGCCATTGCGGGCATTCTGTTTGCGCTTCTGCTGATTGCCGGCTTTGCGCTCTTGCGGCTTTCCGTGCCGGCTGATCCTCGCGAGCCAGGTTCATGGCTCAAGGGAAATTCGGACGCTGTGGCTCTCGCGCTCAATCTGGTGCCGTTCGCGGGAATTGCATTTTTGTGGTTCATTGGCGTGCTGCGTGACCGGCTCGGCGACGCCGAGGACCGATTTTTCGCCACGGTGTTTTTCGGAAGCGGTCTATTGTATCTCGGGATGCTGTTTAGCGCGGCAGCCCTGATAGGGGGCCTTATCATCGCTGCCGCTGCGCAGCCCAAAGAGCTGATTGATTCCGCGACATTCCATTTCGCTCGCGCGGCAGCGTACAGCACCGTGAACATATAAACCAAGATGGTTAGCGTCTTCATTATGACGACGTCAACGGTTGCAATCTATACGGGGCTCACACCCCGATGGCTGGCTTTTGTAGGCTATGGAATGTCATTGCTTCTGTTATTTGGCAGCTACTCTATAAGCTGGGGCTTCATTGTCTTCCCGCTATGGGTGCTGCTGACCAGCATCCATATTCTATTCGATAACACGCGGGGACGCGGCATTTGAGGATGTTGCAAGGGGTGCAAAGTTGGGTCCGCGCGAAAAGGTGAGCGCGGCGGAGCATTGGAGAGGTTGCCTGTCATGCTGCAAGTCGCCAAGTACTCGGCATCTGAACTTCTGCGAGACGGACGTCAGGTTGAGGTCCGCGCCCTCAGGCACAGCGACCG
>Ga0126373_10004998_pt1 | contig 10227 bp, 8 predicted proteins | sample PanSoiMetPlot_11_FD_92545 | JGI IMG/M metagenome (GOLD analysis project Ga0126373, IMG submission 92545) | Tropical forest soil microbial communities from Panama - MetaG Plot_11 | ecosystem: Environmental > Terrestrial > Soil > Tropical forest > Bulk soil | place: Panama | collected 2016-02-17 | reverse complement strand
CGCCGGGCCGGTGACCGTCGCGCGGCGCAATCTCCGCGCCTCCGGTGGAAAAATGCGCGCCGTGCTGGCCAATGCCGGCAACGCCAATTGCGCCACGCGCACGGCGGAGCAGGTAGCGACGGAGTGCGTCGAGGCTGCGGCGGAAACATTGGAGATTCAGCCGGGCGAAGTGCTGCCGGCCTCCACCGGAGTGATCGGAGTGGAGCTGGACTCGGCTTTGATCTTGCGCGCGCTCCCGGGCCTGCGCTCCGGCCTCTCTCCGGATCGCTTCGACGAGGCTGCCGCGGCCATTCTCACAACCGATACCCGTCCGAAGACCGCTTTCGCCGAAATTTGCGGAGCCCGCATCGCTGGAATGGCGAAAGGCTCCGGGATGATTCATCCGCGCATGGCCACCACGCTCGCTTTCGTGATGACTGACGCGACTGTTTCTCCCGCCGCCCTTCGCCTGGCGCTATCAGGCGCGATAGAGCGCAGCTTCCATCGCATCTCCGTCGATGGTGACACCTCCACCAACGACACCGTGGCTGTGTTCGCAAACGGAGTCTCGCGGGTCCGTCCGCGCGCCAAAGAGTTTGAGGGTGCGCTGGCCGAAGTCTTGGAATCGCTGGCGGTCCAAATCGTGCGCGATGGGGAAGGTGCCCGCAAGCGTGTGACCATTGAGATCGCCGGTGGTCCTAGCGACCGCGCCGCCGAAAGTATGGCCCGGGCTATCGCGAATTCACCGCTGGTGAAGACCGCCATCGCCGGCTCCGACCCCAACTGGGGCCGTATTCTTTCCGCCGCCGGCAATGCGGGCGTCGCATTCGACCCCCGTCAAGTCGACATTGAGATGCAAGGAATCGCGGTTTGCAGAAGCGGGGTCGCGGCCGAGTTTTCCGAAGACGAGCTCAAGCAAAAGCTCGATGGGCCGGAATGCCTCATTCGGTTTGCAATTCGCGGTCGCGGGCGGGGACGCGCGCGTTTTTGGACCTGCGATCTGACCGAGGAGTACATTCGAATTAACGCGAGTTACCGCACGTGAAATTTGCAGTTGCGATCGTCGCCGTCTTGTTGGCCCAGGCGTCCCCTCCGCAGGACATTCCGCAGAATGCTCCCAAAGACGTACTGGATTTCTTCCGCACTGCCGCCGAAACCCTCGCCGACAAAGACGCCGATGGATTCCTGGATCACTTCGATCCCAAAATGCCCGGTTACGGCCAGCTCTCTAGCGACGTGCGGTCGCTGCTTGACCGGTCCGAGGTCTCTTCCAGCATCGAATTCGCATCGGACCAGGGCGATGCCCGCAAGCGCTCGCTCCAGCTCGACTGGCTGCTTCAAATCGATCAGGACCCTCCCCGGCATAAGATCGTGGAGTGCACCATTGAAAAACGGGGAACAAAGTGGAAGATCGTCTCGTTCGATCCCATAGGGTTATTCGGCGGGTAAGGAGCGTCAGAGGCAGGGCGGGCTTCAGCCCGTGCGAGGCTTTAGCCTCGCTGCCAGAGTGCCTATGAGCGTGCTGGAGTTGGACGGTTTAGGAGTCCGGTTTGGACGCCGCGAGATCCTTGCGGATCTGCGGGTTTCGCTCTCCGGCCGCTCCATCGGCCTGCTAGGGCCCAATGGCGCGGGAAAATCAACCCTGATTCAAACTCTGGTGGGATTCTGTCAGCCAAGCTCGGGAACCGCCCGCGTGCTTGGCTACGATATCCGCAGGGATCTTCCACAAATCCGCGCGACCGTCGGCTATATGCCCGAAAACGATGCATTCGTCGCGAACATGACGGCCGTCGCCTTCGTTCGGATGATGGGAGAGCTTTCCGGACTTCCTTCGGACGCCGCTCTGGAACGCGCGCATGAGGCCCTGTTCTACGTCGGCTTAGGCGAAGCGCGCTACCGGCTGCTCGGAACCTATTCGCTCGGGATGAAGCAACTGGCGAAGCTGGCCCAAGCGATTGTCCACGGCCCCAAGCTGTTGATCCTGGATGAACCCACGAACGGCCTCGATCCTCCTGCGCGCCAGCGCATGATCCGGTTGATTCAGCAGATGCGGGATTCAGGCGAAATGAGACTGCTGATCTGCTCCCACCTGCTCCGCGATGTGGAGGAGACGTGCGAGGAGGTGCTGATCTTGAAACAGGGCCGCATCGTCCAGTCTTGCAATCTCGAAGAGGAGCGGCGCGCCAACAGACGCTTCGTGGAATTGGAGGCCGTAGGCCATCATCACGGGTTTTCGGATGCCATGGCGGCCCTGGGCTGTGAGTGCTCCCATCTGGGCCTGGGGCGCTTTCGGATGGTGTTGCCGGAAGGCTTCGAATTGCGCGAAATTTACCGCTGGGCTTCCTCGCGTGAAGTGGAGCTGCGGCGTCTGAACTACCGCCGCGACACGCTAGAAGAGATCTTCATGAAAGCGATGGAGCATTGACCCCATGGCGGTTTACAAGCAGACGTATAAACCGTATGGCGGCAGCCAAACGCCGCGCTGGTCGCGCTTTCTAATTCTGGGCCGCTCCAGCTACGGCCGCCTGATGCAGTCGAGGTTTCTCGTCTTGTACTTGATGGCGTGCTTCTTTTTCCCGGTCTTGTGCGCCGTGTTTGTTTATGCGTCTCACAATTTGAGTATTTTGGAGAGTCTCAATATCCCTGCCAGCCGGATTTTCCAAATCAACAATCAATTCTTTGAATTTTATTGTGGATTTCAGGGCGGAATGGCGTGTCTGCTCACTGCCTTCATCGGGCCAGGGCTGGTCGCGCCAGATCTCGCCAATCGCGCACTCCCCCTGTACTTCTCGCGCCCTTTCGGCCGCGCCGAATACGTGGCCGGCAAAATGAGCCTGCTGCTCTATTTGCTCTCATTGATCACATGGATTCCAGGTCTGTTCGTCTTTGGGGTGCAGGCAGAACTGGCCGGCTGGCATTGGACTCGCGATAACGTTTGGATCGCCGGCTCGTTGCTCGCGGGATTGATCATTTGGGATTTATTTCTTGCATTGATGGCGTTAGCGCTCTCCGCCTCGGTGAAATGGAGCCTCGCCGCCGGCGCGCTGATCCTCGGCGTCCTGTTCGCAGGTGGGGGCCTCGCCGCCGCCGTCAATTCCATAGTTCGGACAAATTATGGAAGCCTGCTGGATCTGAGGCAGGTGATGTCGGTGATCTGGTCCCAAATGTTCCGGGACGAACAAGCTACGAACGTTCCCGTAGGGCAGGCATGGATCGCCCTTGCCGCCGCAGCCGCGATCTGCATTTGGTTGCTCGCCCGGCGCGTCAAGGCGTTTGAGGTGGTCAAGTGACCAACCGGGTTGTCTTCGATAACGTCTCGCGCTTCTATGGCGAAGTGCTAGGCGTGAATCGCGTCACGCTTTCGATCCCTCCTGGAATCACCAGCCTCGTGGGTCCCAACGGCTCGGGCAAGACGACTCTGATGAACCTGATGACCGGCCTGGTTCAGCCAACGCGCGGCGAAATCGGCGTGCTTGGCGTTCGACCCAACGATCCCGCGCGGCTCTGCCATCTCGTCGGCTACGCCACGCAATTCGACTCGTTTCCCAAGGGGCTCACCGGCTACGAATTCGTTTATTCCTTCCTGCGATTGTTCGGCTACCCTCACGAGCGCTGCGCAAAGCAGGCGAAAGCCGCAATCGCGCGCGTCCGCATGTCCGAAGCGGCGCATCGCAAAGTGGCGGGTTACAGCAAGGGCATGCGTCAGCGCGTCAAACTGGCGCAGGCAATCGCGCACGATCCTCCCGTGCTGGTGCTGGATGAGCCGTTGAACGGTCTCGACCCTCTGGTGCGCAATGAAACCATAGCGCTTTTCCGCGAAATGGCGCACGAAGGCCGCCATGTGATCGTGTCAAGTCACGTATTGCATGAAGTGGATCAGATCTCTGACCAGGTGATTTTATTGAGCAACGGATACGTCGTGGCGGAGGGCCAGATTCAAAGCGTGCGCGGTGAGATTCAGGACCAGCCCATGCAGGTTTGGATTCGCTGTAACCGGCCGGGAGCGCTGGCGTCGAGGCTCTTTGAAATGGATCACGTGGTGGAGGCGCGCCTGGCGGCTGACGGCGCAGGGCTGCTGGTAAAAACTCGCGACGCCGGCCGCTTCTATCGCACGCTGAATCATATTGCGCTCGACGGCATCGACCTGGAGGGTGTGACGCCGGTGGACGACAACGTCAACGCCGTCTATGGATATCTGATAGGCGAGGAGTCGCGATGAACGCGCAAATCGCATCCGTTATCCGGCTCGAGCTGATGAAGACCTTCTTTTCCCGACGCGGACTGTGGGTTTACCTGCTGGCGTTCGCGCCCGCGCTGCTCTATCTGATTCACGCCATCGACGTGACTCGCGATCACGAGCACCGGCAGGCTCTGGCCGCGGCACACCCGGTTGCCACGGAGGCGCTGCGCTCTATTAAGGAGGGCGCGACGGCCGAACAGTTGTTTGGCGCCGCCGGCGAGCCTTACTCCAGCCGAACCATTCCGCAGGGGAGAAGGGCGCGCGCCGGTGGTTTCCGTAATCTGGCGATCTACCAGTACACCGACGGCGACAGCGATTTCACATTCGTCGTGGTGGATGGCCAGGTAGAGCGCATCAATGAGCAGGATCGTTGCAATTTGCAAAAAGACTCGGCCATTTTCGCCACTGTGTTCCAATTCTTCTATCTGCGGCTCGCCGTATTCTTCGGCTGCGCCGGAATCTTCATGAACCTGATCCGTGGAGAAATGCTCGACAAGAGCCTGCACTTCTACCTGCTCGCCCCAATGCGCCGCGAAGTTCTGCTGGGCGGAAAATATTTGGCGGGCCTAATCGCCGCCGTGACCATCTTCGTTACAGGGACTGCTCTTCAGATCGCTGCGCTTTCCTGGCATTTCGATGCAGGCGCCGTGAGCGAATATCTGCGAGGTCCCGGCTGGAGCCACATCGCCGCATATCTGGGCGTGACGGCGCTGGCGTGCGCGGGCTATGGGAGCATTTTTCTCCTGGCTGGACTCCTGTTTCGGAATCCGATTCTTCCGGCCGCCTTTGTGCTGCTCTGGGAAAGCATCAACCTGTTTCTTCCGGCCGCCCTCAAAAAGATCAGCATCATCTTTTACCTTCAGTCGCTCTCTCCAGTGGTGGCTTCGCCCGATCGCGGCCTAAGCCTGTTCCAGCGCCTTCTGATTTCCTCCGCCGAGCCGCCGCGCGCCTGGGTCGCCATAACCGGCCTGTTGATCGTCACTGCGGGAGTGCTCGTATTCTCAGGTTTCCGCTCGCGGAAGCTGGAAATCAACTACGGAACGGAATAGCGTTCGAAGCCCGCCTTGACGGCTGCACAATAAGTTGACGGCTCGTGCCGCACGCGAAGGCGCGAGCCTCTCTGGATACCTCAAGAAGGAACTGGAGCGCGTTGGGGCGCTCCGACCATGCCAGAGTGGTCCGGCTCAAAGACGACCTGGATCCTGCGAGCTCGGGATGAAAGCTCGGTCGTAATTTACGCCGTCTGCCCCTCCCTGCAGCAGCAACCGGGCGCGCTCCACACCACCGATGGTAAGCTCACCAAGGGACAACTGCGCGAATGCACGCCGCTTCACAAGGTCGATGATCCAATAGAAGACACCATGCCCACCAAGCTCAAGCCGGTTGATGTAGCCGTAATCGGCCTGGGAGCGGCCGGAGGCGTGGCGGTGCTGCCACTGGCGCGCACGGGACTGAAGGTCGCGGGCATCGAAGCGGGAACATGGATGGACCCGCGCTCCTTCCATCCGGACGAAATCTACAACAACGCACGGCGCCTGGTGACCTCCTCTCAGAAAGCACAGCTCGAGCGGCCAACCATCCGTTCCGGCCCCTCGCAGCCGGCGCAACGCTCGCCGTTCCATCCCATGATGAACGCGATCGGCGGGACTTCGATTCACTACTGGGCACAAAGCTGGCGCTTGAATCCATGGGATTTCAAATGCCGCTCCGAAATTGTGAAGCGTTACGGCGTTAGCGCGATCCCGGCCGGCTCGACCCTCGAAGATTGGCCGCTGATGTACGAAGAGCTCGAGCCTTATTACGATCTCGTCGAGTACGAAATCGGCGTGTCGGGCAAGGCCGGAAACATTCAGGGAGCCATGGATCCGCAAGGCAACCTGTTCGAGGGGCCGCGCCGCCGCGAATATCCGATGCCACCTTTGCGCGAGACCGAATTTACGCAGCGAATGGCCGCCGCCGCGCGGCAGCTCGGATGGAAGCCGTTTCGTCCGCCGGCAGCGATCAATTCCCAGTCTTATAAGGGCCGGGCCGCGTGTGGATATCACGGCTACTGCGACCGCGGCGGATGCCATTTGAGCGCCAAAAATTCGACGGCGGTAACCACTATCCCCGCCGCTCTAAAGACCCGCCACCTGACGATTTACGACCGCGCCCACGTCACGCGTATTGTGGCGGCAAGCGATGGTAAAGCCGCGGGCGTCCAATACGTGAGAGACCGCAGGGAATATTTTCAGCCGGCCAAAGTCGTGCTGCTCGCTTCTTACACCTACGAGAACACGCGCCTGTTGCTGCTTTCCAAATCGCCGGCATATCCCAACGGTTTATCGAACAAGCATGGCCAGGTAGGTAAGCATTATTTCGGCCATTGGGTGGACGCCGTCGGCGCGCTGTTTCCCTTCGATGTGAACCTTTGGTACGGCACGCCGGCGCAGGGCGTCGCCGTGGACGATTGGGCCGATGACAACTACGACCATTCCGCTTCGGGCTTTGTTGGGGGAACGACACTGCACGTACGCACAGAGCGGCACCCCATAGAGGCGGCGGATTCCATCACATTCGGGCGCGCTCCGATGTGGGGCGCCAAGTGGAAGGCCTTCGTTCACGAAAACGCCGCGCGGTACGCAAACACCTATTTGCAGACTTCGAGCTTTCCCTACGAAGAGACGTTCCTCGACCTGGACGATGAAGTGAAGGATCCCGTGGGCGACCCGGTTTGCCGCATTACGACTGCGCCGCGCGCCAATGAGCAGCGTGCGGCGCTATTCGCCCAAACCAAAATGGAAGAGTGGTTCCGCGCCGCGGGCGCCATCGACGTTACGAAGACTGTTCCCGCCGGCCCTGGCGTGTCCACGCACGCATACGGCGGAACGCGCATGGGCGACAATCCCGAAACCAACGTCGCCAATCGCTGGGGCTTTTCGCACGAGGTCCCCAATCTAGGAATCCTTGGCGCATCTTTAATGGGTTTCAGCGGCGCACGCAATCCGACCCTAACTGTCCAGGCACTGGCTTGGCGCACAGCGGAATACCTCGTGAAGAATTGGAAATCGATAGCGGCATAGTTGCCGCAGCTTGCTACTCCAATTGCTTATGAAACCGGCGGACGCTCATCCACAGCACAATCACACCCAGTCCGCCCAGCGCCAATAGATCCGGCCACAATGTATCGATACCCGAGCCTCTTAGGAAAATGCCGCGGACGATTTCCATGAAGTAGCGCATCGGATTGAGATATGTGAACCATTGCACGATTTCCGGCATGTTGCGAATGGGGAAAGTAAAGCCGCTGAGCATCATGAATGGTTGAAAGAGCAGGAACGTCGACATATTGGCCTGCTGCTGCGTGCGCGAAATAGTGGAAATGTACAGGCCCGCGCCAAGAGTTGTCAGGATGAAAAGGAAAGCCGCGAAGCACAACAGCCCGAAGTTCCCTGCGAACGGGACCCGAAAAATCACGAGCGATGCGGTCACCACCAGGATCATGTCCCAGAAGCCGATGGCGACAAAGGGCAGCGTCTTTCCCAAGATAAGTTCAAGGGGTCGGATCGGCGTCACCATCAACTGCTCCATCGTGCCGATCTCCTTTTCGCGGACGATCGCCATGGCGGTGAGCGACAGCGTGACGAGCATGATGATGTTCACCACCACGCCAGGTACGAAATAATTGCGGCTGCGCAAATCGGGATTGAACCAGACGCGCGTTCGCGTGTCGACTTGCGGAACGGCGGGATGGAGCGGCTCCGCGGCCGCAACGAGTTTGACGCGCTGGCGCTGAGTCATCACTTGGCTCGCGTAGCGTTGGATGGCCTGGCCGGAGTAAGCGGAGACGATCGAGGCGGTATTGGAATTGGTCCCGTCCAAAAGCACCTGGACGCCAGCCGTGCGTCCGCGCTGCACGTCGCGCGCAAAGCCGGGCAGGACGCGCACCACGCCATCCACTTTGCCGCGGTCGAGCAACTCCTGCATCTCCGGCTCGCTGTTGGGAGTCGCAGCGATGACGAAGCGGCCGGAGCCTTCGAATTCTGAAAGCAGCTCACGGCTCTGCGGCGTGCGGTCTTGATCCATCCAGGCAATCCGCGCGGAATCGACATCCAGATTCACCGCAAATCCGTAAATCAGCAATTGGATCAGGGGCGGCAGGAACAGCATCGTGCGCGCGCGTGGGTCGCGCAGGGTTTGTATAAATTCCTTCCGAATCATTCGCCGCAGACGTTGTCTCATGAAGATTTCCCCCTCACGCCACTTTCTGCCGGAGCTTCCGCGTTGCGAAATAGAAGATTCCGACTCCGTACGCTACCAGCAGCAGGAAGTCGAACCACAACAGCTCCAGGCCAACTCCTTTCAGGAAAATTCCCTTCACCATATCGATGAAGTACCGGGCCGGTACAAACAGAGCCAGAAATTGAATCACGTACGGCATATTGCCGAGCGAATAAATGAACCCCGACAGCAAAAAGGCGGGCAGGAACGAGGTCAGGGTGCTGAGCTGATAAGCCGCCAATTGGGTGCGGTTGGCGGCGGAAATGAAGAGTCCCCAGGCAAGCGCGCCAAACAGAAATACTCCACTTGCCGTGAACAGCAGCAGCCAGTTTCCTTTCATGGGCACGTGGAAGACGCCCAGGCCCACAACCAGAGAGATCAACATGTCCACCAGGCCCAAAACAAAATAGGCGGATAATTTCCCGAGCGCCATTTCCATGGGCCGGACAGGCGTGGACAGCAACTGCTCCATGGTTCCGTTTTCCCACTCGCGCGCGATGGTCAACGACGTGAGCATACCCGCGATGATCATCAGAATCACGGCGATCAAGCCGGGGACGATGTAGTCGCGCGAAACCAGGTTGGTGTTGTACCAGACGCGCACCTGTGCCTCCACCGGGGCCCCGAGCGCGCTTCCTGTGCGCTGAATCTGGGCCTGTTGCCGCTGCCGTTCCGCGTAGGTTTGAATCAGACCTTCCGCGTAGCCCTTGGCGATCGAAGCGGTGTTGGAGTCGCTACCGTCCACCAGCAACTGCACCTGCGCTGTTTTTCCAGCTGACAAATTCTTCGAGTAATCGCTGGGAATCACAACGCCAAGAAGCGCCCGGCGCGAATCCATGTCTTTCTCGATCGGCGAATAGCCTCGGACTTCGCCAATGATCTCGAAATACCGCGAGCCGCGAAAATCTTTGATGAGGGAGTCGCTGACCGTGGTCCGGTCCAGATCGTAAATGACCGTGGGGATACGGTCCACATCAAGACTCAACGCATAACCGAACAGCAGGAGCATGAGCACTGGTTGCGCGATAGCCGCAATCAAGCTGCGCGCATCACGGAGAATATGGAGAAATTCTTTGCGGGCAATGGCTCTGGTTCTGCGCAGACTCATGCGGCTGCTTGCTCCTCTCTTTCGATGAGGCTCACGAACACGTCTTCCATGGAGGGTGAAATCGGCTCCATGTTTGCAATCCGAATATTCTTGGATGCCAAGACGGCGCGGATGGTCTCCTCGGCGCGGCTTTCATCCTCTACTTTCACGTGCAGACCGCCGCCGAAAACCGCTACGTCGAGGATTCCAGGCTGCCCGCCAAGCGAGGTGAGGCTTCCAAACAGATCCGAGGTTTCCAAGGTCAGCAAATGGCCGGCGCCCAGGGAAGCTTTGAGCTCCGCCGGCGAGCCGAGCGCGATTACCCGGCCGGCATACATCAACGCCAGGCGATGGCAGTATTCGGCCTCGTCCATGTAATGAGTGGTGACAAACACGGTCTGGCCGGCTTCGGAGAGCTGGTAGATCAAGTCCCAAAAATTGCGGCGGGCGATAGGGTCGACGCCACTGGTAGGTTCGTCCAAAAACAGAATCGGCGGCTGATGCAGGATCGCACACCCCAGCGCGAGGCGCTGCTTCCATCCTCCGGAGAGCAGGCGCGTCATCGTCTTTCGCTTCTCTTCGAGGCCGGCCATCTGAAGCACATAGTCGCGCCGTGACGGGAGTTCCGCGTCGCTCACGCCATAGACGCCGCCGAAGAATT
>Ga0126373_10004996_pt1 | contig 10229 bp, 8 predicted proteins | sample PanSoiMetPlot_11_FD_92545 | JGI IMG/M metagenome (GOLD analysis project Ga0126373, IMG submission 92545) | Tropical forest soil microbial communities from Panama - MetaG Plot_11 | ecosystem: Environmental > Terrestrial > Soil > Tropical forest > Bulk soil | place: Panama | collected 2016-02-17 | reverse complement strand
GTAACGTCAGCGCTTGCGGCGGCTTCGGCTTTGCAAATTTCGCTCACGGAACGCCACGTGTCCTCCCACGTCGTGCTTACAACCGCGCATCAGGTCGAAGGACAAAGCACGAGCTGGACTAGAGTATCCCGTCAAGACATGACATTCGTGGTTTACATGCCGGGGTCGGATTACGAGAAGCTTCAGCAACAACTCCACGAAGCAGGATTCGCGGCCGATACGCCTTGCGCCGTGATCTCGTGCGCTGGGCTCGAAGACCAATCGGCAGTCTGTGCCAACGTCGGCGAATTGCATCGCCTGCAGCCACTACTTGCTCCTTCAGTCGTGATTGTCGGCGAAGTCTGCGGAGCTGCCGCTGCCACGGCGGCAGCCCAAATCGAGAGTATGCGAGTGCTGTAATTCCGACATTCATCTCCCCGCTGATAGTTCATATCGGTATTTTGAATTTCTCCAGGCCCGGCTGCCTTGGGATACTTGCTAGCTGATAGTTGGGACTCCAACCATGGCAATCAGGCCTGCAGATTTTCCAATACGACTCTGTTCAGGTGACTTCAGCAGCTACTTTGCGAGAGACGGGTGGCGATGCAGAAGCTGATCGTCGTCGGAAATGGCATGGCCGGGGTTGCTTGCGTGGAGCAGATCCTCAAGCACTCGCCGAAGTTCGAGATCACCATCTTTGGTGACGAGACCCACGTCAACTACAACCGAATTCTGCTCTCTTCCGTCCTGGCAGGAGAGAAGTCTCCCGATGACGTCGTTCTGAATGGCCTGAATTGGTACGAGGAAAATGGGATTCGTCTCAGACTTGGCGTTCGCATAACCAATGTCGATGCAGAGGCAAAAACTGTCAGCGGGGATGATGGAAGCGTCACGGCGTTTGACAAGCTGCTGCTGGCGACGGGGAGCACACCGATTGTTCCATCCATCGACGATGTGAAGCGAGACGGTGTTTTCGTATTCCGCAATCTGGACGATACTCGCGCCTTGCTTGAACGTTGTCGTCCCGGACTCAAAGCCGTCGTAATCGGTGGCGGCCTGCTGGGACTTGAAGCTGCCCGCGGCCTCCAGGTGCAGGGCTGCGATGTGACGGTCGTTCACTTGATGGAAACGCTGATGGAACGCCAGTTGGACCCAGTCGGCGGCAGCTATCTGGCGACCAAGATGAACCAGTTGAGAATCACCGTGCTGTTGGGTCTCTCTACAACTGCAATCCTGGGTAACGGCAAGGTGGAGCGCGTTCAATTCAAAGGCGGGGGCAGCATTCCTGCCGATCTCGTAGTAATCGCGGCGGGTATTCGCCCCAGAGTGGATCTTGCGCTACAGGCAGGATTACAGGTGAAGCGCGGCATCGTCGTCAACGATTACATGGAAACCTCGCACCCCGACATCTTTGCCGTCGGCGAGTGCGTGGAGCACAACAACACCTGCTACGGGTTAATTGCTCCTCTTCTGGAACAGGGCAAAGTTCTGGCGGCCACCATCACTGGGAACAAAGGACCAAGGTACGAAGGTTCAGTATCAGCCTCCAAACTCAAGATCATGGGGGTAGACGTTTTCTCCGCCGGGGACTTCAGCGAAAAAGTCGATGGCACCGAGACCATCCGGTATGAAGATCCTTCGATCGGCGTCTACAAGAAACTCACTCTGAAGAATGGCAGGTTGGGCGGAGTGATCCTCGTCGGCGATGCGTCCGACAGCCATCGCTACATGGAATGGCTCCGTGCCAGGACCGATCTTGGGGCGATGCGGCGACATCTCCTCTTTCCACCTGCTGCAATCGACGATGGCTTGGATGCGGCGCACCTGTCGGACACCGACACCGTTTGTGGATGCATGGGAGTGACCAAGGGAGCAGTTATTCACGCAATACACGACAGGCGCGTCAGTACCCTGGCCCAGCTCAAAGAATGCACGCGTGCTTCGACAGGATGTGGAAGCTGTACCGCGCTTTGCCAGCAGATCCTCAAGGCAGTTGTCCCCGAGTTCCAGGAGGAAATAAAGAAGACCCTCTGTAAATGTGTCCCGTTCTCTGAGGACAGCTTGCGCGAGATCCTGCGCAGTCAAAAACTAAAGTCCGTTCAGGAAGTTCTCGAGATTTATGGCGACGGCATCGGCTGTGAAGTGTGCAAGCCGGCGCTGAGCTACATGCTCGACATGCTCTGGTGTGGCGATCATGATGAGGATCGCTCAGCGCGCTTCATCAATGATCGCGTTCACGCCAACATTCAAAAAGATGGAAGCTTCTCGGTAGTGCCTCGCATTCGCGGCGGAGTAACCTCGCCGGACGAACTGCGCCGCATCGCTGACGTCGCGGACAAGTATCAAGTCCGTATGGTGAAAATCACCTGAAGCCAGCGCATCGATCTTCTCGGGGTGAATAAATCGGACCTGCCAAAAATCTGGGCCGATCTTGGAATGCCTTCCGGACAGGCCTACACCAAAGGTGTCCGCATGGTGAAGACCTGCGTCGGCACGGACTTCTGCCGATTTGGAACTCAGGATTCCACAAGCGCTGGCATCGAACTGGAGCGCCGGCTGGAAAATCTCTACACTCCGCACAAAGTCAAGATGGGCGCGGTGGGCTGCCCGCGAAATTGCGCTGAAGCCACCGTGAAGGATATAGGTCTAGTCGGACAGGAGGGGAGTTGGCAGGTGGTCGTAGGAGGAGCGGCCGGTAAAACAGTTCGCAAGGCCGACCTGTTGATCACTGTTGCCGGTACCGACGAGGCACTCGAGGCTGCTGAGCTGTTCTTCCAGTACTACCGGGAACATGCAAATTACCTTGAGCGGACTTATGACTTCGTCGAACGCATTGGAATCGAGAAAGTCCGCAAAGAGACCGTCTACGCAACAGACATGTCAAAGCAAGGATTACTCGACCGTCTTCGCAAATCCAAAGCACTTGCCAAAGATGCGTGGCTGGAACGGAATGAGCCCAGGACGGCGACGCAGTTCGTACAGATCACACCGATGGAGGTGTTCGCTTGAATTCTGGACGTACCTGGGTACGTGTCACTGAGTGTAAGAACATCCCACTGCGGCAAGGTCGCACAGTTCGTCTGGGAGAGCGCGAGATCGCCATTTTCAATCTGGGAAGTCGCTTTCTGGCTGTCGAAAATCGCTGCCCGCATCAGGGAGGTCCCCTAAGCGATGGGATCGTGACAGGCAGCAGCGTGGTGTGTCCGCTTCACGCCTGGAAGCTCGGTTTGGAAGACGGCAGAGTCGAGCGCCCTGCGGATAGACCCCATAAGTGTGTGGAGACGTTTGCTACCAAGATCGAGAACGGGACGGTGGTGGTTGAAATTCCTCTAACGCGTGGCGCCACGACTTGCCATGACGAAGCCATGATCGATCTTTGTGTTAGCGAACCATCACGGCTCGATCGTAAAGAGCTTTCCGCCCGAGCGTACGAATCGGCGTTCGACTTTTTGGCATAAGACAAATCGAAGGGAGATCCTTGTAGTGTCATTCACCACGGGTGTCTATCCCTGCCTCGACGGGGATCGTGAAACCAGGAGCGCAAGCGTTCTCTTTTGGGATTCTAATGGGTTGCCCACTTTCCAATTCCTGTTACTCGTCTGCCTCCTAAGTTTCGCTGCCGCTTCCGTCATCGGGCAGCAGACGAGTCCCAAAGTCAATAGTGCCGCACCAACCACCGGTCCGAACAACCCCAAGCTCCTTTCCGATGAGTTCAATAAAGAACTTCCGAAATGGCTGCGCTTCAATGGGGAGTATCGCGCGCGTTTGGAGGGCTTTAGCGGAGGCGGATTCAAACCGAACAACTCAGACGTTTATTTGCTGAGCCGATTGCGAATCAACATGGTCATCCAGCCGGGCGAGTGGGTGAAAGTTGCTTTCCAGGCGCAAGACGCGCATGTGTTCTGGAAAAATCAGAATCCGGCCACGCCTCCCTTTCAAGACGCCATGGACCTGCGCCTCGGCTATCTCGAGATTGGAGACATGGAGAAGAAAGCAGTCGATGTGAGAGTTGGTCGTCAAGAACTGGCGTTTGGAGATGAACGTCTAATTGGGAATACAAATTGGCTGAATACTGCACGTAGTTTTGACGGCCTTCGCGGGGCCTATCGAAAAGGTGGATGCCGCGTAGACGTTTTTGGCGCTCGCGTCGTGCAACTCACTGACGGAGAGTTCGATTTGAATACTCCAGGCAACAACTTCTATGGAGTCTATGGCGGCGCAGAGAAGCTGGTGCCCAAGGCCACAATCGAGGCGTACTTTCTGTGGCGGCGCGCTGCTAACTCAAAAATGAAGACCGGAGGCACAGGCATTCTCAACTTCGGCACCTACGGACTGCGATGGATCGGCAAATTGCAGGGCGACTTCGACTATGGAATCGAGATGGACAAGCAGGCTGGATCGGTCGGAACAAATTCAATCAGCGCATGGGCCGGCCACTGGGTAGTGGGACGAACTTTTCCGAAGACCAGGCTCAAACCACGTTTTTCCGTGGAGTATAACCATGCATCTGGCGACAACCCCAAAAACCCCATCACGATCGGCACCTTCGACCAGCTCTATCCGACCGCTCATGATAAGTACGGCCTAGCCGATCAAGTCGGGTGGAAAAACATACACGATGCGAGAGCCGGAGTAGAACTCAAACTGGCCGCTAAGTGGACTCTTGTGGGCCGATACAACGCCTGGTGGCTCTCAAATACACATGATGCGCTCTACAATGCCACGAGCGCCGTCATTGCGCGCGTTCCAAACGGCTCGGCAGGAAGATTTGTGGGCCAGGAGTTGGATTCCATAGTTGCGTATAACCTCGCCAGGCAGATACAGCTCGGCGCTGGTTACGGGCACATCTTCCCTGGAACATTCCTGAATAGGGCGACACAAGGAAGTTCCTACAACTTTCCGTACGCATCTACGACGTTTTTGTTCTAATCAGACTGCCATGATCGGAACTAGTCGAAATCCAGCCGCTGCCGGTTGGGAGCTACTGCTGTAGGATTTTTTCTCTTATGCCGCAACCCGGTTTTGATGGTCTTCTGGTGCTCGCACTCGAGAGCCGTCGCGCCCAGGAAATGTCCAAGCTGATTGCCAACAACGGCGGTCGTCCTCTCGTGGTTCCCTCTGTCCGAGAATTGCCGCTGGAGTCGAACACGGAAGCGCTGGACTTCGCCCGCGCCCTTGATGAAGGCAGCTTCGGCATGGTTGTTTTCATGACCGGGGTCGGAGTTCGCCTGCTGCTGCGTATCGTGGAACTCGTCTATTCCAGCGAGAGGTTTGCCGAGCTGCTGCGCAGCGTAACAGTCGTAGCCCGCGGGCCCAAGCCAATCGCAGCTCTTCGCGAGATCGGCGTACCCATCAACCTGACGGTTCCAGAACCTAACACCTGGCGCGACCTGCTCGCTACGCTCGACGAGCGAAAACATGACTTTCCTCTTCTGGGAAAGCGGATAGCGTTGCAGGAGTATGGTGTTCGAAATCCGGAGTTGCTGACTGGACTTGAGCAGCGCGGCGCGAAAGTGACTTGCGTACCCGTCTATGAATGGACACTGCCGGAAGATGTACGCCCGCTTCAGGAAGCCGTGGGTGCGATTGTGCGTGGCGAAGTGAATGTCGTGCTGGTCACATCTTCCGTGCAGATTAGACACTTGCTGGCAGTTGCTGAGAGCATGGACAGCGCCGGCGCCCTGCGCAACGCCCTGGCGCAGACTGTCGTCGCCTCCATCGGACCGATGACCTCCGAGGAGATACGTCAGCAAGGCCTGACGGTGGACATGGAGTCCACCCGTCCTAAGATGGGCTTCATGGTTCGGGAAGCCGCTCAGGCATGCAGCACGCTGTTGGCAAAAAAAATTAGAGAGTGACTGCCTACCATCCGGTCACGGCCATCAGCAATGAATCGAGAGAGTTGCTTACGCCGGTAGCAGCATCCCCTTCTCCAGGTGCCGAGTGATGTGAGCATAGGCTGCAGCATTGGGATCGTGCAACGCCGTGCTCCTGAAGGTCAGCAATAGCACAAACTAGGTGCTTCAACGAGCGACCAAAGCGATCAATCTTCCACACCAGTACGCCGACAAACCTGCGCTGATGCGCGTCCTGTTGCGCAGCTTGCACTAGGTTCTTGCAATCAGGCTCGCCCCGCGGTACGCCCGTACTTCCGGCGATACTGTGCCCGGATCGTCATCAGCCGCGCTGGGTTCACTGGACCCTCCGAGGTTATCTGTGCGTTCTACCCTGTGCCCTGGTCGGCGCAAGCTAGACCGTTGAATTGATTGGGTGCTCTCGCATCCAGCACAGGCTGGATGTTCGCATAGCAGAATCATGGCCGCGGTAGTGGCCGGATCGATGGCTGGTGGAACTTGATTCCACCCAGATGTGATTCCAAGTGAATGCTCCAGAGTTTTGGTCCTCAACCACACTGGCTCATTCACGTGCCTTCGGCACGCAACAGGTGTCGTGTATCTTGACAACGCCTTCGTTCTTATCGAGGGGCACCCGGCACCCGGCATCACGGCGCGGCTGAATCCGCTGCCCTTCCCTGAACTCCTGCCTTTGTTTCTTGAACGTCACTCCAGCCTGCGCAAGTACGCTAACAATGCGGCGCGCTCCTCCGGCCTGGGTGGACGATCGATGTGAACGCCATCCGTGGTCAGCATCGGCGCGGTTGGCACAGTGGCGGCGACGAAGCGGAAGAACGCGTCGTAGTGGTCGAGCATTTCTTCCAGTGTGGCGGCACTGTTGTTGTGGAAATAAGGAGCAGTTCTGGCAATGCCGCGGAGCTGCGGCACGTCGAAGGCGCCAAAGTCTGCTGCATTGCCTGTGAGCAGGCCCCGTCCAGGGTCGCTGGTCACCATGCGCGTTTTCGTTCCGTTAGCAGCGGTGATTTCGTAGGTGCGAACATTCTTCATCATCTGTTCCGAACACGGCGCGAAGCCGAACCCCACCGGCCGAGGGCACGTGTCGCGGATTCTGTGATAGCGGGGGATCGCGTTCGGAGTGGTTGTGGCAAATACCTGTTCGATGGGCGTGGATTGAGTGGGGTGGCTGCCGTTATTGCCGTGGCACTGTGCGCATGCTCGATTGAAGACAGCTTTTCCCTGCTGCTCCAGCAGCGTAAGTTCCGGATCGGGATCAGGCAGCGGTGACGTTCCCGCTTCCATGGCTTCAGCGAGTTCGTGAACCGAGTCTGAGGAAAAGATCGTCTTCTCAAAGGCCGCAATCCTGTCGAGCAGCTTCACGCTCGGAGCCGACTTGATCTGCGCATGCGCCACCATCGCTCGGAACGCCTGCTCCTGCAGCGTCAGGAAACGTCCGTCCCACTGATATCCGCCTGTTGGGCCCGGTCCCTGCGTCGAAACCGGGTTTCCGCCATCCGGTCCGGTGATTCCCACATTCAGAAGCGAGGGGACAGCGCGCCATACGTCGACGAAGGTTTCGCTCGACGGCTGATTCGTTGCAGGGTCGATGAGCTTCACATTGGGAGGCAGTGGCAGAGTAATGCGAATCAGTCCAAGCTTCGTCAAGTTCGAGTAGTCGCTGGCGGCCTCACCGTTCACGCGGAAGTCGTCAGCATCAATCGCCCGAAACAGCGGGTCGTCGGCATTGGGATCGTGAGCCCGCCTCTCCATCAGGGTCTCGAAGCGGGCCTGCGCCTGCGCCGGCGAGAGCTGATACACGCCTCCCGCAGGCATATGACAATCCGCGCATGAACGCCCGTTCCCGCCCAGCTCCTTGAGTTTGCGATCGTGAAAGGCCTTCCTTCCCAGAACGACGTCGTTGCAAGGATGGTGTTCGCAACCCAGTCCTTCGCCTTCCCCTACACGGATCTCACTCTGATCAGGAGACTGGTCATCATCATCCTGAGATGACATCTTGGATTGTGCGAGCGGATCTTGAGCCGCGATCGATCGCGGATTCCATGCACCAAAAACGATGATCAGCCCGCCGAATACCATTCCGGCAATCACCGACCTCTTTCGCGCACAAGTGGTTGTCAGGGAACGCATGTGCTTCTTCTCCTTCATCCGCCTGGGGAATCCCTATCGCCGCGCCTGGATATATAACCTTGCGTATATATGCATGGAAGTTCAAAATACTCAATAATTGTTGAGGAATTCTCATCAATGGAATTTAGCAGCCGGCAGCTGCGTGCCTTTGTGTTGGCGGCGCAGCACCAGAGTTTTACGCGCGCCGCAGAGGCATTGTTCATCACGCCCTCGGGCCTCAGCGTTCTGATTCGGGAACTGGAAACTCAGCTCGGCTTCCGGCTTTTTGACCGGACTACGCGCCGCGTGGCGCTAAGCGCTCACGGAAGCGCATTACTCCCAGTGGCACAGCGAAATCTCGACGAGATTGAGCGTGCGTCGGCGCGCATCGGCAAGTCAGCCAGGCAGGCGACTTCGACCATCTCGATCGGCGCCACGCCGTTAATGATTACGAATGTTCTCTCGGAAGTGGTGCGCGAATTTCGCATACATCGCCCCGATCTGAGGTTGCTCTTGTTCGATGGTGTCGACCCACCAACCATCTTTCAAATGGTCGAAGAGCGAAAGCTGGACATGGCTTTGGGCGCATCCTTCAAACGCAAAATGGGAATGCAGCGCACGCCTCTGTTCCGGTCATCTCTGATGTTGATCCGGCCCAGCCGGACTCGTCATTCTGCACTTGACACAGCGACTTGGTCCGCGTTGCAGGGAGAAATCGTGTTTACCGTGCCGGCAGGCCGTCCCATGCAGCACCTGGTCAGCAAAAGTCTTGCCCACGCAGGGGTGACGCCGAAGGAGATGGTTGTGTTGAATTACTTCGAGACACAAATCGCGATGGTTGATGCAGGCGAGGGTGTCGCGGTGATTCCCTCATTCGCCCTCCCAATGTGCCAAAACCGGAACATTAAATACAGCCGCCTGATCAGTCCCGAAGTCCACATCGATTTCCATGTCGTCCGCAATCGCTCCCGCAAGCTTCCCGCCGGCGCCGACGACTTCATAGCTTTCCTCCAGACCTACATGTCGCAGTGGGCTCGAGAAATGGGTGTGCAGTAGTTTGCCCCAGTGTCGGCCGGGTTCTATCAAAGCAGTTAACCGTGAGCGGCACGGTCACTAGCGCCAAAAGCTTGTCGCGAGGCTCACCCGGTTTTGTAACTCTATCTCCGATTAGATTCGGCAAGTCAAGGCCGACTTCGAACTGGTGGGCGGGCTACCCTTCCATCAGACTCCCAGACAATTGGATGCCCTACTCTTGTTTAGTTCCATATTGACACGGGAACAGAAGGCGAGGCCACCTGCCGTGTTTCGTATGGCACTCGTGAAAGTGTCACAAAGACCTGACGCGTTGGCACCGAGGGGTTCTAAAGTCACTTTTCAATACGATACCGTCGCGTTACCTATTGGATCGTTTCCGCGATTTTGTTTCTTTTGAATTGCCAGGCTCAAACCGGCGACAGGCAGGCGGTGCAAGATATTCCGCCGGGTTCCCTGATATCCGTGAAAACCCAGTTCGGCAGCAAGAGGTGCGCTTTCCAGATCGCAGGTGATGCCGAATTGTATTGCGAGGGCAGTACTTTCCACCGCCAAAGCATTCGCCGGGTTCGTCTGGAGCACCCTAATGCGAGTGCCGTCCTCGGAGCGGTGGTCGGTACCGGAATTGGAATTGGAGTTGGAGTGGCAGTCACGAACAATTCCCGGGACGCGGAGACACGAGTGTATGATCCAGCCGCCTATGGAATCCTGGGGGGAATTGTCTTAGGCATGATCATGCACAGAATCCCGGTTGTACATGGAAAGGTCGTGTATCAGCGCTGAGACGGTGGCCGGGCTGTAGCTGGCTTTCCCATAATTGGAATCTAGGCACGACTGCGAGTCATCGAAATCAAAACTCAACCTAGGAATTGGTGACATCATCGCAGCCCACCCTCCGAACGTCGCAAACACAGTGACACTGTGGCGCTCTGCATTGTCCCGGAACGAGTGCGGCGTCAATGAAAAACCACGGCAGAACAAAGCAAGGCAGGCACTTCGGCAGCCTCAGGATGAGAGGCGCGATGGGCGGCGGGCCCATCCTTTCTTCTTTGTTCCGTTATGGGACAAGAGAATGTCGGCGCCCCACTCATCGCGGTGTTCGATGAGCGGGTTAGCTTTCCCTGAGGATTAGGCGCGTGGCCCAGCCTGTTTTGTCGGTTTCATTGTGGCACTTCAAGAAGTCGGGTGCCCCACTCTCGCGCGTTGTTCGCGACCCGGGGTCCCCGACGAGCGCCGGTT
>Ga0126373_10004995_pt1 | contig 10230 bp, 9 predicted proteins | sample PanSoiMetPlot_11_FD_92545 | JGI IMG/M metagenome (GOLD analysis project Ga0126373, IMG submission 92545) | Tropical forest soil microbial communities from Panama - MetaG Plot_11 | ecosystem: Environmental > Terrestrial > Soil > Tropical forest > Bulk soil | place: Panama | collected 2016-02-17 | reverse complement strand
GCGAGTGGCCGAGCGCGGCAGAAAAAATCTCTTCCGCGATCCCATCAAAATAGAGAAAGTTGGCTGCTTGTCTAGCGATGTCGTTTTCCCGGATCCCTATAGACTCTGGATTTGGGGTTCATCGAACCACGCAGCACCTGTCATTAGTTCTGATATTGATTTATCAACGACTTAGCCGTGCAATTAGCTTTCCGCGGTCGAAATAGGAAGACCCACCGTGCCTTCACTCGGTTCCGTGAAGCGTGTACTATCCTCTCATCTCTCTTACCCATACGGACCTTTCGGCCAGCAGAATCCGTGCTGACGAACTTGGATGGACCGCCGCGGGGTTCAAGCGTGCAGACGAGGAATACTCCTATGCTTGAAAGGGATCGACATATTTACCTGGATTTTAATGCTAGTACTCCCGTCGCGCGGGAAGTCGTCGACGCAATGAGGATGGTCCTCGAGAAACCATACGGCAATCCTTCGAGCGGCCACTGGGCTGGCGGCCCGGCAAAGGAAGCGGTGGACAAAGCTCGAACGCAGGTTGCCGCGCTGCTCGGGTGCAAGGCAAATGAGATTGTTTTCACGAGTGGTGGAAGTGAAGCTAACAATCAGGCCCTCAAGGGAGTTTTCTTTGCAAGCAGAAGGCCAGATACTCACATCATTACCACCCAAATAGAACATCCAGCGGTGATCAATCCCTCGCGGTTTCTCGAACAGCTTGGCGCCACGGTGACATACCTGCGAGTTGATAGCTTTGGACGCGTAGATCCTGACGATGTCCGCGGGGCCCTGCGAAAGAGCACCGTTCTCATTTCCATAATGCACGCCAACAACGAAGTTGGCACCATTCAGCCACTCGAAGAGATTGGAAAGATCGCCCACGAGGCCGGAGTTCTCTTCCATAGCGACGCGGCGCAATCGGTAGGCAAGATCGCTTTCACTGTTCAGGGACTTGGGGTCGATTTGTTATCGGTTGCGGGTCACAAGCTTTATGCTCCCAAGGGTGTGGGCGCACTCTATATCCGCGACGGTGTTTCTGTTGAGCCCTTGATCCACGGTGCGAGCCACGAATCCGGTCGGAGAGCCGGGACAGAAAGTGTGCTCCTGGATGTGGCCCTGGGAGCGGCTTGTGAGTTGGCCTGCAGGTGGAAAGGCATGGACCGATGTCGAGAACTTCGCGATCTATTCTGGGACTTGCTTCAACAGAAGTTTGGAGATCGAGTGGTCCTGAACGGCCATCCGATCGAACGGTTGCCGAATACTCTTAACATCAGCTTCAAGAGACAGGTTGGGGGCGAGATTCTGGGACGCCTGCCCGGGGTGGCCGCTTCTACTGGTTCCGCGTGTCACGCCGGATCGGTGGAATTGTCTCCAGTCCTGCGAGCCATGGGAGTCGCACCTGAGATAGGAATGGGTGCAATTCGGTTCAGTCTCGGACGTACAACGACACGCGAGGAGATCGAAACTGTAGTCAAAGACCTAAGTTTGATAGCTTGACTCGAGTCGGGCACAGCTCTAATCACGACGATCGAATAAAGGCAGCGCCCGTCGACGTGAAGCCGAGCGTTGGAACAAGTTTCATGCGATCCAGGCACATGAATGCGGATAACTAGCAGAGGAAATCGAATGGTCCGATCCCCAGTCATTCGTTCGCAAACTCCGGCTGGATCCGTTCCATCGGGTATTCCTAGGCCGGACACGGAAGCGAGGCCGGCATTTCGAGGTGGAAGAACGAGGAATATTCCCCGAACATTGAAGTGGCTTGGCGTTCTAGCAATTGTATTGGCCCCCGCAATTCTATGCTCCGCGACAGTAGCGCAACAGAAGAAGATCAAAGTTATTGCCGACCAGGACAGTGCCGGGCCACAAGGTACGAATCTGCTCTCTTTGCTGATGCTGCTTCGCGCGAAGCAGGTGGACCTGCTCGGGATCACCACGGTGAGCGGCGATCAATGGGTCGAACCGGCGACGGTTTTTGCTCTGTGGGCCACGGAGCAGGCCGGGAGAACCGATGTTCCGGTGATCAAAGGAGCGGAAATGCCCTTGCTCAATACTTCGCGCGAGCAGGTTTTGCGCCAGCAGATGTACGGACTGAGCGTCACTTGGCACCGTGCTTTCAATCCGATGCGCCAGATCCCGGCCGGACGTGGGCTCCTCCAGGAGGTTTCCCCAAGGTGAAGCCGCGGGCTGGCCGCGCCGCAGATTTCATCATCGACGCAATTCGTTCGAATCCGGGCGAAGTGGTTCTCTATTGCGGCGGGCCGCTTACGAATATCGCTCTGGCGGTGCGAATGGATCCGGGCATTGTTCCCCTTACCAAAGCAATTTACATCATGGGTGGAAATCTCAAGGGTGGAGGGGAGCTTAATTGGTGGTGGGACCCGCAGGCGGCGGCGATCGTAATGCGCGAGCCCTGGAGGGAAATCGTGGTCTCGCCGGGTGAGGCAGGAGCGCAAGAGATGTCCAGCGCGCGGCTCATGCAGAGAGTTGTGGATCGAGGAGGCCCGTTGGCTCGTCACGTCCAGCAAATCTATTTGGATTCTTCGGCTCCGGCGGGCACGTCTATGTGGTCCATGATGTGGGACGAACTCCTCGTTGCTTCCATTTTGGATCCGAGTGTGATCAAGAAATCAGAGACCATGTACTTGGACGTGGTGATTGAGCATGGCCCTAAGTATGGAGAAACCGTCGTGTGGAAGCAGCGGGACGGAATACCGACTTTTTTTCTTCCATACAGTGGCCCAGAACCTCCTGACAAGAGCAAATGGCGAGGCGATCTGCGGCCTCCGGCGCAGCTGCATCCAGCCACCGTCCAGCTCGAGGTGGATACTCAAAGATTCGAAGACGTGTTTGTAGAGCTGATGAGTGAATAGAGGCCGAGCGAAGACTTCAGATGCGCCTACGGGCGTGGGCTCTTCCGCCAACGATGACCAGATTTTCCTATGCTCGCGGGGATCGGGAGGTAACAAAACGCGGTTTCGATACCTGCTGGGAAGCGAAGTGCCTAGGTTGCTTGTGAGGGGGCGATTTATCAATATGAATCGGGAGTTATTCCCAGCGGAAGACCTTCGCGGAGAGCGCCGTGCAAATGACGAACGCCAGGATCAGCGCCGCAACATCGCGCACATGGGCCGACCATGTTTCCCCATTCCAAATTCCCTCAAGCAGGGACACAGCGTAGGTGAGCGGCAAGATACGCGCGACGATTTGCAGCTTCGGCGGAAGCGCTTCCACGGCGACGAAGAGGCCCGATAGACCGACCATCGGATACAAAATGAGCGCGCCTATTGGCTGTGAGAAGCGGGCCGTCGGAACAACGCTGGCGATGAGAAAGCCGATCGACAGTATGCTCCATGTGCTGATCAGTAGAGCGATCGTGAAGCTGAGCAGCGGGGCATGAATACCGATCGGGTAGTAGCGTTTGCCTGCAAAAACCATCAGAAGCAACGTAACTGCGGTGAGCAGCAGCTTGACCATTACATGCGCGGTGAGGATCGTCTGCGGTCGGAGAGGCGTGGCGCGCAAACGTTTGAGAATGCCGCCTTCGCGGTAAATGGAAATGATTGTGACGAGCGAGAGCACCGCGCTGAGTGTGATCAGGATCGAGCCAAGGACGGGGACACCGACGCGTAAAAAACTGTGAGCGGGAAGAGAAGAAAGTGAAACCCGGTAGCCGAGGGTTCGCCCTGCCACTACAAACACTAGCACCGGAATGACAATCATCCCGATCGCGCCTAGCGGTTCTCGCAGGAAGACTTTGATTTCGATCCAGGTCAGCGTCCAAAGTCCACGCAGCATCGCAGCTTCTCCTAGTCGCGGATCGAGTGGCCGGTGAGTTTGAGAAAGACATCTTCGAGGTTGGGGAGCACCGTACGAAAGTCAGTAACCTTGATCCGATACTCCGAAACGCAATGGATCACATCGGTTACGAAGTCGTCCCCCGAACCGCGAATCGTGAAGCGGGAATCTGTAATCGTAATCGCCTGAAATCGCGGGATCTTTCGAAGCCGTTCTTCGGCAGCAGGATCGTGTGTCGAGAGCACCACGGTGCGCTCCGGGCAGTGTCGTTGCACTAGCGCTTCCGGTGCGCCAACGTCGATGATCCGGCCATGCTCAATGATGGCTACCCGGTCGCACAATCGCTCAGCTTCTTCCATCAAATGAGTTGTCAGGAAAACCGTCTTGCCCCTCTTGCGGATGCCGCGGACTAGCTCCCAAATTGCCCGACGCGCCTGTGGATCCAATCCTGTGGTCAGCTCATCGAGGAACACGACCTCCGGGTCGTTGATCAGAGGCAGCACGATGAAGAGCCGCTGTTTCTGGCCCCCAGAGAGGTCCATGAACCACGTATTTCGCTTCTCGACGAGACCAAGTTGATCGACGAGCTGGTCACCTACCGCCTTTTTCCTCCCGTAAAGGGACGACCAGAGATGGACCGCTTCCCAAACTTTGATACGCTTCTGAAGTTGTGCTTGCTGGAGCTGCACACCGACCTTCTGCTGCAAACGATACGCGTCCCTCCGCGGATCGAGACCCACAACGGAGATCGTCCCTTGATCGGGCGTCCGCAGGCCCTCGACGCACTCCATGGTGGTGGTTTTCCCGGCACCGTTCGGCCCGATCAAACCGAAGATTTCGCCAGACTTAACCTCGAAAGAGAGGTCGTCGACCGCCAACGTAGAGCCGTAGGTTTTGCGTAATCGGGAGACTCGAATGACAGAATTGCCGGCGGGCATTTCCTCGGCCACAGCGAATCCTCAGGTCTACCTTACACCTTTTGCGAGAGCAATCGTTCTGTGGGAGTCGGACCGAAACCGCAGGGCGAACTAGCGTGCTATTCTTACGGCCTGACCTCATGACTGACCTCCTTGCGTTAGTTGTGCGCCACGGATACCTCATCATTTTTTTCATCGTTTTGGCGGAAGCGCTTGGCATGCCGGTGCCGGCTGCGCTGGCGCTGGTTGCAGGCGGAGCCGCGGCGGCATCGGGTGTGCTGCGGGCGCCGACGGCAGCGTTGACTGCCTTGACGGCGATGCTGGTGGGTGACACGCTGCTCTACAACCTTGGAAACCGCATGGGCTGGAGGTTGTTGGGTTTTCTCTGCCGGGTCTCGGTTGACCCAGAAACGTGCATCTTGCGAGCCGCGGAATCGTTCTTCAAGCGCGGCCGCGCGACCTTGGTGCTCGCTAAGTTCGTTCCGGGAGTTAATTCGATGGCTCCCGCGCTCGCGGGAAGCATGAAAATGCCGTTTGTGCAGTTTTTGGGACTAGACTTAATTGGCGCGGCCTCCTATGCACTTGTATACGGTGCGGTTGGATTCATCTTCCGCGATTTCGTCGCGACCATTGCGCAGGGGTTTCAAGCCGCTGCGCGCGCAGTAGAAATTGCGGTCATCGTCACCGCGATTGTCTTCACCGCTTATCGTTTCTCTCTGTATTGGAGGCACCGCGTATACCGCATCGTGCCGCGAGTACACGTCACTGAGCTGGCAGCGAAGCTCAAGACTCAATATTCGGAAAAGATGCTGCTGGCCGACGTGCGCAGCCACGGCTATTACGACGCTGGTGCGCGCCGCATTCGAGGGTCTATTCGGCTGGAGCCCAATAACCTCTCCGAAGAGATGAAAACACTTCCTAGGGATAGAGACATCTACCTGTACTGTACTTGACCGCGCGAAGAGACAAGCGCCCGGGTGGCGTTTCTGCTGCGAGAGGAAGGATTTACAACCTTTGTTATCGTTGGAGGCTTGGCAGCCTGGCGCAAGGCCGGTCATCCGTTAGAGCCCGTACCCCAGACCGACTTAGTACATCTTCCCACCTTCAGCCGATAGGCGTTACGAGTGTTGCGGGCTGACCGATGCCGAAGGGCCAGATGCACGTGTTAACCGGAAACCGGAGTTGAGATCACGTGTGGAGAACAAAGCGTGAGCGCAAGCAACGGTTAAAATCGCTCTCGGGTGTGTGCTTAGGACAACAGCACGTTGATCGTCGGCGAGACTAGCTCGAATCGTGGGTTTGAGGGAGGGAGCAAATGATAGCACCGGAGCTGCCCACTGGGACTCACGTTCAGAATCTCGTCCATGGCGGAAGAGCTAGCGACCCAAGCCAGAGGCGCTCTCCTCCATTCGCCGCTGGATCATGGGGCGTTCGGCGCGCGAATCCCGGCCACTTTCTTTAATTTTGCCATGGCAGAAGGTCTATAATTCCGGCCGCCTACAATGCTCTCGGCAGGCACAAGAGCCGGCCCCTATGAAATCGTCTCTCCAATTGGCGCCGGCGGGATGGGCGAGGTGTATCGCGTGCGCGATACGCGGCTCGGCCGCGATGTCGCTCTGAAAGTTCTGCCCGAATCTTTCGCCAACGAAAGCGAACGCCTGCACCGTTTCGAGCAAGAAGCCCGTGCCGTTGCCGCACTGAATCACCCGAACATTCTCGCCGTCTTCGATATTGGCCAGCTCAATGGCTCGCCCTACTTAATTTCGGAGCTGCTCGAAGGCGAAAGCCTGCGCGACCTTCTGGATCACGGGACGTTGCCCCAGCGCAAGGCTGTCGAATACGGAGTACAAATCGCGCAGGGTCTCGCCGCCGCGCACGAAAAGGGCATCATCCATCGCGACCTGAAGCCGGAAAACATATTCATCAACAAAGACGGCCACGTGAAGATTCTCGACTTTGGTCTCGCCAAACTCGCGCCCCCTGGGGGCGCTGAACTTGGTCCCGACAGCGTAACGCGCACGAGTTCGCACACGGCGCCCGGCGTCGTCATGGGCACTGCCAGTTACATGGCTCCCGAACAAGTCCGCGGGCAGGCCGCTGACGCGCGTACTGACATTTTTGCGTTCGGCGCCGTGCTCTACGAAATGCTCGCGGGCCAACGCGCTTTCCGCCGCGACACTGCCGCCGAAACAATGACCGCGATCCTGAAGGAAGACCCGCCCGAATTCTCTGACGCCAGTCATACCGTTTCGCCCGCGCTTGACCGAATCATCCGGCGCTGTTTGGAAAAAAATCCCGAGCAGCGTTTCCAATCCGCGCGAGATCTCTCGTTCGCTCTTGGCGCGCTTTCCGGTTCGGATGTAACCAGCGGCGTCTCCAGGATTGCCCAAGCGCCGGCGACGAGATCGTGGCAACTCTGGCTTGCTGCCGCCACGATTCTCACGGCATGCGCGATCACGTGGTTTATTGCCAGGCGCTCCGCGCCCGCCGTCCGCGTGCAATTCGCCATTCCCGTTCCCGGCGAAGTGGGTCACATGGCACTTTCTAGCGATGGCTCGTTCCTTGCCTTTGTATCTCCTGCAGCCAATTCGGCCGTTCCCATGCTTTACGTGCAGCGCATAGGCTCGCCAAATGCCACGATGCTTGCCGGGACCGACGGCGCCAGCTATCCCTTTTGGTCGCCCGACGGTGCCAACATCGCTTTCTTCGCCAACGGCAAACTGGTGCGCGTCTCTGTTTCCGGCGGCTCACCGCAGAGAATAGCGGATGTCCTGACCGCTCGCGGAGGAAGCTGGGGGAAAGGCAACGTCATCATTTATACGCCCGCCGCCACGGGCCCCCTTTGGCGCGTCAGTCCCGATGGTTCCGGCGCCAGCCCAGCCACAAGGGATCTCAAATCCGCCGGCGAAGCAATCAACAGTCATCGTTGGCCGCTATTTCTTCCCGACGGCCAACACTTCTTGTTTTGGAACGGTAACTTTTCCAACGCCAAGGACGATCGCACCAGCGGAATCTATCTCGGCTCGCTCGACAGCCAAGAGGTGAAGCTCGTCCTGCTCGGCCACTCCAGCTTTGGCTACGATTCCACTCACTTGTTCTACGCAAACGACGATCATCAGCTCGTCAGCATTCCCTTTGATCCCTCGAAAGGAGCCGTATCCGATGCCCCGGTGCCGTTCGCAAGCCTCGTCGGTTTCCAGCCCGCGACGTATTGGGCAGCCGTGAGCGTCGCGCAAAACGGCACCCTGGTTTACAACACCACCACGGGGGCCACTCTCTCGGTGCTCACTTGGATGGATCGCTCCGGGAAACCTCTGGGCAAGATCGGTGAGCGCGCCGTGATGTGCAATCCCACGCTTTCTCCCGATAATTCCCGCGTGGCCATCGATATTTCCGATCCTAAGACGAACAATGTGGATGTCTGGCTCGCGAACATCTCCGGCCCCGGAATGACCCGTTTCACCTTTGATCCCGCGGAAGAAGTCGTCGGTGTTTGGTCGCCCGATGGCCGCACCGTCGCCTATCGCTTGGTCCTCGTGAGGGGCGCCGGGATTTTTTTGAAGGCCGCTTCCGGTCTCGAGCGCGAGAAGCTTCTGTTCAGCGTCGCCGGCATGGGCGACTTGGTCCCCAATTCCTGGTCACTCGACGGCAAGCAGGTTTTGTTCACTCACAATACCCAGTCGGGCTCCCGACTGGAATTGATTTCCGTCGCCGGCGGTGATCCGGTTTCCTTCCTCGAAAGCAAGGCGAACCAGACTAACGGGATGATTTCGCCCAACGGCAAATGGGTAGCGTACTCTTCCGATGAATCCGGCACCTGGGAGATTTACGTCACAAATTTCCCCGGCGCTGCCGGGAAATGGCAGGTGTCGCGGGGTGGAGGGCACGAGCCCCGCTGGCGCAGCGACAGCAAAGAGCTTTTCTACATCGGTCCCAAGGACGTTTTAATGGCCGTTCCGGTCGCCGTCACCGGCGAATCATTTTCTTCCGGCACGCCCGCGGCCTTGTTCCAGGTTGGCGGCCGCGCTGTCATTTCCTCTACTGACACCTTTACCTACGACGTGGCAAAAGACGGCAACCGCTTCCTCGTAAACCGCTACGCCCAGCCCGACCGAATCGAGCCCCTCACCGTGGTTTTCCACGCCTCCGCCAACGACCAGAGATAGCTCCTTCGCGGTCCGGACAGCGAAGTAGCTAGCCGAACCGTTTGCTCTTTTGGATTCGCCGGATACCGAGAAATTGAAACAGCGCAAAGACAAGCACCGTCTCTGCGACAAGGATCACAACCCATTGGCCCACTGTGCTGAAGGGCACCACGAATATCAGCACTGCGCTTCCGACCACCCATGCTAGGTCCATCGAGACTGCTACCCAAGCATCGGACATCTTTACATTTTGTCTGCGAGCATTGAACGTCAAACTGACGGCGAAAACAATCAGCACGACTCCGAGGATCCAGAGGTTCGCATCGTTGCTTAGCCCCAAAATCCTTGAGACCCATCGCTGTGCGACCAGGACGGTCAACCCAGACAAGGTTGAAAACAAAGCGTTCGCCAGAAGGGCTTTGCGCAAAAGGCAGGTACATTCCGCGTATTGAGAGTTCGTCACGTCTTATTTCCTCCCTTCCTTTTCAGAACTGGTTTTCGAGAAACTGCAGAGAGTGCGCTTGTGATCGCTTGCCGCGCATTCGAGAAAGCAGATTTGTCGTTGAAAAGCTTGAACGCCCAATTTGCTTCTTGGACGTACGCATGGAGTTCAAATGCAAGCTGAACGGGATTGACGGTGGGGCTTATTTCCCTGGCAGATCGCCCGAAGTTGATCTCAGACTGAAGAGCGTGCACCCAGTCTTTCGTAAGGCGGGCAATTTCGTCTCGCACCGCGCCTGGGCGGCTATCGAACTCGGCGGAAGCAGCGGCAAAAAAACAACCTCCGCGAAACACGATTCTCTCAACGTATCCAATCCAATTTTCAAGCATCGCTCTCAAGCGAGCTATCCCCCTCGGGTGGTGGAGTGAGGGCTGGACGACTTGCTCCAGGAAAATCTGCTTGGCGGCGTCGACCGCGGCCAGTTGCAACTGCTGTTTGGATCCAAAATGAGAGAAGATGCCGGTCTTACTCATTCTGAGCTCGGCCGCGAGCCGTCCGATCGAGAGACCTTCAAGACCCTCGGCTGAAGCGATATCCACGGCATTGCGCAGGATCTTTCGTCGAGTCTCAGAGGCTCGGTCGGTGCGGTAAAGGACGGCTGGCTTCATGCCCATAGAACGACCGTACTATATAGTACGATCGTGCTATGGTAAAGCGATTTTCTACGCGGGCAGGTCCGGACACTTGCAGGATTTTGTTTCCCCTCTGCTACCCGCGGCTCGCTGCTCCTAGTTCTTCTGGTGGCTCGCCTGATAGTGCTGCTGGAGCAGGTCCTCACCGAAATCCCCGGTGAAGTCGCGCCAGACAGAATGGATGTGGTTGGCGTTGTCCTGCGTATCATCCATTTCGATAAGGAAGTTGGTCGTCTGAACGCGGTAGT
>Ga0126373_10004994_pt1 | contig 10231 bp, 8 predicted proteins | sample PanSoiMetPlot_11_FD_92545 | JGI IMG/M metagenome (GOLD analysis project Ga0126373, IMG submission 92545) | Tropical forest soil microbial communities from Panama - MetaG Plot_11 | ecosystem: Environmental > Terrestrial > Soil > Tropical forest > Bulk soil | place: Panama | collected 2016-02-17 | reverse complement strand
TCGGGGATGCCGAGCTTGTCGTAGGTGTTCTTGATATCGGCGGGCAGGTCGTCCCAACTGGCAGCCTGCTTCTCGGTCGAGCGCACGAAGTACTTGATGTTGTCGAAGTTGATGCCGGTCAGATCGGAGCCCCAGGTCGGCAGCGGCTTGCGCTCGAACAGCTTCAGGCCCTTGAGCCTGAGGTCAAGCATCCACTCGGGCTCGTTCTTCTTCGCCGAGATATCGCGGACGACGTCCTCGGACAAGCCGCGGCGCGCGCTCGCGCCTGCGACGTCGGTGTCGGCCCAGCCGAACTTGTACCGGTCAAGACCTTCGAGTTCTGGGCGGGCGGTAGTGGTCATGCGGACAGGCCTCCGACCTCGGATTCGTTGCTGTCACTTGCTGCAATGGTGCTGGTAGTGGTGCTGGTACCCGCTGGCCCGGCGGTACGACCGCGCAGGGACCGCGCTGTCACGTGCGTCGTGCAAATGCCGTCGCCGTGCGCGATGGTTGCGAGGCGCTGCACCGGGGTGCCCAGCAGCCGCCCGAACGCCTCGGTCTCGGCCTCGCACAGCTGCGGGTACTCGGCGGCAACGTGCGCCACCGGGCAATGGTGCTGGCAGAGCTGCTCGCCGGCGACCGGACCGGGCCCGGCGGAGGCCGATGCGGCGTAGCCGTCAGCGGACAGCGCCTGGGCCAGCGCCCTGACCCTATCGGCCAGCGGAGCTGCCGCCACGACGGGCTGGTACCTGCGTTCGAGATCCGCCACCTGACGGCGGGCGAAATCAGCCACGGCGGCTGGCCCGGCTCGCTCCGAGAGGAAGCGGAGCGCGCTTGTGGCCAGGTCGTCGTAGGCGTGCTCGAACGCGCTGCGTCCGGCGTCAGTGATCGCGAAGACTTTCGCTGGCCTGCCGCGGCCGCGGTTGCCGTAGACCCTCGCCATCCGCGCCTCAATCATGCCGTCCTGCAGCAGATGATCAAGGTGTCGCCTGACCGCGGCCGGCGTCAGGCCCAGGGTGGTTCCCAGCGCGGCCGCGGTTACGGGGCCGTTCTCCAGGATCAGCCGAGCAACCCGGGCGCGGGTACCCTGCTCCGCACGCGCCGGGTCCTTGGCAGCGGCGAGCGCCGCGGCTGGCTGTCCCATGTTTTTCACAACATCATTGTGCCGTAAATCGTTCCCGGCCCGCAAACTCCCCCACGATCTCCTCCCGACCCGGCATCGCGCGGCCCGGGCTACCGGGCTGCCGGTCGTGCACTTACTGTCTGATCAGGACATCACGCGACATCAGCTTCGCCGCCGGTGCCGCGCGTAATCCGGCTTAGGGCCACTGAGCCTCGCAAATCCGACAGGAGCTCCGATGTCCGCCAGCCAGACCGCCAGGCGGATGTGGACACTGTTCGAACCCGTGCACGATGTCACGTACTTCGCCTCCGAGGCGAGAGCGGCGTTCGAGGCCGCGGGGCTCCGTGGCTTCTGGCGCGGCTACTTCGCGGGCCGGTCGGCGCCGCTTGGCCCGATGTCAGCCGCACCGGTGACGGCGTCCTTCTACACGTTCGCGCCCGCGATGGTGAGCCGGGCGTTGCCGGCCGTCTGGGACATCGCGTCGCCGCAGGACGCGCTTCGCGCGCGTGAGGCTGGCGCGGTTGCGGCGCTGAGCCGCATGCTTGCCGGCCAGGGCGACGCGGTCCGTCTAGCCGCGGACACGCTCGCGCAGGCCGCGGCCGACCTTGACTGCTCAGGGCGCGTCCTGGCGGCCGCTAATGCCGTGCTGCCTGTCCCCGATGAACCACTCGCGCGGCTTTGGCAAGCGGCGACCGTGTTGCGCGAGCACCGGGGCGATGGCCACTTCGCCGCGCTCGTGGCCGCTGACGTCGACGGCTGCGAGTCGATCGTGCTCAGAGCCGCCATCGATTTGCCGCGTCAGACGCTCCAGCCGATCCGCGGCTGGAGCGACGAGCAGTGGGAGGCCGCGAGCGCGCGGCTGGCGAGCCGCGGCCTGCTCGACGGGGACGGCAAGGCGACGGCCGACGGGATCGCGCTGCACGAGTCGATCGAGCAGGTCACCGATGTCGCCGCCGCCAGGCCGTGGCACGACGAGGACCTCGCGGCCGCCGTGACCGACGCGCTGCGGCCGATCGCGCTCGCGTGCTCAGCCGAGCTGCCCGCGCTGAACCCCGTTGGCGTGCCGAGCCCGGAAGGAACGCAGCGATGACCGCGCCGCGGCCCGGCGACGATCCATTGCTCCAACAAACTCCTCCGGGGCTCTCCGACCTGGCGAGGCTGGCCGATCCCGCGGTGATCGCCGATCCTTACCCGCTGCTAGCCAGTCTCCGCGACGCGTCGCCGTTCGCCGTGCTCGACGGAGGGCTCGTAGTGTTCGGGCGCTTCGCCGAGTGCTCGGCGATCTTGCGTGACCCGCGGGCGAGCAGCGAGCGGGAGCGGTCACGGCTCGTACCGCCCGAACTGCGCGAGCGTCAGGCCGACAGGACCAGGTCGTTCCTGTCGCTCGACCCGCCAGACCACACCAGGCTCAGGCGCCTGGTGGCCAAGGCGTTCACGCCGCGCGTGGTGGCGACCCTCGCGCCACGGATCAGCCAGATCACGGCCGACTTGCTGTCACAGGCCGATGGCGGCGTGTTCGAGCTGGTCAGTCAGCTCGCGTATCCGCTGCCGGTGCGGATCATCTCTGGCCTGCTCGGCGTGCCCGAGGAGGATCACTCGAGCTTCGCCGGCTGGTCGGCGAAGCTCGCGCACTCGGTGCAGCCGACCTTCGGCGTCATCGATGAGGCCGAGCTCGGGGAGATCGAGCAGGCAAGCGAGGAATTCGCCGACTACTTCACCGAGCTGATCGCCGCCCGTCGGCGCACCCCGGCCGGCGACCTGCTCACCGACCTGATCAGGGCCGAAGACGCCGGCGACCGGCTGAGCGTCGACGAGCTGATCGCGACGTGCGTGCTGCTGCTCGTCGCAGGGCACGAGACGACGGTCGGGCTGATCTCCAACGCAATGCTCGCGCTGCTGAGGAACCCCAGTCAGCTTGCCGCGCTGACCCAGAATCCCGAACTGGCGGCAGCGGCGGTTGAGGAGACCCTGCGCTACGATCCGCCGGTTCAGATGACCGGGCGGGTGGCGACTGGCGGGCTCACGATCGACGGCACTGACCCTGGCGACGGCGCGGTCCTGCTGCTCCTGCTGGCCGCGACGGGCAGGGACCCGGCGATCTCCGCCGACCCAGACGTCTTCGACATCGGCCGGGCGGCTAGGGACCACCTGGCGTTCGCCGCCGGACCCCATTTCTGCCTTGGCGCGCCGCTCGCCAGGCTCGAGGCGACCATCGCGCTGCGGGCGATCGCCGAACGGCTGGTCAACCCGCGGCTTGACGAAGCCCAGCTGGCCTACAAGGCGAACTTCAACCTTCGCAGCCCGTCGCGCATGGTGATCACGTTCGACGCGATCCGCCCACAGCGGGTCGGCAACGGATGATCGCCGCGCTAGCTTGTCAGGCCGCTGGCGACAACTGGGCCTAAATAGTTATCGGGCTTTACCTTATGGCGTTGCCATTGAAAGATATATAACAGCCGTAAGGAGGTGTCAGATGATATCTATTCCGGCAATATCCGAGATGCCTGGTTTCAGCTCGAGACGGGCACGTCGCCGTGTCGTGGCGGGAGCGCTGACGGCACTCGCTCTGGCGGCGGCCGGATGCAGCAGCAAGTCAGCTCCGAGTACGAGCGCCTCGAGCCCCGCGGGGCACCGCGGCGGCATATACACGATCCTCGCCACCTCGAATTTCGGCACCGCCGACCCCGCGCAGAATTACACGCTCGAGGAATGGCAGCTGCTCTATGACACCCACGACGGGCTCGTCCAGTTCCAGCGCGTCGGCGGGGCCGCGGGAAACAAGCTCGTTCCTGACCTGGCCACGGCCATACCGGTGCCCACCAACGGTGGCAAGACATACTTCTTCCACATTCGGCGCGGGATCAAGTTCTCCAACGGCCAGGTAATGAAGCCCAGCGACTTCGTGACGACCTTCGAGCGCCAGTTCACCGTGCCTGGCCCGACGACCTTCTACAACGGCATCGTCGGCGCGTCGGCGTGCGCCAACTCCTCGAAGACACTCAAGTGCGACCTGACCAAGGGCGTGGTCGCCAACGACAAGAACTACACGCTGACCATCCACCTGACCGCGCCCGACCCCGAGTTCATCGACAAGCTCGCGCTGCCGTTCGCCGACGTCGTGCCGGCAGGCACCACGATGAAGCTCACCGGCAACAGCGTGCCGCCGGGCACCGGACCGTACATGTGGAAGTCGTATAACCCCAATACCGAGGCGGTGCTTATCCGCAACCCGTACTTCCATGTCTGGAATCCGCTCGCCCAGCCGGCCGGGTACCCCAACGAGATCATCGAGAAGTACGGGCAGACCGTGTCCGACGAGGTCACCGCGGTGGAGAACAACCAGGCGGACGAGGTCTACGACGGCGACACGATCCCGCCAGACCGGCTCAACGAGCTGAACAGCCCGCAGTACGCCAGCCGGGTCCACATCAACCCGCTCACGGCCGACTGGTACTGGGCGATCAACACGGTGAAGCCACCGTTCAACAACATCAAGGCTCGCCAGGCGATCAACTACGCGGCGAACCGCGCTGCCTACGTGACGATTGCGGGCGGCCCATCGCTGGCCGCACCGACCTGCCAGATCCTGCCGCCCAACTTCCCCGGGTACAAGCCGTTCTGCCCGTACACCTCGGGCACCAACTTCACTAAGTGGTCCGGAACTAACATTGCCAAGGCCAAGCAACTCGTGGCTCAGTCAGGTACCAAGGGCATGAAGGTCGTGGTCAACAGCACGACCGACTCGACGGGCAAGGCGCTTGCCGCGCAGATGGTCTCCGACCTGAACAAGATCGGGTACAAGGCCTCGTCCGTCCTGCTCAACGGCGGCATTCAGTACCCGTTCGTGCAGAACTCCAACAACAACAGCAAGTGGAACATCACCTACTCGGCCTGGTACCAGGACTACCCGGCGGCCTCGGACTTCCTCAACGTGCTCCTCGGCTGCGGCAGTATCCATCCGCACAGCAACGCGAGCCCGAACATCGCCGAGTTCTGCAACAAGTCGATCCAGGCCCAGATGTCAAGGGCCGAGGTGCTCGGCGAGACCAACCCGACGGCCGCCAACGCCCTGTGGGCGAAGGTCGACCAGGAGGTCACCAACCAGGCGCCGTGGGTGGACATGTACAACCCGAAGCAGATCGACTTCTTGTCATCTCGCGTCCACGGCTACATGTGGAATCCGCAGCTCTACATCCTGATCGATCAGCAGTGGCTGAGCTAGCCAGTGGCGATCGCTCTCACTGAGTCCGCTGAGCCTCCGGCGCAGGTTCCAGAGCTCCTCGCGCCGGAGATCAGCGGGCGAAGCCCGTGGGCACTCGCCTGGCGGCGCCTCTGGCGCAACAGGATCGCGATGGCGTCGCTCGTTCTGTTCCTGCTGATCGTCGCGGTGAGCTTCGCCGCGCCCCTGTACGCGAACGACATCGCGCACGTGAACCCGTTCGCGAGCAACGTGACCGGGACCACGATCGTCAACGGGCACCGCGTGCCGCTCATGCGCCAGGGCGGCGGCGTCCTGAAGCTCGGCGAGACGCCGATCGGGCCGACCTGGCACTTCTCCCACTACTTCCTCGGCGCCGACCAGGAGGGCCGCGATGTCATGGCGCGGGTACTCTACGGCGGACGCAGCTCACTGGAGATCGGGATCGGCTCGGCGGTCCTCTGCTGCCTGATCGCCACCGTCGTGGCGCTGATCGCGGGCTACTTCCGCGGGCTTACCGACGCGGTGCTGTCCAGGCTGATGGACGTGATCTGGGCGTTTCCTGTCTACCTGCTGGCGATCTCGATCTCGACCGTGCTGCTGACCAATTCCGCTGGCCTGAAGATCGGCCCGGTCCACATCGTCGCGAGCAGCCTGTGGCTGCCGACGATCATCATCGCGTTCATCTACTTGCCGTACGTCTACCGGCCCATCCGCGGCCACGTGCTGTCGGTGAGCGAGAAGGAGTTCATTCAGGCAGGCATCGCGCAAGGAGCATCCGACCTGCGGCTGATCTTCTCCGACATCCTGCCGAACGTGGTCTCCCAGGTCATCGTCCTGCTCCCGCTGATGATCGCGACGACCATTCTTACCGAGGCGGCGCTGTCCTTCCTGTCTATCGGCGTGCAGCCGCCCAACGCGAGCTGGGGAACGATCATCAACGACGGCCAGGACCTGCTGTACACGAGGCCCTGGGTGGCGATCGCGCCCGGGATCATGATCGTGCTGGTCGTGCTCGCGCTCAATGTGCTTGGCGACGGCGTCAGAGACGCCCTCGACCCGCGCGCCAAGCTGCGGGTGGAGGGATAGCCATGCTGACCTTCATCGTGCGGCGGACGCTGTGGACGATCCTCGTCTTGTTCGCGATCACCGTCCTCGTGTTCATCATCTTCTTCAAGACGCCAGGCATCGACCCCGCCAGGCAGATCGCGGGCAGGAATCCGAGCCCCGCGATCATCGCTGAGATCCGGCGCCAGTTCGGGCTCAACCGGCCGTTGCCGATTCAGTACGGCCTGATGATGAAGAAGATCTTCATCACCAGAGACCTGGTCTCGTACTCCAACCAGGGCCAGAAGGTCATTCCCGAGATCATCACCGCGACGCCCGCGACGCTCTCGCTGGTCTTCGGGGCCGCGGTGATCTGGGTGGTGGTGTCGATCCTTATGGGGGTCGCGGCGGCCGTGCTCCGCGGCACCATTCTCGATCCCCTGCTTATGATCATCGCGCTGATCGGGATATCCATGCCAGTCTTCTGGCTCGGCGAGGTGGTCAACCTGATCACGCAGAAGGCGCTGCATAACTCGTTCCTGTTCAGCTGGGTGCCGCCGCTTGGCTATACGCCCTTTACCCAGAGCCCCGTCCTGTGGTTCAAGGGCCTTGTCTTTCCCTGGATCACGCTGTCGATCCTGTACATAGGCTTCTACGCGCGCGTGCTGCGGGCCAATCTGCTTGAGATCCAGAACGAGGATTACATCAGGACCGCGCGGGCGAAGGGCCTGACCGAGAGGCGCGTCCTGCTTCGCCACACGCTGCGCAACTCGCTGATCACTTTCGTGAGCCTGTTCGGCCTCGACTTCGGCGTCCTGGTAGGCGGAGGCGCGCTGCTGACCGAAGTTGTGTTCGCCATTCACGGGGTCGGCTTCCTGACCTACCAGTCACTCACCAACCTGGACCTTCCGGTGATCATGGCCACCGTAATCTTCGGCGCGTTCTTCATCGTGCTGGCGAACGCCCTTGTGGACATCGCCTACGCGGCCCTCGACCCGAGAGTGCGGCCAGCATGACGAACGGACCGCTGCTCGAGGTGCGGGACCTGCGAGTCAGCTTCCGGACTGAGGACGGCGTCGTCAAGGCCGTGGACGGCGTGTCGTTCTCTGTATCGGAAGGCGAGACCCTAGGCATCGTCGGAGAGTCAGGCTCGGGCAAGAGCGTCACGATGATGTCGGTCATGCGGCTGATCATCGACCCGAACGCGCAGTTCGCCGGCGAGGTGATCTACAAGGGCCGCGACCTGATGTTGCTCGGCAAAGCCGATCTGCGCCAGGTCAGGGGCGCGGATATCGCGATGATCTTCCAGGACCCGATGACCTCGCTGAACCCGGTATACCGGGTTGGCTGGCAGATCGCCGAGCAGATCAGGACCCATGAGCGGGTCTCCAGACAGGCAGCGCGCGCCAGGGCCATCGAGCTGCTCACCGCGGTTGGCATCCCGAATCCGGCCGAACGGGTTGACGACTTCCCGCACCAGTTCTCCGGTGGCATGCGCCAGCGGGTGATGATCGCGATGGCGCTGTCATGCAGCCCGAGCTTGCTGATCGCGGACGAGCCGACGACCGCGCTCGACGTCACCATCCAGGCCCAGATTCTCAAGCTGATCAAGCAGCTCAAGGACGAATTCGGCTCGGCTGTCGTGCTGATCACTCACGACATGGGCGTGGTCGCCGACGTCGCCGACCGCGTCGCGGTGATGTACGCGGGGCGCATCGTCGAGCAGGGCAGCAAGCACGACGTGTTCTACGACGCGCAGCATCCGTACACGTGGGGCCTGCTCGGATCGATCGCGCGCATCGACCGGCCGAAGCCCAGGCGGCTGACGGCGATCAGCGGGCTTCCGCCCTCGCTCATTAACTTGCCTCCCGGCTGCGCGTTCGGCCCTCGGTGCCCGCACCGATTCGATGCGTGCGATGTGGTGCCCGAGCTCGCGAACCGGGTCGCCTTCGACCACACCGACGCGTGCCACCTGGACCCGGCGGTCAAGCGCGTCAGAAGGGACGTCACGATTCACCCTGAGCTGATCGAGAAGGCGCAGTGAACGAGCTCGCGGAGCGCGGCGCAGCGGACTCGGTGCTCCTGCGCGTCGATCACGTGAAGAAGCACTTCCCGATCAGGCGCGGCATCGTGTTCAAGCGCGAGGTGGGCCGAGTCCATGCCGTCGACGACGTCAGCTTCGAACTCAGGAACGGCGAGACGCTCGGCCTTGTCGGCGAGTCTGGCTGCGGCAAGTCGACCCTCGGCCGGTGCATCATCAGGCTGGAGCAGCTGACGGGTGGAGCCGTCAGCTTCGACGGCAGGGACATTTCGCGGCTGTCGAGGCGTGCGCTGCGGCCCATCCGCGGCGACGTTCAGATGGTGTTCCAGGACCCGTACGCCTCGCTCAACCCGCGCAAGCGGGTCGGTACGATCCTCGCCGACCCGCTGCGCATCCACGGCAAGTTCAGCCGCAAGCAGATCAGGGACCGGGTGCGCGAGCTCCTGCAGCTCGTGGGCTTGTCGCCCGAGCACATCAACAGGTATCCGCACGAGTTCTCCGGCGGGCAGCGGCAGCGCATCGGCGTCGCCCGCGCGCTCGCGCTGCATCCCAAGTTGATCATCGCCGATGAGCCGGTCTCCGCGCTCGACGTGTCGATAAGGGCGCAGGTGATCAACCTGCTTGATGACCTGCAGGACGACCTCGGCCTCACGTATATCTTCGTGGCCCACGACTTGGGCGTGGTCAGGCACGTCTCTGACCGGATCGCGGTCATGTACCTGGGCAAGATCGTGGAGATCTCGCCGGCTGAGGAGCTGTACCAGCATCCTGTGCACCCGTACACAGAGGCATTGCTGTCCGCGGTGCCGATCCCGGATCCCGTCATCACGGCGCAGCGGCAGCAAATAGTCCTCGAGGGCGACGTGCCGAGCCCGATCTCGCCGCCAGCGGGATGCCGGTTCCACCCTCGTTGCAGGTACGCGACCGACATTTGCAAGCTCGAAGAGCCGGCGCTTGAGCCGCATCGCGGGCGCGACCACCAGGCTGCCTGCCATCACCCGCTGAACGTCGGCTAGGCCAGGCAGCTAACCGACAAAGCCGCGCAGCAGCGATCCCGTTCTCGCGAGGTGCTCGGCTAGCGCGGCGCGCGCTCGCTCCGGGTCGCCGGCCAGGATCGCCTCCGTCCCGCAGGGCGCTGACCTGCGAGTTCTCGGCGAACGGGGAGCTGAAGTCGTGCACTAGTCTGGCCGGCGGCTACCCGACGCTCGGTCGCAGGCTACGAGTTCGCCCGTGCGTCCCCCGGGTTCGGCGAACCATTCGGTCCCGCTGACGACCCGGAATGCCGGCAGCGGCGACCTGGCCAGCGCACGGAACAACCTGGCCCCTCTTCCTCCGCCAGACAACGGCGTCCGGTGCGCCGCCAGCGCCGCGCGCTTTTGTGCCGCGTAGCGGCGGACGTCGACCCGGTGCGTGATCGCGGACCGCGGCATGCCGTACCGGCGCATCTGATCGAGACGATGGCGAGTCACCAGCCGAAGCAGGAGGAACAGCCAGGCGAAACGGGCGACCAGCTCGCGCGGTACCGTCGCCTCCACGACTCGCACTCCGGCCAGCTCGGCCGCCCGCGCGCCGACCTGGTGCACCCGCACATGGTCGCGATGGCCGTAGCCGCCTTGCGGGTCGTAGCTCAGCAGCAGGTCCGCGTGCTCATCAGTCAGCAGGGCAGCAAGCTTCCCTGCGGCTTCCTCAACGTCCGCCCGCGCGAACCGGGTCCGTCCCGGCGGGTCCTCGAACAGGACCGGCCCGTGCCCGCTGTCGGCGTAGCCCAGGTGCACGGCCCTATCCGCGCCGAGGATCGCGGCGCTCGCCCGCAGTTCGTCCAGCCGCCGACCAGGGCCCCGAT
>Ga0126373_10004993_pt1 | contig 10232 bp, 10 predicted proteins | sample PanSoiMetPlot_11_FD_92545 | JGI IMG/M metagenome (GOLD analysis project Ga0126373, IMG submission 92545) | Tropical forest soil microbial communities from Panama - MetaG Plot_11 | ecosystem: Environmental > Terrestrial > Soil > Tropical forest > Bulk soil | place: Panama | collected 2016-02-17 | reverse complement strand
GACCTCGGAATTCAGAGTTCAAGCTTTAGCTTGCTGCTGATTATTTCTCATCAACTGATCCCGGAGTTCAGAGTTCAAGCTTTAGCTTGCTGCTGATTATTTTCTCATCAAGTAATCGTTACGGCATTACTCTTGCTCTGTATAATCGTGAACTTCGTACAGGACAAGGGGGATTGTGTGATGCCCGACCGTATAATTGAAGAACATGTGGTACATGATCAAGGCAGCAGCGGTGGCCCGTTGACCGCCCTCATCATAGTGCTGTTCCTTCTAATAGTCCTGGCGTTCCTATATTTTTCGGGCGCCCTTCGCCATCTGTTTGGCCCGCACAAGACAGAGGTCGACATCAACATAAACAAACCGGGCATAGTTCTCAGTGTGAATTGAGCCCTCCCATAAACGCAACGAAGTCGGGCTGGACGCCGAACGTCGCGCCAGGCCTGCCTTTCGGAAAGGATCGCATGGGTATTATTCTTATCGTTGTCTTGCTACTCTTGCTGTTTGGAGCCTTCCCGAGATGGCCCTACAGCCGCAATTGGGGCTATTTCCCGAGTGGCACCATCGGCCTGATCTTGATAATCGTGCTGATACTCGTGCTCCTGGGCCAGGTCTGAGCCCTCCCTTTCAACAAACGTCTTGATGTGGGACATTAGATCCCACCGACGAGTAATGAAACAAGACGGGGAGAACACGTCACCGTGCCGCCAGGACATCCGTTTCGCCCGTTCATACCTGGTCTTGGCGGCGTCAGCACCCGTGACCCCGGGTATTCATGCCGGGATCGGTCGAACCAGGCATAAAGAGGGCTTGCCAATGCTGACCGTCATGAATCTGACCGTCACGAAATGGAACACGGTGTTTGCTTTTCTGAGACCTGGAATACGACGGTGGGTTTATTGGATGAACGGGCACTTATTGGCATATGATTCAATCTGGTTCTGTTAGCAAACAAGAAGTGAGCAACTTTTTAAAATTGGCCTCACAGTTGTATAATCCGGTTCGAAAACAAGATGGGGGTGAGCTATGGAGAATGAGCGGAAGCGAATCCTCTGCGTGGATGATGACACTGACACGCTCGGTCTCTACGCTGTTATGTTCTATGACTACGAAGTCCTGAGCTCGAGTTCCGTTGCCGAGACTCTGCTGCGAGCTAGAAAGTCTCCGGTCGACCTTTATGTCCTTGATGCCTGGCTCCCCGATGGAACCGGTGTCAAGCTTTGCCGGGAGATCCGAAAGTTCGACCCCAACACGCCAATCCTGTTCGTTTCGGGAGCTGTCGAGCAGGGCGATCAGGACGAAGCGATCCGCGCCGGCGCGCAGGCATACCTGATTAAACCCGTCGGGATGTTTGATTTGCAGGCCGCGGCCGATGCGCTTATTCGCCAGGCGATTTGCAGGAGTCTCGAAGCTCGAAGCATCGAGTTGAACGCTATCAGGGAAGCAATCGCCGAACACATGGCAAGCCTCGATCAAAGAATGGCTCTACTCAACACCCCAACGGATGACGCAGCGCAGCAGATGCTCCGCAGTGCCGGTTACTCGGCCTTCACCAGAGCTGGGGGGTCGAGGGTTGCATTTGAGCGTTTCTGGCCCGCCGCCCTTGAAGAAGTGACTCCTCTGTGGGCAACTGAAGAACAGTAAAAGCACAAGCGTTAGTGGGCGCCGGCTATATCACTTCATTCAACACATTGGGCCACCAGCGCTCGAAGTATGCCTTGGTGCCGCCGGCGGCGATGAAGGCGCGGTAAGCCTTGTCGGTCACGTCCTCGCGGCCAGCAAGGACGGTCACTAGCCTGATTCTTGCCAGTTGCGCGGTATGGTTTGATACCTGGGCCCGGCTGTCCAACTCGCGCAGGTTTTCCTCGATCGAATCCCTTATGGCCGCAATTTCGGCAATTCGGGAATTGAGGCTGATGTCTTCGGCCCATCGCAGCAGTAACACCAGGGTGTCCCCCAGCCTGGACAGGCCGTCGGCTCTGTCAATACAGGCATTCGCGCCGGCCTCAACCGCCTGATGATGGCCGCCCGAATCCCCATCGAATAAAAAAATGATCGGCGTAGTGCCATCGAAACCGCGAATCTGCTTGCAGAAATCAACCCCCGAGCCGTCCGGTAGGCCTTCGTCAACAAGGTACAGGTCGAAGGTCTCTTGCCTGGCCAGCGATAAACCTCTTTCCGCGTTAACGGCTGTAATTGCCCGGCAATCGGGAGAGAGTACCGTAACCAGATCGGCAGTGTCAGGATCGGCATCCACAATAAGGAGGTTTCTTCGCACGCCCTTCCTCCTGGAGCTTGCTTTAGGTTCAACTTACAACCAGGACGGACCGGTGTCAAGAGATTTAGGCTCAAGAGTCAGGTACCGAGACAGGTTGTGTTTGGTGTGGAATTCTAGTCTAATTGTGATAGCGGCATGTTTGAGAATCGGGCTCGATGACAGACCTGACCAAACAAGGTCGAGCAAGGCAACGGTCCAGGCATATCCATGAGCTAATACGCTTCCGCTGAGTCGCGTTTCATTCTTCCGGTGGCTTGGGGCCGATTCTCTTCAGCCTTTCTTTGTGAGCCTCCTGTGGACGAGGCGACGCGGCAAGCAGTCTACCGGCCATAAGGAGAGTGTTTTGGCAAAGCATAATATAGTTGTGATCGGGGCCTCCGCGGGGGGCGTGCAGGCAATCAAGAAACTGGCCGCCGGCCTGCCTGCCGACTTGCCGGCGGCGATATTCATAGCCACACACCTGCCGAATTTCGGTAAGAGCATCATCCCTGAGATCATCGATCAGGCGGGAGAGCTGCCGGCCCGCCACGCGGTCAATGACGAGCCGATCAAGCTGGGTTGCATCTACGTTGCCTCGCCCGGCCATCACCTTATGGTAGAAAAAAGTCATGTGCGCGTTACTTCAGGACCTACTGAAAACGGGTTTCGGCCGGCGATTGACGTCCTCTTTCGCAGCGCTGCCAGAACTCATGGCAGGCGTGTGATCGGAGTCGTCCTGACGGGCCTCCTGGATGACGGCACCGCCGGGCTGCTGGCAGTCAAGCGATACGGTGGAATAGCGATCGTCCAGGATCCTGAGGACGCAATGCATCCCGATATGCCTCGCAGTGCACTGACGTATGCTGAACCGGACTACTGCCTGCCACTCGACGAAATCGCGCCTGCGCTGGTTAGACTCGTCCAGAATGACTCCAACCCGGAGTCTGGCGGCGGACCCAGCGGAAGGACAGAGCCTATGGATCGAATGGAAGAGAATCTTGAAGAAATGGAAGAAGGCGATGCTCCTGAGGGCCCCGCGCTTTCTGCCTGCCCGGCGTGCGGAGGCGTGGTTCTCGAGTTGCGCGACGGCAACATGCTCCAGTTCCAATGCAGGGTTGGCCATAGGTACTCACCCGAAAGCCTCCTCGCCCAGCATGCCGAAAATGTAGACACGGCGATGTGGGTAGCCTTGAGGTCGCTCGAGGAGCACGCCGCGCTATCCAAACGTATGGCCAATCACTGGAGGGAGATGGAATCAGAGCGCATCGCTGCAGGTTTTGACAAGCGGGCGGCGGAGGCGGAAAGGAACGCTGAACTTCTCCGTAAGGTTCTGAGCGGGAACGCATCCGTGAGATCCGGTTATTGATCGATAACGGGCCGCAAAGATGAAGCGCCCTCGAGCTTACTGATCTGCGAGTCCTCATAATCGTCGATCCACCTGACGCCATGCCGAACAACCCAACGCCAGACAAAACGCCGGCGTTTCCGCTTGCATCGCTCGCTCATGCATGATATTGCTGAATTTAAACTTCGCAGGGCGAATTAGACGACTCGGCCGGCAACAGGACGCTTATGAACAAGAAAAAAAGGAGCAAAAAGACAGGCTCGGCCCGCAAGCCTCCCGGCGCACCGACTAGACCTGGCTCGGCTGTAGCACACTCACCGGGGAAAAAGCAGCGCGGCTCGGAAGAGGCGAAGAAGTCTCGGCGGCCTTCTTCGCAATACGACTCCGGGCCGCAAGCGAAGATTCGAAGCAATCCTGCTGCATCTTCAGATTCCGCGCAAGCAACGCAGAAGAACTCGAAAGCCTCGACTGCTGCGCAGGACCATGAGGTGGAAACTTTTCCGATTGTGGGCGTCGGCGCTTCGGCCGGCGGACTCGAGGCGTTCAAGCGATTGCTGTCAACCCTTCCAAACAACTCTGGAATGGGAATAGTATTCATTTCCCACCTGAATCCGACCCACGAGAGTAAATTGAGCGAGGTTCTTGCAAGCAGCACCCGAATGCCGGTTGTAGAAGCTGAGAACGGGGCGACAGTGCGCCCAAACCACGTCTATGTCATTCCGCCCAATGCTAACCTGGCAATCTTGCGCGGCGTGCTCCATCTAATGTCGCCGGCGCCCACCGACGGCCGGCAGATGACCATCGATTACTTCTTGAGGTCGCTCGCCCAGGACCAGGGCAGCAGGGCCATTGGCGTAGTGCTGTCAGGGAGCAACTCTGATGGAGCCCTCGGACTGCAAGCGATCAAGGCTGAGGGTGGGATCACCTTTGTTCAGGACGAGGAATCAGCCCAGTACAACACGATGCCGCGAAGCGCTGTTAGCGCCGGGGCTGTTGATTTTGTCCTGCCTCCGGAGGAGATCGCCGCCGAGCTGACAAGAATCGGCCAGCATCCCTACGTCAGCAGCCGCTCGGAACGCGCCGTGGAGACCGCTGTTTCCCGGGACGGCACTGACTTGAACAAGATATTTATAATGCTCAGGAACAGGACCGGCGTCGATTTCACATACTACAAGCAGACAACCATCAGGCGCCGGATGATGCGGCGCTTGGCCCTTCTGAAAATCGCCGGTCTGCGCAATTACCTGAAGTACCTCCAGGAAAACGCCCCTGAGCTCAGCGCACTATACGAAGACCTCTTGATCAATGTAACCAACTTCTTCAGAGATCCTGATGTCTACGAGGCTTTGAAAACAAAGGTCTTTCCCAAACTGATAGACAAGCGCTCGATTGAGGCTCCCATACGAATGTGGGTAGCCGGCTGCGCCACCGGCGAGGAGGCCTACTCGCTTGCCATAAGCCTCGCCGAATACGTCGGAGACAAGGCCGAAAACATGCCGATCCAGATCTTCGCGACCGATGTCAGCGAAAAGGTAATTGACAAAGCTCGCACCGGAGTCTATCCCGAGAACATATCGCTCGACGTGTCCCCGGAGCGCTTAAAGCGTTTTTTTTTGAAGGTCGAAGCCGGATACCAGATCAGCAAAACGATTCGCGAGATGTGCGTCTTTTCGCGTCAGAACTTGATCAAGGACCCCCCGTTCTCGAGGCTTGACTTGATTAGCTGCCGGAATGTCCTGATTTACATGGATTCGCAGTTGCAAAGAAAAATCGTTCCCATCCTTCACTATGCCCTGAATCCTGGCGGGTTCATTGTGCTTGGTACCGCTGAAACTGTAGGAGGACATTCGGACCTGTTCTCGGTCGAGGACCGCAAACACAAGATCTATTCCAGGAAGTCATCCGACTCTCATCAAGATTTCGGGTTCTCAGTCCCGGTTGGCGGCCCGGCCGAGAGAGAGGCTGTTCCCATTCCGATTACCGACGAGGCCCGCCGCAAGTTCAGCCTCCAGAGGGAGTCCGAGCGGATCGTCCTGACCCGCTATGGCCCGGCTGGCGTTGTCATCGATCACAACTTGCAGATTGTACTGTTTCGCGGCCATACGGGTCTGTTCCTTGAGCCGGCGCCGGGCGAAGTGAGCCTGAACATCTTCTCGATGGCACGCGAGGGCCTGATGCCGGAACTCCGAGCTGCCATTTACGAGGCACGCAATCGAAATCTGCCGGTCAGGCGAGACAATCTTAGAATCAAAGCCGACGACAGGCTCAAGAACGTGACCGTGCAGGTCCACCCGATTAGCGGGCCTGCCTCCAACGAAACCTACTATCTCGTGCTCTTTGAGGACATGGGCTACATCGAGGGTTTTAAAACCCCCAAGAAGCCCCCGAAAAGCAAACCTGGCTCGCGTTCTGAAGACGGATCCGGAGAGGCCGTCCAGCTAAGGGAAGAGCTGATTGCCACCAAAGAATATCTTGAATCGGTGATCGCCCAACACCAGGCTACTAATGAAGAGCTGAAATCAGCCAACGAGGAGATCCAGTCCAGCAACGAAGAACTGCAGAGCATCAACGAAGAGTTGGAAACAGCCAAAGAGGAGTTGCAGGCCACCAACGAAGAACTCACAACCGTAAACGACGAGCTGCAGAACCGCAATGTCGAGCTCGGACAGGCCAACGATGACCTCCTTAATCTCCTGAGCAGCATCAACGTACCGGTCGTAATGCTCGGCAGAGATCTGCGTATCCGCCGCTTCACTCCTACCGCGGAAAAAAGCCTTCACCTCATACCATCCGACGTCGGCAGGTCCATCACCGACCTCAAGCTCAACATCGAGGTTCCCGATCTAACCAAGTTGATTTCAGAGGTAATCGATTCCCTGGCGTCCAAGGAGCTGGAGGTGCATGACAAGGACGGCAGAGTGTTTCACCTCCGGATCCGTCCCTATAAGACGATGGACAACAGAATTGGCGGCGCGGTCCTTGTCTGGGTTGACATCAGCGGGGTCAGGCCCGCAGGACCGGGGCAGGATTCTCTGCGCCTCATTCAGTCAATTGCCGACACGGCCCCGCGCCCAATCGCGGTCCTCGACCAGGAGCTCCGATTAAAAATCAGCAATAAGGCATTTTCTGACGAATTTAAGGTTTCACGAGAGCGCGCGATTGACCAACCAATCCACTCACTCGACTACTCACCTTGGAACCTCCCCGCGGTCCGCGAATTCCTGGCCGAGGCGGTACAGAGTAAGAAGGACGGGTCAACTATCCCGGTCGAGTATAAAGACAGCGAGAACCAGAAGAGGTCTGTAATCCTGAAGACGCATACAATCGATCAAGCTGACGCCAATGGCAAACTCGTCCTGATATCCGTTGAAAAGACCTGAGATGACCCAAATCTGCCGCCTGCGCTGCCCGCAACAATTTAATGGCCCGATGATTCGGTCTGCGATTCGGAGCCATCCACCACGACTGATTCCGGCGCGAGAAGGTGCGTGACATGCTCGATGAGGAGCCGGATCTCTACAGGCTTAGCCAGAGATGCAGATGCTCCTGCTTTGATCGCAAGGTCCAGGCCCCGCCGCGGGTAGGCGCTTAAACCGATTATAGGAACGTTCCGGAACTTAGTATCCAACCGGAGCCTCCTGATCATCTCCAACCCGTTCAGAGCGGGCATGTGGATATCTGTGATGATCAGGTCAGGCTTCCAAAATTCCGCTTTGCTGATGGCGCGGAGTCCATCCGGCGCGGTCATTACCGTATGACCCTCGGCTTGCAGCACGGTCGCCAGCATCTCGCCGAATTCCGGGCTGTCCTCTACTACAAGTATTTTCGACATAGAAAGCCTCACAGGAGAGAACGGTCTTACACCAATCTCGAAGGCTTCCGCTCTCACTGCCGTCCATCATCTACTCCCTCAACGCTTCCCTGCCTTCTTTCCTCCCTTACTGCTCGAGGCATGGCTTTCTTTCTTACCTCGGCCGCTGCCTGATTTCTTGCCGCCGCCGGACTCTTTATTCACTGTGGCCCAGGCCCGGCTTTTTGCCGTCTTTTTCGAAACGCCGCGTTTCTCGTAACCTTCAGCTATGTCCTCAGCCTTCCTCTTTTGCTTGTCGGTGTATTTGGATTTGTCACCTTGCGGCATGTCTGACCACACTCCTATCGGCCCAGGAAACCTCGGTGTCCCACACAGGCCTCATGGCCAACCCATCTAAGCCTCGTGCAAGGATGCTGCAATTCGTGTACCGAAATCTTCCGCCGGCAATTTGTTGTGTCTTGCCTTCGTAGCGGCAGTCGTCGCCCAGACAATGAGAATCGCTTCGTAGGGCGGCTGTGGCACGGTGCGGTCGTACCGCCTGGCCGTCCGGGCTTCCGGCTAGCTATTTTCTAAGTAGCAAACAGGTCGGTTGAACATGCATGAGTAGGGCCTGGGAATAGACCTGCGGCGTTGGCAAGGCCAGGAACAATGCTATGATGCTCAGCGCAGCCTGTTGATGACGCCGCGCTCTATCATCGTGTCCTCGAGCAGGCCACTACGTTGAAAATCCTCAGCTTGGCGAGCAAAATGCGGAGTCATTCGAAGAGTCAAGGAAGTCATTGGAGCCCCTTCTGGACGTGATGCTGATCCATTTTGGAGTAATCACGAAGGCTAGGGACGCAATTCTGCGACAGATTCATTCGATAAAACCGGCAAAACCGTCCCGCTCTGAGGCTGTCTGGATGATCTCATGCCCCGATGGTCACATCTGAGAGTCCTCAACCTCCTTTGAGGCGGTAAGTCAGCTCCCTGACGTTAAGGTTAAACATTCAACGCAAAAGCTCCTTTCCACTTGGCATACCTGTTGCACTGGGCCGTGCAAAGCGCCTGCGGCCGTAAGTGACGCCTGCGGCCGTAAGTGACGCCTGCGGCCGTAGAAGAGCCGTGGCCGTAGAAAAGTCACGCCGTAGAAAAGGCGCAGTCGTACAAGCGGCGGACGTCGAAGGGCGGAAGCCCTGAGGATTCACGAATGAAAAAACGCCTCCTTCTCGTGTATGATGACGAGTGTGTTTGCGAGCTCATAGAACAGCGATTGTCACACCTCAATGCAAAGCGGACTTCCAGATCTGCCGCGGCTCTAATGCTTGCCAGAAATCAGATATATGATCTTTACATTATCGACGACCGGCTTCCCGATGGATCGGGAGACAATCTTTGCCGCGAGATCAGAAAGTTCGACCGCAATACTCCAATCCTCCTTCTGACCGGTACTGGCACCAACACTCGAGCCGGTCTGGTCGATGCCGGCGCGATGGCATCACTCGAAAAGCCCTTTGACTTTTTGCAGCTTGAATCTGTAGTCGCTTCGCTTATGCGTAAGGCCGAGGCTGCCAGCATGAAAGCCGCAGTCGCCGAACTCGAGGCAATCCGTGATTCGATTTATGACCACCTCTCAGAATTGGAGGCCCGATCCCACTCCGCTACATTCAGGTCGACCCTGGCCATTGAGCGGGTCGCCGCCCAGATGAGTCAAAGCCATGACCTTGCGCTCAGGGCATATTCGGTGTTTCACGCGGCAGGCGGCTCCAGGGGACACTTTGAGAAATTATGGCCGGCTGCTATCGAGACCACTATACATTCCTGCGACTCTAATAAAGTGAATCAGTGAATTGAACTCGTCCGGATTCAAGCAACCTCTAATCCTCCATGTCGCTTATCACTTCAGGCACGAACCTTGCTGCTTACTATCTGTTTTACCGGACTCTCCGGAGCGGGAAAAACGACGATACGTAATCACTTTCAAGTTCTCATTGCAGACCATTCGACAAGGAGGGCCATTATGAACAGAAGATATTCCGATTTTGACGAAAGCCGGGAAAGATCCGGCTACGACGATCGCCCGAGTTGGAGAGAGCGCACACATGATCGGTGGGACTATGACACTTATGACCGCGAGCGAGACTTTCCGCCCCAGGGTCCGCGCGGGCCCAATTATCGCCAGCCCAATTATGGGCCCGAATACGTCCAGGGCTATTCAGGCTACCAACCTGCGTACGGCGACCATAGTCGGCCCGGAGAGTCTTCACATCACGACGCCTGGACCTACGAACATGGGCCGCTCCGCTCTCATCTTCGCTGTCGCGACATCATGACCCGCGGGCTTGTCACTTGCCACCGCGACACACCAATTCGCCGGATCGCTCAAATCATGCGAGAGGAAGACACCGGCGCTGTCCCGGTGGTTTCGGACGACACTACGCTCGAGGGCATTGTCACCGACAGGGACATCGTGGTCAGGGGGCTTACTTCCAATAAGGGTGATACCGAGTTCGAGGCCAATGACTGCATGTCGACCGACATATACTCGGCGCATCCCAACGACCGCCTCGTCGATGTCCTCGAAGAGATGGGCGACCATCAAGTCCGCCGGATTCCAATCGTCGACAATAGGAACAGGCTTGTAGGCATCGTTTCCATGGCCGACATTGCGGTAGAGGCCGGCCGTGACCGGGAACTTGCCCAGGCACTCGAGAAAATCAGCAAGCCGGCTTCATGGTTTGATCGCGTGTCTAATTTCTTTCGATGGTAGATTGCCCGCGGTTACACGTTTGGCACACAAACAACATACGCTCGATTAACGATGAAAGGGGATTCCAAAAATG
>Ga0126373_10004992_pt1 | contig 10232 bp, 7 predicted proteins | sample PanSoiMetPlot_11_FD_92545 | JGI IMG/M metagenome (GOLD analysis project Ga0126373, IMG submission 92545) | Tropical forest soil microbial communities from Panama - MetaG Plot_11 | ecosystem: Environmental > Terrestrial > Soil > Tropical forest > Bulk soil | place: Panama | collected 2016-02-17 | reverse complement strand
TTTTCCCTCCGCCCATCTCTCCGCCGGCGCATTCGCGCTGGTGGCGATGGGCGCCGTCTTCGGCGCCGCTTCGCGGGCCGCTTTCTCCTTCATCATTTTTGCCTTTGAGATCACCCGCGATTACAACTCGGTGCTGCCGCTCATGCTGGTCAGCGTGATTGCTGACGGCATTTCCATGCTGTTGATGCCGAAAGCATCCATCATGACCGAGAAACTCACCCGCCGCGGTCTGCGGATTCACCAAGATTACGAGGCCGACATACTCCAGCACACGCTGGTTTCAGAAACCATGGACCGGGAAATCCCCGCCATTCCCGGAAATATGCAGCTCAGCGAGCTTTCCGACCGCATCGCGCGCGGCGAACCCGAAGTGAGCCGGCATCAGGCGTTGCTGGTGTGCGATTCGGAAGGCAAGCTGGCCGGCCTCATCACCCGCGGCGACGTCCTGCGCTCGCTGCAGCAGGATTCCTCGATGACCGTGCTCGATGCATCGGCTCGCAACGTCGTAGTCACCTATCCCGATGAATCGCTGAATGATGCGGCGGAAAAACTGCTGCGCTACAACATTGGACGCCTGCCGGTGGTTGATCGCGCCGACGACCGCAAGATTGTTGGCTACCTCGGCCGTCCGCAAGTGTTGGCGGCGCGCCTCAGGCGTCTCGATGAGGAACATGTGCGCGAACCGGGATGGTTCAAGGGATTCCGCCGCAGCACCAGCTGAGAGGGAACACCGGGGCTCGGTGTCTGGTGTGACTAGAAGCTTTTGCGTTCGGCCTCGTCGAGCAAGGGTCGCAGGGCCTGCGCCGAAACTCCCAGCGTCCCTCCGGAAAAGCCATCAATATAAGCGGCGTTCACTCCGATGACTTCGCCTTGCGAGTTGAATACCGGCCCCCCGCTCGCTCCGTGCGCCGTGGGGGCATCGTAAATCAGCTTGTCTCCCACCACGTCGCCCAGGTGCCCGCAGGTCGCCGAAGGGCGAATCAGCGATAACGCCGCCAACTCTCCCGCGGTGCCTTGGTCGTCATGCCGCGAAGCCAATCGGGCATAAACCGGGGTGGGCGCCTTGGCCATCATCCCGAGAACGCCCATCGGGTAGCCGACCACAGCGACCAGATCGCCGGGAATGGGTTTGGCCGATGCCAGCGGCAGGGGAGGAACGTCGGGTAGCGAACGGGCATTCAGGCGCACGATCGCCAAATCCCCGTCGGAGGAGAGCACCGCCGGCGTGAGTTTCACGGGAGCCGGCGATCCGGGAAAATAGGCAACCAGTTTCTCCAGCTTGGGCGTGGCTCCGTGCCCGATTAATTCCTCGGAATCGGGATCCCCGTACCAGGGCTCGGCCACATGACGGTTGGTCGCAATCAGTCCGTCAGCGACCACAAATCCGCTCCCGGAAATCCTCGTCCTCTGTACCGGAGATTTGCCGGGATATCCCACCTGGTAAATGCCGAAGATGTAGCAAATGGAATTGCGATAGCGATTGAGCACCAGCGAGGGCATGGCTTGCTCGCGCTCGAGCAATCTCACCTGCTCGGTCAGGCTGCGAACTTGGTCCTCGAGCCGGCTCGAATTTCTTGGGAACAATCTGGGGAACAAACACGGCAACAGAACCAATGCGACGAGCGCCAGGAACAGGAGCAGCATGGCTTGAACGAAGCGCTGCCATTCTCCGCACACCGGCTCTTCTTCGTGCATCATGGGTTCGAACGGCATTCGCTATTCCGCGATCGGTTTCTTGAGACTGCCAGGCTGTTTCCTACTCGGAATGTGGGGCATTACCGAGCTGTTGCCGGCCTTCCTTAGGGGTTATGGTCGCGCGGTTGGGAAGGGCAGGCTACAGTACAAAGGTCGGTGTACCGGCGGATCCGGCGGGCGGTTCGGAACCTGGTGCACCGGTCCGGCTTACCGGAACCGGCAGCGGCGGGGAATCGACCCGACGGCTTGAGCACTTTCCCGTAACAGGCGAAGCCCCTCGGAAGGGCGGTCGAGACGAACCAGGCAGCGCCCAAGAGCATTTTCGGTCTCTGCCACCTGCCACGGCAGGAGGGCGAAGGGAGCGCTCCTTGCCGATCGTTCCGCCTCGCGGAGAATTGGTTCGGCGAGGACGAGCTTGCCTTCCCGCATGAACACCTCGCCCAGCGAAACTTCCGCATAAATCACGCGCGGATGCCATGCCGGAAACTTCTTCCGGCGAATGCGCAAAGCTTGCTCGACGAGGGGCTCAGCCTGGGATAGATGACCTTGTGACGCTTGGGCTGTCGCGAGATCGAGCAATGACGATGCTACATCCACATTGTCTTCCCCACCCAGCCTGCGTCGCATCCTCAGGGCTTGTTCGGCATAGCGCCCTCCCGCGAGATAGTCGCCCTGATCCATGTGAAGCCACGCCAAGTCCGAGAGGATTTGCGCCAGCGTCCAGGTGTCGCCCGGGCGGGAGGCTTCGAGAGTGTGCGTGGCTTGCTGATAGAATTTCCGGGCTTCGGAGTCCTCGCCCTTGGCGTGCACCACCCGCGCCCACATGACCAGTGAAGCAATAAACAGCGGGTGCTTGTCTCCCAGCGTCTTGCGTCGAATTTCAAGAGCCTCCCGCAGCAGGGGAATGGCTCCTTTCCAATCGCCTTTTGCCAGTAACACCCAACCCAGGTTATTCAAGGTATAGGCCAGCTCCGGGTGGCCGTTTCCGGATACCCGGCGCCGGATGTCGAGTGCTTCTCTTTCCGTTCGTTCCCCGGCCAACAGATCGCCCTGGTCCATTTCGGCGCCGGCGAGGTTTTGCAGATAAATCGCGTAATTTGGACTATCGGCGCCTTCGACTCGCTTGGTAATCTCGACCGCTTCCTCGAGCAACTGCAGTTGCTCGTTGAAATCACCCTTATGTTGGACCACCAGTGCCAGATAATTCCTGGTGCCGGCGCTCAACGAGTCTTCCTTTCCCGCTTCGAGCGCCAGTGCCCGCCGCAGACTGGTTTCCGCGTCAGCCATCCGGTCTTCGAGGAACAGGCACTCTCCGAGCGCGTTCAGGCTGTCGGCAACGAGAGGATTATGTTCTCCCACGGCCTGCTCGCGAATCTCGAGCGCTTGCCGAAACAGGGGCTCCGCCTGCGCGTATTTTCCTTCCAACCTGTACACGTTGGCCAACGCCTGCGCCGTTTCGGCGAACTCTTGGGTTCCGGGACCAGGCAAGCGTTTCCTGAGGTCGTAGGCCCGCTCGAGCAGGGGTCGTGCTTGCTCGTATCGCCCCAGGGATGTGTAGGCGACGCCCAGGTTGTTCAACATGGCCGCCTGGGCCTCGGGTTCGGATCCGAGTTCGCTTTCGATGCGCTGTGCGCCCTGGTCGAGAAGTTCTTGCGCGGTGACCTCGCGCCCTCTGGCCACCATGGGCGTGGCGGCGTCAAAAATACTGGCGAGAAACTGCGCTTCTCTTTCGGCGGTGAGTCTCTGCTGTTCCGCGGCCACTCGAGCGCGAGTTGCTCGCCGGGCCAGCAAGCCCATGGCGATGGTGAAAGCAATCAGGGCAAGAAATGCAAGAGCGGCTCCCGCGACCGATAGTTTGTGCCGCCCAACAAACTTCCGTCCGCGATAACTCCAACGGTCAGCGCGGGCCCGGATCGGGTAGCCGGCGAGATACGCTTCGACATCCGCGGCGAGCGCCGCAACGGAGACATATCGGCGAGCTGGCTCCTTGCGCATGGCCATGAGCACAATGTTGTCCAACTCGTCATCCAGCCTGGGACTTCCCCGCGCCGCCGGCGGCTTTCGATCGGGCGCAGTTTTCTTGCTGGGGGCTTCCGGGGCTTGTTCACAAATAATGCGCATGGCTTCGAGCGGGCTCTTGGTCCGCAGCTGGAAGGGGCGGCGGCCTGACAACAATTCGTAGAGCAAGACCCCGAGCGCGTAGACATCGCTCGCGGTGGTAACCGAATCGCCGCGCACCTGTTCCGGGCTCGCGTATTCCGGCGTCATCACGCGTTCTGCGGTCTCGGTCCGTGCCGGATCTCCCGATTCAGCATCGAGCAACTTGGCAATTCCAAAATCCAACAGCTTGGGTACGCCTTCCCGGGTGACCAGAATGTTTCCCGGTTTGATATCGCGATGCACCACCAGGTTCTTGTGCGCATAATCGACGGCCGCACAGACCGTCGCGAACAACTTCAGGCGTTCGCTTACCGAGAGCCGGTTTTGCCGGCAATACTCATCGATCGAAACGCCATCCACGTACTCCATGACCAGATACGGAAGTCCGTCAGGGGTCATGCCGCCATCGAGGAGACGCGCGATGTTGGGATGGTTCAGGTTTGCCAAAATCTGTCGTTCCGCGCTGAAACGCAGAAGCATGGCGCGAGCCGGCCGGAAGCCGGTGTTCATCAACTTAATGGCGACTTCCTGGCGGTAGAGCTCATCGGCGCGAGTAGCCAGGTAGACCTTCCCCATGCCGCCCTCGCCCAAAACCTTGACCAGACGGTATGCGCCAATACGACTCTCCGTGGGTTCGCGATCGCCAGTCAGGCGCTGCGCAGTTTGTTGAATGGGTTCACGCAGAAAACCCAGGGTTTTGTCCGAAGCATCGAGCAGCGATTCGATTTCCCGGCGGAGAGCGAGATCATCTCCGCACTGCTGGTCGAGAAAGGCCGAGCGCTCTACCGGCTCCAGCTCGAGAGCCTGGTAAAACAGCCTCTCCATGCGATCCCAGTAAGCAGCGGGTCCGGGAACCGGCGTCATGGCATCGTCTCCTTACTATGAATCCCGTGACTATGAATCCCGTGCCAGTTCGCGATACAGCCAGGCTTTGGCCAGTTTCAGCTCGCGATGGACAGTGGCCGGCGAGATCTCGAGCGCGGCGGCGGTCTCGTCATAGGTCATTCCGCCGAAGAAGAGCAGTTCAACGATCTCGCTCTTACGGGGATCGTTGGCCGCCAGACGCTCGAGCGCCTCGTCGAGCTCCAGCACGATCGACTCGGCTCCGGAACCAATCACCACGGATTCATCGAGCGGAACCGGTTCGAGGCCGCCGCCACGTTTCTGCCGGCCGTGAGATTTTGCGTAATCCACCAGAATCCGGCGCATGACGCGCGCCGCCACGGCAAAGAAATGAATTCGGTCTTGCCAGTCCACGTTGGCGCCCATCAGGCGCAAGTAAGCCTCGTGAACCAGTTCCGTGGCCCGCAGGGTGTGATCGGGCCGCTCGCGCATGAGGCAGCGAAGAGAAAGCCGGTGCAGCTCATCGTAGACGAACGGCATGAGCTCGTCCAAAGCCTTGTCATCGCCGCTCTTCCATTGATGGAGAAGGCTGGTCACCAATCGAGAATCGGGCTGCATATACCCCTGATCTCCTGACCTGGTGCTCTAACCGCAAGGGATCATCGTCGCTGGGACAGGGCGCGCAAACTGCTTGGCGTTATAGGGGGCAAGAGAAAAATCAAAAAACTTCAGGTCAGCGCGAGGGAATCCGCCCCGAAATGCTGCATTGATTAAACGGAAGAGTAAACCTCCCCCGTCTTCTGCTCCGGATTATATGCGAAACTCCGCCCCCGGAAAGAGTCATTCGTGAGAATTCCCGGCTAAAAAAAACTCTGGTGAGGGAATCGACTCGCATTTGTCGCTATTGGATGCGGGGAGTCATAGAGCTCCTCAATTCAAAATCAGTGAGGTTTATCACAATGATGTCTATTCTTACGCGCGGCGGCTCGTTCGTCGCGCTCCTTACGTTGTGCTTAGCAGGTTTCGTGCCGTGCCACGCTGCCAGTACCTGCCTTACCGTCCTTACCAGTCGTTACGCATTTGTCAATGTCGATGGTCCCAACGCTGGAACCAACGCTGGAGCAGGCACCAATCTGAACGGACTCTCCAGCGGGGGAGTTGGGGTAGGTTTTGATATCGATAACAACGGGGCGTTCCACAACTTCTTTGGCGATGTTGTCGGAACCATTACGCCGCTCAACATCAACGGGAGTACGACGGCGATGGCGTTCGGAATCAATGGCGCGGATCGCGTAGTCGGCACGGATGGAAACGGGAACGCCTTCTTCCTCGCCGGCACTACGCTGCAGACGTTTATTCCCGGCGGCGGATCTGCGGCGGTGGCTTTGGGAATTAACGACAGGGGCAACATCGTGGGTCAGTACACCATCGGTGGCGAGATGCCCGGGTTCTTCATGGGCAGCCACACCAGCACGGTGTCGACGAGAATTGACGCCCCCTCCGGCCCCGACACGGTCAACGCGCAGAGTGTCAATCTGGACGGGGAAATCGTAGGTTTCTACGTCGGCACAGACGGGCAGGACCATGGTTTTGAGGCAAACCTGTCGCAGGCGCTGCACAACCAGCTTACCGGTACGGCAGTCGCCGATCCCATCATTCCTGTCGTCAAGGGCGAACCCGGCGCGACCTTCGTCTTCTCGCAAATTCTCGCCGTCAACGACAACGGGATCGCCGTCGGATATTATGGCGATTCCACCACCAGCCAACATGGATTCCTGTACAACCTGAAAACCGGCCACTACACGTTTCTGGACAATCCTGCCGAGAAGTTCAATAACGGAGTGGAAGTGACCCAGATCACCGGGATCAATGACGCAGGCGAACTCACCGGATTCTACTCGGATGCGAATGGAGTGTTTCACGGGTTCTTTGCCTGGCCTGCCGGCTCGACTTGCCAATAATTAGTTCCCAGTTCGAGTTCGATACTTAACGCCGGGATACCTCACCGAAACATCCGGAGTCTGTCCCACAAAAAAACTTCCCTGTGCCGCCGCCCGGTGGTAGAGCCAAGAAGGGCGGCGGCGCTTCGAAGCATCATGGGTGAGATATCCCGGGTTGGTTAGCCGTGGCGGGATCAACTGGCAGAGATTGATTGGTTAATGGTGGTCGCTGGCTGCGGTGATTCTCAATACGATCTTGGCGAAGTTCTTGCCTTCGCTCAGCACACGGTACCCCTCGCGAACCTGATCGACGGGGAGAACGTGCCCGAGCTTCGGGCGGAGCCGGCCTTGGGCAATCCAGGTGGAGAGCTGGTTCCATGCACCCTTCATTATTTCGGACTTGGTAGAGAGACAGGTGAGCCAGAGCCCGTGCACGCTGGCGCCCTTAGCGTAAAGAATTCCAGGCGTGAGCTCGCCCGGGTGCCCGGTCGCACTGCCGTAGCAGATCACCCGCCCGAAATCGCGCAGGCAGCGAACCGCCTTGGCGGTATGCTCGCCCCCCAGCATTTCGAAAACTGCGTCCACGCCTTCTCCGTTGGTGAGTTCGCGAATCGCCTCCTCGTAGTCCTTCCGTTTGTAGTTGATCCCATGCTCGAGCCCCATCTGTCTTGCCCGTGCCAGTTTTTCATCGGAGGACGATGTCCCGTACGTCTCTAATCCGAGAATGTTGCCGATCGCGATGGCCGCGGTTCCGACTCCGCCGGCGGCGGCGTGTATCAGCACGCGAGCCCGGGAAGAAGGTTCGAGCAGGCCCGCTTTCCAGTACGCCAGATAGGCAGTGAAGAAGTTGACCGGAAAGGCCGCGCCCTCTTCCTCCGTCCACCCCTCCGGCACCGGCCAGACCAGGGAATTCCGTGCCGAAACGATCTCGGCAAATGCTCCCCATTGGGTATAGCCCATGACCCGCTCGCCCGTCGAGACCCGCTTCCCGCAGAACTCCCGTCCCGCTACCACCGGCGGCTTAGGCGTGCCGGGATAACCTCGGCTGGCAGCCAAGGTATCGGCAAAATTCAGACCCCCGGCTTCGACCCTGACCAGTTCCTCCCCGGGTTTCGCGACGGGCTCGCTGACATCCTGAACTTCGAGCACTTCGGGCCCGCCCAGACGTGTGATTACCACCGCTTGCATGGCGACCAGTTTAGCAACCAACCAGAAAGCCAGTTCCTGTGCTGCGGGTATATACTCAGGCGGAGTGATCTTCCCCCGCCAGTACCGGGGGGCGGGGCCGCTTCATTTTCATACCTGGTCCCGACATAGAAGCCGGCCGTTGTGGGCTTGACGCCTGTGCTGGCCGGCAGGGATGGCTGTCTGCAAGCGGCTGTTCCCGGGAGGTACTGTGATGGATATCGTTCTCATCCGTTTGGTTTTTGTTGTTCTGGTTGCTCTTACCTGTTACCGAGTTCATCCCTTCGGCCCTGACCCGCGCCTGAATGCAGGCATCGGCGTTCTGGTTGGCGTCGCCATTGTCATCTTTGAGTGGCGCCTGCATCGCATCAGCCTCAAGCGCTTGATCGGTGCTGCCATCGGCAGCATTCTCGGCATCGTGGGCGCCTACCTGTTCGCCCTGGTCATTCACAACAGCCTGCTCGAAGACCCCGCCCGCAGCTTTCTTGAAATCATGGTTATGTTGTTGATGGCCTATGTCGGGCTGATTGTCGGAGCCACCAAGGGTGATCTGCTCAACCTGGCAGCTCTCGGCGGGATCTTCGGCGGCGAGAAGCAGCTCAAGAAGAGCTACAAAATTCTCGATACCAGCGTGATCATCGACGGCCGCATCGCCGATATTGCCGAAACCGGCTTTCTCGATGGCATCGTCGTCACCCCCCAGTTCGTGCTTCGCGAGCTGCAGCTGGTGGCGGACTCGGCCGACCCGCTCAAGCGCAACCGCGGACGGAGGGGTCTCGACATCCTCCAGCGCCTGCAGAAGGTGGCGTCGCTCACCATTCAGATCGTGGAGGACGATTTCCCGACCATCCGCGAAGTCGATCTCAAGTTGATCGAGCTGGCCAAACTGTACGAAGGCAAGATCATCACCAACGATTTCAACCTCAACAAGGTGGCGCAGCTCCAGGGCGTGCAGGTGCTGAACATCAACGAACTGGCGAATGCGCTCAAGCCCATCGTTTTGCCGGGCGAAATCATGCGCGTATTCGTCCTGAAAGAAGGCAAGGAATACAACCAGGGGGTGGCTTACCTCGACGACGGCACCATGGTTGTCGTCGACAATGCGCGCAAGATGATTGGCAAGACCATCGATATTTCCGTGACCTCGGTTCTGCAGACCACGGCAGGAAAAATGATCTTCGGCAAGTGGGATGAACGTTCGGCGGCGCGCGCCGAAGCCCGCCCGGTGGTGACGGCGACTAGCCTTCCCGTGCCCGAGCCCAAGAAGCAGCCCGTAGTTGCCGATCAGCCGCTCGAGTAGGGATCAGAACAGGGGACTCGTCCGGTCCACCAGGATCGCGTCGCCCTGACGAGTTCCCGTGATGTTGATACGCTGCCCGGCAAACTTGCCCACCGCCTCATTGTCGCCGACGAGAACGTAGCTGCGATCCCCGTCGACCAGCATATACATGGCACCGGCGCGCACACAGGCGCGAGCACACTGGTCGGCACTCATACGCGAGTCGCGCTTGTGCCGCCCCCGGCAGCGCGAGCACGTGATCATTCCGGTGAACCTGGTGCTCGATGGGGCGGCCCTCGGGACGGGCTCCGGCGAACTCTCGGTCTGCGCTGCTTCCGCCTGATGTCCGGCCAGGGCGACCGAGCCGCCCGCGAAGATCATGGCGAGAGCCAGGGCAGCCCCCACCGCGGTCAGCAGGCAAAATGCGAGAAGCGAAATCCACGAGCGCCTCTGTTTCACAGTTCCTCCTAAGAGCAGCCATCTGAGAAGAGCTCGACGGGTGGCGCTTCACTGGACTGGCCTAAGTTGGTTGCGGGTAGAAGCCGTTCGGTTGCATGTCGAACTTTGAACCGGGAGCCGGCGCGCCGGTATATACTGTTCGCCCGCATGAAGGTTATTGTCATCATCCCGGCGGCTGGGCTGGGTACGCGCATGACCGCCGCACCCGGCGACAAGACTCGTAAGCCCGCAGCGACCAAGCAGTTTGCGGAATTGCAGGGAGTGCCCATCCTGCTGCGAACCCTCGAAAAGTTTTGCGCACAGGAACCCGTGAGCGAGATTCGGGTGGCGTTGCGCAAGAACGAGATCGCGCCCTTCCGCGAGCGACTCGAGCGGGAATCGCCTGAGATTCTCGCGAAAAAGACTGTATTACTCGAGGGCGGCGAGCACCGGCAGCACTCGGTCGCGAACGCGCTCGCGGGAGTGCGCGCCGCGGCGGACGACATCGTTCTCGTTCACGATGCGGTGCGGCCATTCGTGAGCGCGGAGATGATTCGCGAAGTCATCGAAGCCAGCCGAAAGTATGGCGCGGCCATTGCCGCGATTCCCGCCATCGACACCGTCAAGCAGGTCGAACGCACGGCGGAAGGCGCGCTGATCAAGGCCACCATTCCGCGCGAAAAGGTTGTGTT
>Ga0126373_10004991_pt1 | contig 10233 bp, 12 predicted proteins | sample PanSoiMetPlot_11_FD_92545 | JGI IMG/M metagenome (GOLD analysis project Ga0126373, IMG submission 92545) | Tropical forest soil microbial communities from Panama - MetaG Plot_11 | ecosystem: Environmental > Terrestrial > Soil > Tropical forest > Bulk soil | place: Panama | collected 2016-02-17 | reverse complement strand
TTACCCTGGTTTGACACTCCAAAGGCGGCCGACCTCGAACGAGACTACTTCAAGAGAGGTAAAGAAATCCTTGGTCCAAAGGCGGGCGGCGTCTTGACCTGCCTGCTCAGAAAAAAAGGCGGCGACATCGGTTTGGCGCGCGCCGTCATCGAAATGGCTTCCACAAAGCAAGATCCTCGTGAATATGTCATGCGGGTGACGGGGCCTAAGAACCCTGGACGGTTGAGCGTGGCACAGATTGATGGACTGAAGGCGCAAGCCCAGAAGCAACTCGCCGAACGAGAGAAGTTCAAACCTCATAGCGAGGAAGAAAAGGCGGCTGTTGCGGCGGCGCATGAGCGGTTCAAGCGGGCAATGGCGGCAGAACCGGATACACCGGCGCCTGACGATGAGACCAGAATGCGCCGAGCAAAAAACCTAGGAATGCAGGCTGATTATTGGGCCAAGCGGGCGGAAAAGGCTGAGAATGAGAACCACCTCGCCGCCCGGTTCGTGGCCGACTTCGACCGGGAGTTCCCAGAGTGACCGGCAGAATGCTTCTCCTCGGGGCGATTCAAGTTCTCGCGTTCGCTCTTTTCCTGCTAGCCATTTCTCTCATCCACGCCGATGCCCATGACAACTGGCCGTCGGCTTGCTGCGGCGGGCACGATTGCCAGGCGGTCGCCTGCGATGAGTTGATCGAGAACGATGATGGTGGCGTGACCTGGAAGGGCCGCGTCTTCCCGAAGGAGACCGTATCGCCCAGCAAAGACGGACGCTGCGGTGTCTGCATCGGCAATCTGTACCAGAACGGCGTGTCGACCCCGGTCAATCGCTGCGCCTTCACCGTAGACGGGGCGTGACCACGTGAGCGCTGATCTCGACGCGGCCCTCCAATGGATGCGCGAGCACGGGTACGCTACCGGGCCGGGAGACACCATCGAAGACCTGCTTGATGAACTCGAAGCCCAGGCCAACATCCGGGGCGCGCGAGAAAGCGTGACAACGAATAACTGAACGCGGTATCATTCCATGGGATGGACACCGAACTCCGGTCATAGATCCAAGCGCCCGATCACTCTAGCGGGGACCACGCGATGCCAGCCGAACACTCCCACCTTCGACACAAAGGCAACTTCCACGATGGGTACGGCGGCGGCCACGCCGAGGGCCACGGCCACGAGCACGAGTCCAAGCTCCGGTCCCAAGACAACCCGCACTCGGACGCCCACCAGCCCCACGGTCACCACACCGGGGAGCCGCGGCTAGTCGAGCACCACATCGGGCACGGCGGCGGGAAGCCCCACTGCATGGCCTCGGGTCATGTCTCCGGCGCCCACGGATTCGGCCATAGCGCAGAGCACCGCCACGGGCCTCTCAGGATGAGCGGAGCCAAGGACGCGCACCGGATAGGCCACAAGCGGAAAAGATGAACCCAGCCTCATTTCTGGGGCGTACAGAGGCATCCTAGATGGCAAGGAAGGCGCACAAGGGCAAAGTCGCCAAGGTCATGAGGGAATACAAAGCCCATAAGCTTCGCTCTGGGTCAAAGCACGGACCTGAGGTCAAGTCCCGCGCCCAGGCCATCGCCATCGGGCTGAACGAGGCGCGCAAGGGCAAAAAGCGCTGATGTCGGCCGGCCATGACGCAGACTGGGCCGCCGCGGATACCGAGACCGTAAAGCGCGCGCTGGAGAACAAGGCCGTTAAGCGGGAGCTCGCCCGGTCAAGGCGCACGAACGATAGCTATGACCTGCCCTATCTCGCCGGGTACTCGAAAGACGGCAAAACCATCTACTTCGACCGCCACTTTCCCGAGTTCCTCGATATCCACGGCCGCAAGGTCAATGCGCGCCGGTTTATCCAAATCCACGAGGAAACCGAGAAATCCGTGATAGACGCCTTGGGACTGCCCTATCCCCAGGCCCACGAAATAGCGAACGCCGCCGAAAATCGCGCTGTGATGGGCTATGGTATACCACGGTCCAGCTACGAAAAGGCGGTCAAACCGTACATCAAGGCCGACGAGCTTGAAAAGCTTCAGAAAATTCCACCAGACTTGGATTGGACGCCTTATCTGGCTCCTCCTGTTAATCGCGCCCTGATCGCCAGGATGAAGGCCGCCGAGGACGAGGAGAAACTCGCCAAGTCCGACCCAAAGGTGAACTATTCCGACGAGCGCGGTACAGCAGGCCGACACTGCGGTCCCGATCGCCACTGGCCAGAGAACTACTGCAGCATGTACGGCGATCACGATTGTAGCGCGGTGGCCGGGTTCATCATCCCCCGCGGCGGATGCGACCTCTGGGAACGGGCCGCGGATTAAGTTTCGTAATTGGTATACCAGAGATGGCGCAGCGCGGTAAGCCAAGGGGAAGCATCAAAGCTGAGAGCCAGCGGATCTATGACGAGCTCACAAAGCTCCAGGCTGAATACGGTGAAGAGACCGTCACTCGGCTGCGAAAGAGCATCCAGGGGCAGGTCATCATCAAGCGGTTCATGGATCATATCCGCGGCGAGATTGAGCTAGTCCCCACCCAAGTCCAAGCCGGCATCGCCTTACTGCAGCGCGTCCTGCCAGTCCTGCAATCGGTTGAGGTCTCGGCCGTTGATGTCGAGCGCATGACGGTCATCCGCGCGCCCGAGCGCACCAAGACCGCGGACGACTGGCAGAAGCTCATCGAGCACAAAACAAACGGCCATGACGGAAACGGGTCCGGTCTTTGACGTCATCGCCGAGCCGCAGCCCGGCCCGCAGACGTGGTTGCTGCAGTGCCCGTGCTTTGAGGTGTTCTTCGGCGGAGCGCGCGGAGGCGGCAAGACTCACGGGATGCTGCTGGAGTGGGTAGCGCACCAAGCCGACTATGGGGCGGCGGCCTCGGGAGTCATGATCCGGCGCACCTTTAAACAGTTGGAAGACACGATCCGAGAGGCAAAGAAATTATTCATCCCATTAGGGGCTAAGTGGACGTCGGGCGGCGAGCGCCAAGCCACGTTCGTTTTTCCTGCAGGCGGCCAGCTCAAGTTCCGCCATTTGGAGAACGACGCGGACGCAGAAAACTACCAGGGTCAAAGCTTCACGAGGGTCTATGTCGAAGAGATCGGAAACTTTCCTAACCCCGCCCCCATATTCAAGCTCATGGCAACTCTTCGATCTGCTGCGGGAGTGCCTTGCGGATTTAGAGCGACTGGGAATCCAGGGGGTCCAGGTCACCAGTGGGTCAAAGCTAGATATATTACTCCAGCTCCTCTCGGATTTAAGGTCATCAACGAAGCATACAACAATCCCTTCGACAACAGCACAATCCAGCGAGACCGCGTCTACATCCCCTCCCGCCTGACGGACAACAAGTACCTCGGCGCCGAGTACATCGCGAACCTAAGCATGTCGGGCGGTCCGCGGCTGGTGCGCGCGTGGCTAGAGGGCGACTGGTCCGTCATCGAGGGCGCGTTCTTCGAAAACTGGAGCGATGAGAAGCATGTTGTGCGGCCGTTCCCGCTACCTGGATCTTGGGCTCGTTTTAGAGCGATGGATTGGGGATCAGCGAAGCCTTTTTGTGTGGGATGGTACACAGTGGCGTCCGATTCCAGAGTCATCGACGATCTCGGCCGACGACGCATTATCCCACGCGGCTGTCTGGTCAAATACCGCGAGTGGTACGGCGCCGCCGCGAACCAGCACAACGTAGGACTCAAGAAATCCGTGGAGGCGGTCGCCGATGGCATTCTTGCTTTGGAGCAAGACGAACCACGAGACGTTCGCGGAAAAACAGCAATCGCCTATGGTGTCGCTGACCCTGCAATGTTCGCCGACACCGGAGGTCCTTCGCACGCTGAGCGAATGGCGAAAAAAGGGGTGGTGTGGACCCCCGCTGATAACAAGAGGATCAGCCGAGACAATAAAATGGGGGGATGGGACATGGTCCGACATCGGCTCGACGGCGATGACGACCTCCCGATGCTTGTCGTCTTTAGCACGTGCGTGAACACGATCCGCACCCTCCCCGAGCAGCAGCATGACCCAGCGAAACCTGAGGACATCGACACAGAGGGAGAGGACCACGCCGCGGACGAGACGCGCTACGCCTGCATGAGCCGGCCCTTCATCAAGCGGCGGCGCGCGGACGAGGAGCCGGCCATGTCCGAGGCCGACGAACACGGCAACGTGCGGATCGATCTGGAGCGCCTGTTCAAGGAAAGCGAGCGCAAGTCCAAGCGGTTGGGGCTAGGCGGGCGGATCTAGCTCACGTGCTGCCAGCTTCGGCCATTCCGCGCGTGCCGGATCGCGCTGGTGCTGATTCCGAGCTTTCGGGATAGCTGGCCGCTGCTCAGCTTGCTACGGCGGATCTCGCGCACTTGGATCTCGGTGAGCTTGGAGTTGGCGTTCTGCTCGCCCCGCTTTGGCCCGACCCGTTCCAGCCGATCGCACGCCCACGCCACGAGGCGGGCTGAATGGCCCTCGTCGCGCGCTTCGAGCTGCTTGACCAGTTGCCGCAGTTCGCCAATGCGGATTCGCCGCAGTGTTTTCATCCGTACACCGATTTGATCTCGAAGTTGAAAAACCGGCCCTTGGATCGCGCATTGAGCAGGTCTTGGGCGAGCTCGGGCGGGACTGGGCTGTAGCTGTACTGGCGCCCGGACTTACGGAAGGTGAGCAACAGCGTCTTCGCCCGCTCATTGTAGACGATACGTGAGAGGCAGGTTGATGGCCCGTGCCAGCTTATGGCCGGAACGTCGATCACCTTGGCGTCCGACGCGTACCAAGGCCCCGGCGCAGTGATCGGTTTTGGCCGGTAGACCGCGCCAGTCCGCGGATCGCGGATCGAGAAGCTGAAATCCCCCACCGTCACTCCCCCGATTCACGTGAAACAATTGAATCCCCGTTCACCATTCTATTGCCAAATCGCAAGGAATGTGAACGGTATTCAGACCTTGGGGGACTCTTCTGACAGGGGGGGCGCTGTGGGCGGCCAGAATTTCGTTACTTTGGGGCCTATTCCGGATCCCGCGAATGACTTGGTGACAAGCACAGGGTTCGGGGGAGCCTCAAATGGAGGCGTGTTCAATGTCGTACAAAATGTGGCGGCCACGATCGTCGCGGGCTCAACCGGAAAACGGATTTATGTCTTCGGAGTTGCGTGGACCACATTTAACGCGGCTACGGGTGAATTTACCTTTGTCGAAGTCAATTCAAGCGGCGCGACTGTTACGACCCCGTACGGAGTAACAGCCCCGGCAAACGGCTCAAATTTCGTTTTGCCCTATCAGCAATATCCCTGGTTTACGACAAGTCCGGGAAACGCCTTGGGAGTTGTCTCTCAGGGAGCAAACACAATTAACGTATATGGGCGCGTTCTTTACATGCAGGGGTAGACCAGCATGGGCATCGTGATGAACGGATTCAGCTCCAACACAATGAATGTTGGGAGCAAGATTTCGCCCGGTCAAGTTTGGTTATACGATACGGTTACCGGTTTGAATGTCGTGAGTGGAAGCAGCAGCGTTATCACCCCTGGAGATTTTTCTTTAGTTGATTTCAATCAAACGGACTTCTCAACAGGCGCCACAACCGTCACCGTAGCGGCTGCGGAATATTTAAACCTAAGCCAATTCCCCGGAACTTTCGGGTTTACATCTTCATGAAGACGATCGCGCAGCTCAATAGTGAGATCGCTAGCCAATTGGCATCGGGCACCGCGATAACGGCGGCCACGCTGCGCGGCGTTGTCAGCGATATGGTGGCTTCCAGCCTAACGTCTGGGAACCCGAACCTTTTTAATGTCAAAAACTATGGTGCTCTGGGTGACGGGAGCACTGACGACACCACGGCAATCAATAGCGCTGCGAGCGCCGCTATTTCTGCATGCAATGTCAGCGGCGCCAAGACTGTGCTGTATTTTCCCGCTGGGACCTATGTATTTGGTGGCGGGATGTCGACATTTACCAATGTCCCCGTCGCTGTGGTCGGCGACGGGTCGTTCCAATCAATCATCAAGATGAAGTCAGGAGCCACTGGCGACGTCTTTTCGTGGTCGGAGGTTTGGCAAGACGGAACGTGGACTAACCCTCCAACCTATCCCTTTAAGGGTGGCCCGCAGCTTCGTGGAATAATGATCGATGGTGAAGGACAGTCGGTCAATGCCATTCAGTTTTATGATCGCGTTGATTTCGCATATATCAATGACGTGACGGTCACCAACTGTGCAGGGTGGGGATTTGCAGCAGGCGTTAATACGAAAAGCACAATTCAAGCTTACATGCGAGAGTCGCATATCAGCAATCTTCGGATTTGGAAGTCCGGAACATCATCGGTTCCGTCTATTGAGCTTGGCTCGATAGGTAGTGGCGATCGGACGAACACCTGTTACTGGAGCGGCATTGATATTTTCGGGGCCATTGGGCCGGGCTTGGTCTTGCGGGGAAGCGCGACCAGCGGCTTGGCTGTCGATACCATGTTTTTTGACTACCTTCGCATTGAGAGCTGCGGCAATGATCACATCCGGCTGGGTGACTCTGGATTTACGGCACGAGTGACGACTAATGTTTTTAAGAATGTGTTGATGTTCAGTATACCGTCTTCGCACTACGGAATCATTTGCTACAACAACAACAATCTGAACAACAACTATGAGAACAGATTTTATTCGTGCCATCTATCGAGCCCCACAGGCGGCGGTATCAATATAGTTGGGGCGCGAGACTTTAGTTATGAAGGCAATTTGGATCAGTTTACAACCCCAGCTGCGATAACGGTGGGTCCAACGTCTGGCGGTTCGGGGTCGAATCTGTTTTTCGATGTCCACGGCGGAACGCGGTCGACTAGCATTGATACATCCGCGGTTAGCCATGTGCAGTTCATAAACCCGTCGAATACGCTTAATGAACCAGTATCGGTAATGAATTTCGCTAATGGTGTGGCGATCGGCAATGGTTCGGCGGATGCAGGTCCAGCGTTCGCGGCGGCGTTTCAGGCATTCTCACAAGCTGGATGGGGGGATCTATATGTTCCACCAGGGACCTACAACTTTATTACGAGCGTGCTAACTCCACCATCTAATGTCACGATCCGAGGGGCCGGAATTGACGCGACGATTTTGAAGGTCAGTGGCACATTCCCGAACAACGTGACCGTACAGATACCCATGACGTTGACGGGGACGCCGTGGCCGTCTGGCCCAACGACTTACGCGATCAACGCGCCGACGCTAGGCGCCAGCACGATCACGACCACGACCGCAGCCGATGCCGGCAACTTTTCCGCGGGAATGATCATCTTTATCACCGGCCCAACGCATGGAACATCGTTCTGGTATCCGGGCTGGTATACCACGGTTGTTAGCGCAGTTGCGGGCACGGGCGTGATCACGCTCGCGGAGACACTACCAATCGGTGGCAGCGCGCTTACGCTGTGCCAGCAGATTGTTACTCTGCCGCAGAATATCTGCATTAGGGATATGACGATTCTTGGCGGTTCGTCGGGAAATGGCGGAGCGGCGATCGAGTGCCAGGGCGGCAAGAATTTCCTTTTCGAGAATTTGAAGGTGACTTTGGGCACCGGCAACAACACGCAGGCGGATTCCACATTCGGCATTCACAAATACAGCACATTCCGGCACTGCATCTTTGAAGGTGGCGCCAACCCGGTCGAACTGTTTGTTAGCTACGGCTGCACGATCGAAGATTGCCATATAACCAACGGCTACATCTTGGTGGATGGAGGCTGCATTGACTGCAGCGTGGTCAACTGCACCGTCGCCGACCCGCAGAACAACGGTTCCAGTGGAGACGGGATTAGCATAGGACCGTCTACTGCGGACGGCACCACGCGTACGCGCATTGTCGGCAACGTGATCAAGGGCATTCCGAGCGGTAATACTGGCATCAACACGCACGACACGCCGGATGCAAGCCGGTTTCATGTGATCATGGGCAATACGTTGATTGGAGCTGGCACTGCGGTTGCCACGGGGGTAACCACGGGCCAAGGGGTTTGCGTCGGAAATTTCTTTCAGAACCTGCAGAACGGCATTCAGCTAGAGGGCGCTTCAACCGGCTCTGATCCGATCATTGAAGGCAACTATTTCGACAGTGCAACCACGAACCAGATCAACCCGTTTACCTCGCCAGCACTGTTCCGAACCCGTCAGAACCCGACCCTGCAAGCCATGACGGCCGGCACGGCAACGCCTACCGTGCAAGGCGGGCAAGCGTACACGCTGACCCAAGGCGGCGCGCAGAGTGTGACAGGTTTCACAGGCGGGCTGACGGGCGACGAGATCACGGTTGTTACGCGTGACGCGAATACGACATTCACGAATGGCGCGGGATTACAGATGAAATCGGGCGCCAACTACAATGCGCCAAACAACACCGTGATGCGGTTTCTACGCCTGACGTCGAGCCAGTGGATTGAGATTTCGAGGACGCAGTGATGGCCGAGACGCAGCACAAGCTCGACCCCATTGCCGGACCCGATGGAGGCGACAAGGGCAAGCGGCTGGCGAAGCACTGGCAAGAACAGATCAAGAAGGTCGACGCGGAGCAGAAAGCTTGGCTGAAACGAGGGCGTTCGATCGAGAGACGCTACCGCGACCAGCGAAATAGGTCGGATGAAGAAGACCAACGCCGAATGAACATGCTCTGGGCCAATGTCCAGACATTTTTCCCGGCTCTCTATGGCAAATGTCCCGTTCCGATCGCCGAGCGGCGGTTTAAGGATAAGGACCCGATCGGGCGGGCCGCCGCATCCATTATCGAACGCGCGCTAAGGAACGACCATGAGTTCGACGACTTCCACAACTCAGTGTCCTCCGCGGTCATGGATTATCTCCTCCCTGGCCGGGCGGTCGTTTGGGTGCGTTACGAACCGCAATTCGAGCGCGGGATTAGCATTCCAGTCTATGGACAGAACGATCTACGCGACGACCAAGGCGATATCGAGAAAGAGCGGGAAGACGAGGAAGAGGAAAAGTTAGAGGACACTGACGATCGCATTCTGCGCGAGTCATGCCCGGTCGACTATCTGTCCTGGGAGGACGCCTATTTCTTTCCGGCCAAGGTGCGCATCTGGGAGCAGGTCCGCGGCGTCGGTAAGCGTCTATATATGTCGTATGACGATATGGTCGACTTCCTCATGCAAGTCTGCGGCTGCAGTGAGGAAAAGGCCGAGGAGATCGCCGACCTCATCCCACTCCAGAAAGACGATCGCGAGAAGAGAGACACGGCGGAAGGCCGCGCGACCACGGACAAGCGCGATGACAAAGCCCAATGGTTCGAGATTTGGGACATGGATCGCCGCGAGGTGGTCTGGATCGCTGATGGCTGCGATTTTGTCATCCAGCGCATGGACGACCCGCTGGGACTTGAGAATTTTTTCCCCGTTCCCCGCCCGCTTATTGCGAACGCCACGAACACCACGATCGTCCCAGTTCCCGACTACATCCAGTACCAAGACCAGGCTCGGCAAATAGACGAACTGACCCAGCGCATCAGTCAGCTTGCGAAAGCGTGCAAGATCGCTGGCCTTTACGATGCGTCGGTCGACGAGCTGGTCCGGCTCCTGGACGAGTCGGTCGAGAATGAACTTTTACCTGTGGATAACTGGAGGGCGCTGTCTGAGAAGCTGAACGCTCAGGGCGGCTCCCCGATCTGGCTATTGCCCATCGAACAGATCGTGATGGCGCTCAAAGAGCTGGTCGAGATCCGCAAGATGGCGATCGAGGATATGGACCGGATCACCGGCCTAACCGACGTCATGCGCGGGGTGACCACGGACAACCGGGAAACCCTCGGTAAGGGCAAGCTCAATAACAACAATGGCAAGACGCGGCTCCGGCAGCGCCAGGACGACGTAGCCGACTTTTGCCGGGACATCATCCGAATCCAGGCTGAAATCATGTGCCTGCATTTCTCGGATGACTCGCTCATCGACGCGTCGGGAGCCCTCTACGAAGAAGGGCTCGGCGTCGAGGACGTGATGGAGATCGGCACGCCCTCTCCTCAACCCATGCCGGGGGCGGCGCCGAGTGCGGGGACGAGTCCTCAACCCGGTGGACTCCCTGCCCTCCCGCCCCCTGGAGGTGAGCGCACTCCGCCTCCGGGGGGCAACGTTGTGCCGATGCGGCCGGGGATGCCTACGCCCCCTATGGCCCCTATGCCTCCCCCGCCCGATCCATACGAGGAGGCGATCCAGCGCATTGCCAAGGCGATCACGCTGCTGCGGAAGGACTACCAGCGCGGGTTCCGCATCGACATA
>Ga0126373_10004990_pt1 | contig 10233 bp, 10 predicted proteins | sample PanSoiMetPlot_11_FD_92545 | JGI IMG/M metagenome (GOLD analysis project Ga0126373, IMG submission 92545) | Tropical forest soil microbial communities from Panama - MetaG Plot_11 | ecosystem: Environmental > Terrestrial > Soil > Tropical forest > Bulk soil | place: Panama | collected 2016-02-17 | reverse complement strand
GCGCGCCTGCAGCTGCACGCGATCGATGTCGCAGAGGGCGAACGTATCGTCGCTCGAGCTGCCGGACCCGCCGATGTGTGGGCGGACGATTACCCCTTCGAGGGCGACATCGGCGCGGTGGGAGGCTTCCTTCGCGCCACCGCTGCGCACGGAGAGCAACGGCCGCTCGGCTATTACCGGATCACCCGCCTCGCCGACGGACGGGCCATCGGCGGGATCGGCTTCAAGGGTCAGCCTGACGCCGGCTGCATCGAGATCGGATACGGCCTGGCTCCCTCGGCCCGCGGCCACGGATACACCGCAGAAGCGGTCGCCGCGGTGCTGTCCATCGCCGCCGACCACGGACTGTCCAGGGTGATCGCCGACACGACGCCGGACAACATCGCTTCGCAACGGACGCTGGTCCGGGCCGGCTTCCGCCTCGTCGACACCGACGGCGCTCTCTACCAGTACGAAGCGCTCCTCGACACCCGACATCGACCCGCGTAGCACTGCGCCAAGTTGTGGCGGCGACGAGCGGATCGACATGCTGTCAGGTTGCGGCGAGGAGGTGCTGGTAAAGGTCTCGGGTAGCCGGACTGGGTGAGACGCCGAGTTGTTCGCGAAGGCAGCTGCACAGCTGCCCGTAGACGGCGAGCGCTTCGGCGAGATTGTCTTGGGCCGCGAGGGCCTGCATGAGGTAGCGGTATCCGCTTTCGCGTAGCGGCGCAAGCTGGGTGAGTTGCCGACCCGCGCGGACGGCGCCCGCCAGTTCCGCCCCGGCGAGACCGAGTTCGGTGGCGGCGTAGCACTCCAGGGCGCGCAGTCGTAGTTCGGTGAGCTGGTTGCGGGTCTGGTCGATCCAGGGGGCGTCCTCGCCCGGCAGCATGCCGCGCTCCGCGACGAACAATGCGGCGAGAGCGGGGGCCCAGGCGCGTGTCCAGCTGCGTTGTGCGACGGCGGATTCGGCGCGGTGGATCGCCTCGACGGCGGCTTCGAGGTCAACCCAGGCATCAGCCAGGTAGAGCCGAAGGGTGGAGCGTCCGTCGACAGCGCCGGCGCCGAAGACGCGGCGCAGCTTGGAGAAGAGCGGGTTGAGCCGGGCATCGACGGCGGCCGGGTCGGGTTCGCGCCAGAGTGCTTCAGCCACTTCGTAACGGGGAACGTGGCGGTGCCGGTTGATGACGAGGTAGGTGAACAGCAGACGCCCTTGACGTCCGGGCAGGAAGGTATCGAGGCGCTGGCCGTCGCGTTCGACGGCCAGTTGCCCGCAGATCTGGATGCGCAGCGGGTGCGACGCCAAGGTCACCCCAACATGATGGCAATACAATGACCTGCTGGACCGATGAACGGTGGCTCTGATGGCGAAGCTGATCCGCTGTGAGTGCGGGTTCGTGGCCCGCGGAGACAGCGATAACGACGTGATCAGGATGATCCGGGCGCATCTGGCCAGTGATCACCCGGCCCTGTCGGACACGGTGCGCCGGGATGACCTGCTCAGCTGGATCCAGGTGGAGTAGACGCCACGCTGTCCAGCAATGCTGCGCACTTGACGCGGCCCACGAGCCGCCAAGGTTTCGCCAACGTTGCCACAACGGCGGCGGGGCACAGTGCGTGGCATGCTCATCGAACCCGACTGGCTGGCCGCCCATCTTGACGATCCCGCAGTGCGTGTGGTCGAAGTTGACGTCAGTGCCGCCGCCTACGACCAGTGGCACATCGACGGTGCAGTGCTCTGGAACGTCTACACCGACCTGAAGGATGACCGGTATCGCCCGGTCGATACCGCGGCATTCGAGCGACTGGTGTCCCGGTCCGGGATCGAACCCCACTCGACCGTGGTCTTGTACGGGTACGCACCTGCGCTTGGTTACTGGCTGCTGAAGCTGCACGGCCACGGGGATGTGCGCATCCTGAACTGCTCCCGCGACGCCTGGCGGGCCGACGGGCACCCATGGAGCAGCGTGCCGAGCCGGTGGCCGGCCACCCGGTATCGGCTGGTCAATCGGAACGGTCAGCTGCGCGCAAGCCGGGAGACCGTCCGGGCCGTGATCGGAGAACCCGGCACGACGCTGCTCGACGTGCGTTCGGCGGCTGAGTTCGCCGGCCAAAGGTTCTGGCCTTCCGGTGGTATGCAGCCGGGCGGTCACGCCGGTCACATCCCCACGGCGGTTCATCAGCCACTCGACGGCCTCTACGACGAGCGGGGCGCGTTCCGCAGCGCTGTCACACTCCGCCAGGTTCTGAAGACGGTCGATCTCGACGCCGACGGCGAGCTGATCACGTACTGCACGGTCGGCGGCCGCGCCGCCGCGGCTTGGTACGTGCTGACCGAGCTTCTCGGACGCGACCGCGTGCGGGTCTACGACGGCTCGTGGGCCGAATGGGGACTCGCCCCGCACAGCCCTGTCGAAACAACCACATCCCACGGAGGTAGACATGTCTGCACTCGTCCGCAAGAGCCTCGACACCCCCGAAGAGGTGCGCCCGTTCGAGGCCGGCAGCGGTCAGCTGGAACTGGTCAACCTTGACACCGGACCGGTCGGACGGGCGACCTTCCAACCAGGCTGGCGCTGGTCCGAACACATCAAGCCGATCGCTCACACCGACAGCTGTCAGGCCGCGCATACGTGCTACTTCGTCGCCGGGCGGATGAAGGTGGTCGCGGACGACGGCGAGGAAATGGAGTACGGCCCCGGAGACTTCGCGATCATGGCACCCGGCCACGACGCGTGGATCGTCGGCGACGAGCCATGCGTGGTCATCGACTGGCAGGGCTTCGCCGACTACGCCAAACCAAATTTGTAACAGTACTTATATAAGTGCTGTTACAATTGCCCGCGTGGCTGACGACGAGACGGTAGATCCGACAGGCGAGAGCCGGTGGCGGCCGCTTCGACTGTTGCTGGGCGAGATGGACGACGACATCGCGCGGCTGTACGACGAGAGCGGCATCGCAGGCCTGAAACCGAGCTACGTGATGGAGCTGCTCCGGCTCCATGCGCGCGGCCCGATGACGATCACCGAGCTGGCGGAGTCGGTGCAGCGGACGCATTCCGGGACCAGCCAGAAAGTGGCTGCGATGCGGGCAGCCGGGCTGGTGCGTACGTCGCCCGGCGCGGACGCGCGGAGCAAGAAGGTGGCCCTGACGGCCAAGGCGAATCGCGTCGCCGCTCGCCTGGCTGCGGAATGGCAGGCCACCGAGGCGAGCATCGCCGAGCTTGAGGCCGAGATCCCGTATCCGCTCAGCCGCGTGGTCACCGACATCCGAGCGGCGCTGCAACGCAAGAGCTTCCACGATCGCATCGCCGACAAGCTCGCCGCGGACCCCGCATGGCGGTGAGCCGAGCGCTCATCGACGTCACACCGCTTTCTGGTCCGGCGTTCCGGCGGCTGTGGATCGGCCGCTCCGTCTCGGGCGTGGGCAGCCAGATGGCGGTCGTCGCCGTGATGTTTCAGGTCTGGCAACGGACGCACAGCACGGTGTGGACCGGCGCGGTGGGCCTAGCCCAGGCAGTGCCGGTCATTGCACTGGGACTCTTCGCCGGGGCGCACGTCGACCGAGTGGATCGCCGGCGGCTCTACCTGATGACGACGACCGGCCAGGCGGCCTGCTCGCTGCTGCTGGCCGTCCAGGGCGTGTTCGGCCACGTACCGGTGATCGGCGTGCTGGCGCTCGTCGCCACGCAAGGCGGTTTCGGTGCGACCGGCGGACCGGCAGCGCGGACGTTCATCCCGCGACTGCTGCCGCCGGATCAGGTCGCTGCCGGGCTGGCCCTCGATCGGATGGCCCTTCAGGCGTCGCTGCTGGTCGGACCGGCGCTGGGTGGCCTGACTATCGCCGCAGTCGGGGTCAGCGGTTGTTACCTGATCGACGCGGTCACCTTCGGGGTCGGCTGCTACGGCGCGTTCGGCCTGCCCCCGATGTCGCCGCAAGGCGGCACGGCGCGCCCCGGCGCCCGCGCAGTGCTCGACGGGCTGGGCTTCCTGATGCGCAGCGCGCCGGTGCGGGCGGCGCTGCTCACCGATCTCGCCACGACGGTGCTGTCATTTCCGATCAGCGTCTTCCCGCTGATCAACGCGGAGCGTTTCGGCAACAACCCACGCACGCTCGGCCTGTTCCTGACCGCGCTCGCGGTGGGTGGCACGATCGCATCGGTGTTCGCCGGGACGTTCACCCGAATACGTCGTCCCGGTACCGCGATGCTGCTCGGCTGCGCGACATGGGGGGTCGCGGTCGCCCTGTTGGGCGCGGTCCCCAATGCGTGGATCGGGCTGGCCCTGCTCGCGGTGGCCGGCGCGGCCGACACCGTCGCAGTTGTCTCGCGAAGCACGATCACCCAACTGTCCACTCCGGACGCGTTGCGCGGGCGGGTAGCCGCCGCCGAGCAGGCCGTCGGGCTGGCAGGACCGGATATCGGCAACCTGCGTGCCGGCCTGATCGCGCACGCCACATCCGGCGTCGCAGCGCTGGTCAGCGGCGGCCTGCTCTGCGCCGCTGCGGTCTCGGTGATCGCCGCCAGCACGCCGGCCTTGCGCCGGTTCACGCCAGCGACGCCGCCCGCCGAACTCGAACCGGCGATGTGAATTGAGCCGAAGCTGAGAGTCTGCCGCGCCCAGCGCCGGACCTTCGGTCCTCGCCGCCGATGATGAGTACTAGGCGCGATGGGAGGCATCGATGGACACGAACCCGCGTGTGCGTGCTATTACGCTGGGCGGACGGCCGCCGGCCGCCGTCCGAGCTAGGGGGACATTCGATGTCAGATAGTGCTGCTGCTGCCCTTACCCCGCCGAGCGAACTGACCCTCCAGGCGCCGGAACCGGTCAAGTCCGTCGAGCCGGCCAAGGCAGGCGGTATGGTGCCGATTCCCGCAGCGGCGCTGCCGGCGTTGGACCAGAAGGTCGCCGCCTACGTCGACTCGATCGTCACCCTAGACGTGCATTCGCCGGCGTTCACCGCCAAGGCCGACGACGTCCGCACGATGGGCAACGACGAGATCCGCGCCTCTGCGGAGACGTCCAACACCCTGCTGGCCTCACCGGTGCGTGCGATGCAAAAGAGCGGCGACACCGGCAAAGTCGCCACTACGCTGCTGGACCTGCGTCGCACGGTCGAGGACCTCGACCCGAAGCAGGCCACCGGCGCCAAGAAGCTGCTAGGCATGATCCCGTTCGGCGACAGGCTGCGCGACTACTTCCACAAGTACGAGAGTGCGCAGTCGCACATCGACGCCATCCTCAAGGCCTTGCTCGACGGGCAGGACGAGTTGCGCAAGGACAACGCGGCACTCGACCAGGAGAAGGTGCACCTCTGGGAGACCATGCAACGCCTGGCTCAGTACGCCTATGTGGCCGAGCATCTCGACAAGGCGCTGGAGGCGAAGATCGCCCAGCTCTCCGATGCGGAAAAGGCCAAGGTACTGCGCGACGATGTCCTCTACGCGGTGCGGCAGAAGCACCAGGACCTGCTCACCCAACTGGCCGTCGCGATCCAGGGCTATCTGGCGATCGACTTGGTCCGCAAGAACAACCTTGAGCTGATCAAGGGCGTCGACCGCGCCACCACGACGACCGTGTCGGCGTTGCGGACCGCGGTGATCGTGGCGCAGGCGCTGGCCAACCAGAAGCTGGTGCTCGATCAGATCACGGCGCTGAACACCACCACCGCCAACCTGATCGAGTCGACCTCGCAGTTGCTCGCCACCCAGGGCGTCGCGATCCAGAAGCAGTCGGCCGAGTCGACGATCGGCATCCAGTCGCTGCAGCGCTCGTTCGACAACGTCTACCAGGCGATGGATTCGATCGACACGTTCAAGGTCGCCGCGCTCGACTCGATGAAGCAGACGATCGGCACGCTGCAGGGCGAGATCGACAAGGCGCAGTCGTACGTCGCTCGGGTGCGCGTCAGCGACGGCAACCAGGCCGGCTCCAACGACCTCAACCTCTCGCTATAAGCGATGAGCGCTTGCGCGAAGAGCCCTGCCGGATTCGCCCAGGCGGGATGACCCAGTGTTTCGCTGGCTGGCACGGCTGTTCAGGCGGCAACCCGTCGCAGCGCCGCCTCCGTCCGAGGACGACGAGATCCTCGAGTCGCTGGATCGACTGCAGGCGGCCATCGTCGGCAAGGTGCCCAACATGGTGGTGGCCCGCGTCGACCGCGTCGCCGGTGTCGTCCGGGAGACCGTGCCACGGCTGGGCAACCTCGGACCCGGCAGCCTGACTGCACACACCGTGGTGCGCACCGCCACGTCCTACCTTCCCGAGGCGGTCAACGCCTACCTGCGCCTACCCCGCTCGTTCGCCGACCACCGTCCGGTCAGCAACGGCAAGACGTCGCTGACCGTGCTGTGCGACCAGCTCGACCTGCTCGGCTCAAAAATGGACGACGTCTTCGACGCGGTCTGCCGGGCCGACGCCGACGCCCTGATCGCGCACGGACGATTCCTCGCGGAGAAGTTCGGCTCCGGCGCGCTCGCCCTCGACCCCAGATCGCGATGACCAGCGTCGACGCCGTTCGCGCCGCGGTTGACGGCTTGGCGGCGGTCGGCGTCGCGGCCGGCGAGGCCGAATCGAGCGCGACCGCCGAGGCGGCAGCGCTCGCGGCGGCTGCAGCCGAACGCGCGCCCGGCGCGGCCACCGAATGGACGGCGGTCTTCGGCGGGCAGACGAGCGGGTTCCAGGCGGCCGCCCGCGCCGGGCAGGCGTTCACCACGCGGGCAACGCCGGTACTGGCCCGGCTCGTGGCGCGCAGCGATCCGCACGCGCCGGCATACGCGGCGGCGCTGGCCGAGCTGGCGTCGGCGGCCTGTTCGCTGGGCGAGCCGAGCCTGTCCGCAGTGGGCGCCGCCTCGGTGATCGCCGCGGCGCAGACCGCGGCCGCACCGCCGGCTGATCTTGGCCGCACGCCGTCAGATACCCCGCTGCTGGCGGCGCCGCAACCCGAGACGCCGCCGGCGCGGACGGTCGACGAGCTGCTCGCGGACCTTGACGCGCTCATCGGGCTCGATTCCGTCAAGACAGAGGTGCGCCACCAGGCCGAGGTGTTGCGCGTCGCGAAGCTGCGCGAGGCGTTTCAGCTGCGGGAGCCGGCGATCACCCGCCACCTCGTCTTCGTGGGCAACCCTGGTACGGGAAAGACGACGGTCGCCCGATTGGTCGCCGAGATCTACCGGGCACTGGGCGTGCTGTCGAAAGGCCAGCTCGTCGAGAGCGACCGCTCGTCGCTCGTCGCCGGATACGTCGGCCAGACCGCGCTCAAGACGGCCGACGTGTGCGGCAAAGCAATCGGCGGCGCGCTGTTCATCGACGAGGCATACGGCCTCGCCGACGATCAGTTCGGCGACGAGGCGATCGAGACGCTGGTCAAGCAGATGGAGGACCACCGCGACGAACTCGTCGTGATTGTCGCGGGATACCCCGATCCCATGCAGGAGTTCATCGAGGCCAATCCGGGGCTGGCCAGCCGGTTCCGGCTCACGCTCACGTTCGACGACTACACCGACGAGCAGCTCGTCCAGATCTTCAGCAAGATCACGTCTGAGGCGGACTTCACCCCGACCGCCGAGGCTGTCGAGCGGCTGCGGCTGATCCTTACGCTCACCCCGCGCGACACCGGATTCGGCAACGCGCGGTTCGTGCGAAACCTGTTCGAGGCGGCAGTCGTTCGGCAGGCATGGCGGTTACGCGAGATCCACGACCCATCCGTTGCCCAACTGCGGGAATTGACCCCTGACGATATGGGCGCGTTACCGAGTACCGTGCATCCTCCGGGGGGAGGCACATGACGAGCACTCTTGCGGCCCCGCCGCAAACCCGCCAGGTGGTCGTGCGGGCCGCACGCAACGCGTTCGCCGGCACGCCGGGACGATTGCGGCTGGCCGGCATCGCCACCGTCCTCGCATGCCTGGTGTTCGGCCTGTTCGCGTTCGTGGCTGCCACCACCCGGGCAAACGCGCTGGCGAACGCGCGCGCCGATGCAGCTCAGCTGGTCCGCGTGCAGAGCATCCGCACGAACCTGGTCTTCGCTGACGCGAATCTCACCAACGCCTTTCTGGTCGGCGGCCTCGAGCCGCCGAGTGCCCGGGCCGCGTACGAGCAGGGAATCGCCACCGCGTCGAAGACTCTGGCCGACGCCGCAAACGACAGCACCGCTGACGCCAAGGTTCTCGGGAACGTGAACCAAGTCATCACCCGCTACACCGGACTGGTCGAGTCGGCCCGCGCGAACAACCGGCTGGGCTACCCGCTGGGCGCGGCGTACCTGCGCCAGGCCACCAATCTGCTGCGCTCCGACGCCCTACCGCCGCTCGCCGCCCTCGGTCAGACCGAGCAGGCGCGCGTGAACCACGCCTACTCGGACAGCGCCGGCGCCACCGCGTGGCTGGTAGCCGGCCTGGTCATCGCCTTGGTGGTGTTGCTCGTCACGCAAGTGTGGCTGAGCGTGCGAACGCGGCGGACGTTCAATCCGCCGCTGGTCATCGCCACGGCGCTGGTGCTCGTGATCGGCATCGCGGTGGCCGGCGTTCTCGCCTGGAGCCACGGCAAGGCGAAGGACACGCGCGGCGGCGCATACTTCGCCACCCTAGGACTGGCGACCGCCCGCATCGACGCGTTCGACGCGAAGAGCGCGGAGAGCCTTGCCCTGATCGCCCGCGGCCAGGGACAGGCGTACAACGCCAGCTTCGACAACCTGTCGGCCAACGTGAGCGCTGTTCTCGATGACGCGGCCCGCCGGGGTGGTGCCGACGAAAAGGCCGCGCAGGAGCGGTTCCGTGACTACCTCGCCGTTCATACCAGGGTCCGCGCCGCCGACGACGGCGGCCACTGGGACGACGCCGTCAAGCTCGCTACCGGCCAGGCCAACACCGTGTTCCAGAACTTCTCCGACGCATCGGGGACCGCGCTTGATCGGCGATCCGCGCAGCTACGGCGCAACCTCAGCAGCGCCCGTAGCCCACTGCCGGCGTTCGCGTGGATCGGGCTCATCGCCGGGGTCGCCGCGGCTATTGCCGCCGGTCTGGGCGTCGCGCCGAGGCTGCGGGAGTATCGATGAGACGGGTCATTCTGGGCGTGCTCGCCGCCGCGGTCCTGGTGGCCGGCTGCAGTGCGGGCAGCACGCCGCAGCTGCCGAGAGTCGCGCCGTCATCGTCCAGCCCGGCCCCGAGTTCGAGCGCGCCACCGGCGCCGGGCTGCGACGACAACATCTACAAGTCCCGCGTCGCGTCGTACGCGCCGGGCGCGTCGTGGGCGGACTCGGCCACTGTCGCGAAGATCAAGAGCCGTGGCGTCCTCAGGGCCGGCGTCGCAGCCGACAACCTGCTGTTCGGGCACCGCAACCCGATCACGGGCGTGATCGAGGGTTTCGACATCGACGTCGCCAACGAGGTGGCCAAGGCGATCTTCGGTACGGCGAGTGGCCATGTCGAGTACGTGGTGGAGAACTTCGCCCAGCGCATCCCCGACCTGCAATCAGGCAAGGTCGACATCGTCGCCGACATCATGACGATCAATTGCGCTCGATGGGGGCAGATCGCCTTCTCCACCGTGTACTTCCAGGCTGGCCAGCAGGTGCTGGTACGCAAGAACGCGCCCTACAAGAACATCGCGGACCTGAATGGCAGAAAGGTGTGCACCGCGAAGGGCTCGACCGGCAACGAGAACGTCAAGTCGCTGTACCCCCAAGTACGGCGCGTGATCGTCGACAACATCAGCGACTGCATGGTGCTGTTCCAGCAAGGTTCCGTCGAGGGCATCGTCTCGGACAACACGGTGCTGAACGGCTTCGCCGCGCAGGACCCTTACGCGCAGATCGTCGGCCCCAAGTTCACGAACGAGCCGTACGGGCTGGGTTTCAACAAGGCCAACGTCGACTTCGTGCGCTACGTCAATGCGTTGCTCGCGAAGTGGCTCGACCCCAAAGACGGGACGTGGGCGGCGATCTACCACAAGTGGCTGCCCGGTCCGCTGCCGAATCCGCCCTCCACGAACTTCGATCGGCCCCTGCCATGACCGTCGCGTTGGCCAGCCCGCCGACGCCGCCCGGGTCGCTGACGTCGCCGGCGCCGCCACGCGACGTCCTGCATTACCTCGACGAGTTGCGCCGCTGGCGCGACGACTTGCGAAGCGCTTTGGACGCGCTCGACCGACGCACGCAGGTGGCCTCGACCGCGGACGCCTTCACCGCGGACCTGACCCTGGCCCTGTCGCTCTCCGAATCGATCGGCCGGCGCACGGACGAGCTGATCACCACCTGGG
>Ga0126373_10004989_pt1 | contig 10234 bp, 10 predicted proteins | sample PanSoiMetPlot_11_FD_92545 | JGI IMG/M metagenome (GOLD analysis project Ga0126373, IMG submission 92545) | Tropical forest soil microbial communities from Panama - MetaG Plot_11 | ecosystem: Environmental > Terrestrial > Soil > Tropical forest > Bulk soil | place: Panama | collected 2016-02-17 | reverse complement strand
AGCCTTGTCTGTCCCGGCAGCGTTGCAACGGAGTTTTCCGGGAGAGGCTTGAAAGATCCCACAAAAGTGCTGAAGCCCGAAGATGTTGCTCACGCCGTCAGTATGATCGTGCTCCAGGGGCCGCAAAGCTTCCTCAGCGAAGTGCATTTGCGACCGGTCGCTAAACCCTGAGCCGCCCAGTCCGATCTTGCGGAGGCCCGAACCGAAGCGTCTCGCAAATAGCCAATGCAACGCCCCATTTGAGGTATGGACTGTTCCTCTTGACAATAGTCGTTATAAGGATCAAGATGATGGCATGACTTCATCCGGCAAGCCCAGTCCTCTAGAAGACCTGCTTTTCGTTTCTCTCCTCCGAGCCGCCGACTCCCTTTCTCAGGAGGTCGAGCGCCTCCTCAAATCCGCCGCGCTTACCGGGGCCCAGTACAACGTCTTGCGCATCCTTCGAGGCGCCGAGCCTGAGGGCATTCTTTGTCGAGGCATCGCCGAACGTATGATTTCCCGAGATCCCGATATGACTCGCTTGCTCGATCGCATGGAAAAGCACGGCTGGATAACGCGCCAGCGCCAGAAAGACGACCGCCGCGTCATCAAAACCCGCATCACCTCGGAAGGCTTGAAACTACTGAAGAGGCTCGATCAGCCGGTGCACGATTTGCATGAAAGGCAGTTCCGTCATATGCCCGCCGGGCGCTTAAGGCAATTGGCGGAGCTACTCGAGGAAGTAGCAAAGCGTGAACCTTCTTAAGGGGCTCGCGCATCCAACAGGAAATTTTGTTTGTGAATACTCAGGGAAGAGGAAAATATCAAGATGAAGGCGTCTGCATCTCGAATACTAATCACCGTAGGCCTGGCAGGGCTCCTGTCGTTTCCAGCCTGCGCCGGTACCACCACCTGGCAGATCGATCCAAAGCACAGTTCCGCTCAATTTGCCGTCACGCATCTCATGATCTCGAGTGTTCGCGGTGAATTTCATCAGCTCAAGGGCGCGGTGGTCGTCGACGATGCCGACATTTCCAAGTCTTCCGTTAACGTCACCATCGACGCGACGACCGTCTATACTCGCGAACCCGACCGAGACAAGCACCTCATGAGCTCTGATTTCTTCGACGTCGCCAAGTATCCGACCATGGCTTTCAAGTCCACCAAGGTCGAATCCGCCGGACCCGGCAGGCTCAAAATCACAGGCGACCTGACCATTCGCGGCGTGACCAAGCAAGCAGTTCTTGAGGTTACCGCTCCCAAGCCTCCCATCAAGGATCCTTGGGGCTTGCAGCGTACTGCCGTTTCCGGTTCCACCAAAATTAACCGCCAGGATTTTGGAGTTGCCTGGAACAAGACCCTCGACGCCGGTGGCGTTGTCGTCGGCGACGAAGTAGACATCAATCTCGACGTAGAGATGGTCGTGCCACCGGCGGCGAAGTGAGTCGCAGCACGTAATCTCAGCGGCACAAGCCATTCCCCGGGGCGCCCAGCAAGCCTGGCCCGGATTTTTCCAAGATGTTGTTGGAGCCTCTCGGAGAGCTGAGAATGCAAAAACCCGCCAGCACAGACCACCCGGTCCACAACTTGATTCGCGAGCGCTGGAGCCCCCGCGCTTTCTCGCCGAAGTCGATCCCTCACGATATCCTTCGCAGTCTTTTTGAAGCGGCACGCTGGGCACCTTCCAGCAACAACGAGCAACCCTGGGCTTTCATCGTCGCCACGCAGGAAGACCCCGCGTCCCACGCCAAAATGCTTAGCACTTTGGCCCAGACCAATCAGGCTTGGGCCAAACAAGCGCCCGTCTTGGCCATGGCCGTCTCAAAACTTGCTTTCACCCGCAACGGCAATGCCAACCGCAATGCGTTCTACGATACCGGAGCAGCGGTTGCCTACCTGACCACCGAAGCAACGGCGCGCGGACTTTTTGTGCACCAGATGGCAGGCTTTGATCGAGTCAAAGTGGTCGAGTCATTTTCCATTCCCGGTGGTTGGGAGCCTATCGCCGCCTTCGTCATCGGATATCCTGGTGAACCGGATTCGCTGCTGGATCGTCCGCTTCGCGAACGCGAGTTGGCGCCTCGCAGCCGCAAACCGCTTTCCGAGATTGTCATGTCGGGAGGTTGGGGCAACCCTGCTTTATTCTTGAGCGCATAGCTCGCAATTGAAAGGCTGACACCGCGATGCACGAGTTGCTCGAATTCGTTCTACGGCACGGCTACTTGCTTGTCTTCGCGTGGGTATTCGTCGAGCAGGCGGGCCTACCCCTTCCTTCTCTCCCGCTGCTACTCGCCGCCGGCGCTCTTTCCGGTTCGAATCAGCTCAATATCTTCGTTTGCCTTTTCTTCAGCGTCTTAGGCACATTGTCCGCCGACGTCATCTGGTACGAACTTGGCCGCAAGAACGGCATCAAGATCCTCCAGTGGCTCTGCCGAATCTCGCTTGAGCCGGATTCGTGCGTGCGCCGCACCGAAGGCCTGTTCGAGCTTCACGGCGCACGCTCCCTTATCTTCGCCAAATTTCTTCCCGGCTTTAACGCTGTCGCCACACCCCTAGCCGGCATTATTCACATGCGGCCGCACAGGTTTCTGCTTTTCGATGGGCTCGGCGCGCTTCTTTGGGCCGGCACCTATCTTGGCCTCGGATTCCTGTTCAGCGGACAAATTGAACTGATCGCCCGAAATGCTTCGGCCATGGGCGGATGGCTGTTTGTTCTACTTGTCGCAGGCCTGGCCGCCTACATTTTCACGAAATACGTCGCGCGGCAAAAATTCCTGCGCGATTTGCGCATCGCTCGCATCAGTGTTGAGGAACTCAAGCGTAAGATCGACTCCGGTGAGCCCCTCGCGATTGTGGATCTCCGCCATTCACTCGATTTCGAGGCCGACCCCGAAATCATTCCCGGCGCCATTCACATCGATTCCAAGGAGTTGACAGAAAAAACGAACCTCTGGCCCCGTGACCGCGAGGTCGTTCTCTACTGTACTTGACCAAACGAAGCCACCAGCGCCCGTGTGGCGCTTCTCTTACGCAGTCACGGCATCACCCGCATCCGCCCGCTGCAAGGCGGCCTCGAGGCTTGGCGCGAACGCGGCTATCCCATCGCAACTCTTTCCGGGTAGCGCAATGTTTTCGGCCCGCAATTTCTAGCTTTCGACTGAGGAGGATAACCGTGAGCATCAAGGTGCAGGTCATTTTCTACAGTATGTACGGCCACGTGTATCGCATGGCCGAAGCCGTGGTGGAGGGTGCGAAGCAAGTCCACGGCGCGGAGGTCTCACTATATCAGGTACCCGAACTCATTCCCGACGAGGTACTTGAGAAACACGGCGCGAGGGCCGCCAAGGCCGCTTTTGCGAAAGTGCCGGTCGCCACGATCGATCAGCTTGCCGACGCCCACGCCATCATTTTCGGTACCCCGACTCGTTTCGGAAACATGACCGCCCAGATGCGCAACTTCCTTGACCAAACCGGCGGACTCTGGCTTAAGGGTGCGCTTATTGGCAAGGTCGGAAGCGTGTTTGCTTCCACCGGCACGCAGCACGGCGGCCAGGAAACCACGATTACCAGCTTCCACACCACGCTTCTTCATCAGGGCATGGTCATCGTCGGTGTGCCCTATAGCGAATCCGGCCTCGTTCATATGGATGAGATTAGCGGCGGCACTCCCTACGGCGCTACCACGCTCGCCGGCCCCGACGGTTCCCGTCATCCCACTGCGAACGAACTGAAAGTCGCCCGCTTCCAAGGCAAGCACGTCGCCGAAATCGCATCCAAGCTTTTCCGCTAAACCGGCTTTTCCCTAGCTGAGTTTTGCCGTTTGGGCGCAATCGCGCAACCTGGTCGTTCTAAGGCGCGTGGTGTGCGCCCCAAGAACCGCAACCGACGCGCTATACCCACAGGACACGGTTGTGCCCCATCGGCGCTACAGCCTTGGAAGAACAATTCCCCCCTGCGCCTGATACTTTCCTTTCTTATCCTTGTAACTCACTTCGCAATCCTCGTCGCTCTCAAAAAACAGCACCTGACACAATCCTTCGTTCGCATAGATCTTCGCGGGCAGCGGCGTGGTGTTGCTGATCTCGAGCGTAACGAATCCCTCCCACTCCGGTTCAAATGGCGTCACGTTCACAATGATTCCGCACCGAGCATACGTCGACTTTCCCAGACATACGGTCAGCACATTTCTCGGAATCCGGAAATATTCTACTGAGCGCGCCAGCGCGAACGAGTTCGGAGGAATGATGCACACGTCGCCCTTGTAATCCACGAGGGATCGCGGATCAAAATGCTTCGGATCTACGATCGTGCTGTTCACATTCGTGAAAATGCGGAACTCATCCGCCACACGGATGTCGTAGCCATAAGAAGAAACGCCATAACTGATGACGCCCTCTCGCATCTGCCGGTCGGTAAACGGCTCGATCATCCGGTGCTCCAGCGCCATCCGGCGAATCCACCTGTCTGGCTTTACGGACATCCATTTCCTCCTCACAAAGAAATAAAAATAGTGTAGTCTCAAAAAGTAGAAGTGTAGTTGAGGCTGCCTGTCCTTGACAACCCGGGCCGCAGCCTCTAGCATCGGGCCACGGATTCCTGGAGGGCGGCTGTGATCAAGCTCGACATCGTAAACGCAGTGGTCGCGAAGACGAACATCAGTCGCACCAAGGCGGAGCAAGCCGTCGAAACCGTCTTTGAGTCGCTCAAGGGCGCACTCGGGCGCGGCCAGCGTATCGAACTTCGCAAATTCGGGGTCTTCAGCGTTAAGCCCAGAAAAACCGGTATTGGTCGCAATCCTCGCACCGGCGAAGAAGTTAGCATCCCTCCCGGGAAAGCCGTCCGCTTCAAGCCCGGCAAAGAACTCCAGGGGCTGGAAGACACCTCGGCGGCCGCTGCCAAATAAATCTTTGTGAACCCTCCAGAACCAGAACAGAGCGCTCCCGTTTTTCTCAGTTCTCCTGCTTGGCCCGAACTCCCAACTCCTGGCCGCTACTACGAAGCGGCGCGCCCTCATCCCTCCACCAGATCGCTCTTTCTCGCCACCGCATTGTTTCTTCTCACTCTTCTTACTTCTCTCGTCGCCGGCGCGCATTTTGCCTCGGCTTACGCTCACAACCAGGCTGCTTCTTTCGATACCCTGTTCGAGACGTTTCGCCTCGCCTATCGCCACCCCTCCTTTCTTCTCAACGGAATTCCCTTCGCCATTACGCTCCTGACGATACTTCTGGCCCATGAATTGGGGCATTACTTTGCTTGCCGTCATCACCACATTCAGTCGAGCTATCCTTTTTTCATCCCCGCACCCACACTCATTGGCACGTTCGGTGCGTTCCTTCTGATTCGCTCTCCGATCCGCTCCCCGCGCGCACTTTTTGACGTCGGTGCTTCCGGTCCGCTTGTCGGATTTTTGGTGGCCCTGCCCCCTCTGGCCTACGGCGTTCTCCACGCCAGGGTCATCCCCGAACTTGCTACCGATGGAAATGGCGATCTCATTTTTGGAGTCCCGCTCATCCTCAAGTTGATGACTGCGGCGCTACAGCCAAATGCGCATGCTTCCGATCTGCTACTGAATCCCGTTGGCCGCGCTGCCTGGGTTGGACTCTTCGCGACCGCCTTGAATCTACTCCCGGTCGGCCAGCTCGATGGTGGGCATATCGTTCGTTCCTTAAGCCCGCGTGCTCATCGTCTGGTTACTCTGCTTTTGCCTCTGGTGTTGGTTCTCCTCGGAGCGTTTCTCTGGCAGGGCTGGCTGCTTTGGGCGGCGATCCTGGTTGGCTTGCTGTTTTTTCGAATGGCTCCGATCTGCGATCCCACTCCGCTTGACCCCAACCGGCGCTTTGGTGCGTTTGTCGCCCTGATTGTGTTTCTATTGTGCTTTATGCCTAGTCCGCTCCAGGTCCGGTGACAGCGGGCCAGGAAAACGCAAAAATGCAGGAGTCCCAACCACGCATCCTTGCGCGCAGCCTACGCGAGCGCGATCTTTTGTTTCTCTTTGTCGGCTCTGTCATCGGTTCCGGCATTTTTCTTACACCGGGTCTGATCCTCCGCCAGCTCTCTGGCTCCGTCGGCTACTCCCTGATCGCCTGGCTTGTCGGTGGAATTCTCTCCTTACTCGGCGCGCTAACATACGCCGAACTCGCTGCCGCAAATCCTGAAGCGGGCGGCTTATACTGCTACATTCGCGATGGCTTCGGCCGTCTGCCTGCGTTTCTCTATGGATGGTCCCTCTTCCTCGTTATCGCCAGTGCGACCATCGCCGCTCTTGCTCATGCCTTCACCACTTATCTTCAGGAAATCATCCCGCTCTCGCCCGGGCAGCCTTCTGCTGTCGCCGTACTCGTGATTGCCGTTGTTACCGCAGTGAACGTCTGGGGTACACGCAAAAGTTCCGACCTGCAGAACGTCACAACGCTCATTAAAGTCGGCATCGTTCTTGTTCTCGGCGCCATTTTGCTTGCGCTTGGCTTTTCGCAAGGCAAACACGTTAGCGAGATCCCCCCCGTGATGGGCAGCTCTCTGTCCGAGTACGCCCTATTTTCCTCGTTCGGGCTGGCCATGATTACGGTTCTTTGGGCCTACGAAGGCTGGCAGTTTGGCACTTACAGCGCCGGCGAAGTCATCGAACCACAGAAGTGTTTCCCGCGTGCGTTTTTGTACGGATCGCTGGTACTCGTTGGCCTCTATCTTTTCGCCGTGTTTGCCTACCTGGTCGCACTTGGGCCCAAAGCCGCGATGGAGAGCGACGCCATCGCCGCCGCTGCAGCCAAGGCCGTACTCGGCGGCTGGGCCGGTAAACTGGTGGCGGCGGCCATTCTAGTCTCCACTTTCAGTGCCGCGAATAGCGTGATGCTTACTGCCCCACGCGTCTTTTTCGCCATGTCCAATGACGATCTCTTCTTCAAGAAACTCGCTGAGGTCCACCCGCGCTACGGTACGCCAGCCGCAGCCGTCCTCGCTCTAGGGATCTGGTCCGCCGTCCTTGCGATCGTCGGTGAATTTGCGAAACTGACGAACGGCGCCATCTTCATCGGCTGGATTTTTTATGGACTCGGTGCCGCGGCGATCTTTCCTATCCGTCGAGCCAGCAAGGCTAAAGCACTTCCCTACCGCGTTCCGAGCTATCCGTTCACTCCCCTAATCTTTGTCTTGGCAGCCGCTGCGATCGTCGGCAACGCGATCTACGCCGCGGTTGTCGACCCACATCAATTCACCTATCTTCTCGTCGCTATCGCTCTGATGCTTCTTGGTCTCCCCGGCTACTTTTTCTGGTCCCGTCGCCACCGCCATTAGTCCCTCTCGTCGAGAGCTGCCCTCTGAAACGGGCTGCGTTCTTCGTCTCACTCACAGCAGCGTAAGCGGATCCACATCGACAAGCACCGCCGTTCCCGGAATCTCGTTCGCCTCGCAAAATGTCAGCGCACCGCTCAGCAATTTCGTCATCACGGATCGCTTCGTCGATTTCAACAAAAATTGATAGCGGTGCTCTTTTTTCAACCGCGCCAGCGGGGCCGAAGCCGGTCCCAGGATGCGCACGGCCGTCCCCTCATGCGGCGAAAAGTATTCCGAAAGGCGCCGGGACCATTTAATCGCATTTTCGAGGTTTGCATCTCTCACAATCACATTCGCCAACGAGGTGGACGGCGGATAAGCCATCAGTCTTCGAAAATATATTTCCCTTTCATAGAACGACACATAATCCTGCCGCACCGCATCCTGAATCGCGTAGTGCTCGGGATAGTACGTCTGGATCAGCACACGCCCCGGGAATTCGCCACGTCCTGCCCGGCCCGCAACCTGGGTCAGTAACTGAAACGTCCGCTCGGCGGCGCGAAAATCCGGCAGGCTGAGCGACGAATCCGCCGAAATCACTCCCACCAGCGTCACCCCTTGAAAATCGTGCCCTTTCGCCAGCATCTGCGTCCCAACCAAAATGTCGAGAGCGCCGCTTGCAAATGCCCCCAGCGTTTCCTGGTATTGCTGCTTGGTCCGCGCAGTATCTCGATCGAGCCGGGCAATCCGCGCCTTGGGGAATTCCTTCCTTAGCCGTTCTTCCAGATGCTCCGAGCCCTCGCCAAAAAAGTACACGTACTGCGAATCGCATTTTGGGCAAGTCTTCGGCACAACCTGGATCGACCCGCAATAATGGCACTCCAGCCGGTTGCGGCTCTTGTGATAGGTCATCGATATGCTGCAGTTCACGCAGTGCACGGAAGCGCCGCAACTGCGGCATAGCATGAACCAGGAATAGCCGCGGCGATTGATCAGCACCAGCGCCTGCGTGTTGAACGACAAGCATTCCGCGATCCCGTCGTGCAAAGCACGCGAGATGGGGCTGGTCTGGTGGGTCTGCTGGAAATCTCCTCGCAGATCCACAACCTCTACCGCGGCTAGCGAACGGTTCTCTACTCGCGTTGCCATCTTCAGGAGCTCATACTTGCCATTCAGCGCGTTGTGATAGGTCTCGAGAGAAGGCGTCGCCGAGCCCAGCAGCGCCGCCGCGTTCTCGAGTTTCGCCCTAACGATCGCCACATCGCGCCCGTGATACCGCGGCGTTTCTTCCTGCTTGTAGCTGTTTTCCTGCTCTTCATCGACGATGATCAACCCAAGATTTTCTACCGGAGCGAACACAGCCGAACGCGTTCCCACCACCACGCGCGCCTGCCCGTTCCGCACTCGCCACCATTCCCGAGCGCGTTCTATGTCGCTCAGCGCCGAATGCAGCACTGCCACGCCCTCGAATCGCGCCCCAAACCAGGCGCGGCACTGGCGTCCTATCCACAGCGTCAGTGCGATTTCCGGCACCAGCACGATCGCCGTCTTTCCCCGCGCCAATGTCTCCTGCACACTCCGCAAATACACTTCCGTCTTCCCGCTGCCGGTAACACCATGCAGCAGCTGCACCCCAAATTCATTTAGTTCGAAGCGTCCGCGAATCGCCTTGAATGCATTCTCCTGCGTTTCATTCAAGGCGTGCCCCGGAGGACTATAGCCCGCGTCAAACGGGTCTTCTGCCGGATCGACTGGCTCTTCCCAGCTCTCGAGCAAACCGTCCCGCAACATTCGCTCGATGAGCGCCCGCGAAACATGAGCCAACTTCAGAAGCTGCACCACCGGCAAAGGCCCGCGCTCGGTTTCGAGAAGTGTTCGAATTCGTTCCTCTTTTTCTCCTAACTGTTGTTTCGGATCGCGCTGCTGTTTCCACGCTGCCACCTGCTGGGTCTTTCGCTTTCGTCCTTGCACCGTTTCGCGGACTTCGACGTAGCCGCGAAGTTCGAGCCGCTCTAACGCCTGCGCTGATATTCCCGGCTGACTGCTGCGATTCAGCGTCCGCACACTCTTCTTCTCGAACAGCCGTTCCAGGAATTCCGCCTCGTCGCGCTCAAGGGCTGTCAGCGCGCTTCTGTCTTTTGATTTTTCTGCAAGCGACTTCCCCGCATCGGTCAGCAAAATCTGGCGTTTCAACGCAATTTCGGTCTGTGGCGGCAACATCGCGCGAAACACCTCGCCGATCGGCGCGAGGTAATATCGGGTGATCCATTTCCCGAGTTCGAGCATCTTCGACGTAAGCGCCGGCGCCAGATCCAAAACTCGGCTCACGTCTCGGAGCTGCGCTCGTTCTGGTGCTGTTGCACCGATTTCCACGACGACACCGATCAGCGACTTTTTTCGGAAAGGCACCAGCACGCGGCTTCCTATCTGTACCTGCCTTCTCAGCGCTTCTGGCACTCGGTAAGTAAACATTGAGCGCAACGGCACTGGCAGCGCCACGTTGCAATAGAGTTCCGCCATGATGTTTTTGTGGTGGCCGGCCTTTAGGCCGGTTTTTTCGTAACTGGCCCCTTTATCGGCTGATCAAGAAAATCCCGACAAATATTGACACAATACCCGCCGACTGCATCCTCGAGACCCGCTCACCCAAAAACATTGCCGCCAGCCCTACCGTCACTGCTCCATAGAGTGACGCGAGCACGCTCACCACAGACACCTGCTCATGTTGCATCCCGAAGTTGTTCAGAACGTAGGCACTCGTATCGAGAATGCCGACACCTAAAATCCACCGATTTGCTCCCGCCTCAGGTAACGTGAACGGCTGCCGCAAGGTCAGCACGACCGCCGCCGTCATCGCGACACCGGCTAGCCGGATCAACCAAACGGACGGTGCGCTGCCTAGCAGCGGCACCACCCGTATGCCCAGGAGCCAGAACATCACGCCAAATCCTACGGCTGAAAACAGCGCCCAGCCGACACCCAGCTT
>Ga0126373_10004988_pt1 | contig 10235 bp, 8 predicted proteins | sample PanSoiMetPlot_11_FD_92545 | JGI IMG/M metagenome (GOLD analysis project Ga0126373, IMG submission 92545) | Tropical forest soil microbial communities from Panama - MetaG Plot_11 | ecosystem: Environmental > Terrestrial > Soil > Tropical forest > Bulk soil | place: Panama | collected 2016-02-17 | reverse complement strand
TGGGTTTCATAACCCGGAAGCGCTGGTCGTAAAGCTGCTTGGCGTTATTCGAGGCAAGGTCAATCAGCGAGCGCTTATCCCCGCGCTGGGGCACGAGGATATGGACACGTGGGGAGCGGACGTTCTTGTCCGACGACTCCTCCGATAACACTTCTTCCAGCATTTCCCGATCTTCGAAATCGACAGGAACATATACGTGTCGGGGGACGTATGGCTGGCCGATGTAAAGCTGCGTAAGCAGAGAAGAAAAGAATTCGGCAGGATCGAATTCCCGCCCGGTAGCGGGTCGCCCGACCCGCTCGGTTGGGCGAAGCTCGCCGGGTTCAGCCAATCCGTTTCGGGCCGGGCCCGGCTCGGCGGCCCGGGTCGGGAGATTCGCATCGGTCTGGATGTTGCCGGCTCCTTCCGCGCTCTCAAACTCCGGCAAGTCCTCCCAGAAGAACTCACGCCGATCGAGCACCTTGCCGCCGCGCATATGAAATAAGTTCACCGCCAGCATGCCATTCTCATAGTGATAGCCAAACACATCGGCATCGTTGCCTTCGGCCGCTGCAATGCGCTGCTTTTCCTGCAACTGCTCGATGGTGGAAATCAGGTCGCGGTATTTTGCCGCACGCTCAAATTCCTGCGCTTCGGCAGCTTTGCGCATGCGCCCCTCGAGCGACTTCGACAAGTCACTCTGCCGGCCCTCGAGAAACAGCTTCGCATCGCGCGCCGCTTCCTGGTAAATCTCGGGCGTAGTGAGCCCCTGTACACATGGCCCAAGGCAGCGCCCGATGTAAAACTGCAGACACGGCCGAGGGTGAAAACGGTTCAGGTCCACGTTGCAGGAAGGCACCAGAAAATTGCGATGGATCAGATCGACAATCCGGTAGGCGAGGTTGGCAGGGAAGTAGGGACCGTAATAGACACTGCCATCTTTGCGGAGGCGCCGGGTAACATACACGCGCGGGAAGCGCTCGCTCAGAGTCAGCTTCACATAGGGGTAGGTCTTGTCATCGCGCAGAAGAATGTTGAAGCGCGGCTTCTTCTGTTTGATCAGGTGATTTTCGAGCGCGAGGGCTTCTTTGTTGTTGGCAACGACGATGTAATCAACGTCAACCGCTTCGCGAAGCAGGGTTCCTGTTTTGGCGTCGGCAACCCGGCCCTCGTGAAAATACGAACTCACCCGGTGCCGGAGGCTCTTAGCCTTGCCGACATAAATCACCTCGCCTTTGGCGTTCTTGTACAGGTACACGCCAGGCGAGGGGGGAATTGAGCGAATTTTCTCCTGTAGGTCCATTCCAGCGCAGAGTTTTCTCCGGTGTGTGGGGGCGCGGGCGCCCTCGCCCGTGCTGTCGGGAGCTGCTTGGGATTATTCTAGTCGAGTTGCCGACAGGAGCGATTTAGCTGTCTACCTTGCCGCCTAATGTCGAGCTCCGCTCGACCTGGACGGGCTGAGGACGGCCTTCTTTCCCGAGACCGCGCCACTGCTTTTTCCCGGACTATATAAATTTTCCTCAACTTTGGCCTTTGTAGAAGCATCGGGTGTATCCTAGAGATGCATCTAAGCCTTGTATGTAGAGTGAGTTACAGGGCTCCGGGCAGCTGCTTGAGGGTTGGCATCCCCCGTGCTTATGTCGAGAGTGGCTGTGAGCTCGGCCTTCGCGAGGAACGCGAAGAACCAGGGCACTCAGAGTTTGCTAGACCCAGGATTTCTTGACGCGCTCATTGCGCGTCACCCAGGTGACAGAACTCAAACTCCTGTTACCCAGGTTTCAAAATTACGAGAGGAAGGAGTCCTCCAACAATGAATCGCGCTTCTTTAGTCATTGCACTGGCAGTCAGCATGGCGGCGTCGGTCGGCTGCTCCAGCAAGAATTATGTGAAACAACAGACCACGCCGTTGATCAACAAGACCAACGAACTCGACGACATGACCGCCCAGAATACCAAGGCGATCAAGGACGTTGACGCGCGGGCCCAGTCCGGAATCCAGCAGGTGAATCAGGCCGCCTCCGCTGCCGATCAGAAGGCCCAGGCTGCCGGCCAGACGGCATCTCAGGCACAAGATTCGGCGAATAACGCCGTTCACCGCGTCGATGTGCTCTCGAACGCCGTCGCCAATCTCGACAACTATCGCGTGGTGAGCGAAACCTCGGTTCACTTCGGCTTTGACAAGGACTATCTGACCAAGCAGGCCAAAGAGGACTTGGACAAATTGGCGGCGACCGTTCCCAACACCAAGGGCTACATCATCACGGTTGAGGGCGGCACCGATGCGGTTGGTCCCGCGGACTACAACTACAGCCTGAGCGAGCGGCGCGCCAACTCGGTGATCCAGTATCTCGGCTCGAAGTACAACATTCCGCCGCACAAGATTTACCTGATCGGCCTGGGCAAGGATAAGCCCGTCGAAGACAACAAAACGCGAGACGGCCGCGCCGCAAACCGCCGGGTCGACATTCGGCTCATGACCAACACGACCGAAGGACAGGGCCAGCCGGCTACGGGTGGGCCAACCGGCTCGACTCCGCCATCGATGTAAGGTGTGCTCGCTGGCCTCTTAAGGGGCCAGCGACAAATGATCTTTCCCTCCTCCCCGGAGGACTTCGCCAACAGGCCGCTCTGTAACTACAGAGCGGCTTTTTTTTGTTCCCTCTCGATGTCCCGATTTACCTTGACCAGCATTTGGAATTTCAAGCAACATTCCCTGGCATGAAAGCTTTCCTTCGGAAGGCCGTCTGGGGTGGTATTTGCGCCACCTGTCTGTTTGCCTGGGGCGGTGAGAAACCGTGGACCGAAGTCCGCAGCGAGCACTTCCGGGTGCTGACGGATGGGGATACTAAGGGAGCGCTCGACATTGCCCGCGAGTTTGAGCAAATGCGAGCTGTTTTTGCAGCGGGTGCCGTCAACATGCGCTTGGATTCAGGCGTACCACTCGTCGTTTTCGCAACCCGCGACGCCAGCAGCATGCAACAGCTTGCTTCGTGGCCAACGCGTCACGAGAATATCGGCGGTTTTTTTCACGAGGGCTGGGAAAAACAGTTCGCGGTAGTGCGGGTCGATTTGGACACACCTGGGTACTACCAACCCGCTTACCACGAGTACGTACACACGCTTCTTCACGCAAATTTCCACTGGTTGCCGACTTGGCTCGACGAAGGCTTGGCGGAATTCTACGGAACGGCTGAATTTAAGGACAATAGTGCCGTTGTCGGAGAACCCAGTCTCCGAAAGTTCATTTTCGAGCGGGAGAAGCTCATTCCGGTGAAGACTCTGCTCGCAGTCGATCAAAGTTCCCCTTACTACAACGAAGGCAACAAGATGAACGTGTTCTATGCGGAAGCCTGGGGCCTCACGCACTATCTTACGTTCGCAGATGGCATGGAAAGAGGGAAACGGCTGGGGCAGTTCTACACCCTCCTCGAAACTGGCATGGAGCAGGAAAAGGCTTTCGAACAGGTTTTTGGACCTACCGCTCAACTGGAAGATGCCCTTGAGAAGTACCTTCACAAGGGCAAGATGCATGCCTGGGAATTTAACAATCCACCTCAAATCCTGGAGCGTAATTTTGCGGTTCGAAAACTTAGCTTGGCCGAAACCGATGCCGAGCTCGGCGGGTACAGCGTGTGGGGGTCGCATGATTTGAAGACTGCTCGCCGATTGCTATCTGATGCAGTTCAGGCAGATCCGAAGCTTGCGGTCGCACATGAGAATCTGGGGTTCTTGGACTTTGATGAAGGGAAAGACGACGAAGCGGTGCGCGAATTTCAGGTTGCAGTGGAGACCGACAAGAACAGGTACCTGTCGCTTTTTGCTAAGACGATGCTCTCACCCATGGCGCACTCCGACAGTCCCAGCGACCAGTCGGATTTCGAAAACGCTCTCTTTCGTGTTCTGCAGGGCAATTCGCAATTTGCGCCTGCTTATATTCAACTCGGACTGCTTTACGCAAAACAGGGAGACCTTAAGAAGGCGACTGCGGCGGCGAACAAGGCGGCACAACTCCAGCCATCGCGCGCCGGGTATGAACTGATGTTAGGGGATTTGTTACTGCAAATGGGGCGTGCGAAGGACGCTGCCACTATCGCAGAATACGTCGCGGACCGCTGGCAGGGTGCAGACCATGATGAAGCGGTTGAGCTTTGGAATCGAGTCCCTCGAGACCAGCGAACGGCCTTGACGAACCTGCTCTCCCAGCCACTCGAGGGAGTGCAAGAAGCGGAGGGTTCGGTAAGATCGGTGACTTGCGGTGGAGATGGCCCCGACCGCAAGTTCTCGCTTACGCTTAACCAAGGCGGAAAAGAAATCGTGTTTCAGCCGTCGAAGGGCTTCTCGATGGGATTCTCGGACACGCTCTGGTATGGAAGGGACCACTTCAGTGCGTGTCACCATCTTGAGAATCTAAGAGCGATCGTCCATTACAAGCCAGGCAATGGCACCACGCCAAACGACCTGGTCGGGCTGGAGGTACGAGTCGACCTGCCAGTGGTCGTGAAACCAGCCGTTGCGGACCAGCCCCTGACTACGGAAAAACAATAGCCCGGGCTTCTGATCCCCAAGGAGTGCGACCGAGGCTATTGCCGAATAAGGACGGGAAATAGCGATCCGGAGGGTGGCTACGCCCGCCTACAAAGTCGGGGCAGCGAGCCGTTCCGACGAATCTCAGGGGTGAATCGAGGTCGCAGGGAGTCGGCCCGAGGGTGAAGGGGAACCTGGGTGCTGCCTGTCGGGTACAATAGCTCTATGTGCGGACGTAGGGTCTCGCTACTGCCTGTACTGGTCCTGGTTCTCTGCTTCGCCGAAGCCCGCCTACTGGCGCAGCAGGATGACCCGCAACCCGCCGAAGATCAAACTCAGCAGGCAGGACCTGCGCGCAACTCTGCCTCCAAGCCGGACAAAGAATCCGTCGAGTCGCGCGAAACCGAGGAGAGCTCTAGCAAGGACACGCGCATCGACCTCAGCCCTCCCGCCAATGATGCCAAGGGTCACCCCAACAGCGGCGCTGCCGTTTACGACGCCGGGCAACCGAATGATGTTCAGGAGTTCCATCCCTGGGACCCGCACAAGGCTGCCAAGGACGTCGAGGTGGGTGATTTTTACTTCAAGCGGAAGAATTACCGTGCCGCCCTCGACCGCTATAAGGAAGCCCTGGTTTATAAGCCGAATGACGCGATTGCCACCTTCCGCCTCGCCGCATGTGAGGAGAAGTCAGGTCAGCCCGCTGACGCCATCACCCACTACGAAGCCTATTTGAAGATCCTTCCGCACGGACCCGATGCGGAACAGGCGCAGAAAAGCCTCGAGCACCTGAAGGTCGGCGCGGAAAAACAAACCACCTCAAAATAGGATCTTCGCCAGGTGCCCCCTTTGGAGTTGATTTTCCAGTCAAGGCACAAACCTCTGGCTAGAAATGTTGCCTCAATTCCGCAAACGCTTTCAAAACCAATAACCGGGTCGTTGCCTCTGGTTGCGCGAGTTCCTCGTGCTCAAGGATCCAGGTGTCATTATGCGGAACGAAAACCGCGTTCAGTCCGGCGCGAAGCGCAGGGTTAATATCGGATCTCGGGCTGTTCCCGACCATCCATGTTCGTTCGCAGGCCAATTCGTGACGTTTCACCAGATCTCGATACACCTCCGCATCCTTCTCCGGCACCACCTCCACGCTCGAAAAGTACTTCTTCAAGCCCGATCCTTCTACTTTCCTGGTCTGCTCTCGGAAATCTCCTTTTGTGACCAGAATCAACTCGTGGCTCTCCCCTAAATACTGCAACGTCTCCTCCACCTGCGCCAGCAGCTCGACCGGTTGCTCCGCAATGGTGTGGGCAAACCCATGTATGGTTCTGTGTAATGCCGGAGTTATCGGTTCCACGGAAAGGCGCTCGAATGTCCTCACCAACGCATGCGCGAAGCTATTCAGGCCGTAGCCGTGGCTGACAATCGACTCGCGTTCCACCGCATTGAGAATTTCGCGAACCTCGGCGGGAGTGCGTTCGCGGTGATTCAGGAACGAAATAAAATCCGCAATCGCCCGCTCGAAGTAGATGTTGTTCTCCCAGAGCGTGTCGTCGGCATCGATCAAGAGGCTTTGAGCAAATCCTGAACCCGAAAAGTTCACTCGTTCATGATACCCATTCGCGCGCTGTGGCAGGGGGGAACCACCGCAGAAAACTTTGCGGTAAACGATTGCTAGTAGAATCGCGATCAATGAGGAATCGAGGTGTCGCGGTCTTTACGGTCTTGGTGTCTCTCGTCATCCATGCGGAAACTGGAATCCATGTCCCCCCCAAGAACTCTTCGGCGGAACCGCGCTCGGCGCACTTGCGGGTGGTTTCGGATCTGAAGCAACGGCTGGTCAAGTTTCGTCAGGTCAAAATCCCATTCCGCACCGCAAACCTGACATCGCGGGAGCAAAGAATGATTTTGAAGCTGGTGGATGCGTCGCGTTATCTCGACGACATCTGCTGGCGGCAAGTCGATCCTGAGGCGCTCGAACTCTACCAGTCGCTCGAGGGCAGCACCCATCCCGAGGATGTGGACTTAGGGCGCTATTTATGGATCAATGGCTCGCGTTTTGACCTGACCAACGATAATCAGCCATTTGTTGGAACCGAGCGAGCGGCTCCCGGCGCCGCCTTTTATCCTCAGGGCCTGACTCGCGACGAGATGGAGCATTACATCCAGGAACATCCCGAAAAGCGAGCCGAAATCTCGAGCCCAACCACCATTGTGCGCTGGCATGCCGGCAATCTCGAAAGCGTTCCCTATCACATTGCCTATCGTGCTTTCCTTGAACCGGCTGCCAAGCACCTGCGAGAAGCCAGCGATCTCAGCCCCGATCCGGCGTTTGCCGCTTACCTGCGGCTTCGAGCCCAGGCGCTCCTCGACGACGATTACCTCAAGAGTGATATGGCCTGGCTCGAGCTCAAGAATCCCAAATTTGACCTGATCTTCGCTCCCTACGAGAGCTACAACGACAATCTCCTGGGCGTGAAAACCACCTATGGGGCCGCGGTCCTGATCCGCGATGAGGCCAAGAGCCGCGAAGTCGAGAAGTTCCAGCAGTATGTCGCGGAAATTCAGGACGCGCTGCCCGTCCCGCCGGCTGATCGTCCTTCGTTGCGCCATCTCGAAACTCCCATGGAGGTGGTGGACTCGCCGTTTCGCGCGGGCGATCTCGGGCACGGATACCAGGCGGTTGCGGACAACTTGCCCAATGACCCGCGGGTTCACGGACAGAAGGGAACCAAAAAGATCTTCTTTCGGGATTTCATGGATGCCCGGGTCAATTTGATCGTCGTGCCGCTCGCGCGTTACCTGATGCCTGCCGAGCAGGCAAACCAAGTCACACCTGAAGGATATTTATTAGGCACGGTCATGCACGAGATTTCGCACGGACTCGGCCCGGTGTTCGCGCACAGCAAATCGGGCGACAACCTCGACATTGGCGCTGCGATCGGTCCCATTTTTAACGGACTGGAGGAGGCCAAGGCCGATGTGGTGGGAATGTTCGCGCTGAACTGGCTGGTGGAACGCGGAGATCTGCCGAAAGAAAAGCTGCCGGAATATTACGCGTCCTACGTCGCCGACATCTTTCGAAGCGTCCGGTTCGGCGTCGCCGAGGCGCATGCCCAAGGCGAAATGATGGAGTTCAACTACCTCCTCGAGCATGGTGCCATTCGACGGCAGCCGTCCGGCAGGTATGCCTTGCGGTACGAAATCATGCCCGTGCAGCTTGAAGCCCTTGCCAAAGAACTTCTGGAGATGGAAGCGAGTGGCGATCGTGCCCGGGCCGAGGCCTGGTTCAAGAAATATGACGTGATTCGACCGGAGCTTCAACAAGCGTTGAAAAAGGCTTCCCGAGTTCCCGTAGACATCGATCCGTTGTTCGCCTTTCCCAGGTCAGTGAAATAGCGCTCAGTTGTTGATGGCAAGCTGCTAGTGGATTTCACGCTGGGGTTCAAACCTGTTGAACCGCCACGAACGGGCAAGGTTCACTGGCCACTTTTCACCAGCGACGAGCTCATGACTTTGGTTACATACCCTCAACCACCGCGCCATGATAACTTCGTAGCCTCAGTATCAGTCTGCTCGTTGGGGCAAGTTTGTGAAGGCAACACACACACGAAAATTGCGCGTCGCCAAGCGCAGCGGGGGCAGCATCTTCTGCCTCGGCCTGCTGGCTTTCGCGCTTGCTCAGGACCTTCTTCCTCGCCTGCACGCCGAGGATGGGGGTGGACGCAAGCGTATCTACAAAGTAGAACCGAAATATCCAGAGTATCTGAAGCGTCATGATATTGGCGGCTCCGTGCGTTTGTCGGTGGAAATTACCCCAAGAGGCACGGTACGTACGATAGAGCCCCTGGGCGGGAACCCCATTCTGGTAGAGTCAGCGGTCGAAGCGGTAAAGCAGTGGAAGTACGAACCCGCCGAGACCTCAACTACCATCGAAGTGAAGGTCGACTTCAGTCCTCGCTGAAGCCGGTTTACGAGAGAACTCTCGCGAACGGGACCTTCACCCGGTGCCAGCCTTACTCCACAAACTCCACTCTGGGCTCGATTGGAATAATTCCCCCGCGATATCCCATGTCGAGTAAGCGCCGAATGGCTTCTCTGCCGTCAGCGCCATAATTCAGGGTGCGCTCGTTCACGTACATGCCGACGAAGCGATCCGCCAGTTGCGGGTCGAGATCACGGGCAAATTGCATAGCGTACGCGAGTGCTTCCTCGCGATGATCGATCGCATATTGAATGCTGTCGCGGAGCGCGGCTGAGACGCTCGAAATGAGGTCGGGTCCCAGGCTACGGCGGATCGCGTTCCCGCCCAGCGGAAGCGGCAGTCCCGTCATCTCGAGCCACCACCGGCCCAGATCCACGATTCGATAAAGACCCGAGCGGTCGTAGGTTAGCTGGCCCTCATGAATGATCAGTCCGGCTTCGTGTTTTCCCTGCAGGATCCCGGGAATGATCTGATCGAAGGGAGCGACCTCAGTCTCAATTCCGGGAGCAAACAACTTGAGAGCCAGATACGCTGTGGTCAGCTTTCCGGGGACAGCAACCGTGAGCCGCCTCACCTCATCGGAGGAAAAAGCGCGCGCTGCCACAAGCATGGGACCGTAGCCATCGCCGACGCTTCCGCCCGAAGTCATAAGCGCGTAGCGATCCTGGATATAGGGATAAGCGTGAAAGGAAATCGCGGTGACGTCGTAAACCCCGTTCCCCTCCATTGCCTTCTGATTCAATGTCTGGATATCGGTCAGAGTATGGGAGAAGCGCAATCCCGGAACGTTGACCTTGCCTGTGGCAAGCCCGTAGAACATAAAGGCGTCGTCGGAATCGGGGCTGTGGGCGATGCTGATATCGCGAACGCTGATAGCGGTGCTGGACACGTCTTTCTCCAAGTCTTGATGGTTGGTGACCGACCCAAGCCCGCGGTTGACCTGAGAGGGGTCCTCGGACCTAGGGGTGCGAAAACAGCCCACGCCAGCTTCTGATCGCTCCGGCCGCGAGCATCACCTTCATGATTTCCGCAAAGATAAACCAGTAGAGGCCATAGAAGACTGCCGTCTTCAGCGAATGAGTCAAGAGGTACAGCTGAGACAGCCCGCAGGCAAACAACAGGATTTCCCCCGCCACCGCGGCCCAGGCAGCGCGCGCAAACGTTGGCCGTCCGCGCTCGAAAATGTAGCCGGTAAGAGCGGCGACGAAGGGATAGGAAAGCAGATATCCGCCGGTTGGACCTATGAAATGTGCCATACCGATTGCGCCCGCAGGACTGAAAACCGGCAACCCGGCGGCTCCTTCCGCCAGGTACAAAGCCAGGGCGAGGAATCCACGACGGCTGCCCAGAGCGAGCCCCACTAACAGAACTGCGAAATTCTGTAGCGTAAGCGGGACCGGCGTTCCCGGAATCGGCAGGTAAAGGCGAGCGCAGAGGGCTACAAATAAGCTCGCGCAAACGACAAGCGCTGCCTCCAGCACGAAATCAAGCGCGCGGCTGCGACCTTTGGCGACATGAACGACTGTCTCCGACATGCTTCCTCCCTAACCTTCGGTAGGCTGCTCCGGTTCGAACGGCTTATTCTCCGAGTTTCGCAGCCGTTGGCGCACCCGTACGAAGGCAGACAATACCGCCCACAGCACTGCACCGCCGGATAAGGCTACGATCAAAAACCACCAAATCATCCGCACGATGGCCCTAGCATACCAAAACTGGGATCGAAGTCTGAAGGCGAGTAGGTCCCTGCGTCCTC
>Ga0126373_10004987_pt1 | contig 10235 bp, 17 predicted proteins | sample PanSoiMetPlot_11_FD_92545 | JGI IMG/M metagenome (GOLD analysis project Ga0126373, IMG submission 92545) | Tropical forest soil microbial communities from Panama - MetaG Plot_11 | ecosystem: Environmental > Terrestrial > Soil > Tropical forest > Bulk soil | place: Panama | collected 2016-02-17 | reverse complement strand
CTAAACATTGCGGAATGTATAGGGTTAGAGAGATCGATGATTATCGAGTCGTGTGCGATATAATGATAACAGACTCAAACTCTCCAGGATCTACAGGATTTATTTGGGAATATATGAAACGCGCTATGCCAACAAAGGCGAACGCCACTCCTGAATGGGGACACTGGTGCTTTCAGGATGGGACTGCAATAATGATACCGCCTGGTGCCAAATGCTGAATAAACTAAGAGATGAATGTCTAAGAATTGCAGTTGAGCACGGTTTTACAGATGCTTCATTTCCTGAAGATATGGCGCTGATTCATAGCGAAGTGTCTGAAGCTCTCGAGGAATATCGGTTTGGACTTAACCCGAATGATCTGGGTTATGAAGAACAAGATGATCGAGGACGGAAGCCAATGAAGCCTGTTGGAATTCCTTCAGAGCTTGCGGATGTAATTATTCGAGTACTGCACGTTTGTGGTAAACACGGTATCGATATTGAGAATGCTGTGAATGAGAAGATGAAATTTAACGAGTCTCGGCCATATAAGCACGGTAAAAAGATATGAGCTGCCAATACTGCAACGCAACGTTTCGCACGGCAGAAGATTATAGAGATCATTTACCTTGCTCAGTCGGTGTACGAGCCGAAGCTAAAGCTAAGTTGATTGAAGCCGCTCTAAACTGGTGCGCATGGGATAAAGAATTCAACTGGATTTTATCTGAGGAAGACAAAGCTCTGCATGCTGCTGCCGAGGAATATAAGAAGTGGAATGGATAAAGGATGATTCCGGTTTATCGATAGCGGATATCGAGCGTCGGCAAGCCTATAAAATGCATCCACATCTATTCAAAACGCGCAAGAAGTTTCCATATGCGTTCTGTTCACATTGTGGTCTAATCAACTTGCGAAATGAATTGTCGCAGTGGTGTGTCAAGATGGGATGTAATGCATCCGATCATCCTCAGTTTGCATCGAAGGTTCGAGGCTAATGATTCAGAAGATTGTAACAATAAGCGGAACTACGTATTTCTACGATAAATTTAATAAACGTGTACGTCGAGTTCCCAATGTTCACATCGAACACACGGATATTACAAAAGACAATGAATGGCGGGGTAATATCCATTATACTTATGATCCCAAAGTTGATGAGCGCTGGTTTGTGAGCTTTGAAGATGGCAAGTGTTTCCACACGACATACGTTGTATCGATCGAGGAATGGGATGAGGACGAAAGAGCAGATTGAACGCGAGCTGAAAGGTGCTAATGATACAGTCGCACAAGCTCAAACTGTGGTTAATAAGCTTGAGAAGGAACTCAAGCAGATCAACGAACAGCATTATATGAATGCTGAAGTTACTAGCAAGATGCGACGGTTGGTAGTCAACTTCGAAGAAGGAAGAGCATTCGTTGCTGGATATAAAAATATCGACACGTATTACTCACAAATAAATGAATGTGAATTTGAAATTAAAGATGAATACGGAACGTGGTACGTTCGATACAATAAATTCTAATGGGCAAGAAAAGCAAAACTAAAGGCGCTTCCGCAGAACGCGAAGTCTGCAAGCTTCTTTCGAATTGGTGGAATTTCTGGAGACAGCCTATTGACGAAGAACCGTTTAAATTCGAGAGGACTCCATTATCCGGTGGTTGGGCGAAAGGTTCCGGCAAACAGTTTGGCACTGGAGCCGACATTGTTTGTTCCGATCCAGACTTCCCGTTTTCAGTTGAAGTTAAACGCCGTGAAGGATGGAGCGAAGATAACTTCTTTGCAGGCAAGAAATCTCCAGTCTGGAAATGGATAAACCAGTGTGAAACACAAGCTATGGAAGCTAATAAATATGCGCTTCTGTTCTTTCGCAAAAATCGAATGGAATGGCATGTTGCATTCCCAGCTTATATAGCAAGTCCAGCACATTTAACTCCACGTTGGAAAATTACGGTACCCGATGGCGAGGATATACCCGTAACATGGAATGTTCTGACCGCTGAAGAGTTTCTTCATACAATGCCATCTGATTGGACAGAATAATGAATGACGCACCGGAATATTCGACAGCCGAGCATTGTTGGTGTTGTGGTTCAACCCGACAACCGATATATCTAGACGACACAAATGGTAAGATGATTTGTTCTAGATGTGATAAAGCGTTAGAACACGAAGTAGAAGATTTCTGGAATGGAGATGATGACTGATGGAAAACACAAATCTGATTAATCTGTCGAAGGCGATTGTAGCTGCGCAAAATGATATCAGTGCAGTTGCTAAAGACAGCACGAACTCATTCCACAAGTTCAAATATGCCTCTTCTGAGGATGTGATTGAAGAGGGTCGAAAGGCTCTCAATGCGCATGGATTAGCGTTGCACGCTGGCTCTTGGGAATTCCATCCGAACTCATCGGAAACTGAATCGAATCAAATTGGACGTGTATCGGTCGATTATGTTTTGATTCATGAGACTGGCGAGAATATGTTGTGGGCATCGTCTACGCCTGTAGTTGTAGATAAGGGTAGGCCAGCGGATAAGAGTGAGTTTGCTGCTCTGACAGAGAACCTGGCATATACGCTTCGTGGTCTACTTCTCATTCCTCGCCAAAACGAAAGCGACATTGCTGGACGTGATGATCGTAACTATCAGCCCAAGAAGGCAACTCCCAAAGTTGAGGCGCCCAAAGAAGCGGAGCTTGATTTGGGATTGCTTGCCTCAGCACGAACGCTAATTAAGGCAGCTGCTACCAAAGCAGATCTTGATGCCATTGGATTGGGGTTCAAGGATTATCCAGCTGGTGTACGCAAGGCTCTAACGCCTGATTTCAAGCAGCGCATGACGGAGGTATCATGAGCTTCGTGGAGTTGAATAAGTCAACTGTAACAGTAAAGAAGGATGAGCTTCTTGCTGAGATTCGAAAGAATCGTGCGAAACACCAAGAAATTTATGAGGATGCCAAAGCTGGCTACTTCGATGCTGTGATTGACATGTTGGAAGACAAGGTTGATTTAGCTCGCGAAGAGTCTTCGGATTTAAATCTATACGAAATTAACACGTTGGTTTATCCAGTGAATCACACAAAAGACTATGATCGCGTTATTCGAATGCTCGAAATGTCTACAGCCGACGATGTGACGATTAGTGAAACTCAGTTTTCAAACTACGTCCTAGATGAGTGGGCTTGGAAGCAAGAATTTATTTCAACATCATCTAATTATACAAATACGAAGCGATGAGGTTAAACGATGTTTAGTGCCTCGTCAGCTATCCGCGTCTATCACTGTGGAGCATCGGCGTTAGAAGACAGCGCTGTATATGAATCGGGGGAATACGCCGAAGTTGGAAATGTTGTCCATGACTTTATGGACATTGCCAAGATGCAGAATCGGAATATTGCACTTGAGAAGTATGCTAACAATGAGCATTTCAGGGATCTCACCAAGATTCCAGTTAATGACCTTCTCAACGACGTCATTGGATTCTCAACGGAGATTGCCTTTGCCATTAACGTTTACACCAGAGAAGTGCGCTATCTCGGACATCATCTCGGCAGAAAATATCCTAAGTTGCCGGAAGATGAAGGATGGATCTGCGGTAGTGAAGATGTCGTGGGATGGAGCGTTACAACTAATCTACCGGTTGTCGCTGACTACAAGAATGGTGACTCGGTTGGAGATGTTGGGGAAAATCTCCAAGTTGGATTCCATGCGCTTGCGATGCATCTACTCTTTGGATTCGATGCAGTCGAAGGGCGTATTGTCTATACACGTTCTCCAGTCTCGGAAGCCAGTTATATCTTTAGAGATGAGAATCTTGAATTTAATAGTGTAATGGCGAGGTTGCGGATTGCCTACGATAATTATATAAAAGCAAAAGCCATATCGGCACAAGGGCAGAGACCGCCTGTATATCCTGGCGATCATTGCAAATATTGTCCACGTATGAATTCATGCGAAAAGTGGACTGGACTCGTCAAATCGTTTATGCCTGATCTTGAGCATATCCATATCAACTCGGGTGCGTTAACGGTTGATAAACTTGGAGAGCTTTGGCCTAAGTTCAAACAGTTTAAAAACTATTTCGAAGATGCGTATGATCAAGTCAAAGAACTTGTGCGGAAGGAAGGAAAGATTCCGCTACGCAATGGCAAGCATCTAACGATGGTTCCATCATCTAGGGAATATATCGATAGTAAGAAGGCGGTGTCTCTTTTGCGTACATACGGCGCATCCGAAGAGGAAATTGAGGAACTCTTTAGAGAAAGCCACTTTGAAAGACTTAGTGAGATAAAATCAGAACCTGTGAAAAAATTGACCAAAGGTAAGAAAAATGCCACGTAACAAGTTCATTCTGAACTTGTACGGAGTGCATTAATTTTTATGGAGAAAATGAATGCCGCGACCTAAGAAAACAACTCGAGCAACCCGTACCAAGGCTGATGTTGAGGACGAGTTTGATGATATCCGCAATTCTGTGAGCGAAGATCGCGATCCGATTGCTACGGCGTTAGCTAAGCAAGAGAAGGCTAATGCCAAAGCCGCTGCCGGTGGACTTACCGTTGATACGGTTGTTAACCACACCGCTACGCTAGGACTTGCGTTACAGAAGTCTCTCTCCAATATTACAGAGCAACTGACGTCCAAGGTTCAGGAGCTTGAGAATATTCAATTGGCGATTCAGGCTGAGACAGCAGAACTAGAGAATCTGCATAAGATCGATATCGCAAAAACATCAGTCGATATGCTGGTTCAGGAATATAATGCTCTAGTCGATGTGCATGAAACTGAAATGGCAGTTCGGCGCAATAATTGGGATGAAGAGCAGCAAGATTGGACCAAGAAGCAGAAAGAACTAGAGCTTGTTACTAAGCAACGTCGTGAACGCGATGAAGCTGAGTATCAGTATAATCAGAATCAGATTCGTAGAATTAATGACGATGAGAACAAGCGTCGTCAAATGGATCTTGAGTCAAACTGGAAGAAGCGAGAAGAGGCTCTTGTTGCTTCTGAGCAAGAGCTTAGCTCACTGCGTAATGCCACTGCGCTATTTCCACAGACGGTCAAGACAGAGGTTGATCAAGCCGTAGCTTCAGCTACGACGACTCTAGCCAAGGATCACGCGCATAACATTACGATTATGCGTAAGGATTACGAGAGTCAGATTGCTCTGTTGCGGCAAGAGATTGGATCTGGTAATACGGTTCGGGCTGCTCTAACTAATGCGGTGGAGAGGTTGCAAGCCCAGGTGGAAGCTGCTAATCAGAAGGTGGCTGATATCGCGGCTAAGTCGGTGGATGCGGCGAGTGGTCAGCAAGCTCTTGCACGAGTGACAGAGATTGTAAATAATAACAACGGAACAACGACTCGAGGTAAAGCGTGAGCGGCAAACACAATCAAGCAAAGGGTCTATTCAAGCATCAGATTGTGTTTGAAAATGAACTTATGCCAAATAATAAGGGCAATATTTGTCGCAAGCAGTTAGCAAAGCTAGATATTCCAAAGAAAGGTTCTATTGAATATCACGCTGGGCGTAAAATGCGAGTTGTTGGGTACTCCAACCCGTTTCGCGATGTGTCTGGTCATCGGCCAATGCGATTCATATATCTTGCAGATTTCGAAACTGGTGTTGAGAACTTTGATGATTTTGTTATTCTCGTAAGTTGATTTAAAAAAGGTAAACACAATGAGTTTTCATAAGACAATTGTATTAGGTAATATTGGTGCGGATGCAGAGGTTGGCGAATTTGGTGGCAATCCTTCTGTATCATTCCGTATCGCCGCTTCGGAGAAGTGGACGGACAAGAACAACAATAAGCAGGAGCATACCGAGTGGTATCGCTGTACTGCATATGGCAAGCGGTTTGCTAATGTAGCCCAGTTTCTCACCAAAGGTGCACAAATTCTCGTCGAGGGTAAGCTGCGCACCAAGAAGGTGGAGGATAAGTTCTACACCAATCTGATTGTAGATAACATTTCGCTTGCAGGTAGCAAAGGCGTGATTGGTGGTAAGACGGAAACTGAAGCTTCCGGAGACGATGAAATCCCGTTTTGATTGATTAGGAGTTGCACGAACTCCTAATGAAAGCCCTGACTAGGTGATTATCACTTCCGTCTGATCAACGGACACCTAGTCAACGTATCAGCCCGGTAGCGTCACCGTGATGGGAAAGTCAAGTGCACTTGACAACTGGGCGTCTCTCCGGAAGAGCCAATTGAGTGCGGCACCTGTTTTTGGAACAGGATTATGCTGGTGCAATGCCAGCTTCCGGAGCTAATGAAAAAGACAATTTATTATTGCGATTGGTGTCAACTTCAATCTCGAATTGAAGATTGCATTCCGTGCGAATGGAGCACTACAACAGGGGACATTCTTTGTTCTTTGTGTAATTTAGAAAGAGAAAAAGCTATACGCGCCGCATTTGATATTCGTAGGGATATCAACAAAGGACAGATTTCTGCGGTGCGTGAATGATTCCAGCAGTAGCCGGATTCAATGCGTTCAGAAAGATTAGGCTAGTTCAAATCGATGGAAGTGGTAGGCGCATTTATAGTGATTTTGATGCTCGTTACGTTGCCTATTCTCGCAATCTTCCTAGCCGCATACACCATTCGATCAAAGTACAACACGTCGGAAACTTCTTTGAACTCGAATTCAAAGACTGGGAATCAAGGGATAAGTGGAGGAAAGCTCATACCAACGTTGAACTCTTTGAAGGTGACGTCACCCCCCTCAAACGAGTACTTGCTGACAATCCAATACACATTGGAAAACAGCGTCGTTGTTACCTCGACATTGAAACTGACTCCAGAGTTACTCCTGTCCAAGCAATTCAAGGAATGGCTCGCATCCTTTCCTGGGCTGTTGTCGATTCACGTGGCTTCGCCTTCCAAGGATGTCTAAATGAAGATTCTAACGACGCTGAGACTCAACTTCTATTTGATCTCATTGCAGCTCTTGAGCCTTATGACCAGGTTAGCGGATGGAATCTGGATCTATTTGATAAGCCGGTCATTGATGAAAGAGCCAAGCTTCTGGAAGTTAAAATTCCGCGCTACTGGAATTGGATTGACCAGCTTGCGACGTATAAGCGGTTTAACCTTCAAGTGGCAACTTCTGGTGACCAAAAGACTTCTTTCAAACTTGGAGACATCGCTCAATTCGAAGTAGGCGAAGGAAAGAGTAACTTCAAGTCCAACCGAACCTGGGAGGAATGGGCTGCTGGTGGAGCACGCCGCCGAGCTATGTTGGAATACAATATGCAGGACGCCGATCTCCTGCGTAAGATCGAGGATAAGACGAATTACCTCGACATGAACTTTACAATAGCTCAGCTGTGTAATATATTCCCTAACTCACACAGTCTAAAGCCTACTGCTCAGCTCGATGGTTACCTACTACGCCTAGCCCACGAGGAAGGTTTCAGGCTTCCAAGTCGAATTGAACGAGAAGAAACAGAAAAAGCCGTAGGCGCATTCGTTTCGCAACCTACAGCTTGTGGAATTCTTAAGGATGTATTCGTAGCTGACTTTAGTTCTCTGTATCCGTCAATTATTGAAACCTGGAATATCTCCTATGACACCAAACTTGGACCGAATGATACAGGCATTCCATTCGCACTGGCACTCAACGACGTGCGATATAGAACCGATCACGTTGGCATCATTCCTAGAGTCACCGAGGAATTTGGAAAGCTCAGAACCTTCTGGAAATCAGAGAAGGCTAGACTCATTGCAGCGGGTGATACAGCCGCCGCCAAAGATGCAGACCGAAGACAAAACGGATTCAAAGTCCTCCGCAACTCCGTATACGGAATCCTACTCAGTGAGTACTCTAGATTCTATGACAAGGATCTTGGAGAAGCAGTTACAAGAGCAGGACAGTGGTTGATCCAAAGCATTGCTGCCGAAGGAGAGAAACTTGGTTATCGGAATTTGTATAACGATACTGATGGTGCAATGTTTGACGGTTGCACTCATGGCGAATTCCTTCAATTCGTGGCTAGACTCAACGACGAGTATCTTCCTGCAATTGTCAGCGACAAAGGATGCGTTACAAACAGAGTTGCAGTCGATTACCAAGAAGCTTTCGAACGAATCATCTTCCCCGTCAATGATGGTGAACCCGCGTCTAAACGTTACATTGGAAAGTTTAGCTTCTATCAAGGACGTGCAGTTACTGGAAAAGTTATTGAAATCAAAGGAATGGAATGTAAACGAGGTGACTCTTCCCGTCTGGGACGACGGATGCAACTCGAAGTCATCGACAGACTAATGGACGGCTGTGAAGATCCTGAAATATTCGTTCAAATGGTGGAAACTTGGAAGACGAAGATTACAACGGAAGATATTCCACTCGAAGACATCGTTATGTCAAAGTCAGTCAAGTCTATCGAGACGTATAAGACTAAAGATGTTCATGGGCGAGAGAAGTCTTTACCAGCGCAAGCTAGGATTGCGAAGGAATTGATTGAGCGTGGAGAGAATATAAGTTCCGGCGATAGAGTTCAATACGTGGTAGTGAATTCTCTCAAGACTCCAATGTCTCTTATTCCAGCTTCGGATTTTAAAGGTGATTTTGACCGACGCTACGTGTGGGAAAGAACGTATCAACCCAGTATGAGATTGCTTACTGGTGCATTTCCCAATGATAGAAACTGGTTGCATTGGACGATCAAGAAGCCGAAGAAAAAAGATATACCACTGGATAATCAACTGAAGCTATTCTAAAAATGCGCGGAATCAAATCTAATCTTGCGGATGTTTAAAATCAGAACCTATGGACAGCTAAAGCTCCTATGAAATGGAATTTCGACAAACTACAGTTTGCTAACTACGGCGCTGGGGTTAATGGCTCTAACTTCACAGCGGCGCATGTATTGCATGCGTTTGAAAACGATCGTCTATCGTTGCACTGGAAGACTACTGGGAATATCCAGGATAAAGAAGGGCTTGTCAAAGCACTTGAAGAAATTGGTTGGAGGTGTTTTATCGAACACCACGAAAGCGATAGTGATCGCACCTTTATGTTCAAGAACGGTGAGCATGTTCTGGCGTTTGATTGGAACAAAAATCACTATAGTGGTATCGATCTATATGTAACGGATGATCGCGACTTGCTTATGAAAACAAGCAAGGTTGTTGTTCCGTTCGTCAAAGACTTCGTAAAGGATGATGGCTCTGTCTATTCCATCGTGAGTACTCCAGATGGTTTGGAGACAATGCGCATCGGCAAAGGTTCAATCGAGTACATCCCAGACAACTACACGTCGGATGTTCTTGAGCAATTCGACCTTGCACTTGCGGATCTTCAATCCGAGGATCCAATCGGTAGAATGCTAATTCTAGAAGGTCCTCCTGGAACGGGGAAGACCATGCTCACCAGAGCCATTATTGGTTTGACTCAGAATTCTAAACACTACGTCATTCCACCGGATTTGATTCCTCAACTCGGTAGTCCTGCATTCGTTCCGCTTCTCGTCAACATGGCCGGTGAGAAGAAGGGCAAGTCTCATCCGTCCATCTTCTTTCTAGAGGATGCCGACAATTGCCTAGCCCCGCGTATGGGCGACAATATGTCCTACATTAGCGCTCTACTGAATCTGACAGACGGTATCATCGGTCGAATGATTGATATTCGATTCGTTGTGACAACCAATGCCAAGCGAGCTGAAATGGACGATGCGATCCTACGTCCAGGAAGGTTGTCGCAGTATATTAAAATTGGTTATGTGCCTGGAGATCAAGCGTCAAGAATCTATTCCCGTCTAACGAATGGTAAGGAAAAGAAGTATCGCGATGAAATGACTCTTGCTGAAATCTATGCCGATGCAGCTGGAGCCAACATCAAAACTGTATCGAGGAAGAAAGTCGGTTTCTAATGGATCTGTCAGATATTCAGCTAATCCTAAAGCAGCGCACAGAAGGCAAAGACGTATTTCATCCTGCCAAGCTTGTCATGTTCCTAGGTGAGATGGGAATTCTTTGCGAGAATATCCAGTATTACAAGGAAGATCCGACGCCTGAGAATCGCGAGGAATGCAAGAAGGCATTCTGCAATGCAGTCATCATGCTTTGCCAATTCGCCAATGATTGTGGTCTAGACCTTCCACCAGAGCTTACAGATCATTGGCAGTGGTTCCTCGATTGGGAAAAGAATAATGGTCTCAATCAATCCAATAAGAGCGCAAATTGAATCGCTACTTTGCAAACGGCAAACAGGTTTGGATCTGCGAAGATTGCGGACAAACCTGGCAAATGG
>Ga0126373_10004986_pt1 | contig 10236 bp, 8 predicted proteins | sample PanSoiMetPlot_11_FD_92545 | JGI IMG/M metagenome (GOLD analysis project Ga0126373, IMG submission 92545) | Tropical forest soil microbial communities from Panama - MetaG Plot_11 | ecosystem: Environmental > Terrestrial > Soil > Tropical forest > Bulk soil | place: Panama | collected 2016-02-17 | reverse complement strand
TTACATCGGCTCCCACCCGGGACTGCGAGTTCCGGGTTGCTGGAACGGCTTCGAGGTTGCCACGCGAGCGATCCTACGACAGCAGATAACTACTGAGAGAGCCCACGCCCTTGCAGGCCGGATGGTCAGAGCTTTGGGACAGCCCTTCTGCCCCGTCAATGGCCTGACTCATGTTTTTCCCACACCCGAAGTTTTAGCCGGTGCCGATCTCAAAAGCATTGGCTTGCCGCGACCGCAAGCGAGTGCTATTCAACTTCTGGCGCGCGCGGTTCGCGATCGCCAAATCAGCTTCGAAAAAGTTGTGGACTCCAACGCGCTTTTAACCCGGCTTTCTGAAATTCCCGGGATTAAAGAATCGACAACGCAATGGGTAAACATGCGCGTCCTTCGTGATCCCGACGCGTTTCCGTCCGCCGACGCCGATCTTTCGCGCGTCCTCGCGCTTGGGAGTTCGAGTGAATTTGAGCAGCACTCGCAGGCTTGGCGGCCTTGGCGAGCTTACGCCACCATCTATCTTTGGAGCTTTGGCGCCAACCTCACAGCGCGCAAAAAATGCGTTGCCGTTCGCTACACCGACTGTTCATAAACGCCGGACCTGTCCGTAGCCGGGCTTGACAGACTGTACCAGCCGTAGTAATACAGTCATGACAAATGATCCCATTTCAAATATCGTTTCGTCCCGGAACCCCCCTCTGCAACCAGGTCGTCTACGCTGCGAAGAAAGCCGTTGTGTCTGGTCAGATGCGTGCGGGGGAACCCTTTCCTTCCGTACGTGTCCTCAGCAAGGAATTGAAGATCAATCCCAATACGGCCCACAAGGTCATCACGCAACTGGTCAACGAAGGTGTCCTCGAGGTTCACCCGGGAACGGGTACGGCAGTGGCAGCTCTGCCTCCATCCAGTCCCAGGGAACGAGCCCAGTTGCTTGGTCAGGAAATCGAGCAACTCGTTGTCGAAGCCAAGCGCTGCGGTGTTGATCTCGATTCCGTTGTGGCTGCCGTTCAGAAGCACTGGAAGAGGCTCGGTGGCAGAAAGGAACCCCATGTTTCTTTTTCAAAGGAAGAAGAGCGCACAAAGGTATGAGTTACGCCATAAAAACTGAGGAGTTGTCGAAGCGATACGGTCGTGTCCAGGCCCTGAATGGATTGAACCTCAAGGTCCCGGAAGGTGCGATCTATGCTCTTGTGGGCCCCAACGGCGCCGGTAAGACAACCACACTTAAGCTCCTCATGAATGTTCTCAGACCCACAAGTGGAAATTGCGAAGTCCTCGGCGTTGCGTCCGGGACGCTCGGTTACGAAGATTTGGCCGCTATCGGTTACGTGTCGGAAAACCAGGATGTGCCAGACTGGATGACTGGCCGCTATCTTCTCTCTTATCTCAGGCCGTTTTACCCAACTTGGGATGACGGACTGGCGTATGAAATTGCACGCGACTTGGCCCTGCCGCTCGATCAGAAAATCAAAACTCTGTCGCGAGGTGCGCGCATGAAGCTCGCGGTCGTGTCGTCGCTCACCTATCGACCGAGGCTTATCGTGCTGGACGAACCATTTGCAGGTCTCGATCCGGTTGTACGTGACCAGCTGATTCAAACTTTGCTGCAGCGCGTTGAGGGAGCCACGGTTGTTATTTCGTCGCACGATCTCCATGACCTCGAGAGTTTTGTCAGCCATGTCGGCTATCTCGACCGCGGTCGCCTGTGCTTCTCTGAAGAAATCTCGTTCTTGGTTGAACGCTTTCGCGAAGTGGAGGTTACTTTGGAAGCCACGCCTCGGCTGCCCGTCAATTGGCCGAAGAACTGGATTTGCCCTGAATCGTCATCCGCTGTCGTACATTTCATTGAAACGCGTTTTGATAGCGAAAGTACGCCCACGGAAATCAACCGGTGCTTCGTAGGCTTGCGCAACGTTTCATTCACTGCCATGTCCTTGCGCGCTATCTTCACGGCCGTGGCGAGGTCCTCGAGCGGGACTGCCTGAAAGGAGCCTTCGATGCTGCACACTCTCCACATCTTCAAAAAGGACTCTCGACACTTGTGGAAAGAAATTCTAGTCGTTACCACCATGATCGCAGCCTTTGCCTACCTCGACGCTCGTAGCCGACCCATCTTCACCGCTTATGCGCTTCCCATCGATCGGCTGGATGCTATTTTCCACCTGCTCTTGCCGCTGGCCTGGTGGTACCTGATCGCTGCTGTTGTTCATGAGGAGCCCATTCCGGGCGATCGCCAGTTCTGGCTCACACGCCCCTATCGTCGTAGGAGCCTTTTGGCCGCTAAGGTTCTCTTCGTGCTGGTGTTCCTGAACCTGCCGATGCTCTTAGCCGATTGTGCCATCCTTGCGGCTCACGGCTTCCAAGCCTGGTCCTATTTGCCCGGATTGCTCGTCCGCCAGTTGCTGCTCCTTCTCGTCTGGTTCCTTCCGTTCATGGCCTTGGCGACCGTCACGGAGAATTTGAAGCAGTTCCTGCTTCTTCTGGCCATGATTCCAGTCCTCTACTTCATCTTCACCTTTGTCGGTAGGCTGCCCGTTTTCTACCTTTACTGGGTCCGCGGGGAATGGATTCCGATTTCCGCCATGATTGTGGTGGTGTTCGTGGGGACACTTCTGATTCTGCGGATTCAGTACCTGCACAGGCGGACGACGCTCGCTCGCGGAATCGCCATCTGCGCGGTGCCTCTCGCATTAATGGTCCCATCTTTTTTTCCACGGCCGACGGCGTATGCTGCGCAGTTGGCGTTGACTCGTGGGCAAGCGATGCCACCTTCCGTGGTCCTCGGGTTGGACCTGAGCAGACGAGGCGGACAGGATCGCAATAATCTGGTGACTGATGGCGAACCCGGTGCCGTGGAATTGGACTTCCCGCTTCGAGCCACGGGAATTCCGCAGGATCTGGACCTAGTTGCAGATCATTTGGCGGTGAAGGTTCGGACCCCCGAAGGTAACAGCCTGAGCACGGCCGGACGCAGTCTGATGTTTTCTGACAGACATGGCCAGCTTTGGATGAAGACCCATGTCGACGAAAGGGCGTTCCAGAAGTTAAGAGGTACGCGGGTAACGGTGAGAACTTCCGCTTATCTGACACTATTGGGGAATTCGGGGGCAACTCTGATTCCAGCTGGTGCAAAATCGGTGGAAGTACCTGGGATTGGGCGTTGCTCTTTCCTACATGATAATACGAACGAGTGGGTCTTATTCTGTCAAGCTCCCTTTCGGCAGCCCGCCGACTTTTGCAAAGCTATCCTCGTGGAAAGTGAGATTCGTAGGTTCAACGAGTCGCTCCCGGCTGGAGGATCTTATTCTCCCTACCCTGCCGAATTAGAAGTTAGCCCGCTTGTCCTTACATTCAACGGGGCTTACGGCATCTCGGGGCCGATCAGGGATGCTCTGATGCAGACCGCAAAGCCCTTAAGCCATTTTCATACTGACTTTGAGCTTCCAGACGTGTCACTCAGGGATTTTCTACTCGATAAGCAAATACTGGACTCTCCATTTTGATCAGGCGCGTGCCTGTTCGACGGCCACCGGATTCCCACTTCACACGTCGACCTTCACATCACCGCGGACCTTGGCTTGGCAGGTCAGGATGTAGCCGTCCTCCTTGTCCTTTTCGGTGAGCGCATCCTGCACTGCCATGGTCACATCGCCCGATAAGAGTTTTACGCGACACGATCCGCAGGCCGCGAGAGTTTTGGCGAAGGACAGCGCATTCCGAACTAACTCTGCCACCGGCGATTCCAAGCGGATGTGTCTGTGCAGAAAGTCGGCGCGCGAGGGATATTCGGCGGGAGCGACCACAGGACACTCTTTATACCGAGTCATCATTCGCTTTTCTCCATCGCCATTCTTAGCAAACCCTAAGTAAGTGCAAGGGAAGATACGCAGCTGGAGCCAGATAAAGCAATGACGGGCTTGGGCGCTTTAAATTAGACGGGAAAAGCCCGAACCGCACGACAGGATAAGGCTGATATGCTGAGGACCAACTAAAAGCCCAAGAGAGGCTCCGACTTGGGACAAGTCCTCGACGAACACAACGGCGTGTTTTTTGCTAAGGTCGTTTGACGCGTGGCGCGCTTTGGACCAGCACTACGCGGTAGGCGAGTTCTCTTTGCAGCTGTTTGGCTGGGACCGTCCGCGCCGCTTAAGGTTGGAAGCCGACGCTGTGCCAAAGAGCGGCGCAGTCATAAATCACTCCACCTTGGACGACCTTGTTGGTGCGGCGGATGTTGCTGATGTTTTCCAAAGGATCGGCGTCGAGAATGACCAGGTCCGCGCGTTTGCCAGGTTCGATCGTGCCGGTCTCTTTTTCGATGCCCATGGCTTTTGCGGGAACCAGAGTGGCCGCCTGAAGCGCTTCCATCGGCGTAAAACCGGCCTCTACAAAGAGCTCCATTGAGCGATGCACGCTGTGGCCAGGCACAGCCTGGTCTGTCCCCACCACGACGGGCACGCCTGCGCGATGCAGAGCGGCAACCGCTTTGAGCAATACGGCAAAGCGAGCTTCCCCGAATTCGGCAGAAGCAGCGTCAGTACCGCCGCTGCGGAGTTGGGCGGATAGCGCAGGGGCCACTTTGGCAACTCCCGGCTCAAACGTTGCGACAGGCCTGGCCCTCATAGACAGTTCATACACCGGCAGAGTTGGGTCGATGAACGTATGGTGGTCCTTTAAAAACTGCAGGGCCTTCCGAGACTGCTCGGAATCCGGATCGAAATTCCGGAGGGAACGTGTCCTTTCCTGCAGCGGGTCTCCTCGTGTTCCACCGATACCGGGAGCCATCATTTGAACGACATAGCTGATGTGATTGATTTGGTCCATTCCCGCGTCCACGCCGTCGTATCCAGTTAGTCCTTCAGGAATATGGCCGGTCACAGTCATTCCCAGCTTGTGAGCTTCAGCTGTGACAACCGCGAGATTCTCTCGTTTGACCGAGCTGTAGATTTTGATCTGGTTGAAGCCGGCGTCGTGGTAGCGATGCACCCATTCACGACCTTGCTCGGGAGTGTCCACGCGAGCTACGCCGAGGGCAATGCGTCCAGAGCCATCCACAATGCCGGCAAGAAGCAAGCGCGGACCAACGCCGCGGCCGGAGTTGATGGCCTCGCGCACTGCAGTGACAAATTCGAATTCGTTGCCACAGTCGCGAACAGTGGTAACGCCCGCTGCTAGATAGATAGGCCCCCATTCGACCTGCTCGAAATGCGCGTGCATGTCCCAAAGGCCGGGAACGATGGTCTTCCCGGTGATGTCGAGAATCCGAGCATTTTTCGGCACCGCGATTTTGCTGCGGGGGCCGGCAGCGACGATTTTTCCGCCCCGCAATAGTACAGCGGAGTCTTTCACTTCAGGACTGCCGGTGCCATCCACAAGCGTCGCACCAACGAGAGCAAGCGTGTCTTGCGTGGTGCTGCCGCGAAAGCTCTTGGAGATCTCCGCGAGGGAGGCCATTTCGTCAGCGGCCGCGCGCTGCACGAAGGCGCCGAGGTTGTCCTCGTATTCGGGCCGAATCGCCTCGAAATGGTCGTATTCACCGTCCACAGTCACAAGCGCCGCGAGGCGATTTTGCGAATCCAGCCAGAGCGTTTCGCGGCCCCAGACCAGATCGGTGATGCTGAAGCGCTCGAGACTTACTGTCGCGCTGTTGAGGACAAATTCGTCGGGGCCGCGGTCTTCGATGGTCAACTCGCCAGCAGGAAAGGTCTGCAGCTTCTTTGGACGCCCCCCGGCCTGCCACTTGCGCACCAGCATCATTTGAAGGGCCGCGGGGGCGTAGGTGGCGATGGCGAAGAATTGCGCGGGACGCTCGGTGGAACGCCAATCACTCCTGTCACGGATGAGAATTCTGTCTTTCTCCACGAGAACGGTATCGTCGATGGGCGTGCCCCGCGCCATGTCGCCGTGGACTTCCAGGGAACGTGGCACGAGATCCTGGCTCATGCGCAGAAAAGCGCTCATGGACACATCCTGGCCACGATCGTTGAAATGAAAAGCGACGGAGAGCTGGAGTTCATCTCCGTCTTGGGTCACGGCAAATTTTTCGTCGCCGATGGGTTGCTCAAATTTGTGTAGACGGAAGCTTCCTTCTTCAACTGGCGAAGAGGCGGGCGGGCGGCTGTCAGGAAAGGCGAGCCTGGCGAAGCAAGCAACAGTAAGTATTGCAAGGGACGGTTTAAGGCGATGTGCGAACATGCAAGCTCCTCGCGTGCTTTGCCCCGCGCAGCGTGTCAACGATAACACGTCATTCGGCTAACCGCATGACGGGCGAGAATGGATCCATTCAACAGAGTTAGGAAATCTGGAGGAATTTTCAAGTGGAGTCAAAGACGGCTGCGGTTCACAACGGTCCACAGTGCGGATCGCGGAAGCTCGCGGAGAGCGTGCGCGATCGCTGGCTACGCCCGGCTAACTGGCCAACCGCTTGCCTTCTCTTCCCACTTCTCTCCGTTCACGCCCTTCACGAGAAGCCAAAGGCAGAGGGAGGCCTCCCCCACAAAGGCGGGGAGGAGAATGGTTGGGAATAACCGATTTGCGAAAGCTGGGGCTAAAATCAGTGCGAAACTATCGGTCAGATAGCACAGGCCAGCGATCTGCATGAGAACGCCAAGGGCCTTTGGAAGAAAGCCCGACCTGAAGATCACGCGGCCGATAACGACGCAGAAACAGCCGAAGAAGATCAGACTCACGCCGAAACCATAGCCATGCGATTTGAGCGACAGGCTGGCCATAGCATAGAGCTGCTCCGGCGCGAATACTTTGAGGTATGCGGAACTCCCCATCGGAAACAACGCCACAATGAGATACATCGTAGTCGCGGCTTCGAGGCCGATCGACACCAAATTGAAAAATGCCGCCAGCAAGGTCAGCTCTCGGCTGACCGGCCGCAGCAAAACAAACAAGATCATGAGCAGGACAATCGCGCATATCAGCAAAAACACTTCTGCTGCGATATGGAAGCGCCACAGCGACTCAGACGCCATAATATTCTTAGCCGTAGCGGTTGCATCGCCCGAAACGATCAGCTTGTCGCGGACGAACGCCTCACCGAAGAGGCCGATGACAATGATGATGAGGTACAGCGCGCCGCCAATCCTTGCGTAAACTTGTGGCCATGCTTTAACAGTACGATCGGACATTTCGTCGTCCTTCCAAATGTGACATTCAACGCCATGCGACGGGTTTGGTCAACACAATCCGCAGTCACACAGATAGGTCAAACATCTACCAACGGGCCACACACTTGCCTAAGAGATGCGGGGCTGGTCAGCCGCCGCGAGAATTGGTAAGAGGAGCGCGAGAGAGCCGTCTGCAGTGCGAGAAACGCTGCTACTAGCCCTTACCACCAGAAATCACGGCCCAATGCTTCTTCGGTGAAGACAAACGCGAGCAACGCACAACTTCACCGGAGTCGTGGCGGCACGGTGAAAAGAGCAAAATACGGAATCATTATCGGAGCGGGCGCGCAGCTCACGCCTGGATTCGTGTGTAGCGACGAGAACGATCGAGCGGGGGAGATAGCCCCGAGGATGCAACTCACGAGCAATGGATTGATGCTCCCAGAAGTCTGGGATTGCGCGCTCGTGCGTTCATGGACCTGGTTGACGGACCGTGGCCCTTCTTTTCGGAAGCTATGCTAGCGCAATTCCTTCCCGAGGTCAGTCGCTGGCCGTCGCGACCTTGCGATTTTCGATTCCTCGGATTTGATGCTGGAAATAGTCAGGACACGGGTCGCGGCTAGCGAGCCGGGTCTTTCCTTCTCTCGTTGGGACCAGAATCACAATCTTTTGGCAATCACGCAGACGGCTAGCATAAACAGGTACATTCCCGAGAGTCCGCCACCCAAGATGAAGGCTTGCGTTCGCCAAGACCTTCGCCGCAAGTATGCCGTTTGCGCATAGACGATGCTCAGAGCCGGAGCAGACGCGTAGATCAAAGCCTGAACCGGTGGTGCCTCACGGTAAATTTTTGTGAGCACCATATAAAGGACGGCTATCGCCAGCGCGCTAAATATTGTGACCCGCGACGCGATTCGCCGATCATCAGACGAAAGCTTTGCCCCGCCGGCAGCGCATCGTTGTAGCATTGCGAGTGTCATCCTGTCGTCTCCTTTGATTGGTTTCGCACGGGAACGCAGAATCTGTGGGTGTAGGTGCGCGTCGACGGCTCCGCCTAACACGTCGAAGAACAGGCTCAGAGAAGCACGCTGGCCCGCTAACACGGCACGAAATTCCTCACCATAACGCTCACGCCAGCGTGCGGGATAGAGCTGAAGCAGCCAGGTCACGCGCTTGCCAATCTCCGGTGCCCGGTGCGCGCCACCGTCATCATCGAATTCAAGCGTGAGCGCAGTGCACGTTCGCCCAGAGCGGTAAGCCGATAGGGGTTGCGGCGGTCTTCGCTTTTTAGCGGCTCAATAAGCCCGCGCGACTCCAGCCGGGCCAGGGCTCCATACAGCGTTCCCGGCCCCAGACGCACACCGGCAATTGCTTCTATGTCCTCCGTTATGGAATAACCGTGCCTGGGGCCCTCTGCCAGGCTCACCAGAATCAGCAGGGCCGGTTCCGAGAACCGGCCAAAATCATCCAGCTCAGCGTCCTTGGTTTTTGGCACCATAGCTATCACCCGCATAGTACGTAATGCGTAGTACGCAAGGCGATATACTACGTTCTACGTAGTATGATGTCAAGGGCAAATCTGCCGAGGCTTTTCTCTACGACTTCTCACGACAATCACCTGTGATTACGGCCCAACTTGGCTTGTTTTGGATTCCGGTCGGATCAGGGGCAAGTCGGAACCTGATCGACTGCGCTTATACGCCGAACTGGCGCAAGTGGTGGTCAAGATGCTTGTAAGTTCCGTGGCCCACTCTTGGGGAGTCAGCGCGCCAAAGAACGGATGCCGAGTACACTGCGCTTCCCCGCCCTCAGGGAACTGCCGAACTTTTGCCCGGAGTTGTTGTTGCTCGCGAAGAAAGTCACGCTGCCTTGTGAACACGAGTTCTCTGGCTGTGGGGCCATTGCGGGAGAATGGCTTTTCATTGGCGTAGAGGGGCTTTAGGAATCGTCCGAGCACCCTCCGAGAAACGCGATTAGGTTGGCCTGACTCATCCACGCGCTGATCGCGAAAACTGGGATTCGCGTATTGATAGTCCTGAGTGAAATCGAGCCTCTGCTCGATGATTACTGGGATGAACCCCTACCTACAATGAGACAGTTTTGTCGGGCACATCTTGCGAAGCGCGGATTACTTCCGGATTGCCATCCGGAATGAATCGTGAGTTTCTGCACCGCATAGAAGCTCCTTTTTTTGACAGTGTTGAAGAAACTGGTTTTGCCTGTCATCAGGCGGCGTCCAGCCGAAACTGTTTGCGAAGGCTCCTGTCGAACAGACCCGCAGGCGCGAATTTTCGAAGGCGGCCGACAAATCTAGCCTGGCGTGCAACTGGATACCTCGGACGTGGCTTCCGCTTAAAAGTTAAGGGTGGCCAGTGGTGATGAGCTTCAGGATGAGATTCGAAAAGCCCTGGACGAAGGGCTGGCCGCCGGTAAGGAGGTTGGCGCGAGTCTGGAAATTAGCTTGAACATCGGGAACGACGCCGATGTTCTCGATGAAGGGGGCAGTGGGAAAGCCCGGAGATGAGACGTCGTGATTGCGGACGCCGAGCGAGAGAGTGACGCGGGACAATCCCTCGGAGAACGGAGCAGCACTGAATTCGACCACGTTGCCGCCGCCGCCGTCGGTGCGAACGCCGTAGACCGTGACGCGGTTGGCGTCCTGGAGCGTGGCGCCAAAGAACTCGGCAGCCGAGATGGAAAAATCCGTGGTGAGGACAACGATGGGCTTGGTGTAAGCGAGATTGTTCCCCTGCGCGTCGGTTGCGGGCGGATAGAGAGCGCCGCCGCTCAGGAAGCAACCCGCCGGAGAAAGTGTGTTAATTGGGGGCGTGTTGCCGCGTTCTTGGCCGAGGGCCTCGAGGATTTGCTCAAGATCACTCGTGAGAGTGGTGATGGTGTCCTGACCAGCGCCAATCTGCTCGGCAACAAAAAGACCAATTTCATAGCTGATGGCCCATTCCTCCGTGGCTCGGACCTTGAGCCGAATCGGCTGGAACCCGGTGGGAACGAGATATTGGATCAGAAGGTTCATGTAGCAACCGTCGCCGCCCCCGTTGCCCATAATGTCCACGACGAGTCCGCCAGTGTTTTGCTGGAAGAACGTGATCTCGCTTTGAAACTGCTGGAC
>Ga0126373_10004985_pt1 | contig 10236 bp, 12 predicted proteins | sample PanSoiMetPlot_11_FD_92545 | JGI IMG/M metagenome (GOLD analysis project Ga0126373, IMG submission 92545) | Tropical forest soil microbial communities from Panama - MetaG Plot_11 | ecosystem: Environmental > Terrestrial > Soil > Tropical forest > Bulk soil | place: Panama | collected 2016-02-17 | reverse complement strand
GACCGGCGCGGATCAACCAGCATGTGCCGTTGCGGATCGCCCTTAGTCTTGTGGCAGGCTTTGCGCCGTGACCGCAACCGGGATCGCGGTCAACCCGGCGGCAGCCTCAGCGCCCGAGCCATTGGGGTGGCCGCTTTTCGGCAAAGGCCCGAGGGCCCTCGACGTAGTCTTGCGAAGCCACCATGGCCTTTACGGCCGCATAATCTGCCTGCTTAGCGATCGCCTGCTCGAGCGGTTCCTCGAGGCCCTTCAACGCGGCCTCCTTCGAGGCACGCACTGACATCGGACTGTTTTGGCAGATTGTGTTGGCCCAATGCTCGGCCGCCCGCATGAGATCGTTAGGGGCGACGACCTCGTTGACGAAGCCAAATTCCAATCCCTCCTGCGCCGATACCCGTCGCGCTGTAAGGATCATGCCCATGGCGCGCTTTAGCCCGATTTGTCGCGGCAATCGGTGAAGACCCCCGGCAAGCGCCGCAAGGCCAACCCGAACCTCGGGTAGGGCAAAAATGGCGGTCTCGGACGCTACGATGAGATCGCAGGCGAGCGCGATTTCAAAACCTCCCCCCATCGCCACACCGTTGACCGCCGCAATCAGGGGTTTGGTGAGGTCGAAGCGCTTCGTCAGGCCACCGAAACCCGTTGATGGTGTGCCGCGGTGCCCGCCGCTCGCCTGCAGCTTCAGGTCGTGGCCGGCACAGAACGCTCTGTCCCCAGCGCCGGTGATAATCGCAACCCACTGTTCAGGGTCGGCTGCGAAGGCGTCGAAGGCTTCGTGCAATTCGTAGTGTGCGTCGGTGTGCAACGCATTCAACACCTCGGGGCGCGAGATCGTTACGGTGGTGATGCGCCCTCTGCGTTCGACCCGGATATATTTCTGTGTCATTGCGCTCCTCCTGACGTAGTCGTTGCCGCAAAGGCTTATCGCGCAGCGACCTCCAACGCGATTTTCACAGCTTCGCCCACCGCCGATAGGCCGCTGCCCATCGTTTCGCAGGCGGGATGGCAGGATAAAGGCTGCCCCTACACGATGCGCACAACCTGCTGCCTTCATCAAGGCCATGGCAGCGGCAACTCTTCGGGAGCGTCCTGCCGACGCGTCGATCACGCAGCCGGCCGGGAGGAATGACGAATTCGAAGCCATTGGCGCTCACGTCGCCTTTGGGACCGCTCGCTCGCAAAGGCCCTGCGGTGGGCGGCCTACGCGAATGGATCGCGATGAACACGATTGCTCCAACAAGGAGCATAGCGAAGCCGGCAAAGTGACCGACTGCCATCGCGCCTACGCTGCCCGGCGGCGTCAGCCAAACTCCTGTGCGTTGACCACAGGATGAAACGAACCTGCGCGCAGGCCCGCCCGGCTCATTTTGGCCGCCCTGGAAAACTCAAAAATTTAAAACTGTCGGAAATGGAACTTACTTTGGGTCATGTTGCTTATGCCCAAGCCACCCAGTGCTATATAATGATGCCGGAGCATAACTGTGCCAGCGCGTCAGGCAGAGAGTGCGAACCCATGGGCTTGCAGCCATACGACAAAAACTCCTTCCTCTCTGCACTTTCGCCGTCGGAATTTGGATTGCTGCGGTCACATTTGACGAGTTTTGATCTACGCGTCGGCGACCGGCTCCACGAACTCGGTATGAGCGTCGAGCAGGTGATTTTTCCCCATTCAGGTTTAGTGGTAATGACGATGTCGCTGCGGGACGGTCCTGGCGCCGGGGTGATCCTGATCGGCCGAGATGGCATTGTTGGTGGCTTCGCAGCGGCAGCGTGGGCGCCCGCGACCTGTGACGCCGAAGTGCACATCGGCGGGCTAGCGTCGCGAATGTCGACCTCAGCCTTCCGTTTTGTGTTAGATCAGAGCCCCGCCATCCGATGCCTTGCTGCGCGTTTCGATAGCGCCATGATGGCTCAATCACAGCAGACGGCGCTCTGCAACGCCGCCCACTCCGTGGAGGCCCGCATCTGCCGATTGCTGCTTGAGGTCCACGATCGCGGCGACAGTAGCAGAGTTCCTCTGACGCAGAGCAGCCTGGCGCAGACCCTTGGCGTGCGACGCACCACGGTCACGCTGGTAGCAGGGCGCCTTGAGGCCGCGGGCGCGTTGACCTGTCGACGCGGCTACGTGCAGATCCTAAGTCGAGAGGAACTCGAGCGGCGTAGCTGCGAATGCTACGGACACGTGAAGCGCTACCTCACAGGCCTGTTCGCCACTACGAGCGAAGATGATTCAGCGGCTGTGCGCCACAAGAATTCCGCCCGTGACGGCCGTCTAATTCAAGAGTCGCCTCGGCGATCGCCGGTTCCGTGATTGAATGTTTGCGCTTCGTTCACTGTTGAGGGCGGTCAACCGTTCTGCTGCTTGAGTGCAGGGCCGCGTCGACGCATTCGGCCTCGCTGCCCGAGTTGCACTTGGTAGCGACGCCGAGTTCACCGTTTTTTGCCATCCCGCCGTGCGTCGAACTCACAACATGCGAATGCACCAAGGACCGACACAAGTGGCACGAAGGCAACCCAGGCCAGTTCATGCTGTGTCAGAACCGCGGCAACGATCGCTCCGAGCGCGTAGGTGAAAAAGATGCCGATCTGGCGCAACGTGGCGAAGCCGACGAGCGGGTGGGCGCGGCGGACCACCGCACCCGTAATCGATGTAATGATGCTCACCAAAGTGCTGGTGAATACGATGGTGTTGATCCCGGGCGCATGGATCGTACGCGCCGCGACGCTCTGGATGCCCATAGCCGCCGAAGATAAAACGATGAGTCCGAACGCCGCGCCGCCCTCGGCAGGATGACGGCCGGCAGTCCAGATGAACGCGAAGCAAATCAGGTACACCGCTTCCAAAGCGAGCAGAGGTCGTAGCACGCCTGCGAGACCGGTGCCGGCACGGTATTCAGAAACCGCCGCCGCCGTTGCGACCCCGACGACAAAGCCCGTGAGGGCCGACAATCCCAGGAACGCATCGGATAGGTGACCCTGGCTAAGAGAGATTCCAAGAAGCGCCATGTTTCCGGTCATTGCGGACGTAAACACTTTGCCAAGCGTCAGAAACGCAATGGCATCGCTGGCACCGGATGCCAGCGCAAGCAACGCCAGTCCGAGGTCCGCCGGGGTCAGGCGCTCTGGCCGGGAAGGAGATGGATTGAGAGATCTCATAAAGCAAGCGCTCCATGGGAGAATCGGCGAACTGAGCTCCTTACCGACACCGAGAGCGCAGCTCATTGAGAGCCCAGTTGGTGTTCGCCTCGACCTGCCTACGAGGCAACCCGGGTCGTCAGCCTCGGTTTAGCGGCTCGCCTTCACTTCCCATCGGGGGAAGCATACCAAGCTCGGCGCGCGTTGCTCGGTCCGCGTCAAGACAGGACAGTCGTCGCATACTCTCCAAAGCCGTCGCGGCGCGGATGGGCAATGATGACGATGACCACGATGATCATCGCGGTGCCCCTAAGGAACATGGTGGCCGTTGCTGACGCCCGACAAACTTCCGATTTCTCGGATTTCGGACAAACCGGAGATGAAGATCGAGTGTGATGTCTGTGCCTTCGGACGACATCCGCGAGACCGTTGACCCACGTGCGCTGGCATTGGCATCGAATATCAGCGATAAGATTGCCATCATCCAGCCGAACGAAGCCATTCGGCGCCGGAATTCACTTTTCAAGACCGAACATGCGAAGTGGCGTGAGGTCGTATATAACAACTCAACGCTGCCACCAATATCCCTTGTCTCGCACCGGCGGCCCGAAACGACGAGCGCTGCATCGCGGCTGTCATCGATGCGTCTTGCTTGACCATTGGCTTGCGCGCGAGGTCTAGCACGCAAAATGTCATGATCAGATCGCATGTTCGTTGTGGTCGGCATCGAGCCATCATCGCTTTAACGCTAAGGCTCAAGGCGCTGGTTCCTCGATCGGCATTGGGATCGCGGCCCCAAAGGGCTTCGGTGACTTTGGTTGGAGGATTAACGCGCTTCTGTTCTGCTGGCCGCGTAAGACTCTGACGCCGTATGGGTCGCTCGATCGCGACTAGAAATAGCAGCATGCCAACTCTAATGCATACCATCATCCCAATGGCCGTCAGTTCGCGAATGGATATATTGTCGCCGTCGAGCGGCTGCTCGTAGAAAGTACTATGAAAGGCACCCGGGGCGCGCAACTAGCTAGCAATGTTGAATTGCAACCGAGTGACGATCCGATCCTCTGCCTTCGTTCCGCGCGGTGACGATCCGCCGCTCAAAAGCATCACTGCTGATTGAACGTTGCGGCGAATATTGAGTAGTCGCGATGGCGTACGCCTCGTCAGTGTCGGTGGGACGATGCCTGCGCTATATCTGAAAGTTTAGTTGCCGATTGGATTGGGACGGCTACCGGGCGTTTCGATTCGACTCTGCGTCGCGACATCCATGATTGTATCGTTAGGCCGATCGCGAGCGGTGCCAACCAAACGAGCCGCGCCTGATACCTGTCATTCGGGCTGGAGATGACGCCACAGATCGTGGCATTGCCGACAAGCAGCAGAAATAACATAGTCGCCAGTACGGCTTCCTGGCGACAATGTTGTCGCCACATAAACACGGCCAGCATCGGCAAAGCAACGGACGCAGTGACCGCAACCGGGACGACGACCCGGTCGCTCCACGAAGTAAGGTCAATTGCTTCCACTTGCTGGCGTGCGGCGTCATGCCTGGGAAGGACCCAAGGAGCGTAGCGCATTAAAGTCCAGCGCGCGTGCGCCGACGCAACCGGCTCCATGCTGCCTGCGACTCCCGTGTCGAGGAGCTGTTCGGCTGTTAAGGTGATGGCGCGTTCGATATGTTCGAAGGGGTGATTGAGCAGAGAGCGCGCAATGATCGATACGACCTCCCTCTTAACGCGCGGGTTATCCGGGTTGCCCAGCTTGTGGAGCGGGCTATTCGCTTCCCAGATGAACGCCTCGGCATAGGTGGGAAGCTCGTTTCGAAAGTTGCAAAGCTGCCAATCGGGACGCGGACACTCCTCGGACAAAATTTTAGCGAGCATACCGTCTTCGAGAAGGCGTCCCAGAAAGAACACGCTACCTCCTGGTGTGAGCACGAAGCGCCCCGCAACAAAAGCATCTGTGACGAGCAATAACGCAAGCCCTGAGCAGGTCGCCGTCACTGCCACCGCGAGCCCCTTCGGAGCGATACGGAGCCTGCGGCGGAGGAGCCACGCGATCACATCGAGAACCGACAGTCCGGCTAAGACGCCCAAGGTTGCCATGTGCGACGCACCGGCGATGGCGACAATCGCGACCATAGCAGCGCTCTCAAATTTGGAGAGGCTATCAATGCGCCAGGCGACAAGCTGAAGGGCGAGTACGCCAGGAGCCGCCCAGGAATCCGGAAGCAATTTCGAAGCGAAGAACGCTGCGCCACTTGTCATTGCGATTGCCGCCATAGTACCCGGCAGGGTCCATGGCGATCTGCCAGCACCAAAAGCTCTAAGTGCGCAGTCCACCACAAATGTGGTGACAAGTGCCTGCAGCAGGACTACCGGCAGGAATGAGGCCCGCCGCGTAGTCCAGAGCAATAGTCCATATACCGTGGATCGGCCGAATCCAAGGGTTCCAGTTGGCCACCGCTCGAGATAGCCGCCGACATCATCGAACATCAAAGGAAAGCTGTTCCAAAGCGCTGGCAGGCACAACAATGCGACCGCGAGCACATAACCCACTATGCGCGGAAAACTAATCCGACGGCGCATGACGAAGCGAGGCGCGACCCGGGAGGAGACGACGGTATATTACGATGATGATGTGCACGGACTGAACGAACCCACTGCCGAGGAGGTGGCAAGGCTGGCGATGAGGCAACAGAGCAATCCTAACCTTTGCGCCGTCGCAGAGTTTAGCCAGCGCTGCGGTTGTCCACCGGATTGGCTAAAATCGGGCCGAACACCAGCACTTTGCTAGGTGCCCCATTCCGCTGCGAGATGAGCGTTCGGCTCTGTGGCTGCGCCCTGAAATGCATAGCTTCTATTCCTGATATAGCTCCAGCCGGAACCGAGAGCCGCTCTGCCGCGTCTATGACCTATGGAAAAGGCGGGACTTTCCTCGTCCGCCCGAGCAGCGGCCGCGGTCGCTTCCGAATTCCTGAGTGGTCATCGAGCGGCGATTGTGATCGGTGCCGCGGCGCCAACACTGGCGCCGTCGCAAATTGGCGTCCCGAACCGGGCGTCAAAGTGCAACTGAAGAGAACGGCCGTTCAACCCCGCAAGGTCAGATGTCGAAAATTACCGGTTGCGAGCTCGGTTCAAGATCCGACGGCGACGGCAGCAGCTTGGCGATCAGTAGTAGATCCGTGGGGCCTGGTAGTGCGCATCGCAGCCAGCGAGCAAGGCCGACGGGAGGGGAAAAGCAAGTAATGTAATAGAACGTTGTCGATCCGGGCGGGTCGTAGCGCGGCAGCGGCGTGTGGCCACGGATGCCGGATTCTGGAAGGTAGCATGGTTTCTCGCACCCTTGGCGGGAAACCACGGGCGCCCCGGCGACCACGATGGCCCCCTCCCTTCTGGGCAGGCTCATTGTTCAGATGAGCAATGCCATAGCACCCGACAATGCGCTTCCAGCGAACAGGACCAGCCAATCGAGTGGGTCTAATCCGAAAATTCGGTTGTGTTCGAAAACGTAGGTCATGTTGAGGTGCTCCACAATGTAGGAACGCATCCGGATCTGCTAAACGCTCCCCCTTGGGGATTATTTGAGATTGCGGCCCCGCCATCTGTCCAATTCGACTCGGCGACGGTCATAAGACCGCGATCGGGCGCTCGAAGTCCTCGAAATGGCCTTCGGATCTAGGCCGGGACAGCCCACTCAATCAGGTCGACGAAGTCTTCGTGGTGTCGAGAATCCCACCGAAAACATGGATGACCGTTTTGAGCCATCGGCGTCAGCTCGCAACCATAGTGCACCCTTGGCGAGCTCTCTCAGGCTCATTGGATTGTCGAAATTTCGCGAACTGTATACTTCGCGGGTTTCCCTGCCTTGACCACGACGTCATTCGTTCTGACTTGCGCACCAGTTCCGGCATCACTGATACGTGTACCAACAGCGACGACCGCCACCACGGCAACGAGCGCGACCAACGCAATCTTGAGCTGAGTCGATCGATCCGCTCCCAGAAGAGAATAATTCATCGACGTTTTCTCACATTAACGGCTCTGCAGCGTCCTGCGGCTTACGATCTAGTACAGCGAAGCGTGACGCGCTCGGTTCGCGGTCGACGGATTTCCAGCGGCCTCATCGAGCGCGCGATGCGGTTCGTTTGGCAGCACAATCACTTTTGTGCCCACATTCACGCGGCTGTAGAGGTCGATTACGTCGTCGTTGAGCATGCGGATGCAACCGCTTGAGACGTGCCTGCCGATCGTGCCGGGTTGATTGGTGCCGTGAATCCGATAGGCTGTGTCACCTAGGTACATAGCCCGTGCGCCGAGCGGGTTGCCAGGACCGCCGGCCATGACGCGGGGCAAATAGGGCTGACGAGCGAGCATTTCGGCAGGCGGGGACCAATCCGGCCACTCAGCTTTGCGCGTAATTGTCTCCACGCCAGACCAGGTGAAACCTTCACGACCAACACCGATACCGTATCGCACTGCCCTGCCACCGCCTATTATGAAATACAGGGAGGTGTTCGGCGTATCGATGACGATCGTCCCCGTCGCCTCGCCGGTCGAATAACTGACCACCTGACCACGGTGACCAGCAACCACGTTGGCAGGGCCGGGGCGGTCCCTGGTTGTGTCCGGGCTTCTTCCTTGATCCCGAAAAACGCGATCAAAGATCGTGCTTTGGTGGTGGCTTGGCTCTACGAATCCCAAGGGGTCGGCAAGAGCGACGTTCTCAAGGGCCAACACGATCGTGGCAGCTGCGAGGGCGCAACCGAAGGACTGGGCGACGGACAACCCGATCGCGTAGCAGCGTGGCGTCGCACTCTGAGCGCACAGCTCCCCGAGATGGCGATTCGAGCCAACAATCCTTGATCTTCTTTCCTTGTCGTTGCGGTCGATTTCTACGATCATCTTGAGGCTCCCCGCATCCCCTGGGTCTATTTCATGAGAGCCACAATAAGTTAACCAGATGAATTGGCGCTAGTGTACGCTGGTAAACGCACGATATTACAAGGGATTCAATTTCATATACTTACGTCTAGGATGGGCAGGACCTTTGCACAATGGCCGTTTGCCAGTTAGGCAGATCGTCTCCGTCGAAATCGTGCTCACATGTGAGAGGCAATTGGTTTAACTTCAGCCTTGAGGCAGTTCACGTGCGGGCAGTGGCGCAACCTCGAGCCAGGGATAGCCCAACTTTACCAATTCGGGGAAAAAAGTGAATAAAATCAACGGCACGCTCCCCAAAGTCTCCACTACAGCGATCGAGCTGCGCCGGCCGCGTGCTTTGCCTGTGCGGTGATGCGCGGTGGCGGCTGGGAAGGCAGGCTGAGCTTGAGTTGTTTGACCAGAATCTTCTGGTCGGCATTGAGTTCGGTGTAGCGGCTGAGGATCAGAGTGCGGCCATCGGTAGTGGGAAAATGGACGTCGAGCATCTGGATGGCGGCGAGCTTGTCGAGCACGGCCCTGGGCGTGAGGCCCGGCGCCAGCGGCTTGAGGCGAGCGCGCAGCGTGACGTGCAGGCAATAGGCCAGGAAGGCGACGAAGATATGCGCCTCGATGCGGCGTTGGTGTTGGTGGTAGATCGGGCGTAGCTGCAAATCATCCTTGAGATTCTTGAACGCGGCCTCGATCTCTGTGAGCTGAACGTAGAACTGCCACAGCTGGGCCGGTTCCTGGGAGCACAGATTGGTGCGTAGCAGATAGCGGCCCTCGCGCCGCCTCACCTGGCGCAGCTTTTTGCGATTGAGCGTGAAAGTGAAGTTGGCACCCTCGGGCGCCACCTCGACATCGATCAGGCGCCACGCCGCCGGCGCCTTAGCGCGCGCAGCGCCGAGCTTCATGAGCAGTTCTTGACGATCGATGTCCATATCTGCAATCTGCTTGAGCCGGGCCCACAGCCATTTGAGCTTACGCCGGCGCATGGCGCGCTCCTTGTGGATGCGCGCATGGCTCTGCGCTAGCACGTAAAGCTCTTGCTGCTGCGGCAGCAGCTTGACGTCCACCCCCTGCCGTACCGCGTGCCAAGGCAAACCGAGCAGCGCCTTCTCCAGTTTGGACAGCCGTCCCTTGGGCGTGCCGACCAGGTAGGAGATCGGCGGATCTGCTTGCCGCATCTCGGCCAGCACCTCCTCAGTGGGAATGCCGCGATCCATCACCCAGGTGCGCCGAGCCTTGCCATACTGGGCTTCGATCTTGCGCAGCATGTTGCGCAGCGTCGTGCAGTCGGCGGTGTTACCAGGCAGCACCTCATAGGCGATCGGAAAGCCTTCAGGCGTCACGATCAGTGCGATCACCACCTGCACACAGTCGCTGCGCTTATCGCGGCTGTGGCCGAACCGGCGTTTGTCGTCCTCATCGTCCGGCGGCGCGGCTTCAAAATAGGTACTTGTGAGGTCGTACAGCAGGATCTCGAAGCTCGCCCCGAACAAATCCTGCCAGCGCTGGCGCAGATGATCGAACAGCGCCAGCTTGTGTTCCAACAGCTTGTCGAGGCAGCGATAGAGCGCATTCTTCTCCACCAGCTCGTAATCGGCACCGAGAAGATCCGCGATCGCGCTCTGCTCGAACCACTGCCGGTGCAGGCGCCACTCGCTGCCCGGATCAATCAGCCGATAGCTCACCAGCGTCTGCAGAATGTGACGCCACCGCGTTCCCTTCCGCGAGTCCGGCAAGCGAGGAGTCCAGAATTGATCGAGGCCGAGTTGCTCATAGAGCTGACACGCCAACCAGCACGCACCCCACTGCCGCGGCCGATGCAACTCCATCGCCTCAAGCCGCACCTGCACGCCTTGGCCCTCGGCGTGAGCTGGGACCGCGCGGTCGGCAGGAAACAGCGCCAGCTGGCGGTGCCGCCCCGCGTCCTCATCAAAGGCTTCGACTAGCTGGCACCAAGCCTCGTGTTGAGCGTCGTTGATCTCGCCCAGATATAACACCTGCCGCTGCACAACCTTGCCGCCCGCGCAGCGCTTGCTCTCGACGATATTCCAGTAGCGATGCTCTTTGCCGTCTTTGAAGCGTCGGTTGAATCGCAGGAACATGCGAATCAACCTATGCCAACCCGAGGTAGACAAAAAGATACTTGGTCTACACTACAGGCGATTTCCAG
>Ga0126373_10004983_pt1 | contig 10239 bp, 6 predicted proteins | sample PanSoiMetPlot_11_FD_92545 | JGI IMG/M metagenome (GOLD analysis project Ga0126373, IMG submission 92545) | Tropical forest soil microbial communities from Panama - MetaG Plot_11 | ecosystem: Environmental > Terrestrial > Soil > Tropical forest > Bulk soil | place: Panama | collected 2016-02-17 | reverse complement strand
GGCCCCCGTCGTGCCGACGAGCAACCCGACCACGGCGCTGCCGAGAATCATGTAGATGTCCAGGTGCATGGATGCGTGCTCCTCGCCGCGAATTACCTATCGTCCAGATCTAGAATATAGTGTTCTATTATATGGCTTTCCCGATCGAAATCAAATGGAATCGAGGTCGAGGGCAGCGCCGGGCCGGGCGCTCCGCCGGGCGGCGACAGGTCGGTAAGCTTGAACGATGCCTGTGCCGTCGGTCTACCCCCGGCTCGAGACGCTGCTCCCGCTGGTTCGCAAACCCGTCCAGTACGTCGGCGGCGAGCTCAACAGCGTCGTCAAGGACTGGGACGCCGCCGATGTTCGCTGGGCGCTCATGTACCCGGACGCTTATGAGGTAGGCCTGCCGAACCAGGGCATCCAGATTCTTTACGAAGTGCTCAACGAGCGCGACGGCGTACTCGCCGAGCGCAGCTACTGCGTCTGGCCGGACCTCGAGGCCCTGATGCGCGAGCACCGGGTGCCCCAATTCACTGTTGACGCACATCGGCCTGTGCGGGCGTTCGACGTGCTTGGCGTCAGCGTCGCGACCGAGTTGTGCTACACAAACCTGCTGACCGCGCTTGACCTGGCCGAGATCCCGCTGTCGTCGGCCGACCGCGGGCCGGGCGATCCGATCGTGCTGGCAGGCGGGCACGCCGCGTTCAACCCTGAGCCGATCGCCGAATTCATCGACGGCGCCGTCCTCGGCGATGGCGAGCAAGCCGTGCTCATCATCACTGACCTGATCAGGGAGTGGAAGCGGGCAAAGGAGCCAGGTGGGAGAGACGGTCTGCTGCTGAGGCTCGCGATCGAAGCCGGAGTCTACGTTCCGCGCTTTTACGACGTGAGCTACCTGGCCGACGGCACGATCGGCAGCGTCCTCCCGAATCGCCCAGGAGTGCCGCGCGCCGTCGCGAAGCACACCGTCATGGATCTGGACTCCTGGCAGTACCCCAGCAAGCCGCTGGTTCCCGTGGCTGAGTCGGTGCACGAGCGGTTCAGCGTAGAGATTTTCCGCGGATGCACCAGGGGTTGCAGGTTCTGCCAGGCCGGCATGATCACCAGGCCGGTTCGCGAGCGGTCGATCAGTGCGATCGGAGCGATGACCGAGGCTGGCCTGGCCGCCAGCGGGTTCAACGAAGTTGGGCTGCTTTCGCTGTCCAGCGCAGACCATAGCGAGATCGACCAGATCGCCGCCGACCTTGCCGACAGGTACGAGGGCACCAATACCGGGTTGTCGCTGCCCTCGACCCGGGTGGACGCGTTCAACGTGACGCTGGCCAACGAGCTCAGCAGGAACGGCCGCAGGTCGGGCCTCACATTCGCGCCTGAGGGCGGGACGGACAGGATTCGCAAGGTGATCAACAAGATGGTCACCGAGCACGACCTGATCTCCACGGTGACGACCGCGTATGCGAGCGGGTGGCGGCAGGTCAAGTTGTATTTCATGTGCGGGCTGCCGACAGAGACTGATGAAGATGTGCTCGCGATCGCGCGGGTCGCGCACCGGGTGATCGAGGCCGGCCGCAAAGCGACCGGGCGGCGGGACATCAGGTGCACGGTTTCGATTGGCGGATTCGTCCCGAAGCCACACACGCCGTTCCAGTGGGCAGCGCAGTGCGATCACCAGACCGTCGACGCGCGGCTCAAGGCGCTGGGAGCTGCGATGCGGGCGGATCGGGGCTACGGCTCCTCGATCGGGTTTCGGTACCACGACGGCAAGCCGTCGGTGATCGAGGGGCTGTTGTCCCGAGGCGACCGCCGCGTGGCAAAGGTGATCAGGGCGGTCTGGGACGACGGCGGCAGGTTCGACGGCTGGAGCGAGTACTTCTCCTATGACCGGTGGGCGGATTGCGCAGCGGCCGCGCTTAGCGGGGATGGCGTCGACCTGGCCTGGTACACCACGCGCGAGCGCGGCTACGGCGAGATTTTGCCGTGGGACCACCTCGACGCCGGGCTCGACCGCGACTGGCTGTGGCAGGACTGGCTTGCGGCCATCGATCCGGAGGGAGCGGATGAGGTCGAGGACTGCCGGTGGACTCCGTGCTTCGAGTGCGGTGTCTGCCCGGCGATGGACACTCAGATCGAGACCGGGCCCACGGGGGCACGCCTGCTTCCGCTGACCGTGCTCGACCGTGCGCCCGCAGCGGTCGGGGCGGCCAGCGATGCGGGCGGGGGGCCGGCGGGCCAGGGGAGCGGGAGCTGATGGCCAGGCCTGTGCCAGGTGGCCCGCCGCCGCCGCCGACGGTTCAGCGACTGACAATCAGGTACGCTAAAAGAGGCAGGATGCGCTTCGCGAGTCATAGAGATGTGGCGCGCGCGATGGAGCGGGGGGTGCGCAAGGCCGGGATCCCGGTCGCGTACTCCGCGGGATTCTCACCGCATCCGAGGATTTCGTATTCGGGCGGGGCTCCGACGGGATCGGCGAGCGAGGCGGAGTACCTCGAAGTCGCCGTGACACGCCGTTGCGAGCCGGGCGACGTCAGTCGGCGGCTCAACGCAGCCCTGCCGGACGGGATTGACGTGATCGAGGTTGTCGAGGCGGCAGGCGCAGCCAGCGGGCTGCAGCTTGATGCCTCACAGTGGCATGTGACCTGGCCGGGGGTGGCGCCAGCGGCAGCCGCCAGGGCGGTGCGGGCGTTCCTGGCCGCGCCGACGGCGCAGGTGAGCCGGCTGACCAGCAAGGGAACGAGGATCCTCGACGCGCGGGCAGCGGTGATCACGCTGACGTGTGAGCCAGATAAGGCGTGCGCTGAAAACACGATTCTTCAGATGGTCATCCGGCAGCTGACGCCTGCCGTCCGGCCGGAGGACATACTGACCGCGCTGCGGAACCTGTCCACCATCGAGCCCGCGTCGCCGCCGCTGGCGACGAGACTGTGGCAGGGGCCAGTGAGCGCGCTGACCGCGACGCAGCTCGCGGTCGCAGAGAACCAGCCGGGCGGGCCTGACAGCCCGCAGCCCGGAGAATGCCCGCAAGAACTGAGGCCGACCCCCGTGACCCCGGTGCGTCGGTCGACGCAAGACATATCAAGACGCATGACAGACAAGGCAGTGCGTCTGGTGGCGGAGAGCGCCGAGAAGGCGCCAGCCAGCCAGGCGCGTGCGAACGATCAGCTTCCGCGCGGCACGCTGGGTCACCTCGCTGACCCGCGCGCCCGGGAGCCTCACGGAAGAGATTGCCCGAATGCTCGAAACGGAGCCACAGAACAGACAGCCAGAAGACCCTGAGTCTCGGGATGCCGGTCAGCGACCGGCTGCGGGCCAGGAAGGCAGCCACCGGCGCGGCCTGCTGCGCCGGGGCCGCCGTGGCGCAACCAAACCGGCCGAGCCGCCGCAGTTCAAGTCAGGTGCGGCCGACGACTCACCTGGGCGCGCCCAGACCGGGCGCGGTGCTGCCGCGACCAGCCAGGCGCAGGGCGGTGTTCCTGTTGTGCCTGAAGTACCAGGTCACGAGCCGGCATCGGAGCAGGCTGGCCGGCACAGCCGGAAGCCGGCAGCCGGATCGTCCCAGCCGGTGCCCGTCGCGGCGTTCCAGGCTCCAGTGCTCGTGTTCCAGCCACCAGAGATGACCGGGCCGGGCGAATCGGACCGGGCTGGGGCGGATGCAGGCGGAGACGACGCCGAGGGCGCGAGCACAGGCTCTCGCCGGCGTCGTCGAGGCGGTCGGGGGCGCGGCAAGAGCGGCGGCGAGGCGGCCGACGCCGCGCACCACGAGGAGCATGCCGACGGCGATGACCAGGACGCCGGCCGCACCGCCGGAGCGGAAAGACGCGGCGCGTCGCAGGATAAGGCTGATGCAGGCAGGCCGGACGGCGCAGCCGTCAAGGATGCCGGCCGCGAGCCGGCCAGCACGGACGGCGCCGAGGGCGAAGCGGGCGGCTCGCCAAGCCGGCGCAGGCGCCGGCGCCGACAGCGCAACGGTTCGGTCGACGTTGGCGGCGAGGTCCCCGCGCCCGATGAGCCAGCCGATACGGTCGTGCATATCCGCGAGCCGCGCCCCGCAGGCGAACCAGACGACGTCCGGGCGATCAAGGGCTCGACCCGGCTTGAGGCCAAAAGGCAAAGGCGCCGCGAGGGCCGCGACACCGGCAGGCGGCGGCCGCCAATCATTAGCGAGTCAGAGTTTCTCGCCCGCCGCGAGGCGGTCGAGCGGAACATGGCGGTGCGACAGCAGGGCGACAGGACGCAGATCGCGGTGCTCGAGGACGGCGTCCTTGTCGAGCACTACGTCGATCGAGCGACGCATCAGTCTTACGTGGGCAATGTTTACCTCGGCAAGGTACAGAATGTGCTGCCCTCGATGGAGGCGGCCTTCGTCGATATCGGGAAGGGTCGCAACGCGGTCCTGTACGCGGGCGAAGTGAACTTCGACGCGAGCGGCCTGGAGGGCGTGGCCAAGCGGATCGAATCCGCGCTGAAGTCTGGCCAGTCGATCATGGTGCAGGTCACAAAGGATCCGATCGGTCACAAGGGCGCCAGGCTGACCAGCCAGATCAGCCTGCCTGGGCGTTACCTGGTCTACGTGCCTGGCGCGTCGATGACGGGAATCAGCCGTAAGCTCCCCGACACCGAGCGGAACAGGCTCAAGCAGATATTGAAGAAGGTCGCGCCCGAGGACGGCGGGATCATCGTGAGGACCGCCGCCGAGGGCGCGTCGGAAGAAGAGCTGCAGCACGACGTGACGAGGCTGGTCGCCCAGTGGCAGGCGATCGAGCGCAAGGCCAAGACGGCGAGCGCGCCTGACCTGCTCTACGGCGAGCCCGACCTGACCATCCGCGTCGTCAGGGACATTTTCAACGAGGACTTCACCAAGCTCGTTATCGCAAGCGACAGCGAGTGGGATCTGGTCGACGAGTACGTTCGCTACGTCGCGCCAAACCTTTCTGACCGGCTCGAGCGCTGGACAGATGACAAGGACCTGTTCACCGCCTACCGGATCGAAGAGCAGCTCGCCAAGGCACTTGACAGGAAGGTCTGGCTGCCGAGCGGTGGCTCGCTGGTGATCGACACCACCGAGGCGATGACGGTCATCGACGTCAACACCGGCAAGTTCACCGGCCAGGGTGGCAATCTCGAACAGACCGTCACGAGGAACAACCTCGAGGCGGCCGAGGAGATAGTCAGGCAGCTGCGGCTCCGTGACGTCGGCGGCATCATCGTCATCGACTTCATCGACATGGTGCTCGAGAGCAACAGGGAGCTGGTGCTGCGTCGGCTCATCGAGTGCCTGGCCAGGGACAGGACCAAGCACCAGGTTGCCGAGGTCACCTCGCTCGGCCTGGTGCAGATGACGAGGAAGCGGGTCGGCTCTGGCCTGCTCGCGGCGTTCTCCGCGCCGTGCGAGCATTGCGGCGGCCGCGGCATTCTCGTGTCCACAGACCTCACTGATGTGCCCCATGCGCACGGGCGCAACGGGCAGACGACCACGGTGCCGAAGCCGGGGTCGACCAAGTCCAGGTCGAGAAGCAAGGCGATTGCCCAGGTTGCCGCGAAGACGATCGACTCGCACGTGGTTCAGCCCGACGGCGACGAGGCCACTGCGCAAGCAGCAGCTGAATCAGTGACGGCTGAGATTGATGCCGCCGAGATCGTCGGCGGAGAGCCTGTACCCGCCGAGATTGTCGCCGCTGCTCTTGTCGCAGCCGAGAGCGTGACAGAAGAGCCGGCCGCGGCGCGTGCGGCGGATGGGCCAGCGCGGCGGGAGGCGCGGACCAGGCCGAGACGGTCGGCGCATCGCGAGGCCGGGCCGCCCGACACCGCTACGCCGGCCAGCGCGGCAGCCGACGACAGCACGGCCGCGGCCACGCGCGATGGCGAACAGGCCGACTCCGGTCTCGGCGCCGGTCCCGGGCAGGAAACGGCGGCGGGCGACTGACGGCGCGTGGTCTGGTATTCTTTTTGGTCGGCGTGTCTGGCTGCCCAGAGCGAGTTCCGGCGGGAGCGGCGCGCAATGTCGGCGGGCCCGGTCGCCTCGACGTTCTGATGAGGCCGCGATTCGGCGGCGGGCTGACACCAGGGAGAGAGTTCTTTCGTGTACGCGATCGTTCGCTGCGGCGGCACGCAGAGCAGGGCGTCGGTTGACGATGTCCTGACCGTCGACAAGCTTGCCGGGGAAGTCGGCTCCACGATCACGCTGCCTGCGGTGCTCATCGTGGACGGGGAGAAAGTGGTCAGCGACCGCGCCGAACTGGGCGGTTACGAGGTCACTGCCGAGATCCTCGGGCCCGCGGCCGGCCCGAAGATCAACATGATCCACTTCAAGAACAAGACCCGCCGCCGACGGCGCCAGGGCCATAGGCAGAAGTACACGCAGGTGAAGATCACCGGCATCGGTACCGGCAAGACTGCCACGGGCAAGGCAGCGACAAGCAAGCCGCGCGCACGCAAGACCAGCGCAAGCGAGAAGACGACGGCCTGAGAGGTAGCGCTGAGATGGCACACAAGAAGGGCGCCTCGTCAAGCAGGAACGGGCGCGACTCCAACGCCCAGCGGCTTGGCGTCAAGCGATTCGGCGGCCAGGTCGTCAACGCGGGCGAGATACTCGTGCGCCAGCGCGGCACGCACTTCCACCCGGGCATCGGCGTCGGCCGCGGAGGAGACGACACGCTGTTCGCGCTCGTGTCCGGTCGCGTCGAGTTCGGCCGCCGGCGCGGTCGGCGCGCTGTCAGCGTAATCGCCGCGGACACTGAAGAGGTGGCCGCGCAGGCCAGCTAGCGCCTCGCGCGCGATCGGGGTCTGCGCGCACGGCGACGAGGAGAGCTGGTGTGGCGGAGTTCGCTGACCAGGCCGAGCTGCGGATTCAGGCGGGTAACGGCGGCAACGGCTGCGCGTCGATACACCGGGAGAAATTCAAGCCCCTCGGCGGGCCTGACGGCGGTAACGGCGGCCGCGGCGGCGACGTCATCTTTGCGGTCGACCCGAGTGTCGCGACGCTGCTCGACTTCCACCGCAGGCCGTTGCGCCGGGCCGGCAACGGCAAGGCGGGTGCCGGCTCGAACCGAAACGGTCCGGAAGGCGCCGACCTGATCATCGGTGTGCCTGACGGCACGGTCGTCAAGACGACAGGCGGCGAGGTGCTCGCCGACCTGGTCGGTGGAGGCACGCAGTTCGTGGCGGCGAGCGGCGGACGCGGCGGGCTCGGGAACGCGGCGCTCGCTTCTGCGAAGCGCAAGGCACCGGGATTCGCGCTGCGCGGCGAGCCAGGGGAGAGCCGCGAACTGCTGCTTGAGTTGAAGACGATCGCCGACGCCGGGCTCGTCGGCTTCCCGAACGCCGGAAAGTCGTCGCTCATCGCCGCCATATCGGCGGCCCGGCCGAAGATCGCGAACTACCCGTTCACGACGCTTATCCCGCACTTGGGCGTGGTCGAGGCCGGCGACACCCAGTTCGTGGTCGCTGACGTGCCTGGCCTGATCGCGGGCGCGAGCCAGGGCCGCGGACTTGGCCTCGATTTCCTCAGGCACGTCGAGCGCTGCGCCGTCCTCGTGCACGTCATCGATTGCGCAACACAAGAGCCCGGGCGCGATCCCGTCACCGACCTCGATGCGATCGAGGCCGAGCTCACCGCATATGACGAGCTCACCGGTTCCGACATGGCGAACAAGCCGAGGATCGTGGTACTGAACAAGATCGACATACCGGAAGGCCGAGACCTGGCAGAAATCGTCACTCCCGATCTGGAGGCCAGGGGCCTCGACACCCGCGACGTCTCGGCCGCCTCGGGCGAGGGCCTGCGCGATCTGACGTTCGCGCTTGCGGCGATTATCGCCGAAGCCAGGAAAGCTTCGCCGGAGCCACAGCCGACCAGGCTCGTGATTAGGCCGGAGCCCGTGGCCGGCCCGGACTTCGAGCTGATCAGGATCGGCGAGAACGCGTTCAGGGTCGTCGGCGCCAAACCGCGCCGCTGGATACAGCAGACCGACTTCAGCAACGACGAAGCGGTCGGCTACCTGGCCGACCGTCTGGCGAGACTTGGCGTTGAGGAGTCGCTGGCAGACGCTGGCGCGCAGCCGGGGGCCGAGGTCCTTATCGGCGACGAAGACGACTCAGTGGTCTTCGACTGGGACCCGAAGCCGCGCGCTGGCGTCGGCTTCGGTCCGCGCGGCACCGACCCGCGCCTGCAGCGCTAGCAGGCGTAGCGATCGCCTCCGAGTCGACCACCGCTGCCACATCGATGGCACGCAACAGTCTCAGTCGACCCCATCGATGTGAAGTCGATGGGCACAGGCAACCAACACCGTCACATCGATGCGCGGGGCACGGCCCCGGCGGCACCAGCTGTGCCACATCGATGCGCGGCGGGGCTTGGGCTTGCGGGAGCGACTAAACTGTTTGGGCACTTTTTGAACCTGGCGAAGGGGGCGCGATTGTCAGGGGAGGACCGCACCGAAGCAGAGCGGGAACACGAGCAGAGGTACATCACCGCGCTGTATGACCGGCTCGACGAGATCAGGTCGCGGACAGCCGACCGGCTCGCACGGGTGTTGCGGCAAGTCGGCGGCACGCCAGCGTCGCGGAGCGAGCGCGAGGCGCTGAGCGTGATGTACGGGCAGCAGCTCGGCCAGCTCGACGCTGCGGAGAACGGGCTTTGTTTCGGCAGGCTCGAGTTCAACGACGGTGCCAGGACATACATCGGGCGACTCGGCATGCACGCCGACAACGAGGGCTACGACCAGCTGCTCATGGACTGGCGAGCCGATGCCGCTCGGCCCTTCTACCTGGCCACGGCGGCATCGCCTGGCGAGGTCAAGGTGCGCCGTCACATCAAGACGAGGGCGAGAAGCGTGCTGCGGCTCGACGACGAGGTACTCGATCTCGCGGCGGCAGACCCAACCAAGCATGAGAGCCTGACCGGCGAGTCCGTGCTGCTTGCGGCGGTGAACGTGAGCCGGACAGGCCGGATGCGCGACATCGTCGAGACGATTCAGGCCGAGCAGGATCACATCATCAGGGCAGGGATGCCCGGCGTGCTCGTTGTGGAGGGCGGTCCGGGTACCGGCAAGACCGCCGTGGCCCTGCACAGGGCCGCATATCTGCTCTACACCTATCGCCGGCAGCTCGAAAAGCGCGGAGTGCTGGTTATCGGCCCCAACGCCACGTTCTTGCGGTATATCGGCCAGGTGCTCCCGTCACTTGGCGAGACGAGCGTGCTGCTCGCGACGGTCGCGGACCTGACGCCAGGGATCACCGCCACCGGCTCAGAACCGGACGAGGTCGCACGGCTGAAAGGCCGGCCGGGCATGGCAAAGGTCGTGGCCACCGCGGTCCGCGACCGGCAGCGCGTGCCGCGGGACGGCTTGGAGATCAGTTTTGAGAACGGCCGATACCGGGTGAGCGCGCAGGCGCTGGCCAGGGCGCGGGAGCGGGCCCGCAGGTCCAGGCGGCCGCACAACCTGGCGAGGCACATTTTTACAAGAGAGGTGTTCGACGAGGCTGCCAGGGTCGTCGCTCGCCAGCTCGGCGCCAACCCGCTGGGCGGCGAGAACCTGATGGGCCGATCGGACATCGAGGACCTACGGGACGAGCTCCGCGACGATCCCTTGGTCCGCGCCGCGATCGGCAGGCTGTGGCCGGTGCTGACCCCGCAGCAGCTGATCGGTGAGTTGTTCGCATCGCGTCGGCTGCTCGCATCGGCGGCGCCGTCGCTCGCGGTGTCCGAGCGCGAGCTACTGAGCAGGCCGGCGGGCTCGCCGTGGACGCCTGCCGACGTCCCCCTGCTCGACGAGGCAGCTGAGCTGCTCGGCGAGGACGAACGGGCGGAGAAGGCGGCAGCCCGGCGGCGTCGCGAGCAGGAGGAAGCGTACGCGCAGGGAGTGCTCGAGATCATCGGCCGGGGGGAGGAGGACGACCCTGAGATCCTGATGGGCGCCGACATGCTGGACGCGGCAAGGCTGGCTGAGCGGTTCGACACCGAAGTTCACCTAACTCCCGCTGAGCGCGCGGCGGCGGACCGGACCTGGGCATTCGGCCACGTGATCGTAGATGAGGCGCAGGAGCTGTCTCCGATGGCATGGCGAACGCTGATGCGCCGCTGCCCGACGAAATCGATGACGATCGTCGGAGACGTCGCCCAGACCAGCGACATCTCAGGCTCAAGCTCATGGTCCGAGGCGCTCGGCCCGTTCGTAGGAGACCGGTGGCGGCTGGCGCCGCTGACTGTGAACTACCGCACGCCGGCCGAGATCATGACCGTCGCGGCAGATGTGCTTGCCG
>Ga0126373_10004982_pt1 | contig 10241 bp, 9 predicted proteins | sample PanSoiMetPlot_11_FD_92545 | JGI IMG/M metagenome (GOLD analysis project Ga0126373, IMG submission 92545) | Tropical forest soil microbial communities from Panama - MetaG Plot_11 | ecosystem: Environmental > Terrestrial > Soil > Tropical forest > Bulk soil | place: Panama | collected 2016-02-17 | reverse complement strand
CTGCCGCAATGAGTGCGGCATTGTGGGTCATCGTCACCGGGGCGCTAACCGCGAGTTCGGCATCCTTGCAGTCGCTATCGCCCACTCAGACGCCTATCAAGTATCTGGTAGTCATCGATGACGAGAATGTCTCATTCGATCACTACTTCGCCACCTATCCGAATGCTCAGAACCCGCGCGGCGAACCGAGTTTCAGCCCACTCCCTAATACTCCATCGGTTAATAACAGCGCGGGCGTAATAGCTACTCAAAATCTCAATCTTGCTAATCCATTTCGGCTCGATCGGTCCCAAGACTTCACCTGCGACAATACTAATTTCTACATGAATGAGCAGCAGGCATATAACGGCGGGCTGCTCGACATGTTCGTACAGTTCACCAGCCCGATAAATCCTAAAGACTGTCCGATGATCCCGAATCTGCCGATGGGCTATTACGACGGCAACACGGTGACGGCGCTCTGGAACTACGCGCAATACTACGCAATGAGCGACTACTCGTTCGGGACCAACTTCGGCGTGACTGTCGTCGGCCATCTAAATTTGGTCTCAGGTGAGACCCACGGCGCCAGTCCAAACATTACGGGCCGAGTAATCAACGGCACGGTAGTAAAAAATGTCGAGGCTGGATTCGATGACTGTGACAGGCGAATCCCGGTCAAGATGTCGGGCCCGAACATCGGTGAGCTGCTCACCAACGCTGGCGTGACCTGGGGCTGGTTCTACGGTGACTTCGGAAACATAAATGGCGAGTGCAATCCGGTCTACAATAGTCACTACATGCCATTTCAGTATTATCAGTCCACCTCAAATCCAGCACATCTGCCACCTTCCAATCCATTCGTAATTGGGACCGACAAGGACCAGGCGAATCATCAATATGATCTTAGTAATTTCTGGACTGCGGTTAGCCTTGGATACATGCCACAGGTGACATTTCTGAAGGCGCCGAGCGACTCAACGGGACATCCATTCACCTCGGGACCGCTGGAGGAACAGACTTTTCTGGTCAACACGATCAATCGCCTCGAGCTCACGCCACAATGGCAAAGCATGGCGATCGTCATCACCTACGATGATTCCGACGGATGGTACGATCACGTGATGCCGCCGATCGTCAACCAATCGAGTGACCATGACCAGGATCGGCTGCTTGGTCCGACGGGACTCTGCGGCAACGCTGCGCCGACCGCATACCAGGATCGATGCGGTTATGGTCCGCGGCTGCCGCTGATCGTTATTTCACCGTGGGCGCGGAGCAACTACATCGATCATACGCTGACCGATCAGACGTCCGTGCTCCGTTTCATCGAGGACAACTGGAATCTCGGCCGCCTCGGTGATCCTCAATCGTTCGACTTGAAGGCGAACCCGATGACAGGAATGTTTAATTTCAAAGTTCCGCTTGCGCCACGGCTGTTTCTGAACCCTAGCACTGGAACGATCGTCGGACCGCGACCGTGGTAAGAACGCGGCTCAGCTGCGCTGTTACAAATTGCCGATCAGCCAGCGAGTCTGATTGCTCGCGCGCTTCTTCGCAGCCGCAGCCCCGTCGCCGATCGTGGCCGCGTCGGGCTTCTTCGCAAACAGCGTGTGATGTTTTTCCACTTCTGCGATCGCCCAGTCGCACCATCGGATGTTCTCTTCCATCCAATCGATCCCGCGCCGCAGCGTGAAGTAGGAGAACATCATGTTCACGTCCGGATACTCGGTCGAATATGCAAAAACCATCCGTTCAATATCGCGATAGACATTCAGGTACTCGCGCCATGCCTCGCGCTCTTCGACGAGTTTCTCGCGTGCCCCGTCGGCTCCGAGGTGCCCCAGGAAGCGGCAGCGAAGGAGCGGCGCGTGCTTGAGCTTAAGACCCTCGAACGGACTCTCAAGCCATTCGATCAGCACGCGCTGCCCCTCTGGCGCGATCGTGAACAGACGCTTGTTAGGACGACCGTGCTGGATCACGTCGCGGCTTCGGATGAGGCCGTCCGTCACCATCCGCTCGAGGGTCGGGTAAATCTGCCCCGCGTGCGCGTGCCAGTAATGCGCCGTCGAGTAGTTGAACAGCTTGACGATATCGTAGCCTGAAATCTCGGGCACCTCGGCTATGATGCCGAGCAGCGCATGCTCGAGCTTGGCTTTGATAGCGCGGCGTGGTGCGATCGAAAGCCGCCGCGCGCGGCTGGAGCGGACGGGCGCCGCTACGCCGCCCGTCCTCCGTCTTGCTGCCATCGGATCAGCTCGCGCACCGATCAGGCCGGTACCCAGTTGCCGTGGAAGCCGAACGGCACGCGATGCGGCGCCTTGACGCGCGCGACAGGCTTGCCGGAAAAGTCCCTTGCGTCAATAATCGCGAGCTCGCTCGAATTCATCGCTGGATCGTACCAGACCGCGAGCGCCCAGCCGTCGTCCTCAGCTGCTCCTGGAGCGCGCGGAACGAATACCGGCTCGCCGGGATACTTGCCACCACCGAGGTTCTGTGTCTCGAGCTTGCCGGCTGCGTAGTCACGCTTGGCGATGATGTTGAAGCCCATCTCCTTGCCGCGCTGATCCCGGTGCGCCGCGAAGTAGCCATAACGATGCTTCTTGCCGGCGAGTCGCTCATCGAGGCGCGGAAACTCGGACGATGTTTCGTCAATCTGATTCTGCGTGATGCCGCCGTCTTTTAGGTTCAGCGTCCACCGCCACGGCAGCGGTGGATCGCCAAACGAGTTGCCGGTCATGTCGAGCGTCTGCATCCGGCATCCGTCGACGATGAGCGAGCCGTTCTCCTCGTAGGCGTTCAGGAAATGGAAAACGTAGAAGGCTTCGTCGTGGAACCATTTCACCTCGCCGGTCGCGCGGCTCATCGCGCCGATCTTCGTGCCATGTTCCGGTTCCCATGCGAGCATCGGCTCGCCCTTGCCCATCTTCTCGACGCGGAACACGGACGGGCAGACGAAAAAGATCGCGTAATTATCGGTTGCGATGAAGTCGTGCATCATTACGGGCAGGCCCGTTTCGATCGCGCGCGATTCGACGAGCCGGCCTGAGCGATCGGCTCGATACCACGTCACGTAGGGCGGGAACGGCTGATAGCCGAAGAAGAGCAGGTCGCCGTTTTTCGGATCGAACTTCGGATGCGCCGTTACCGGACCCGTCATCATGCCGCCGAAGTCGTACAGGCCCACGGTCTCGAGCGTTTCGGGTCTGAGCTCGTGCGGCAGACCAGCCTCCCAGAGCGCGAGGAGTCGATTCGCGTAGCCGATGAGGTTGGTGTTGCCCGCGTTTTTGAAGGGCGGACGATCGGGCGGCACCTCGGCCGTCTGTCCGAGCAGGCCACCGTACAGGGCTCTGCCCTCCTTGATCTCGGCCTTGAAACCCTCGGTCCGCACGTAGCGATTGCGATACGCGGCACGCCCGTCGCGCAGGATGAAGGCGTGCGCCATCCCGTCGCCGTCGAACCAGTGATATCGACCCAAGGGCTTGAAGTGAGGGTTGGGGCCGATGCGATAGAGCGCGCCGTTGAGTTCGCGCGGAATTTTGCCCTCGACTTCGAGGTCGTAGGCATCGCCCTCCTCGCGCCAGGGGGCGAAGTTGCCGTTCAAGTAGGGATTGTCCGAATTCCACATGCGATTAGATCCTCCGTGCTCCGTGCTGCATTCCTTTCATAGTATAAAATTGAAGTATGAGGCAAGTACCTGCCTCATCCAGCTTGCATGCACGCAGCCCTGGCCTTGCATTGAGACCGAGGTTCCAAGCCTCTAAGATCAGGTTATGTTACGCGATGCTGCCGTCTTCGCTGCGGGTCTCTCCGCCTGGACGATGGTCGAATACCTAATCCACGGCACGCTCGCGCACGCGCATCGCACTATCGTCAGCGAGCGCCACATGGTGCATCATCGCGACCCATCGGCGGTGTTCGCGATTCGCCTTTGGCCGCTGGTCGCGCTGCTCTGGACTACCGGCCTCGCCACTTGGGGCTTCGGCGGTCCGATGGTGTTCTGCAATGGTTTCTTCTTGGGCTTCGTGGCGTATGAATTCGTGCACTATCGAATTCATTTCCGAATGCCCGCCAATGCCTACGAAGCGCGGCTCCGCGCACGCCATCTCGCGCATCATATGGGTGCGCCCGGCGCCTGGTTTGGCGTGACGACGCGCGTCTGGGATGTCGTTTTCGGTAGCGAGCCCGACGCAGCGCGTCGCGATCAACTGCTGGCGCGGGCTACCGCGGTCGCGCCGCTTCAGGGCCCGAGCAACTTTCACCGCATCACCAGCTGGATCGCCGTCTGGCACTGAGCGCCGGCAGGCATCTTGCTTCATATCTCAAGTCGAGATATTGAGCCGATAGAAGTGTACGAGGGATCGATCAGATCGTCGCGCGGCGCGGCTGCAGTGACAAGGCTGCGGTTGGCCCATCGGACCCTGCCGGAGGAGAAATCTTTCGCGCAGACGCCGCCGCGCATGGACATCAAGTTCCCGATCCTTGGCTTCCTGATGGAAGCTGAGGCCACCGGGTACGATTTGCGCCGACGTTTTCTCGATCCGATCGGTTTTTTTTATCGCGTGAGCGACGGCTCGATTTATCCCGCGCTGAAACGACTCGCGCGCGAGGGGCTCGTGACCGTGCGCACCGAGCGCCACGGGCGCCGCACGCGCAAGGTCTATGCGATTACCGGGCGCGGGCGCGAGCGATTCGTGCGGATGATACGCGAACCGGCCGCGCCCGTATTCGTGTTCGATGAGATGCAGGTGAAGGTCTACTTTGCCGATCACGATCCCGCTTCCGCGCTCGACCATCTCGAGCACACGATTCGCGACGATAGCGAGCACGCCGCGTGGCTTAAAAAGGTGGTGGCACGGATGCGGCGTGAGCGAACCAGCCCTTTTCGCCGCGTCGTGGTCGAACTCGGGCAGGCGGTGGTCGAGGCAAAGGTGCGGGTGCTCAAGAAACTGGCCGAGGAATTGCAAAACGAAGTCAGGAGCTTGACTAGAGGTCACAGTCGCAGCCGCGCCGTTCGTCCAGCCGCTGCCAGATAAACGCCGCAAGGGAGACTTGCATGGATTCCAAGTTCGCAGTCGATCTCGAGCATGTGGTCCGCACCTACAAGCGCGACGAATTCGAAGTCCAAGCACTGGATGACGTATCGGTCCAAGTTCCGGAGGGTCGCTTCGTCGCAATCATGGGTCCTTCCGGCTCAGGCAAGACTACGATGCTCAACCTGATAGCCGGCATCGACCATCCTACTTCCGGCCGGGTCGCAGTCGGCGGTGAGGAGATCACCGGGATGAAGGAGCGCGACCTCGCCGCCTGGCGCGCGCGTCACATAGGGCTGGTGTTTCAGTTCTACAACCTCATTCCGGTTCTAACTGCATTCGAGAATGTCGAGTTGCCGCTGCTGCTGACCAATCTCGGCAAAGCGGAGCGGCGCGAGCACGTCGAAACAGCACTCAAGGTGGTGGGTCTCGCCGATCGCATGGACCACTATCCGCGGCAGCTCTCGGGCGGCCAGGAGCAGCGCGTCGCGATCGCGCGGGCAATCGTTACCGATCCGACGATCGTCGTGGCTGACGAGCCGACTGGCGACCTCGACGCCAAGTCCGCCGAGGACATTCTCGGATTGATGGTCGATCTCAACCAGCAGTTTCACAAGACGATCGTGATGGTCACGCACGATCCGCGCGCCGAGCGTTACGTCGATACCGTCTATCGCCTCGACAAGGGCGTGCTCGCCGGCGTCGAGCCGGGCAAGCGCGCACGTAGTGCCGCGGCGGAAGCGTCTGCCTGAGCGAGTGCCCGATGAAGTACGCGATGCTCGTGCTGAAGAACCTGCTGCGCAGCAAGCGGCGCACGATTCTCACCGTGCTCTCGATCGCCGTCTCGCTGTTTATCTTCTCTGCCCTGGTGAGCCTGCCCGCGGTCGCTAACCAGGTCCTGAGCGATACGGCTTCCTCGGTGCGCGTCGCGTGCCACAACAAGGCCGGTGTCACCTACAGCATGCCGGAGGCCTACAAACAGCGCATCGCGATGACCAATCACGTAGTTGCGGTGGTTCCGCAGAGCTGGTTTGGCGGCATCTATCACGAAGTGTCCGATCAGTTCCCCAACTTCGCCATCGACCCCGCGCAAGCCGAAACGATGTGGCCGGACTGGAGCGTGCCGCCGGAGCAATGGAAGACGTTTCGCGAACTGCGGACGGCGTGCCTGGTCGGCCCAGGCACGATGAAGCGTTTCGGGCTGCATATCGGCCAGCAGATCCAGTTGCGCGGCACCATCTATCGCTTCAACGTTCAGCTCGAGATCGCCGGCGTGATGGGCGGCAAGGCGCCGCCCAACTTCCTTGTCTTTCGGCGCGATTATATGGAAGAGGCGGAAGGACGGCCGGGTCTCGTCGACAACTTCTGGGTGCGCGTCGATAAGTCCGAGAACGTGCCGCAGGTGATCGCCGCCCTCGACGAAGGTTTTGCCAATTCCTCGGCCGAAACCAAGAGTGAAACCGAGGCCGCCTTCGTGAGCACTTTCGTCAATCAATTCAGGTTCTTCTTCCAGCTGGCCGAGATTCTCGGCTTCATCGTGGTGATCACCATCGGTCTGGTCGCGGCCAATACCGCCGCGATGTCGATTCGCGAGCGGCGCGGCGAGATCGCGGTGATGCGTTCGATCGGATTCACCTCGCGCGCGATCCTCTCGCTGTTGCTGAGTGAATCGTTGCTCATCGGACTCATCGGCGGAATCATCGGCTGCGGTACGGCATTCATCGTGTTGCACCTGTTCGCGGTTGGCTCTTCGGCGATGGGCGCCTTCGGCGATATTCAGATGCCGCCCTACGTGCTGGTCGGCACTCTTTTCATCGCCGCTCTGATCGGATTCCTGAGTGCGCTCGTGCCCGCCCTGTCCGCGGCGCGCCGCAACATCGTTGATGCTCTGAGGATGGTGGTCTGACGTGGCCGTACCACTGAAATACAACCTGCGCAGCCTCCTCGTGCGGCGCATCTCGACCGCGATGACGGGTGGCGGAATCGCGCTGGTGGTCGCCGTATTCGTGATCGTGATGGCGATGGTCGCCGGATTGAATTCGACCATCTCCGATACGGGCTCGCCCGACAACATAATCGTAATCCGCCGCGGCGCAACCACCGAGACCTACTCCGCTATCCAGCTTCCGCAGTTCGACGCCATGAAGTTCCTGCCGCAAATCAAGCGCGACCAGGGCGGCGCCCCGATGGCCTCGCCCGAATTGCCGGTGCAGATGCTGATGCAGAAGGTCGGCGGCGGCACCGACAATATCGTGATGCGCGGCGTCCTGCCGGTCGCGCTCGAGGTGCACGACAAGGTTCACATCACCGCGGGCCGGATGTTCAAGCCTGCCGTCAATGAAGTGATAGTCGGCAAGGGCCTGGTCGGACGCTACGAAAACTGCAAGCTCGGCTCGACGCTACATCTTGGCCGCGGCAACTGGAAAGTCGTCGGAATCTTCGACGCCGCCGGCAGCTCGTTCGAGTCCGAAGTTTGGGGCGACATCCACAATGTGCAGGACGACACGCAGCGCGGCGCCTACTACGCCGACGTGCGTCTGAAGCTCCTGCCGGGCGCGGATCAGGCCGCGCTGATTCAGCGCATCGCCGATGACCCGCAAATCAATCTTCAGGGTGAGTCGGAGCCCGACTACTACAAGGAGCAGGCGGTTGTCGCCAATCAAATGCGGGTGCTGGGCATGATCGTCGCTATTATCATGGCGGTGGGCGCGATCTTCGGCGCGATGAACACGATGTACGCCGCGGTCTCGACGCGCACCACCGAGATCGGCACGCTGCGCGCGCTCGGCTTCTCGCCGGCTGCCGTCATGACCTCGTTTCTGACCGAGGCGCTGATGCTCGCGCTCGCGGCTGGAATCATCGGGATCATACTCGCGATGCCGATCGACGGGCTCTCCACGACGTTCGGTAACTTCGTAACCTTCTCGACGCTTGCGTTCAGCTTCCAGGTGACGCCGCGTATAATGCTAGAAGCGATTATCTTTGCCGCCGTGATGGGCGTGTTCGGTGGCTGGCTGCCGGCGCGGCAGGCGATGCGCATGCGCGTAGTCGACGCGCTCAGGAGCGTGTGACGTGTCCGCAGAATCGCCCCGGGGCCCAAATATCCGCGAGCTCGAATCGCTCCGAATACAGCGGAGCCCGAAGCCCGCCGAGCCGAGCCGCCTCGTGCCGTGGGCTATCGGCGCCGGCGTGCTCGTCGTCGTCGCCGCGCTCGGCCTCCTCGTCTATCAACGCACCCTCGGCCGCCCGCCCGAGGTGCAAACGGCGGTCGTCACCTTCAAATCGTCCGGCCAGCCGGGCGTGCTGCTCACCGGCTCCGGCTATATCGTGACCAAAGAAAAGTACATCACGGTCGGCACCAAGATTCAGGGCCAGATCGTCGAGGAGCCAATCGAAGAGGGCAAGATCGTCAAACGCGGCGACCTACTCGCGCGCATCGATGACCGCGACTACCAGGCGCTGCTGCGGCAGGCGATCGCTGATCGCGATCTGGCGCAGGCCAATCTAGTGCTCGCGCGCGAGCGGGTCGCTCGCTATCGCGAACTGTACGCGGCCAAGGTAGCGAACAAAGATCAACTCGATGACTACGAAAATCAGCTCGCAGTTGACGAGGCGGCTCTAGCCAAGGCCCAGAACGCGATCGACTACGCGAAGTACTACGTCACACTCTGCGTAATCAAATCGCCGATCAACGGAATCGTGCTGAGCAAGGTGCACGAGGTCGGCGACACGATCAACTACGGCGGCGATATTCAGGCCGGCGGCGGCGTGTCCGATATCGTCACGCTCGCCGATACCGACGACATGCGCGCCGAGGTCGACATCAACGAGAGCGATATCGCCAAAGTAACGATGGGGGAGCCGGCACAGGTGATCCTCGACGCCTATCCGGACAAACCATTTGCCGCCCAAGTCGTGAAGATTTACCCGGAAGCCGACCGGCAGAAGGGAACAGTCAAGGTCGCCGTCCACATAACGCAGCCCGACCTCGCGATCGTGAAACCTGAGATGAGCGCGAAGGTGACCTTCCTCGCGAGCACCCAGAAGCAGGAGGCGCCTCTCGTGCTGGTGCCGAAGAAGGCTCTGCTCGGCGACAACAATCCGAACTCGGTGTGGGTCGTGCGCAACGGCCTCGCGGTCCGCACGCCCGTCACGACCGGCCGCGAGTTCCAGGATGGGGTCGAGGTGAAGTCGGGGCTCAGTGGCGGCGAGACAGTAATCGTCGTGCCGCCGCCGAATATCCGCGACGGCCAGGAAGTCACCGCGCAGCAAGCGTGAGCGCCTCCCTTCAAGTACGTCAGATTCCCCGGCTCATTTTCCTGAATTACCTCTAATGTAGCCACGAGCGAGGTTATCCTGAATGGGCGCAGCCGACGGACGATGTGCGAGCGCATCGTCCGTCGGCTGCGCCAACTGGTTGGTGATCACCCCTGCAGTTGCGACGAGAGATTCAAAATCTCCTGCAGGGTCTGATTATAGCGATAGAACTTGTCCTCGCGCAGTTGATCGGTCGATTCGAGCCACATCTCTTCGCCCATCAGCGCGAGCGAGCTCAGCGTATGCCGTAACTGCGGCCGACCCGACGCCGCGATTTCGCCCAGCATCCGATTCCACACTGCTCGCTTCGCGCAGATCACGAAGTCGGGATCGAACTGATCGATATCAATTAGAATCGACGCGTCGCTGACCTTGTAGCCGTCGAGCACGACGCCCACCACGACATCGCCACCGTTCGACGTCTCGTCGGGGATCACACGGATTCCGAATCGCGTCTCCGCGTAGCCAAGGCGTTGAAAAAGAGCGCCCTGGGCCTCCATCAGGCGACCCAGGGCGAGAAACCACCGAGGCTCAGGAAACGACGGCATCGGTCGCCGACTCGGTGAGCTTCGAAAAATCAGTCGGCAGGATGCATCGCGGGCGCCGATCGAGGCCCGCCGAGTCGCAACGTTGCAGGTACTCGTGGACGATCCGCCGCCAGAGCTGCCCCTGCATCTCCATGCCCTTGTCGAAGTTCTTCACGCCGCCGCCCATCAGAATCGCCATCGGTTCGACTGACTCGGGCACGCTGAATGTCTCGAGCAGGATGCGCTCGGCGTCGTCGAGCTGCTCGTGCACTTCTGCTGCCACCGCGGGATTCGCTTTGAGCTGCGCGCGCAGATGCATGGTGCCGTAGCCGACGTGGCGCGATTCATCCTGCATACAGCGACGGAAGATTTCCTGGTCGACGCG
>Ga0126373_10004980_pt1 | contig 10242 bp, 9 predicted proteins | sample PanSoiMetPlot_11_FD_92545 | JGI IMG/M metagenome (GOLD analysis project Ga0126373, IMG submission 92545) | Tropical forest soil microbial communities from Panama - MetaG Plot_11 | ecosystem: Environmental > Terrestrial > Soil > Tropical forest > Bulk soil | place: Panama | collected 2016-02-17 | reverse complement strand
GAGCCCCGTCCCGGCGGGGCGCAGGCCGGGGGGCATCGCGAGGTCTGCGGGCTTTGTCCGACTGATTGCGGACGTCTCGCGCAGGTAGTGCACGATCGCGCCCGCGGCTCGAATGGCTTGCGGGTGACCAGCCAGCCCAAACCCATCGAGCGCCGCGACACGAAAGTGATTTTCAAGCTCTCGCGTCGCGTAACCAGGCTCAAAGATCCAATCGTCCAACCGAGTCTCAAGCGCTCGGCTCTGCAGACGCCCCGGCACAACATCGACCGGCTGGGCGTCGGGAAAAAGTGTCACGGGACGCGATAGCAGAATCTCGCGTGGCCGCAGAATCTCGAGTTCATCCCGCAATCTCGCTTCAGCGCTTTCACCGGCAAACTCGGTTGCGCGAAACTCACCAGTGGAGAAATCAACATAGGCCAGCCCGATCCGCGTGTCCGGCTGCCTGGCAAGTACCCTCCCATTGGGCGCGGCCGCCGCGGCACTCGCTGCCGCGCTCCGAGCAATCGCAGCCAGAAAATTGTTCTCTTTGGGATCGACGAGCGCCCCCCCCATCGCCGTTCCCGGCGTAAGTACTCGAATCACCTCACGCCGCACGAGCTTTTTGCCCGGCCCCGGCTCTTCCATCTGCTCGCAGACCGCCACCTTGTGCCCGGCCCGGATCAGCCGCGCAATATAGGCCTCCGCGGCATGGTAGGGAACGCCACACATGGGCACGGGTTCCCCTTTTTCCTTGTTGCGCGCTGTCAACGTGATCTGCAGGATGCGCGAGGCCAGCACGGCGTCGTCGTAGAAGAGCTCGTAAAAGTCGCCGAGGCGGAAAAGCAGCAGCGCCGTCGGATTCTGCTTCTTCACGGCGTGGTACTGCTGCATTAGCGGCGTAGTGGGCTCGGTCATCGACGCAATTTCTGGCTGTGGGAGCGATTATGTGTCCCGCTCGCTTCTTTGGCAATATCGTTCATCGCCTTCGGCATGCAATCTGGTTCTTCTGCTTCCCTTTTGGGGAGCCCGTATTCTCTAGCGCAGGTGGTTTTCTGAGCCGGCCTCAGAGGCGCAGGCCTCCTTCATTTCTGCGAGATGATCTTGAAACACGAGGTTATACTCGACCTTCCCATGGCAGCCACTCGCACGATTCGCGAAGTCGAAGTCAAAATCCGCATCGAGAACCTCCCCGGCTTGATCGGCAGGCTCGGGAAAATGCGGGTCTGTTCGGAAGGCAGGGTTTTCGAGCAGAACACTGTGTACGACACGCCGGATGGCGCTTACCGCCGCAAAGGTCGCCTCCTGCGTCTGCGCACCGAGACCCCCGCTCCTAGTAAGGCCGTCGGTGTGCCAGGCGGCGGGCGAAAAGCCCTGTTTACATCGAAGGCTGCGGCACCCGGCTCTCGCTCGGCCTACAAAGAGAGGCTTGAACGTGAGGTTCCCGTCCGATCTCCCGCGCAATGGCCCGCGAGGCTTGGCGCCCTCGGACTGGCAGCGGGCTTTTGTTATCAAAAGTACCGCACCCTTTTTTGCCTTCCCGGCCTCCACCTCGACCTGGATGAGACCCCCATCGGTACCTTTCTTGAACTGGAAGGTGCTCCCCGCGCCATCGACCGTGCCGCCCGCGCCCTCGGATTTTCACCCCGCCACTATATCCGGGGCACCTACTGGAGCCTTTTTCAGGCCTCTCGCAGGGGCCGTGCCCGTGCCCGGAAAAATATGACCTTTCGTGCATGAAAATTCCTTAAATCCGCACTTCTTACCTTGACAAATTCGTGAACTGCATTTACTAGTCGAGACCGGCACCATGGAAGAGCTTTCGTCCAGTTCGGAGCCCGGAGGTGGCCCTGCCGGGCCTGTCCGCGGCGGACAGCGAAGAATGGTCCGGCAAGAATCGACTATCGCGGTGTTGAGTTTCACACACTGGTCTCGGGCCACGGGTAATCTGCGCGTTTTTTGCGCCGATTGGACACGCGGAGGCCGGGAGGGAAGGCCCGGCCTGATCTAGTCCGACGGCGGTTTTTGGTCTGCCCGTGGCCGAATGGGTTGGCGGTCTCGGGCTTTTTTTTTGTCTGGAGGGTTCGTCATGTTGCACGCGACAGAGCTTCTCGGAGCGGAAACCTACGACCCGGCCGGCAATTTTGTCGGTCGCGTCAAGGAAATGTTCATCGTGCCGGAAGAGCAGTCCAATCGCGTTTCGCGCGTTCTGATTGGGCGGGGCCGGTACCGCGCCCTCATCGCCAGAGCCGATCAGATCGCCTCGGTTGAGCCCGGCCGTCTGGGGCTGACCACCGACGAATCCGCCCTCGAGCTCTATCAGCCGACCGAATCATGGCTGGCGGTGAGAAAAGACCTGCTCGATCAGCAGATCATCGACACGAACGGCCGAAAAGTGGTTCGCGTCAATGACGTCGACTTGGCCGATCAGCGCACCGACGGCAACACCGAGCTTCGTGTTGCGCAAGTCGACGTGGGCTTGCCCGGTGCCGTTCGCCGCTTGCTGCAAGGTGTCGTTCCGCCCCAGGGTATCCGCCGCATCCAAGCGAAGCTTCCCCGCAAGACCATTCTGTGGGAATTCGTGAACCTCATTGAACCAGATCCGCTTCGGCGGGTGAAGCTTCGTCTTTCCGGTGACAAGCTGGCCCAACTCCATCCTGCCGATCTCGCCGAAATCATGGAGGAGCTTTCGCCCGCCGAACGCCAATCCATCATCGGTTCGCTCGACGAAGAGACGGCGGCGGAAACGATCGCCGAACTGGACAAACGCCTTCAGACACAGGTGGTCGAAAAGCTGGATCCCGAAAAAGCAGCCGACATCATCGAAGAGATGAATCCGGACGAAGCCGCCGACCTGATACAGAGTCTCGAGCCGGAAACCTCGCGGGAGGTATTGGAGGAAATGGAGCGCCCGGAAGCCAACGAAGTGAAGCAGCTGTTGCGTTTTGACGAAAATACGGCCGGCGGCATGATGAACACCGAACTGGTCGTGGTCGGCGAAGATGCCACGCGCGGCGAAGTGGTCGATTACATCCGTTTCCACGAAATCTCGATCGATCAGCTCGATAACATCCTACTGATCAATAAGGACGCGCAGCTGTCCGGGACGGTCCCGGTCGCGCGGCTCATTCTCGCTGATAGCGACCAGCGCATGACCGAACTGGCATTCCAACCGCTTGTTTCCGTCCCAGCCGACGCCAGTGATCGGGATGTATTCGAGGTTTTTGACAAGTACAATTTGCGCAGCCTGACAGTGGTCAACGAGGGCCATATCCCGATCGGCGCGATCACCGTGGATGATGTCGTGAGCCGTCTCTGCACCAAACTTTAGGGGGCTGCTAGAGGCTTCTGCGTAGCCACGCTTCTAGCTTCTCCCAGCGGGAAGCCACGGGCGCGAAAAATCTGTCTCCTGAAGCGATGAACACCTGGGTCACATTCACCGACACTCTCTCCCGACTGACCAAGCGCAGCCGCGAGTTGAACGTGCGCACGCGCTCGGTCCGCAGACGGCTCGCCGTTTTCCTCGCGGTGGTCGGACCGGGCTTGATCACCTCCAACGTCGATAACGACGCAGGCGGTATCAGTACCTACTCGGCGGCAGGCGCGCAGTTCGGCTATGCACTGCTCTGGTCGTTGATCCCTATGACCATCGCACTCTACGTCAGCGAAGAAATGTGTGCGCGCATGGGCGTCGTGACCGGCAAGGGGCTCTCCGATCTAATCCGCGAGGAATTCGGCTTCCGCTCGACATTTTTCGTGATGATCGCCGCTCTGGCTGTAGATCTGTTCAACACTGTTGCGGAGTTTTCCGGCATCGCCGAGGGCGGGGAAGTGCTGCACACCAGCCGCTATATTTCCGTTCCGCTCGCGGCGGCTATCGTGTGGCTGCTCGTCGTGTACGGCACCTATCGCGCAGTCGAAAAGATCTTTCTGGTCGCCTGCGCATTTTATCTCTCCTACGTTGTTTCGGCGGTTCTCGCCAAGCCGGACTGGATCTTTGCTGCGCGCGAAACCCTGGTTCCGTCCGTGCAAATGAATTCGGCATACGTGCTGATGCTCATCGGCCTGGTCGGCACGACCATCGCGCCCTGGCAATTTTTTTATTTGCAGGCCGGATTCGTCGAAAAGAAGGTGGCCTCGCGGCAATATAAGCATGCCCGACTGGATGTCTTGGTCGGCAGCATTTCTTGTATGGCGATCGTTTTCTTCATCATCGTTGCCTGCGCGGCCACGCTCAACGTACATGGCTTGACGAACATTTCAAGCGCAAAGGAAGCCGCTCTGGCCTTGCAGCCGCTCGCAGGGAAATTCGCGGGGGGCTTGTTCGCCTTCGGCTTGTTGAACGCGTCTCTGTTCGCCGCCTCGATTTTGCCGCTCTCGACGGCCCACGTCATTTGCGAAGGCCTCGGCTTCGAAGCGGGCCTCGACCGAAAATTCAAGGAAGCTCCTGCCTTCTATTCACTTTACACACTGCTAATCGTGGTGGGAGCCGGAATTGTGCTCATACCGCGTGCGCCGCTCTGGAAAATCCTGCTCTATTCGCAGGTCGGCAACGGCATCTGGCTGCCCATTGTACTGATTTTCATTCTTTTGCTGATTAATCGCCGCGAGTTGATGGGCGAGCACACCAACACCTGGGGCTTCAACCTCGTGGCCTGGGCATCCAGCATCGTCATGATCATTCTGACCCTGATTCTTGTGTACACCGCTATCTTTCAAACTGGCTCCGCCGCCCTGTCCGGCTTCCTGGCCAAGCTGTTCCGCTTCCATTAGGTCGTCCTAATTGGAACCGCCGATGCGCACCGCTGAGTCTAGGAGCCGAGACACAGACGCTCGTCTGGCCGGTAGCCCTGAAACCCCCCGGGAAAACGGCCTACTCAGCTGATCGAAACTCGAGCGGCCAAGAAACGCGCTCCACCGCCATTGCGGATCAACAGTGCGTGTGCTACTTTCGGGCCTGCCCGCCGGGGCGAGCGGTTCCTGCGCGCCGCGAGCGTCCACCGGCAACATTACTTCTGTTGAGCGATTTCCCATGAAACCCGTGGAAATTTTGAAGTCCGCCAACCGAGAGGAAGCGGAACTCCTCGCCAAGCTCGATTGGAAGCGCCTACCCAACCACGTTGCCATCATCATGGACGGCAACGGTCGCTGGGCCGAGCGGCGCCATCTGCCACGCATTGCCGGGCACCGCGCCGGTATGAAACGCGTGCGCGATGTGATCGAGGCCTGTGCTCAGCTCCATCTCCCCTGTCTCACCCTGTACGCCTTCTCGCTCGAAAACTGGCGCAGGCCGGAAGCCGAAGTCGATTTTCTGATGCGCCTTCTGCGCGAATACCTGAAGCGTGAGCTGCCCGAAATTCACAAAAACAATATCCGTCTGCTCATCATCGGCCGCGCGGAACAGTTGCCCGAGAAAGTCCGCAAAGAGATTGCCGATGCGATGCGGCAGACGGTGCACAACAGTGGCATGAAGCTGATCGTCGCGCTGAATTACGGTGGCCGCGCCGAAATAGCCGACGCATTTAACGCCCTGCTCGATCGCCTTCGCGAAAACGCTCTGTCCTCCTTTCGCGCCGACGAGCAGACCATCTCCGACCATCTCTATACCGCGGGGCTGCCCGACCCCGATCTCCTGATTCGAACCAGCGGGGAAATGCGCGTGAGCAACTTTCTCCTCTGGCAAATCGCCTACGCCGAGATCTACGTGACGGAAACGCTGTGGCCCGATTTTTCCCGCGCGCGTCTGCTCGAAGCGCTGCTCGATTACCAGAAGCGCGAACGGCGCTACGGAGGGCTAGCACCCAAGGGACGCCCAGCTCGACGAATCGTCGAGCCTGGGGGTTCAGACGGCGCCGGCGTCGCCTCATCGGAAAGCCATGGGAAATCGGCACGGGCAGCAACGCCTCCGGGCAATCCGGTGCGAGGCTGACCGGCGAATGTTCGCCCGCATTCTGACCGCTGCTGTTCTGATTCCCCTAGTTCTTGCCCTGGTGTGGTGGGGACCTCCGGAGTTACTGGCCGCCAGTGCAGCTCTGGTCGCAATTCTGGCTCTCCTCGAGTTTCTCAATCTGGCCGAACGCGTGGGGCTGCGCGCCTTTCGTTATTGGACGCTTGCCTGCGCTGCGGGCATTTTCTACGCACAGTACTCGGCCGGCTTCGTCGAAACGCACTCCTTCTCTGGCTGGTCGATCATGCGCGAGACCACCCGTGTGGTACCCCTCGACGGGGTGATCATGGTCTTCGTCTTCGGAATGGCAGTGGTGGGCATCAGCACCCGTCGACCGATGTACGAAGTGCTGCCAGCAATGGCCGCAAGCGCGGCCGGCCTGCTGTTCGTAGCGCTGCCATTCAGCTATCTCGTTCGCATCGATCAAATCGAGCGAAGCGGTCGGCGTCTCGTGCTGTTCACCCTGTTTTTGATGTGGGCAGGCGACACGCTCGCCTATTTTGTGGGCAAAGCGCTCGGGCGCGTGCCAATGGCGCCTGAACTCAGCCCCCAAAAAACCTGGGAAGGGGCCTTCGCCAATCTCACCGGCTCGCTTGTCGTCGGATTCATATTCGCGCGATGGTTAGACCTCAACATCAGTGCGATTCTTTTGATTGCCGCGCTCACCAACATGGCTGGCCAGCTGGGCGACCTGATCGAGTCGGCATACAAGCGGGGCGCCGCAGTGAAGGATTCGGGTTCACTCTTGCCCGGCCATGGTGGCGTTCTCGACCGCATCGACAGCCTCATCCTGGCCAGCCCCGTCGTCTGGGCGGCCTGGCAATGGTTCTCCTCGCGCTAGTATTCCCCGGGCTGAGGGAAGAGCGCCTCGAGGCCTTGCCGTCGGCGCCGGTTTGCGCGGCCCAATTGGCCGGTTGGTCAACGAAAAAGGAACCGGCGCAGGCGGGTTTCTGATCACACCGCGATCGGAGGCCTACCGGTCGACCCGCGCTTACTCATGGCTGCCGGCAAACAGTCTGGCAATCGCGACGAGCACCACGGCTCCGACAATGGCGGCTGCCAGGCTCCCCCAAAACCCTCCGGCAGAGATTCCCAATTTCGTGAAGATCCAGCCACCAATCACGGCGCCGACCAGACCGAGGATGACGTCCACAATGCAGCCGAATCCGCGCCCGCGCGTGACGGTCCCGGCAATCCACCCGGCAAGCAGCCCGACGACCAGCCAGGCGATCAGGCTGTCCATGCGTATGCCAATGAAATAGACATGGGAGTTCTGCCATAACGCGAATATCGAGAGCATGAGTGCCTCCCAGCGAGTTATCCCTGGCAGAAGACGTAACCGAGGCACTTATAGTCGAGCTTCGCGGCCAGGGCATCGGAGGCGTGGTGTCCCGGCTGGGGCAGGAGACCGACCACGTCCAGGCCGACAATCTTCTTATGTCCGGCGACGGCACGCAAGAGGGCCCTCATTTGAGGCCAGTCGAGGCCGCCAGGCTCGGGCTAGCCGGAACGCTCGAAGGACCCAACGCGCTGACGTTATTGTCAGATCAACGCTCGCGCTGACAAGGTGAACCGGCAACCCCGGATCAGTCGTAGTATTCGGCACCCAGATGAGTGATGAGCTCTTCGCCGACCATCCAGCGCAGAGTGTTCTTCAGCTTCATCAGCTGAATGAAAAGATCGTGCTCGGGGTAAAGTTCCCGCGCGCACATGGGCGACTTGAAATAGAAGCTGAGCCACTCCTGAATGCCGCGCATCCCCGCGCGCTGCGCGAGATCCATGAACAGAGCCAGATCCAGCACAATGGGTGCCGCGAGAATCGAATCGCGGCAGAGGAAATCCACTTTTATCTGCATCGGGTAGCCGAGCCAGCCGAAAATGTCGATATTGTCCCAGCCCTCTTTGTTGTCGCCACGCGGGGGGTAATAGTTGATGCGGACCTTGTGATAGAACTTGTCGTAGAGCTCGGGATAAATTCTCGGCTGCAAAATAAATTCGAGCGCTCCGAGCTTCGATTCTTCCTTGGTTTTAAATGACCCCGGATCGTCGAGCACCTCGCCGTCGCGATTACCCAGGATGTTCGTCGAAAACCAGCCGTTCAGCCCCAGCATGCGCGCCTTGAACGCGGGTGCCAACACGGTTTTCATCAGCGTCTGGCCAGTCTTGAAATCTTTGCCCCCGATCGGGACGTTTTTGGATTTCGCGTAATTTTCGAGCGCCGGGATATCAACCGTAAGATTCGGGGCGCCATTCGCGAAAGGCACGCCCTCACTGATCGCCGCGTACGCGTAGAGCATCGACGGCGCGATCGCGGGATGGTTTGACTTCATAGCCTTTTCAAATGCGGCCATGTCTTGATGGGCCGCCTCGGCCTTGAGAAAAACTTCGGTCGACGCGCACCAGACCATCACCAGCCGGTCGAGCTTGTTCTTTTTCTTGAAGTCGCGAATGTCTTCGCGGATCTGCTCAGCGAGATCGAATTTGGTTTTGCCCTTCTTGACGTTCGAGCCCTGTAAATTCTTCACGTAGTTCTGATCGAAGGCCGCCTTCATCGGCCGGATGCCGGCAAGGAATTTCTGCACTTTCGCGAGGTCTTTCCCGTCGAGCACGCCAGCTTTTGCTGCAGCCTGATGGGCATCATCGGGATAGACATCCCAGCCGCCAAAAACAAGATCTTCCAGTTTGGCCAGCGGGACGAGATCCTTGATTTTCGGTACACGGGCTTCCGTGCGCTTGCCCAGGCGAATCGTGCCCATCTGGGTGAGCGAGCCCACGGGACTCGACGCGCGTTGCCGCACGAGTTCGACACCGGCCATGAGCGTCGTGCTCACGGCGCCCATTCCGGGCGTCAAAATGCCGAGTTTTCCCTTGGGCGTCGCAATATTTGCGGGCCTGCGCATCCGTTCGTTCCCCTTAAGCTAAATGAAATTCGCGCCAAAGCCAGATGAATCACCTTGTGGCCGGCGGTGGCGTCGTCTGGCGCTCGCTTTTCCCCGGGGCGAAACGCAAAAAGAAGCGAAGTACAGCATGATGCGGTATCCCGCGCGCTTTTGCAATTGATTCCCGTGAATCGTAGCGTGGCCGTCTTCGCGCGAGCCAGACCTATCGGGTGTTCTCAAAAGCGAGGGAAAAAAGAGTGACCCCATCTGAGCGATAGGCAGGCACTCGCGCCAAGTAGTGGGGAGTCAACTCGGAGGAAAGTGCATTCCTGACACTTCGCCGCGGCTGTGCACGTTCAAAGCGCCGGCGCTCAGAAAAGTGTAGAATGGAAGGAATCTCGCTCATGAGTAGCCAACGACACAAAGGGACCCTTGCGCAGTTGTTAGGGCATGCCACGCAAGCGGGGTTTCAACGCGCCTACGAACAGATTCGTCTCGACGAGCGCCGTTATTTGCGTCAGGTGAAGCGCGCGCACCGTCTGCCGATTGAAACCTGGCCCGACATGTTCTTGCTCGGCCCACAAGTCGTGAACCCGATCGCGCGCAGCACGATCAGCACCGCGTCGAGAATGGCCGCGCTCGAAGGAACCGGACTCGGCCTCGGAGGTTTCCTCACCTTCATACCGGATATGGGCATCCTGGCGGCGATCACGCTGCGCATGCTCCAGAAGCTTAGCTTGCTGTACGGCTTTGAATATCGCAGCGAGGAGGAGAATGTTTCACTGTGGATCGCAGCGGCTACTGCGGCGGGTGTCGATATCGGCCGGGATTTTCTTGAGAAGCAAGCGGTCGAAAGGCTGGTGCCGCGTCTGATTGAGCTAATGGCTGCAAAGGTGGGAGCCGAGGTGGCTGAGAAATGGGCCGGGCGTATCGTGCCGGTGCTGAGTTCGGCCGCTGCGGGAGCGATCAATTACTACTTCGTGCGCACGTGGGGTCGGCGCGCGCAAAGGCATTTCCTCGCGCGCCACCTGGCCGTCATCGGGCGTCACAATTTCCCGCGCCTGGCAAACCCCTCGCAGGGGCGCTTGGAGCCTTCGCGCTCGCCCGCCTTCTGACCCCTCTCGGTGGCCTCAAGGCTCGCTACGCTTGGCGTTCGAGCGCCGACCGATCCCAATTCCCGAGATTCGCGGCGGCTTCGTAGGTGCTCTGCAAAAACTCGATTAACGCTCCGCGCGGGTCGCTGGCCGAGCGAACATCGTCATAGGCCAGCAGAAACTCAGCAAGGCGCGGGTGATAGAACGCTGTCTCTGGACCAACCTTAGCTTCGCGGAAGCCGGCCGGTTCTGGCGCGACATAGGAGTAAAACACCGGGGTCGTGATTTCACCTCCCCCGGGCCACCATCCGGCACTCGACACTTCATGCGAATACGCCTCACGTGT
>Ga0126373_10004979_pt1 | contig 10242 bp, 7 predicted proteins | sample PanSoiMetPlot_11_FD_92545 | JGI IMG/M metagenome (GOLD analysis project Ga0126373, IMG submission 92545) | Tropical forest soil microbial communities from Panama - MetaG Plot_11 | ecosystem: Environmental > Terrestrial > Soil > Tropical forest > Bulk soil | place: Panama | collected 2016-02-17 | reverse complement strand
CTGTCATCCGTGATCGCAGGCGGATAGACCCGACCACTGGACAAGTACGTGACGTCGGCGAGTCCGGCTTGCAGCGCGGGCCGGCTCCCGGCGGCGGACAGCACAAGCCGGGCAAGCACTCGGTCTCAGCCCCGGGCAGCGGCACCGCCAGCGGCGCGACTGCTTCCGGACCGACGGGGTCCGGCGCTGGCGGGCGGGCAGGCGATGAGCGTGCCCGCGCTACCCAGGCAGGTAAAGACAACGGGAGCCAGGACGACAAGGCGAGTCAGCTCACCACGAAGCTCGCGGAGCGCACGGCCGATCTGCAGCGGCTGCAGGCCGAGTATGCCAACTACCGCAAGCGTGTCGAGCGGGACCGGCTAGCCGTCCGCGAACAGGCGCTTGCGAACGTGCTCAACGAACTGCTCCCGGTGCTCGATGACATCGGCAGGGCACGGGACCACGGTGAGCTGAGTGGCGGTTTCAAGTCGGTGGCGGAGTCACTGGAAGGAATCGCTGTCAAGCTCGGCCTGACCTCCTACGGCGAGGTCGGTGATCCGTTCGACCCGATGCTGCACGAAGCGCTCATGCACTCCTATTCGGCCGACGTCAGTGAACCGACGTGCGTTCAGATTCTGCAGCCCGGCTACAAGGTGGGTGAACGAATCATCCGGCCGGCCAGGGTTGCAGTTGCGGAGCCGAGCGACGACGGCCCAATGGTTGACGCTGGTGCAGCCGAAGCTCGCTCGGCCGCAACCGCGTCTGCTGACGCCGGGGCTGCCGAAGCCCAGACAACTGGGGCGGAGACCGGTCCCGGCGGTGCCGCAAGCTCCGATCAGGCCGCAAGCTCCGATCAGGCACAGCAGCAAGAGCGCCCACAGGATGGCGGCCCCGCCGGTGGCCATGACGGCAACTCAGCCGACGGGCCAGCGGACGCCGGCGTCTAAACAGCTCCCGAAAGAGGCCCGTTGAGCACCAAGGACTACCTGGAGAAGGACTATTACAAGACCCTCGGAGTGACCAAGGGCGCGTCCGCGGACGAGATTAAGAAGTCGTACCGGAAGCTCGCCCGCAAGTACCATCCGGACGCTAACGAGGGGGACGCCAAGGCCGAGGCGCGCTTCAAGGAGATTTCCGAGGCCTATACCGTTCTGTCGGACGACAAGCGGCGCAAGGAGTACGACGACGCACGCTCACTGTTCGGCAGCGGAGTCCGGATGCCGGGCTCATCTGGCTCCGGAGGCGGCTACGGCTTCGACCTTGGTGACTTGTTCGGCGGCTCTTCGGGCAGTGCGGGCGGGCGGCTCGGCGACTTGCTGGGCGGCGTGTTCGGCAACCGCGGCGGCACTACCACGAGCCAGCAAGCTCGGCCGCGCCGCGGTGCCGATGTCGAGACCGAAACGACTTTGCCGTTCAGCGACGCCATTGATGGCGTCACAGTCTCACTCCGCCTGACCGGAGAAGGGCCGTGCAAGGTCTGTAAGGGCACAGGCGCGAAGGCCGGCACCGTCCCGAAGGTATGCCCGACCTGCGAAGGCACCGGTCAGGGCAGTCGCAACCTGGGCAACTTCGCGTTCTCCGAGCCGTGCAGGACATGCCGCGGTCGCGGACTGGTCGTCGATGACCCTTGCGCGGAGTGCGCGGGCAGCGGTCGCGCGATGAGCACGCGAACGATCCAGGCGAGGATCCCCGCGGGGGTTGGCGATGGCCAGCGGATCAAGATCGCGGGCAAGGGCGCGTCCGGTGAGCGCGGCGGACCTCCGGGCGACCTCTATGTGCGCGTGCACGTACAGCCGCACCCGCATGGAATCTTCACCAGGTCCGGTTCGAACTTGCTCGTGACGGTTCCGCTGACATTCCCGGAAGCCGCGCTGGGAGCCGAGATCAAGGTGCCATCGCATCGCGGCATGCCGGTCAGCTTGCGGATCCCGGCCGGCACGCCGAACGGGCGTACCTTCCGTGTCCGCGGCAAGGGCGTCCGGCGCAAGGACGGCACCTACGGCGACCTGCTGGTCACCGTCAATGTCCAGGTGCCGCACGAGCTTGGCGACAAGGCTCGAGATGCGCTCGAGAACTTCAGGAACGCCACGGCTGGTCCCGACCCTCGGGCCGAAGTGTTGCGGCAGGCGAACGGATAGGCAGCAGACCATCAGGAAGGAGATGACATGACTAGCCAGTTCGAGCTGACCGATGACACGCCTGTCTATGTCATCTCGGTCGCGGCTCAGCTATCTGGCTTGCATCCGCAGACCCTGCGTGCATACGACCGGCTGGGCCTGGTGTCACCTGGCCGAGCTGCAGGACGCGGGCGCCGCTACTCGCTGCGCGACATCCTGATCCTGCGCGAAGTCCAGCGCCTGTCCCAGGAGGAAGGCATCAACCTCTCCGGGATCAAGCGGATCCTCGAGCTGGAACTCGCCGAGCGGCGCAGTCGGCAGTTGCTGGCCGAGATGCACGCCGAAATTGGGCAGTTGCGGGCCGAGCTTGAGTCGACCCGCGCGGTCGCCGCCCGGCTGGCGGCGATGGTACGTGGCCGGGCTGACGGCGCAGCCCTTGTTCCAGTTCGTCCAGGTACCCCCGGGCAGCAAACAGGCCGATCCAGCCAGGACGCTGCTGCACCGACGCAGGCAGTAGCTGCCGCGGCAGAAGCCAAACCGCAACCATAGGGGAACGGGGTCGGCTCCAGCTAACCGAGCCGAGACGCGGCTGTCGCACCGCCCTGATAAACCAGCGACATAGCACAGCAATTTGGAGAGATCACAGTGGATGAGAAGCTGACTAGGAAGAGCCAGGAAGCAATCTCCGAGGCCGCCAAGATGGCGGCCGCGGCAGGCAATCCGAACGTGGATGGCCTGCACCTGCTGGCTGCCCTGGTCCAGCAAGAAGGCGGGATCGCCGCCCCGTTGCTGCGCGCGGTCGGCGCAGACCCGTCCAGCGTTCTGGCGACTACTTTGGACCAGATCGCCAGGATGCCGCAGGCTGCCGGAGCCACAGTGGGTGCACCGGCGACTTCACGCCAGCTGCTCGCTGCCCTCGCCACGGCCGGCAAGCTTGCCACCGAGATGACCGATGAGTATGTCTCGACCGAGCATCTGCTGGTTGGTCTGGCCACTGACGGCGGGCCTGCGGCGACTATATTGCGGGACGCGGGTGCCGGGCCCAAACAGCTGACAGAGGCGTTCGAGCAGGTGCGCGGGCACGCGAGGGTGACCTCACAGGACCCAGAAGGTACCTACCAGGCGCTGGCGAAGTACGGTGTGGACCTCACCGAAAGCGCCCGCGAGGGCAAGCTCGACCCGGTCATCGGGCGAGACGCCGAGATTCGCCGGGTCATCCAGGTACTGTCCCGCCGTACCAAGAACAACCCGGTCTTGATTGGCGAGCCGGGTGTTGGCAAGACCGCGGTCGTCGAAGGACTGGCGCAACGGGTCGTCGCAGGCGACGTGCCAGAGTCACTGCGTGGCAAGCGTGTCGTAGCGCTGGACCCGGGCGCGATGGTCGCGGGTGCAAAGTATCGCGGCGAGTTCGAAGAACGCCTGAAAGCTGTGCTGAACGAGATCAAGCAGAGTGAAGGCCAGATCATCACCTTCATCGACGAGCTGCACACAGTTGTCGGCGCGGGCGCAGCCGAAGGCGCCATGGACGCCGGCAACATGCTGAAGCCCATGCTGGCCCGCGGCGAGCTGAGAATGGTCGGGGCGACGACGCTTGATGAGTACCGGCAGCGGATCGAGAAGGACCCGGCCCTAGAGCGCCGGTTCCAACAAGTCTTCGTCGGCGAGCCGTCGGCTGAAGACACCATCGCCATCCTGCGCGGGCTGAAGGGCCGGTACGAGGCGCACCACCAGGTGCAGATCTCCGATACTGCGCTGGTGGCGGCGGCCACGCTATCGGACCGGTACATAACGGCCAGGTTCTTGCCGGACAAGGCGATCGACTTGATCGACGAGGCCGCCTCGCGTCTGCGGATGGAGATTGACTCACGCCCGGTCGAGATCGATGAGCTTCAGCGCATCGTCGACCGGATGAAGATGGAAGAGATGGCGCTGGCCAAGGAAAGCGATGCCGGCAGCCGCGAGCGGCTAGAGCGGCTGCGTGCTGACCTGGCTGACAAGCAAGAGCAACTGACCGCCCTGATGGCGCGCTGGGACCGGGAGAAGTCGAGCCTCAATAAGGTGGGCGAGCTGAAAAAGCAGCTCGACGATCTGCGCGGCACAGCCGAAAGGGCTCAGCGTGACGCAGACTTCGAGACTGCATCGCGGTTGATGTACGGCGAGATCCCGACTCTGGAGCGCCAACTCGCCGAGGCTGCCGCTGCTGCTAGCGAAGAGTCCGGCTGGCCACCCGCCACAGGCGCGTCTGCGCCGACGGCGGGCTCCGCGGCCCCGATGGTCAAAGAGGAGGTCGGTCCTGACGACGTGGCCGATGTCGTCTCGTCCTGGACCGGCATACCAGCCGGCCGCCTGATGGAGGGCGAGACCGGCAAGCTGCTGCGGATGGAAGCTGAGCTCGGTCACCGGCTGATCGGGCAGCAAAACGCGGTACAGGCCGTTTCTGATGCCGTGCGCCGATCCAGAGCGGGAATCGCCGATCCGGATCGCCCCTCTGGCTCATTCTTGTTCCTCGGCCCGACGGGAGTCGGCAAGACCGAGTTGGCGAAGGCGCTGGCGGAGTTCCTCTTCGATGACGAGCGGGCCATCGTCCGCATCGATATGAGCGAGTACTCCGAGCGGCACTCAGTGTCGAGGCTGGTCGGCGCTCCGCCTGGCTATGTCGGCTACGAGGAGGGCGGCCAGCTCACCGAGGCTGTCCGGCGCCGGCCGTACTGCGTGATCTTGCTCGATGAGGTCGAGAAGGCTCATCAGGAGGTCTTCAACATCTTGCTGCAAGTGCTGGATGACGGGCGGCTAACCGACGGTCAGGGCCGGACCGTCGACTTCCGCAACACGATCCTGATCATGACTTCGAACCTAGGCTCGCAGTTCATCGCCGACCCAACCCTCGACGAGGCAGAAACCCGGGAGAAGGTCATGGGGATCGTCCGGGCGACCTTTAAGCCCGAGTTCCTCAACCGGCTGGACGACATAATCATCTTCGACTCGCTCACCAGCGAGGAGCTGACAGAGATAGTCGACCTGCAAGTCGAGCGGCTTGCTGAGCGGCTTGCTGACCGCCGTCTGACACTGGTCGTATCGCCTGATGCCAGGGAGTGGCTCGCTGTGACCGGATTCGACCCCGTCTACGGTGCGCGCCAGTTGCGCCGCCTGATCCAGACCGCGATCGGGGACAAGCTCGCGCGCGGATTGCTGTCAGGCGAAATCGCCGATGGTGACAAGGTCCTGGTTGATCTCGACGAGCCCGCGGACACGCTGCGGATCAGTGCTGACCGATCAGGGGTGGGCCGATCAGGCGGTCCAGCCGAACCAGCAGCTCACGCTTCGTCAAGCAGCGCGTCGTAATCGTCCTCTGGCAACCCGAGGTCATTACGGATCCGGTAGCGAAGACTCAGCAGGAGACGCAGTTCTGAGTCCTTGCCGGTGCCTGCGCAAGCAGCATCGGCAAGGCACAGTTGGACGCCCGCTGTAGCCCACTCGAGCGCTTCGTTCAGGTCTGACCGCTCGACCAGCAGCTCGGCAACCAGATCGCAGGTCCGTGGATCAGCCGGGCTTTCGGCCTTCAGCTTGCTTATGAGCGCCTGAGCCTCGGGCTGCTGGCCGAGCTGGAACAGGGCACGAGCTAGCGGCACGCGGGGATCGGTGAAAACTGGTCCGCCGTCGGCCATAGCCAGCCGGAATCCGGTCACGGCCTCGGCCGGGTCATCGGCAAGCAGCCATTGCTCACCTGCGCGCAGGAACGCCTCGGCCCTCGGCATCCCAGCAGTCTCAGTACCCGTGGCAGCCAGCTCGGTCATATGGCGCGCGGCAGTAGCGTGATCGCCACTAGCAGCTGCGTCAAATTCGATCGAGTCGAATTGCTCACGGCTCAATACAGCCACGCTTCTACGTTACTCATCTAAAAGCTAAGCGGAGCTAAGTAAGAGCGCGCAGTAATGGCTTCGTGACAAATAGATCGTTAGTGCCGAGAACGTTCGAGTGCATCCCAGAAGCCGCGCCGCAAGGCATGCCGGACCTCATCGTGCAGCAAGGAGTCAATCGGCAGTGCCGAACCCTGGAGCAGTCTCGCTTCCAGATCAGATGGCATCCTGGGCTTGCGGGCAAGCACGGCCTCCAGCCAGAGCGCTGGGGCGTCCCTGGCTACGGCCTCGCCGAACCCAAACCCCTCAGCGTGCGCCGACTGGACGGCGTCTGCGACTGGCATAGCGACTTGGGGCGCCGGCAGCATGGCCGAGGGCTGCTGTGAGCCGTAGCGCGCTGGTGGATATGCGCCTGCTGAGCCGCCGAAATGCTGCGGCTGGCCGCCATATTGGCTCCCGCGATCTGACGCATAAGGCATATCGCCCGCCGGTAGCTGGCGCTGCGGCAACACAGGTCGCTGTGAGTCGAGTACTGACGAACCGTTCTGCGACGGTCCGGCCGAGTGCCGCGACATTGGCTGTTGGCCGTGGCCGGGCGTCCCGTAACTTTGATCTGGCTGGCTTGGCTGCAGGGCCTGAGCCGGCGGCAGGTCACTGGCATGATGCGCACCGCCGCGGTGCTGGAGCCCATTGGAGCTCATGCCGCCGGGTGGCATCCCGTTCGCTTGGATCCCTTGCCCCAAGCCGTTCGCGGACAAGCTTCCGTTTGGAAGGTGGCCGCTGTCCTGCGGCATCGAAGCATGCTGGCCGTTTGCATGCCGCCTCGCCGCGACCTGATCGCTGGGCTGCTGACTGGCACCCGTCACCGGCAGCCCGCCAGCATGCGCCACTGGATGACCTGCACCGCCGGGCTGCTGCATCGCCCTGGCGGCGGGTGCGGCGTGCCCGTCAGCCTGCAAGCTGCCGCCCGGTATGTTGCGCGGGTCGAGGCCGTTCATCGACTGGCCGCCTCGTGCCGCGCTGGCTTGACTCAGACCGGCCGGCTGGGCCGGGCCGGCATTCGTCATGCTTGCCGGGCCGCCACCGTTCTGGGCCCGGTCATTCTGGACCTGAGCCAGGTCGGGGGCGTACCCGTTCTGCGCGAGCGCTGCGGGTGCCTCAGGGATGTTTGCCTGGACCTGTCCACGGCTTGGATCGAGCTGCGAATACTGGTGCGCTGATACCTCAGGCCTGCCGTGAATCTTGTCCGGACCAGGCTCAGCCATCGTGCGAGCTGCGGTCTCATATCGCGCTGGCTCGGGTCTACGCAGAGCTTCGCGCTGGTCGCGGCCGACGAGCCCGTCCTGTGGTTGGCGTAGTGACTCATACTCTGCTGCCAGCGGCGGCGTGAAGAACTGCTGCGCAGGCGCCCCGTTCCCAGGCTGCGGGCTGCTCGGATGCGCTCCTGCTGCAGATAGCTCGCGATACCCAGGGGCTGCGACCTGCGGCTCAGCTCCCGCGATCAGGTCAACATAAGGACGCAAGTGCCCCGCAGCGACTTCGATGATCTCGTCGCATTCCTGCCGCAGAGCCCGGGAGACTGACAGGTCACCGTCGACGGAAACGTGCAGCAAGATCGCGCGGACACCCAGGTCCTGCACTTCAGAAATCACCGGGCCAAGGTCCTCTTCGGCGCTCACGATGATCACGTCGCTGACAGCGTGGTTCCTGGCCAGCACCGTCAGGTCCTTGCGGATCTCGGCTTCGACGCCTTCCTTGCGGCTAGGCCTGGCCTTACTTATCCGGAGCTTGACCCCGGGAATGTCGGCCAGCGCTTCGTGCTCGGTGCCGCGGCTAGGTTCAGTGGCCGTGTCGTACCAGTAGCAGCGCAGCAGCGGCAAACCCGTACGGTCCCTGGAAAGGCCGCCGAACAGCTTCAACAGGCCCGTGTAATCCCAGGACACCGAGTCACGATTGCGAGTGCCATGGACGGCAAGCGCGCCTTCGGCCAGCGCGTAGTTAGCGTCCACGAACAGCGCGCAGCGATCCAACGCGACACCGTCCTTCCCTTGCGCGAGACGTTACCAGCGCATGGCAGCAGCCGTGACACATACGCGGATCGGGGACGTATCCACCAGGCCGGGTTCACGACAACAGATCAGGCATTATCTCCATTTAAGCCAGCAGGCGACTACCTGGTAGCCGTTGCCGGGTGTGTGACGCCACCAGCCCGCAGAAATTACCAGGCGCTGGCGACTGCTTTGCCCGGCCCTCTGCTCTTTCTGAGCGGGCAAGCGCCCCTCCGCGAGGCCAGCCGACGCCCCATCGACGTGATCTTGTTATCGACCGTCAATCTCAGCGAAATAGCGCCGACAACGACGGTCAATAACGAGATCGCCAGGCGGGCCGATAGGCTCGGCTCCCGTGGCCGACCGAGACGATCTTCTTACCATGATCAAAGATCTTGCCGTGGTGCACGGCGAGGTGATCCTGAGTTCGGGGCAGCGCGCCGACTGGTACATCGACTTGCGGCGGGTGCTGCTGGATGGCACAGCCGCGCCAGTAGCTGGCCGGGTCCTCCTCGATACGACCGCCAGCTTGGAGTTTGACGCTGTCGGCGGCCTCACTCTGGGAGCAGATCCAGTTGCGGCCGCGATGCTCCATGCGGCAGCTGCACGCGGGCGCAAGCTTGATGCCTTCGTCGTCAGGAAGACAGAGAAGGAACACGGCATGCAACGCAGGATCGAGGGACCCGACGTGGCTGGCAAACGCGTCCTAGCCGTCGAAGACACCTCGACCACTGGCAACTCCGTGCTCACCGCGGTTGACGCGCTCGAAGAGGCAGGCGCGCAGGTCGTCGGCGTCGCAGTCGTGGTCGAGCGGGGAGCGCGGCAAAAGATTGCCGAGCGAGGACTCCCCTACCTGCCCGTGTTCGAAATGGCCGACCTCGGCCTCAGCTGAAATCAGCCTGAGCTGAGATCACCTGAGCTGAGATCAGCCGTGCAGCGCGACTAGCGCGAACGCTCCAACTACGACGAGCGCTAGAACAAAGACCGACAGAAGGACTGCGCCTGCATAATGACGGCCCCCCGCCGGATCCGCGTCATGGATTCCCATGGTCCGAGAGTAGACCTGCGGATGCCCGTTGCCCGGCAATTGCAGCGCAACTGGGAGGGACAAGTTGGTCGTGCCTACTCAAGTTGCCGGGTGACTTTTCGTCCGGCCCGCGACCTCGGCGATACTGAGCCAGTCAGAGCACTGCGGACCGATGCCACATCCAGCGTGTGACACCGACGATAGAAGAGGATTCACGTTATGCCGATCGCCACGCCTGAGGTCTACGCCCAGATGCTCGACCAGGCGAAGGAACGCGGCTTTGCCTATCCGGCAATCAACGTCACCTCCAGTCAGACTCTCAATGCCGCCCTGCGCGGCTTCGCCGAGGCAGAGAGCGATGGCATCGTCCAGGTGTCGACGGGTGGTGCTGAGTACTTGTCCGGCGCCGGCGTCAAGGACATGGTCACAGGCGCCGAGGCGCTCGCTCACTTTGCCCGGACAGTCGCGGCCAAATACCCGATCAACGTCGCTTTGCACACAGATCACTGCCCGATGGACAAGCTAGACGACTACATGCGTCCGCTCGTGCAGATCTCGGTCGAGAGAGTGGCGCGTGGCGAAGAGCCCTTGTTCCAGTCGCATATGTGGGACGGCTCGGCCGTACCGCTCGCTGAGAACCTCAAGATCGCTTCCGAACTGCTCGACCAGTGCGCGCGTGCGCACATCGTGATGGAACTTGAGATCGGAGTCGTGGGCGGCGAGGAGGACGGCGTCGTTGGCGAGATCAACGAGAAGCTCTACAGCACGCCCGAGGACGCACTAGCCACTGCCGAAGCGCTAGGACTCGGCGAGCGCGGGCGCTACATCTTGGCCGCGACCTTCGGCAATGTGCACGGGGTATACAAGCCCGGCCATGTAAAGCTGCGGCCAGCAATCCTGAAGGAGATCCAGGACTCAGTCGGCGCCAAGTACGGCAAAGACAAGCCGTTCGACTTGGTCTTCCATGGCGGATCCGGGTCGGCACTCGAAGAAATCAGGGAAGCCATCGGCTACGGCGTCGTCAAGATGAACGTGGACACCGATACCCAGTACGCATTCACCAGGCCAGTTGCCGGACACATGTTTACCAACTACAACGGCGTCCTGAAAGTCGACGGCGACGTGGGCATCAAGAAGGCCTATGACCCGCGCAGCTGGGGTAAGGCGGCCGAGGCGTCAATGTCGGCCAGAGTGGTCGAGGCATGCACGGATCT
>Ga0126373_10004977_pt1 | contig 10245 bp, 13 predicted proteins | sample PanSoiMetPlot_11_FD_92545 | JGI IMG/M metagenome (GOLD analysis project Ga0126373, IMG submission 92545) | Tropical forest soil microbial communities from Panama - MetaG Plot_11 | ecosystem: Environmental > Terrestrial > Soil > Tropical forest > Bulk soil | place: Panama | collected 2016-02-17 | reverse complement strand
GTAGAGCACCCAGTGCACCCACCCGATCCAGGCCAGCAGGCCGACGCCTGCGAGCCTGAGCGCGAGGGCGACGTAGAACAGGTTGCCGCGCTGCCGCAGCTCGGGCCGCCGGACCGAGAAGACCGACAGCACGCTCGACAGCACGGTGGCCTCTGGGTGGCGACCCGTTCGCCACGCTGTTGTTTTGTTAGCCATCGCTGTCCCTCACTGAACTTGGTAGGCGGCCACAGCGCGCATCAGCACACGCGAGGCTGACGCCCACCTCGCGGTCGGCGCCGCGGCGATGATGACGCTCGAGGTGGTCTGACCCCGAACGAAACAGGCGAGCTCGGTGTAGTGGTTCGACTTCACCTTCGTGACATAGGCGTCGACGACGCACGTCCCGGTCCCGCCGAGGAACCGGACGCCCCGGCTCTCGGCGATCAGGCGCGCCGTGACAGCGTTCTCCTTCTTCAGATGCTCGATCCGGAAGCCGGGCCAGTTGCCCAGCGTCTCCGAGCTCTGCTTCGGCGTGGCGTTCAAGTACATCAGGTATGCGCCTGACGCGTTGAACTTGGCCGCCGACACCGTGCCGCGGTCTCCTTCGACGAGATGCATGGCCGGCGGGTAGGCGAGCACGGCCCGCCCGCCGAGCAGGCTGGCATTGTGCCAGCCGGCCGGCGCGTGCCGCGCTGCGAGCAGCCGGACACGCGGGATGGACGCGCCGCCGGCCGCCGGGGAGGATGAACACCCCGCCGCGGCGACCGGGGCAGCCGCCAGCACTCCGGCGGCCACCCAGCCAAGCCCGGCAGCGAGGCTGGTCAGCCTGGCCATGATCCCGGCAAGCCAGACCGTGCGAGCGTCACTTGTTGCCGTCACCGTCGCTTGGCCCGCCGTTGTTGTCGCCGTCGTGGTCGCCGCCGTTGTTCTGCGGGATCCCGCCGCTCGAGTTCGGCGCCGATGAGTGGCTCGCGTGGTGGTGAGTCGGCGTCGAGTGAGACGAGCAGCTGGCCACCAGCGCGGCGAGCAGCGCGAGACTTCCAATCAGCGTTCTGCCAAAGGTGCGTGACATGCGAGGACCCCTCCTAGTGGTCCGATCCCATCGCCGAGCGCCGCCATGGTCGCCTGGCGAAATGCCGGGACGGCATGACAACCAGTACGGACGAGGCCGCGAACTGGTTCGGACTGCGACAGATTACGTGACCGACATCACATTTGGTAGTTCGACCCTCTTGTTTCCGTAGTGTCCGTGTCTCAGGCGGCGAAGCGGGGCGAGCCGGCCGGCTACCTGGGCGCCACGAGCAGCGTTTGCATGGCCCGGCCGAAGGCCCCTCGCCGGTCGGAAAGCCGCGTCATCGCGAGCCCTGTGCCGGTGGCGCCGACGGATGTCGCCGCCTCAAGCAGTAGCCAGTCCCCGACCGGGTCGCGTGGCAGAGTCACCGTGAGATCTACGTTGATGAATATGAAATCAGTCGACGGTAGGGCAGCGCCTACTCCGCTGCCCGAATCCGCGACCAACAGGGTGCGCGACATCGGCGACGCATCCTCGCCGGGTAGCAACGGGATCCGCGGCCGCGTCCATGCCGCCCGGACCCGCGAGTGCATCGGGCCCGTTCCGCGCCCTGCCGGCGGCGGTGTGCCCGGCATGAACCGCCACTCGCGCGACCCCAGGTAACCGTCGTCATCCCGCCTGAAGAGCGACGGCGGCCTGCCATCTCCTTCTGAGGGGAGCGGGCCAGGCGGCTCACCGTCGGCGATCTCGGGAACTGGGCCGAGCGGGCGCTCGACCCGCCACCCGCGGGCGTGCAGCACCTCCTGGCCGTCGGCCTCGATGACAGCCTCGGTCAGGGTGACTCGCCGGCCAGGGCGGATCGTTCTCGCAGTGACCGAGACCTTGCCGACCGGAACGGGGCGCAAGATGTCGACAGCGACTCTGGCCAGGCGCTGCCGGTCATCTGGCTCATGCTGCTCGAGCGCCATCGCCGCGAGCGCCGCGGGCGGCCCGCCATGCTGCGCGTCGCGAGACCACGGGCCGACGGTCGCGGCCGTAGCGACATAGCTGCCGTGACCGGCCGGCTCGTAGAAGGCTTCTGGCACGGAGCGGATGTTACCGGACAGTACCCCACGGCCCGGCGAGGGCCCGATCGCGAACTATTGCGCGCCAGACGGGGCGTGAACGACGTGGCGAGCAGCCTCGCTGCGCGCCACGGTCACTGCGAGCGCAGCGACTGCCAGAATCGGTACGCTTCATCCGAAGGGCTCACGCGTTGCGCGGCCCGGGGGCGTTAGCTCAATTGGCAGAGTAGCGGACTTTTAATCCGTAGGTTCCGGGTTCGAGTCCCGGACGCCCCACCAGCAGAGTTGTGTCAGTGCACGAACCGTGTCGCTGGCTAGCTGCGAAGCACCGCGCGAAGCCAGGCGGCGGTCATCGCCAGGGAAGCCGGACGGTCGAAAATCGCGCCTTCGTGTCCGGTGGCGCCGAGCAACTCGAACCTGCTGTCAGCGCCCGCATGGACAAGCGCTCGATGCAGCGCCCCGCTCTCCGCAGGCAAGATCACGTGATCCCGGTCGCCGTGGGCGATCAGGAAGGGCGGTGCGTCGGAGGACACCCAGGTAAGCAGGCTCAAGTCTCTCGCCCTGTCGGCCACGTCCGCGATGTCCGTGACACCCAGCAGGCCAGCCTCGAAGGCAAACGGCAGCAACTGGGCCTCGACTTCGGTCCGCGACGCGGATGCGACGAGGTCAGATTGGCCGAACCAGTGCACAACCGCTTGGACCGCGCTGGAGTGATCGAGGTTTCCGCCTACCGTGCCCTCGAGCCTATCGATCCCGGAGGTCAGGGCCAGCAAAGAGCCGAGGTACGCGCCAGCTGAGGCACCCCAGATGCCCAGCCGTTCGGTCACAAGGCCGAGCCGCACCCCGTTGGCCCGCAGCCAGCGCACCGCGGCCTTGACGTCATGCAGCTGGCTGGGAAACGTTGCTCCAGGCGCAAGCCGGTAGTTGACCGACACGACCGTAACCCCGTACGCCGACAGCGGGGCCAGCCGCCGCGGGCCATCGCCAGCCTTGTCGCCGCTACGCCACCCGCCGCCGTGGACGTAGACCGTAACAGGCGCATCGTCCTGCGGAGCGCGGTAGATGTCGAGCGCGAGCTGGACTCCATCGACGGTCGCGAATATGAGATCCCTGTCCACCTGAGCCATCTGCAAACGGTGCCCTTCTGCGGCCGTTCACATGAGCGTCTCCCAGCCTGTGTACCCAGCGAGCGGTGTATCGCCACAGCCGGGCATCCCGCTGGGACCTGAGGGCCAGCCGATTGATGTCAACGGTCCAGGGCATGACTGCTGACGGGAGAACTCCGATCATGAACATCTCAAACCAGCCACCAGCTGCCGCGCGAAGCGTTCTCAGCCGCATGCAGCAGGCGGTGATCAATCCGGTCGTCAGGCTGGCATGGGACCTGGGACTACCGATCCCGGGCGACGCCCTGCTGGCGACAATCGGCCGGCGCACCGGATTGCCGCGGCGCACGCCCGTGTGCGACGGCCGAGACGGCGAGACATTCTGGCTGATCGCCCAGCGAGGTCACGACGCGGACTGGGTACGGAACATCGAAGCTAACCCGCGCGTCCGGATCAAACTCAGCGGACCCCGCGCCAAGTGGCGGGCCGGGACCGCGCACATCCTCGACGACGATGATCCGCGGGAGCGCCAGCGGATCCTGAGCCAGGGCAACTTCCCGCGCCGCGTGTGCATGTCCACCTCGAGAGCGCTGCACACCAACCCGCTGACAATTCGCGTCGATCTCGACGACGAATGACCTCGAGGCGGTGATCGCGCCCCCGGACTCATCCGGCTCTCGAGTTCGTCTTGGCCTTCGGTCATGGCAACGCTCGGCGACAGCCATTACGTCGATCTGAGCGTCCAGGCAGCATGACAGCAGGCCACGCCCGGATCGCCGCCGTGCTGACAGCCGGACTAATCCTGCTGCTGCCCGCCTGCGCGCATCCCGAACCGCGTGGTGTGGTGATCGGTTTGCTGGTCGAGTTCGGCGGTCCGGGCCCAGGCGTCCGCCTGCTCGTGCCTGGACATGTGACCGCCACTGGGCCGGCGACCACGCAGACCGTGATTGCCGCCCGGCATGGTCGGTTCCGGTTCTTGCTGCCGCCCGGCGTATACCGCCTGACCGGGCGAGTGAACAATGTGCGATGCGTCCGAGTGCGCAAGGTCCGCGTGCGGGCAGACACCGTTACCCGAGGTGCAAACGTAACCTGCTCGGTCCCCTAGACCAGGGATTAGGGCCGGGCTCGCGAGGGAACGCCACCTTGACCATGCGGTCATAGGTTCGTCGGGGACCACCCGTATTATCAGGTCAGGGCAGGTCGAGCCGCCGAGGCTGCCCGCCCGCGCCGCACCGCCACTCAGGTTATCGTCTCGGTGCGGGCGACGTGCCCGTCGTCGTCGACGTAGGTGGCTTCGATCCGGTCGGGCTGCAGGTCGAGCACCGCGAAGCCGAATCGGGTCCGACCCTGGCCATTTTCCCGTACCGTGCGAGTGCTGTGCCAGGTGATGGCAGGCGTGCTGCCGGGCGGCGGGTCGGGGTCGGGCAGAACGGGGACGCCGCCGTTGCCCAGGCACCGCGGGTAGGGAACGCCGCCCGCTGCCTGGTAGGTGATGGCCCGGTGCTCGTGTCCCCACCACCACGCTGTGACGCGATTCGCGTGCAGAAGCGGCGCGAGCTTGGCCGGCAAGGTGGCGCCGAGATCGGGCTTGTCGTAGTAGGACACGAGCTGGTGATGGCTGAACAGCACGAGACGGCGTGCTGACCCGTCGGCGGTCTGGGCCACGTAGCCACCCTGCGGGTCTTGCAGGACCGCGATCTGCCCCGTGGAGGTGACGTCGGTGTCCCAGGCAGTGTCGAGCCCGATGAAGTCCCAGGACGGCGAGCGCAGCCGGAAAAAGCTGGTCGACTTGCCGTCGGGTGAGCGCTGGTGCCGGAACCGGGGGTCGCCCAGGACGGTGCCGAAGTAGCCGAATCCGCCGCTGTACATGTCGTGGTTGCCGTTCAGGGACCAGGATGTCACGCCCGCGCTGGCCTGTTCGGGCGTGACGGGCCACGGGTCGAGGAAACGTTGCTGGTCCTCGGTCGCCAGCCCCGAGTAGTAGATGTCGCCGAGGTGGATGACATGCACCTGACGGCCGGCGCCAAGTGCCTCTCCGATCATTGCCTGCATCCGCGCGGCGACGTCGCGCGCTCGCGGCAGGCCCGTGCCCCAGTCGCCGACGACTACCAGCCGGGCGTCGTCGGCCACGAGGTCGTATTCAGCAGGTCTCGCGTTGAACGGCGCGTTGCCATCGGCGAAGCGCTCAAGAACGCCCTCGGCGATAAACACGTACCAATTGGGATCATCCGGCGTGAACGAGCCCGGCGCGATGTGCAAGAAGCGCTCAACGGCCCGAACGACCCTCGGCAGCAGGCCTTGGTGCTCATCGGGGTCCGGCACCCCCGCGGCGCCCAGCGCCTCCTCAAGGTGGCTCTGCGCCAGGCTCACCAGCGGAGCACGGGACAAATACGGAACGCCTGCTGGCTCGCCTCCCGACGACACCATCGCGTCGATATCAGGCGACAGAAGCGCGGAGATTTTCTCTCGCGCCGACGCATCTCCGGCGACCTGGGCGGCCGCGCGTTGCATCACACCTTGGAGCCGCGGGTCGCCAAGCGTTTCCCTGATCCGCTCTACGTGTGCTCGGACGGCGTTCTTGTCGCTGGCATCGCGTCGCATTCCTGGCTCTCAATCAATGGCTTAGGGGCACACTAACGGCTGGCACGGCGGCGCGCTATGCCGTTGCTCCGGCGGCGATTTCGGTGGCAAGGATCTGCGGCTCAGCCAGGCACAGGCCAATCCGGCGGGCCATTTGCGCATGGAAAATCTCGCGGGCGGCTAGGATGCACCGACCGTTTCGCGACTGCTGAATCATTTCATTGTGAGCCGGACCGTGCGGATGCAAAAGCGAGCCATCGACAGCGCGTCCGCGCAAGCGAGCAGGGACGATGATCAGGCCATCGGCGAAGGCCGCGCCGCCCTTGTATCCGCCGAGGATGGCATGGACGGCATCCGCGTCGGCCGTGTCCGGCTGGGCCAGCACGTTGCTCGAGGACTTCCGCGGCGACTTGGCCAAGATCACAGTCCCAGTGCTGGTGGTGCAAGGGGGCAAAGACCGCGCGGGGGTCCGGTATCGCAACCTGACTGCACCTGGCGAGCCGTTGCAGTGAGCAGGCGATGGCTGCAAAGGACGCCTCTGCATGGACCGGGCAATCTGCCGGGAAGTTGCCGTGCGTGGTTGGCGCTGGCTCTATGATCACCGAGAGAGCACCGCATTTCGGCTGGCCAGAGAAGCGGAGTCCCAGATGAAGGTAATCGGTGCGGGTCTGCCGCGAACGGCGACTCTCACTCAGAAAGTCGCGCTCGAGATGCTCGGGCTCCGCCCGTGCTATCACATGGTCAACGTGCTAGCTGACCTCAGACTCGCGCCCGAGTGGGCTGCAGCGTTCGACGGCGCTGCTGACTGGGACATGATCTTCGGCGACTCGCAGGCGGCCGTGGACTGGCCAGCGTCGTTCTTCTGGCGCGAGCTCGTCGAGTACTACCCGGACGCCAAAGTTCTGCTGAGCGTCCGCAGCGGCGAGAGCTGGGCGACCAGCATCAAGAACACGATCTGGGGGATTCAATTCGACGACGTCCTGCCGCGGCACGTATCTGATGCGCGCGCCAGCGTCGACTCGGGCTGGCGGGATTACACCAAGCTCATGCAGGCCATGCTGCGCAAGAGCGGCATCATTGGCGACCTGACCGGCCCGTTCGATGCGGCAGTTGTCGCAGCGGCCATGGAACGCCACAACCAGCAGGTCAGAGAAGCCGTTCCGGCTGGCCGGCTACTGGAGTGGAACCCGGCTGATGGCTGGGAGCCGCTCTGCGCGTTCCTTGAGGTGCCTGTGCCGCAGTGGCCGATCCCGCACATCAACGACTCCGCCATGTTCGTCGACCGGATCGTCGACGGCTCCCTGGCTGCCCTCCTGGCTTGGCGCGCCAGGCAGCGGGCGGCGACCGCGAAGTAGTCCCTGTCACAGGCTGCGACGAATACGCGGGCACTGCGCCTCAGCTCGTGTGTGCCGTCAGGTGCCGGGCGCGAGAGCGCCGGATCGGTTGGCCCGGTCGATTAGATGGCGATGAGCTCGACGTGAACGCCCGCTGCCTCGGCGAGGCCACGCAGGTCACCGGGATCCGACGTCAGGATGTCGTCGCCGTCCGCTGCCAGACAGACGACCGCCGCGTCGATCGCATCCGACTCGTCGGCAGCGGCCAGCAGCACGCCCGCCCGTCGGCCGAGACTTTCGTCAACCGGCACCACCTCGGTACCCGCCAGGAGCCGCGCCACAGGAACTTGCCGATCGCGGCCCCCACGCCAGATTTGCGCGACGACCCCCCCATTTGTCACCGGAGGCCGCCCTGCCAGTCGCTCCCGTTTCACCAGTGCCGCAACGTCCCTGTCACCCCGTTCAGCAGCCACGAACGCCCCCGCATCGAGGATCAGCATCAGGCTGCGCCTTTGCCGCGCGAACCGCGGCTCCGAGGCCCCCGGACGATGACCGCCCTGCCGCGTGCGCGGCGAGCCGCGTCAGCCATCTCCTCCTCGGAAATCGCGCCGTGCTCGGTCTCAAAGGTGGCGATGAATTCATCAAGCGCAGCCAGCCGCCGGTCCCGCTCGGCCTTCAGCCGCAGCGCGTCATTCACCCATGCGCTCACGCTCTCGGCATGCCCCTGCGCCACCGCATCTTGAGCCGCTGCCACTAGGTCCGCATCCACGGACGCCGACAACCGCTCCTTACCTCTCATACATCCATGCTACATCCCTGCCACGTCTGTCGGAGGCCTTGCTGAAATCAAGTACGGGGTTGCGGGGTCAGAAGCGTGCCGCCCGCAAAGCAACTGATGGGCCCGCCGTGCGTCTCTGTTGTATGAGCGTCAAGCCGGCGAGCCATGCGCGCCCGCTGTGCCCGCGCGGAGACAGCCCTGCTTGGCTCGGACGCACCGGGGCCGGAGCTCAGGGCGAGGACATCGAGCCGCTGAGTGCTGATCTTGCCGTTGCCGCGCTCTACCAGGCACATGCTGAGGGCCTGGTCCGCCTTGCGGTGGTGATGGTTGGTGACAGGCCGAGCGCAGAAGACGTCGTGCAGGAGGCTTTCCTCGGCCTTTACCGGCACTGGTCTCAGCTGGCCGATGCTGGAAACGCGCTGGGGTATGTGCGCTCCTCGGTTCTGAATGGCTGCCGCTCGGCGCTGCGCAGGGCGCGCCGGGAAGCTCGTTCGCACCGCGTAGTGCACGCCGAATCGGCGGAGTCGGCCGCCCTAATCAGCGACGAGCACAACCAGGTGCTCAAGGCCATCCGCCGCCTGCCGCGCCGCCAGCGCGAGGCGCTCGTGCTCCGGTTCTACCTGGACCTCGCTGAGCAGGAGGTCGCCGCCTGGATGGGCGTCAGCCGCGGCACCGTCAAATCCACGACATCACGAGCGCTCAGCGCGCTCGGGCGGCTGCTTCAGGAGGATCAGTGAATACCGTCGAAGAACGCATCCGGGCCGCTGCGAAAGCCGCGGCGGACACTGTCCCAGCTGGCAGGGTGCCGCCGCTGCAGCTGCCCCCTGCACCGGGGCGCCGGTACGTTACGGACCGCCAGCGCCAGCGCGTCCGCTGGCTCGCGCCAGCCGCGGCCGCGGTCGGGGTCGTTGCCGTGTTCGTCGGCGCACTTGCCGTCGCGGGACAGACAGCCGGGCCGGCGAGCCGAACGCACGGCACCGGGGTGGCGAAGTTCCCTGGCGGCGGGCGAATCTTGCTCTCGGGCGACGCGGGCTCGCAATGGCTGTATGCCGACGGGAAGACAACAACGGCCCTGGCCGGCTTCACCGGCGCGAGCCTGGCCGACGGCAGCCGCGGGCTCCTGGCGTGGCGGCCGACGCAGAACGCAAGGGCGCAGCCCAGTTGCGGGGGCTGCTCCGCCAACGTGGGCTACTACCTCCTGGCCCTCGGCGGCACCAGCCGGCGGCTGGTCCTGCCAGCCGACCTCACCGCCAAGCGCGGAAATCAGGTAGTCCACGAAGATGTTCAGCTCGCGCCTGGCGGCGCTGCCCTTGGCTACATCCGCCTGGAAGTATCCACGAACGGCAGCCCGCTATCCGCTCAGCTGTGGACGCGGAACCTGGCGACCGGAGCCAGTGCCGATCTCGGACCGGTGCCCTCATATGCGGCATTCGTCTGGCAGAACCAGTCGACTATCGTCGCTCAGTCACACGACCTGCGGTCACTGGTGTCGATCAACGCGACGACCGGTGCGCACTCGCAGCTGATCAGCGTGAGCAGTCCAAGGATCGTCCACGCGTTCCAACAGGCGCGGCCGGGAGCCGGCTCGCCGACGCTCATCACGCCACTGGGCGTGAGCCAGGCGGCCGGGCATCCAATGCTGGCCGTCGACCTGACCGCCGCCGCGCGGAACGGGTCGGTCGTTAATGACGTCGTCGCCTTCCTGAGCGGCGGATCAGTCACCGCATACGCGCCCGGCGGCCCGCGGGCACATCAGTCGCTTACCTTGGGGCCGAATGGCTACTTCGCGATCTTGACGACAACGAGCCCGTCCGGCTGCCCGCCGCTGAACGGCGCCGCCTACGTCGGCAACGTGAGGACCAGGCACCTCGCCCGAGTGCCGGTCACGGGCAAGACCATGATCGTCGGCGGTGGCCCGGCCGCGGCCGCGTTCAGTCCCGGCGGGCGCTACCTGGCCGTGGACTACCAGGGACTGATGACATTCACGCGCACGCCCGCAATCGCCAGCCTCACCGCGGGAAGCGGGTATCCGGCACATTTCGTAGCGACGGCATTCGACTTCGGGAAGACGCTGCAAGGCTGGGCGCACTAGCCATCGCCCACAGGGCTACACAACGCCAGGAGCGCCGCCCGCGCTATCAAAGGCTGGCCCAACGCGAGTCTGGGTGGGCTAGCCGGTCACGGGTAGCCGCGCAGGGTGATGTCGTAAACGAAGACCTGGAACGTGCCGGCCTGGTCCGGCGGCAGCCTGGTGAACCACACCAGTACGTAGCGGCCGCGGGTCGGGTCCGGCCTCAGCCGGACGACCCCGGCGGCGCCGTTGGCGCGCGCGACCTGCGGCAAGCTGGCCAGCTCCGGCGAGTTGCCGACGCGCAGGGCGAGATCGGCGCCG
>Ga0126373_10004976_pt1 | contig 10245 bp, 8 predicted proteins | sample PanSoiMetPlot_11_FD_92545 | JGI IMG/M metagenome (GOLD analysis project Ga0126373, IMG submission 92545) | Tropical forest soil microbial communities from Panama - MetaG Plot_11 | ecosystem: Environmental > Terrestrial > Soil > Tropical forest > Bulk soil | place: Panama | collected 2016-02-17 | reverse complement strand
GGTCCCTGCGTCTGGGAGTACTACGCGGCGACCGAGGGTGGCGGCACGATCGCCTCCCCGCAGGACTGGCTGGCACATCCGGGCACCGTCGGGTTGCCCTGGCCGACGAGCGAACTGCTGATCGCCGACGAAGACGGCAACGCCCAGCCGACCGGTACCCCGGGCACGATCTACATGAAGATGGGCCTGATGGAGTTCGAGTACTACGGCGACAAGGCCAAGACCGAGGCGAACCGGCTCTATGGCTACTTCACCGTCGGCGACATCGGTTACCTGACCGAGGACGGCTTCCTGTATCTGTGCGACCGGAAGTCCGACATGATCATCTCGGGCGGAGCCAACATCTACCCGGCCGAGATCGAGGCCGAGATCATCATGAACCCGAAGGTCGCCGACGTCGCCGTGTTCGGCATCCCGGACGAGGAGTGGGGCGAGCAGATCAAGGCAGTCGTGCAGCCAGCCGCCGGGGTGGAGCCGGGGGAGGCGCTGGCGGCGGACATCCTGGGCGGCCTGGCCGGCCGGCTAGCGAAGATGAAGTGGCCGAAATCCATCGATTTCGTCGCCGAACTGCCAAGGGACCCGAGCGGCAAGCTGCTCAAGCGTCGCCTGCGTGATCCTTACTGGGCTGGCCAGGTCACGAACATTTAACCGGGCAAAGCCCTCCGCGGCTGTCCGGCCCGTGACGGGGCAATGCCGCGGGTGTCTGGCGTGACGGCGTCTGGCTGGCCTGCGGCCTGAAGCAGTGAGTCGATGAGGCGCGCGGTCGAATTGGAGCCTGGCTGCGTGCCGTAAGTCATGGCGAAAACGTGCCGGCGTGCGCCCGCCAGCGGGGCCGTGGCCACGCCAGGGTTCCTGGCGGCCCGCAGGCACAGCCCTGGCAGCATGGTGACGCCAAGGCCGGCCGCCACCAGCGCCTGCACGGCCAGGTAGTCATCGGTGGTGAACGAGATTCGCGGCGTGAATCCGGCCGATTCGCACTGCCGGATCAGGTGGGCCCGGCAGCGCTCGCAGCCGGCGATCCACCGGCTGCCCGCGTACGCCGCGAGACTTGCGATGGGCAGCGCGTCGCCTATCGCCGGGCCCGGTTTACCCCCAGCCGGGGCCGGGGTGACCAGGTGCACCGGTTCGTCGAGAAGCAGCACACCGCTGGTGCCCTCGTCGGCAGGCTGCGGCGGCGGGTCGCCGGCGTCCTCCTGGTAGTGCCGGAACACGACCGCGACATCCACGTAGCCGGCTCGCAGCATACGCAGGGCCTCTGGCGGCTCAGCCTCCGTGAGCATGAACTCCAGGCCCGGCGTCTGGGCCGCGAGTCTGGCCGCGGCTACCGGGACCAGCGTGCCAAGCGCCGACGGGAACGCCGCAAGGCGCACCCGGCCGCTCCGGAGTCCGACGTGAGCCGCCAGTTCAGCCTCGGCCGAGTCCAGCCTCCCGATGATCTCCTCGGCGCGCTCAGCTAGCAGCTGGCCCGCCTCCGTCAGCCGGATGCCGCGGCCGACGCGCTCCAGGAGCGGCGTGCCGGTTTCCGCCTCAAGCCGGGCAATGTGATGGCTGACGGACGGCTGGGCATAGTTGAGGGCGCGGGCCGCGGCCGTAACCGAGCCGTGACGCGCCACCGCGACCAGCACCCGGAGTCTGGTCACATCCAGCATTGCTCAACTATAGGCAGGCTTGATCTATCTGGCGCATGTCCGGCCCGGCGCAAATCTTTCCGGGAGGACGACATGACCGAGCAGGGACGGAACGGGGCCGTCGCGCTTGATCTTGCGAACCGATAGATCTCCGCTGCGGTTGTATCAGCCTGCCTGGACCCTCCTCCGTGCCTATGAAACGCCAGCGAAGGCGGACAAGAGGGCCTGGCGGCTCTGAGGGGGGCCGCCAGGCTCGCCGCCTGACGACGCTACCGATCCACATGGGAACGGGGTTTCCTCCACTCGCGGCCATGCCTCGTGCACCGTCGACTCCGCCACCGCAATCAGGACGGCCGCTGCCGATCTCCGCAGGCGCAGTGTGAGCAAACGCATGAGCAGTCACACGACCGCGTGTCGCGGCACCGAGGCAGCACGACCGGGCCGACGCCAGGCACTGCCTCGGCGCGTGCACGCGCTAGCAAGGCCGCGGTCGCCGCTCTCGCATTCTCGCCCGTCGCGCTCATTCGTGCTGCGACCAGCCCGCTGACTATCGGCGTCGAGAACGATGTGCCGCTCCATTTGGCCATGCCGTAGAACGTCCTGTCGGTATTCGCGTAGGGCGAGACATGACACTTGTACGTGCCCGTCGTGTAGGCGTTGATGAGATCCCTGCCCGGCGCGTACACGTCGACCCAGGAGCCGAAGTTGCTGAAGGACGCCCGGCCGCGCCAATCGGCGCCGAGCGCACCGACAGAGACCACGTCAGCGAACGCGGCCGGCCAGCTTGGACGCCGCATGCCGCTGTTGCCGGCCGGGGCGATGCACACCGCACCGCCATAGTCGCGAAGTTGCCGCAACCACTCCCGGAAGCCAATGAGGGGTAGATCGAGCCTGGATGGACAGGCGAGCGTGACGTTGAAGATGTCTGGAGCGAGCCCGAGCGCCGAAGTCAGCCTCATGACCAACTCCGATTCCAGCGTGCTGCCAGCGGCGAGCGAAACCTTGGCGACGACCACGTCGGCGGACGGTGCCATGCAGCGGAGCACGCCGGCGACGAACGTGCCGTGCCCGGTGTAGGGCGGGATGAGGGGCGGGCTGGCTGGCTGGCCGCCAGCGGGCGGCTGATAGTCCTCGTAGTCGGCTGACGGATCTGCGACGCGGACCCCGGACAGCCACGGGTGATCAGACCCTGCGTCCCTCATGAGGCCGGTGTCAGCGACATAGACCAGCGCCTGGGCACCCCCGTTCCGGTAACACACCGATGGGAACGGCTCGATGTCGGCATATACGCTCTCGGGCTCGGTAGCGGGGCAGAACCCCACGTCCGGTGCCACGGTCAGAACGTGATCCGGTGTCGCAACGCCAGGACCCAGGTGCCGGTCGATTGTCGCCAGCACGTCCGGCACGGCAGGAGGGGACTCTCCCTCGGCCGGGGACGGCAGCACGAGCTGGACCGTCCCGGCAGTCACCGGCTTGATCGGCAGGCGATCGGCTCGCCTGAGGTCTTCCTGAGGCGGAAGGCCGAGAATGTCGAGCACGCGCCCGAGGTACTGGTCCAGCACCAGGATCTGCCCCTCGGCGTAGAGATAGTCGATCTGGTCACCCCTGCGCGCCACTCCGATGCTGATCGGGCCATCCGCGCCTGGATCGTCGCTGTCGGGCGGAGCTTCTCGACGAGCAAAGGCGCTCCTGATGTGCTGAACCTCATCGACGATGCTTGGCGGTAAGCCGTCACGCCAGTCATCCGGCTGCTCGGTCATGTCATGCCCTCCAAGAAATTTGGGATGGTAACGGGGTCACTTCTGTCTCACGGAGACATCGCTCACCGCTCTAATACCACTGGCGGGGCGCCGAGACCTGCATTGGGGCGGCTGAGAAACCGATCTAGACTCTCGCCGTGGGCGGCGAGGCGATCGCAGCAGATCAGCGCGATGCGGATGACCTGCTGAAGCTTGCCCTGGCACGGCCGCACGAGGCGATGGCACGAGCGCGCAAGCTTCTCGCCGGACGTCCCGGCCCGTACGTCGCTTCGGTTGCGCATCAGGCCGCCGGAATCGTCCTGCGGGACACCGGGGATGTTCAGGCTGCTGTCGCCGAACTGCGCAGAGCACTCCGGGCGGCCCGCAACGCGCGGTCGGACGAGCGCGAGGCCGACGTCCTGGCATCACTTGGCATTGCGCTCGTGTTCGCCAGCCGAACCGCAATAGGCCTGGCCGCGCTCAACCGCGCCGTCGCCGCAACGACAGGCGGACCGCTCGGCCGCATGCTGCACCGGCGCGGCACCGTGCTCTGGTTTCTGGGCCGTTATCCCGCGGCACTGGAAGACCTGAGGCGTGCGGTCAGCCTGCTGGCAGATGACGGCGATCTGGCCTGGACGGCCCGTGCGCTAACCGGCCGTGGCCTCGTCTACCTCGACCTCGGGTCGCCCGCACGGGCAGACGCCGACTTCGCGACGGCCGGCCGGCTGTTTTCGCAGACCAGCCAAGAGCTGGAGTCGATCTATGCCGTGCACAACCGAGCGTGGGCTGCCTGGCGGTCGGGAGACCTGCCGGCTGCGCTCTCGCTGCTCGATGAGGCAGCCGCCCGGTACCGCCGACTGAACTTCCCGACGCCCGTGCTCAGCTCGGATCGCTGCAACGTACTCCTGACTGCCGGACTCAGCAGCGAGGCTCTGGCCGAGGCCGACGCGGCCCTCGCCGATATAGAGCGAGCCGGGGGTCCCGCCAGGATGCAGGCGGAGCTGTTGCTGACGGCCGCGAGCTGCGCGCTGGCTGCGAGCCGACCAGACGCGGCGCTGCAGCGCGCGCAGGCAGCCAGGCGGCTGTTCAGGCTCCAGCAGCGTGACTGGTGGACCGCCCACGCCGACCTTGCGTTAGTACAAGCCAGGTACGGCCGGGGGCCGCTGACTGGACCGCTGCTGGCGGCAGCGAGCAAAACCGCCACGCAGCTTGAGCAGCTAGGCTCACCCGAAGCTGCGCAGGCGCATCTGCTCGCCGGGCGAGTTGCCATGGCTCTCAAGCGCAGCGATCAGGCACGCCAGCACCTCGCCGTCGCGGCTCGCAGCAGAAGGGGCGGCCCGGCGACGAGCAGGATTGGCGGCTGGCTCAGCGAGGCTCTGCGCGCGGAGGCCAATGCCGATAGCACGAGCATGCTGACGGCCTGCCGTCGAGGGCTTGTGGTGCTCGACGAGCACAGGCTGACGCTCGGTGCCACCGAGCTGCGCGCCCGGTCGACTGCTCAGGGCGCAGAGCTGGCGGCGATCGCGCAGCGACATGCTGCGCGCCAGCACCGGCCCCGTGACCTGCTCGTCTGGAGCGAGCGGTGGCGAGCCGCCGCGCTGGCCGTCCCGCCGGTCCGGCTACCCGCCGGCACGGGATTTACGACAGACCTGGCCGCGCTCCGGCAGGCAACCAGCAAGCTGGCCGAGGCGAGGCGCGAGGGCAGGCCAGCTGCCGCACTCGAGCGTGAGCTACTGCGGTTGGAAAACGCGGTCAGGTCGAAGTCTCTTCAGACGAAGGGAACGCCGGGATCGGGTCCCACCACGATTGACATCGGACACCTGCTCGCCGCGCTTGGCAGCACTCAGCTCGTTGAGATCGTGGACGTGGACGGGACCCTCCAGGTGCTGGTCGCCAGGGCCGGCCGAGTCCGGCAATTCGCGGCCGGCCGCACCGCCGACGTGAGCCGGGCCGCGGACTTTGCGCGGTTTGCGTTGCGGCGCCTGGCTCGGCACCGCTCCGGTGAGGACCTAGACAGCGCCTCGGCCATGCTTGACCGGGCCGGTCTGGAACTCGAGCAAGCGACCATCGGCCCCGGAGCGGTTGTCCTACACGACGGTCCGGTGGTGATCGTCCCGCCCGGCCGGCTGCACGGGATCCCTTGGGCGGTCCTGCCGCGCCTCAGCAACCGGGTGTTCAGCATCGCCCCGTCGGCTAGCGCCTGGCTCCGTGCCCAAGCACTGACGCCGCCGAGCATGCGTCGCGTCGTGCTCGCGCGCGGTCCGGGCCTCGTGAGTGATGGTGCCGAGGTGCCGCTCATAGCAAAGCTGCTTACCGAGGCGATAGTCCTGTCCGGCGCCGAGGCGACCGCTGGCCGCCTGCTGTCGGAACTGGATGGTGCGTGGCTCGGCCATGTGGCCGCGCATGGGAAGTTTCGCGCCGACAGCCCGCTGTTCTCGGCGCTGCGAATGCACGACGGTCCGCTGACCGTGTACGACTTCGAGCAGTTGCGCCAGGCCCCGTACTGGCTGGTGCTGTCGAGCTGCGATTCCGGATTGCTCGCACCGACCGGCGCGGACGAACTGCTCGGTCTCGTAGCCAGCCTGCTACCGCTGGGCACGGCGGGTGTCGTTGCCAGCATAATGCCGCTCAATGACAAGGCCGCTGTGCCGGTGATGGTTACCCTCCACAGACATCTGCAAGCCGGCCAGAGCCTCGCGGAGTCGCTGCGCCGCGTCCGCGAGGAAGCCGCGGGAAACCCAGTACAGCGCGGCGCGGCTGTCTCGCTGCTTGCCTACGGCACCTGCTGATCAAGGCTGGATCCGGTGGTCGGCCGGTCTACAAGGTGATCCAGCCGGTCAGTGTTTCGATGCCCGTTGCCGTGCGGCACCGTAGCCGGAACAGCCCGGCCGGCAACGGATGTATCGAAAACCGTCCGATGTCATCCGCGTCCAGCGTTGCTCCCGCGCCGACCTGCAGCTCGATCGTGATCGCGGCGGGCTGTCCGGGCACAATCTGGCCCAGCAATGACTCTCCGGCAATCTCCAGTTCGATCGTCAGGTACGCGGAGGTGAATGTCAGCGCCCGGATCGAGGCAGGCTCAGCACGCATGCTGAGCTCATACTCCGCGCTCGTCAGCGAGTCGTATGTCAGCTCGGCGAGCTCAGCATCTATGGTGCGCCAGGCGAAGGCGTGCTTCGCAGCGTCGACGAACGCTGCCGGCACGGCGCTCTGGGAGTCGAGGGCGTGCCGCAGCGCGGTGAGCAGTTCTTCATCGTCCCAGCTTGCGGACACCTCGTTCATCTCCCAGCCTCGCTGACCTGCATATTGCCTTCCTGGCCAGCCACGATGGCAGCCAGGAAGCGGGACCGGCGCAGCTTCGCCAGACAGCGGGCTCTGGTAGGCCCGATGCTACCCATCGGTATTCCCAACGTGGCGCTGATGCTCGCGTAGCCCGGCGGCGAGTCGCTAATCAGCATCGACAACAGCTCGCGGCAGCCTGCTGGTAACTCGGCGAACGCGGCACGGAGTGCTGCGTGGAGTTCAGCCTCGATGACCTCCTGCTCGACCTCGGCCGACGCGTCGGCTAGCTGCTCATCACCTGGGGTCGGACTTTCCTTGCCGAGCCGACCGCGCGCCCGCACTGCCCGCAGGCACTCGCGGCGCGTAGTTGTAGCAAGCCAGCCTGGCAGTGCGGCGGGCTCGCGCAGCCGGCTGATGTTCTCAACGAGGAGCAGCCAGACGCTTTGACCAATATCGTCGATGCTCTGGCGGTCAAGCTCATGACGCAGGCAGATCGCCCAAACTAGCGGGGCATACCGCTCGACGATCTCGTCCCAGGCCGCCTGGTCACCGTCAGCCGCCCTGACGACTAAGGTCACCACCGTTGGATCGTCGTGCATGGCCTGGCTCTCCCGGTTATAGCTCTTGCCCTTCCTGTACCCCGTGTCGGCAGCTGACGTCAACTGCAGAACTGAGCTAACCAACACTGACCCGGAGTTGCGACTGCCCCGAACTGATACACGGCGATGTCGCACAGCTCGGCCAACTGGCCAGGGGCGCCGCCAGGCCCGGAGATGACCCGGCCCGGCATGTATCAGATCGCACTCCGAGGCCTCCGTGAGCTAGAGCAAGGCATGCCGGACTACCCAGACAGCTTCAGCACCAAGCAACTCGGCAAGGGCGCCGCGGTGCAAGAACGGAGTCGATTTCGATGAACGCCAATGACGTCGCCGCTGGCGAACTGGCTACCGCCCTCAGCGGTCGGCCGGAAGTGCGGCAGATTGGCGACCGGGCGGTGATCCTGGGTGCCAGCATGGGCGGGCTGCTCGCGGCCCGCGTTCTGGCCGATGCGTACAGGCGGGTGACGATCGTCGAACGTGACCCGTTGCCGGAGTCAGGGTTAAACCGCAAGGGAGTTCCCCAGGGTTGGCACGCCCACGGACTGTTGCCCCGAGGGGCGCAGCTTCTCGACGAGCTGTTCCCTGGGCTGCTCGCCGAACTAACCGACGACGGTGTTCCGGTGCTGCGTGCTCCGCGGGAGTTCCGGTTCTTTCTCGGGGGCCACCTGCTGTGCCAGGACGGTGAACCGCATGAGCCATCGTATGCACAGAGCAGGGCGTGTCTGGAGGCCCATGTCCGCGACCGGGTCCGGGCGCTGTGCAACGTCTCGATCTGGGACCGGTGTGAGGTAGCCGACCTGGTCACCACGCAGGGGCGTGACCGGGTCACCGGAGCACGGGTGCAGCCCGCGGGCGGTACGGAAGAGATCCTCGCGGCCGACTTGGTCGTAGACGCGACCGGCCGCGGCGGGCGCGCGCCCGGGTGGCTGAAAGCGCTCGGCTACGAGCAGGCCGCCGAGGAACGTGTCCAGGTAGACGTCAAGTACGCCAGCCGTTATCTGCGTCTGCCCGCGCGGGCCCTTGGGGACGAAAAACTGGTCATCATCGGCACCGAGCCCGCGCGGCCGCCTGCCGCCATGGCGCTGATCGCTCAGGAGGGAGACCGCTGGATCCTGACGCTGGCCGGATATGCCGGCTATCACCCGCCGACAGATGAAGACGGGTTCCTAGCCTTCGCCCGCAGCGTCGCCCCGCCGCACATCTTCGCCGCAATCCGCGACGCTGAACCGCTCAGTGACATCCGCGCACACCGATTCCCGGCCAACCTGCGGCGGCGCTACGAGCGACTGCGCAAATTCCCCGCCGGATTTCTGGTGGTGGGAGATGCGATCTGCAGCTTCAACCCGCTCTACGGGCAAGGCATGACGGTCGCAGCGCTGCAAGCAGCCGCATTGCGCGACAGCCTGGCCGGCGGCGAGCGGGAACTGGCCCGCCGGTTCTTCCGGGCAGCCGCCAAGCCAGTCAACATTGCCTGGCAGCTCACCGTCGCCGGGGACCTGGTCACCGTGGGGGCGCCACGCCCAGTGCCGGCCCGTATCATCAGCGCCTACATCGGCCGGCTTCAGCGGGCGGCCGAACACGATCCCGTGCTCACCCAGCAATTCCTCCGCGTCACCGGGCTGCTCGACCCGCCTGCCCGGCTGCTGCGGCCCGCCATCATGGCACGCGTACTCGCCGGCAACCTGCCCAGCCGCGCGCCCACCCCGCGCCAGGCGGCAGCCCAGACGCGGTCACGCTCCTTCGATAAGGTTATCGACTAGTCTGACATTCTCAGCAGGCAGACGAGCGCACAATCGAGCAACCTAACGCAGGACTCCGCCGCTCGCCATATCACCGCATTCCGGTCGCAATTACGGGCATGCTGAGAGCGTGAGGACACAGAGGCTCGTGTGGCGCCCGGCGCCCGGCTGGCCCGAAGCGCCGCCTGGCTGGCAGCCGCCACCCGGCTGGAGCCCGCCCCCCGACTGGCCGGCCGCCCCATCCGGCTGGCAGTTCTGGATTCCAGTCCAGCCGGAGCCGCAGCAGCCGGCTGCGCCGGTCCAGTACCGGGAGCCCGGCAGGCGCGACCTGGTGCTCGAGACCTGGCTGGTCATGGTGGCGACGCTGACCCCGTGGCTGATCAGCGCGCTGGTCGTGCTGGGGGCTCACCTGGCCACCGGGGCGAGCCTGAATCCGCTGCCCACCTTTGACCGGCACCAGCCTGCGGTCAATATCGTCCTCGGCCTCATCAGCTACGTGCCGACCGTCGTTATGGTGCCGCTGACGTTGCTGCTGCTCACCCGGACCGGCCAGCGGCCCGCAGACCTCGGCCTCACCAGGGCGAGCTGGTCCGACCTCAGCTCGGCGGTCGGTCTGGCCGCGGCGGCGCTCGCCGCCGAGTTCGTGCTCGTGGTCGCGCTGGCGCCGCTCGCTCACTCCAAGCTCGACAACCACGCCGCGCCGCTGCACGTCCCCGCCTACTACGTCGTGTTCGGGATCAGCCAGTCGCTGCTGACCTCGATCGCCGAGGAGACGGCCGTCAACGGCTACCTGATTACCCGGCTTGACCAGCTCGGCTGGTCACCAGCCAGGGCCTTCTGGCTGAGCTTGGCGCTGCGGACCAGCTATCACGCGTACTACGGCATCGGCCTGATCTTCACGCTGCCGTTCGGCTACTTCGTCACCCGGTCGTTCCAGAAGCACCGCAAGCTCAGCAGGCCGATACTTGCACACTTCCTGTACGACTCGACGGTGTTCCTGGTCTCGATCCTCCTGTACTAGCCCCGGCGCCCGTCGAGCAGCGGCGCAGCCGGGTCTGGTCGCGACCCGCCGGGATCGCCCGCCTGACGGCGGCGCCGCCAGGCGATCCCCGAGATGGCCTCGAGCACGACGCGGTTGGCCAGGAACGCAGTGACCTCGGCGTGGTCGAACGGCGGCGCCACCTCGACCACGTCGATCCCGGCGAGCGGCAGTTCCATGGCGATCCGGCGGACGGCGTCGAGCAGCTGCCTGCCGGTG